>Ga0105048_10004459_pt1 | contig 22813 bp, 29 predicted proteins | sample MAT05_FD_78382 | JGI IMG/M metagenome (GOLD analysis project Ga0105048, IMG submission 78382) | Freshwater microbial communities from Lake Fryxell liftoff mats and glacier meltwater in Antarctica - MAT-05 | ecosystem: Environmental > Aquatic > Freshwater > Ice > Liftoff microbial mat | place...
AGTTCTCATCCTCAGATTCATCAAGTTATTGGCAGTATCTATATAGTCAGCAGGATCAGTTATAAAATAACCATTAGTAATATTGTCCTGATAGGCATAGGTAGTTGAAGCACTAGTGGTACCAATACCACTCCAACCACCAGCAGTAGTAGGGTTATTGCCCTGGAAATCCCTAAACCCAAGTTGAGTAGTGACTGTGGTAGCGTTTGACCTCCAGCGCATGGAGTATCCCAAATTCACTAATGAGGCATTAGCAGGAGGCGTGACCCCGAAACTGAGATTGGCGGAGACTGCTGCCTCACCAGTCACTGCGTCCCCATCATTATCACCACCATAGTATGTATGTCCAAATGTCGCCGATTCTAATTCAGTAGTCGGCTGCCACGTCACCGGCGAGGCCAAAGTACTATCTAAGTTATTAGTTCTGTTGCAATCCGTGACAGTACCAGTCCCAAATGATATCTCACACTTGCTGGTGTCAGTATTTGTGGTGCCTAGGACAATGTATTGATAATCAATATTCAATGACAACACATTTGCAGCTAAACCATACCAGCCCACCCTGATTTCCCCATTAGAAATATAGTTAGCTATGGTTACATTATTCTTGGCAAATTGTGAAGTGGCTTCTGTGGCGGAGCAAGCAATGCTTGTTGTGGTAAGATCCTCCCAGCTGGCAGTATTGAAATTGTAGATTTTCGGCCTGTGGTTGATGCCAGTAGCTGAACAGCCGTATTCGGAGACTACAACGATTGTATTCATTCCGGTGTAAGTCTTGACGTTTTTGTAGGATAGGTAGAAATCGGCAATGGCCACCGCTGTCCCCGGCACGCTGATGCGATTATTGTCACTAGAACTTTGCCCACCTAAAGTAGCATTGGTAGTATTGATATAGCTAGTAGCCACCGTACCTCCAGTGATCTGGGTGAAACTCGCAGGTGAGTAGGTTGAATCTATCACCGCACTTACCCTCGCCCAATCGATACCATGCGTTCCCGCAATTGCTGAAGTCGAGAAAGCTCTAATCAACACTCTCTTAGTAGAATCTGCTCTGATGAAGTTGGATAGTGGTGTGGATACTGTGGTATTGCTGTTAGTTGCAGTGGTCCAATACCCGTCGTAGATGTGCCAATTGTAGGCTGTCATTGCAGTGGTGGTAATTGCCACCTTTCTGATGTTTAATGTACGCCAGCCCCCACCAGTACAACTAGCGTCAGCCGCATTATCTACACTGGCTGTTGAGGTCCAATCACAAATTTGATAGAAACGATTGATTGTCCCCACGCTGGCCGCTGCACGCATCACAATCATAAACTTATTCGCCCCGTTAAGATTCACATTGTCCAGCTGGATCTGTTGATTTAGCCCAGTGGCTGCGTTGCTATTCACTGTCCAGTTAAATCCGGGGGATGTGACATCTGCTGCCAGTGCCCCCCTCCAAGATCCGACATTACCCGATGTAGCAGCAGCAGTGATCGTGGCTTCAGTTCCTACTACCAAGCTCCCCCCAGTAGGTGGATGAATTGCACCTGCCTGCACAGTGGAATTATGAGAAATCGAGAATAAGAAAAAACAAGCTGAAATTAATAAGCCCAGCCTTAGGGATCTAATTGAAATTTTGTGAGGATACGGCAGCTGGGGCATTGTCAGATAGTTACTGCTAGCAATGATATAGAAATATTAAATCACTCATAGAGACCTAATTAATACCATTCTAAAGAGAATTTAAGAAAAATCAACATAAAGTTAGCGCCCCGAGTGACTAGAATATCATTGTAGGCACTCAATAATATATAATCAGCTTAGTTGTATTTAAGGATTAGCAATTATGAAATTTACTGGCAAAACTATCCTAATAACCGGCGCTTCTAGTGGTCTGGGTAAGGCTTTCGCACTGAGGATTGCCGCAGATAAGCCTCATATTATCCTGGCAGCCCGGCGGGTCGAAAAACTAAAAGAGGTAGCAGCTGAGTGCAATAAACAAGGGGCTAGTACTAATATCGTGGAGTTGGATGTCGCCAATCCCGAAGCAATTAAGCAAGTATTTGCCAATTTAGCAGGCTCTGGCAAAAGTTTGGATTTGGTGTTCAATAACGCTGGCATAGGCTATGTGGAACCAATCTACTCAATGACTCCTGAAAAGGTGCAAGAGATGTCGGATGTGAATGTGCGCGCTATGTTACTAGTAACTAAGTACGCAGCAGACATAATGGTGCAGCAGAAAAGTGGGCATATCATCATAACTTCCTCTGTTGCAGGGATACTCCCTACCCCAAATTGGGGAGTCTACTCGGCTAGTAAGGCCGCAGTGATTAGCTTCGCAGATTGTATTCGCCCGGAGCTAAGCCCATTTGGTGTGCAAGTGACGACTTTGTACCCAGGAGCTGTCAAAACAGAGTTTTTCGAGGCTCAAAAAGCCAACTTAGCCTTAGACAAATCTCCTTTTGCCATTGGTGCTGACAAAGTAGCACGCCTGCTGTATCGAGCTAGCTTCACTCGCACAGACAGGCTGCATGTCCCAACATATATCTGGGCTGTGAATTTATTGTATAGACTGTTTCCAGCTGTTTTAAGGTTTTTAGTAGCAAAAACTGGGGTATCTCAGTAATCCTGCCTAATAAACCAAGCTAAGTTAGGCTGATTAGGCTAAATTAGGCTCCTCTATGTACAAAGGCTTTGGCGATTATTAGCAGAATCACAGCCCCTACAAACGAGATTAGGATCGAACCCACAATATTTTCAGCGCCTAAGCCCAACGCAGTAAATAATAAGCCGCCAATCAGGCCGCCGATTAAGCCTATGATCGTATCTCCCACCACACCAAAACCACGATCACTAACTACCTGACTTGCTAGCCAACCAGCAGCTAAACCCACCAACAAGCCCACTAATATTTGCATCAACATGGATAAAAATATAATAAGTTAACTAAGACCATTTCTAGCCGAGATCATTATATCCAAGTTTAGCGCTGAATCGTTCAAGTTAGTGTAAAGATTGGGTAAAGTTTGCGCTAATGTATAATGTCTTATGAGTAACAACACCGAAACTCACACAAAACTGCTTCACGATGCCAATTCAAGACTTGCGATCATTTGGGGTTATATACAGCTAATTGAAAAACAATTGGGAAATGATCCTACACTCAAGCATAGACTCAGTAAAATCTCTACAGAGTGTGCAGAATTATCAGAAATGTTGACCAAACTACGCACAGCTCAATAGGCTTTCTAATGATCTTAGTCAGCCTAGTTCAGCTTACTGATAATCTAGTAATCTAGTAATCTAATAGCTTGTACCCAAAGCCCCTCACTGACTCTATAACTGGCTGGGAGTTTTCTGCTTCCAATTTTTTGCGTAGTTTACCGATATGGACATCCACTACCCTACTATCTACCTCACTTGTATAACCCCAGACTGCATAGAGAATCTTATCCCTAGTCAAAACCCTGCCCTTGTTGACCAACAAATACTTTAATAATTCAAACTCTTTGGCGGTCAGTCCAATAGTCTTCCCACTTCGTGCCACTAGGAAACTCTCCGTATCCAAGCTCAAATCCTTGGCACTAAGTGTGCGATTATCATTGTCGGAGTTAGTGCGCAATTTGGCGTTGATACGTGCGACTAGCTCAGTAGCATTGAACGGTTTGGTAATGTAATCATCCGCCCCAGCATTGAGAGAATTGACCAACGATTCTGGAGATTTGTCGCCAGTGAGTACTATAATTGGCAGGTCCTTATAAATTTTGCGCAATTCAGCGCACAGAGTCTCACCGCGGATATCGCTTAAACCCAGATCGACAATCACTAAATCCGGTTTATCTAACTTGATTGAATGCAATGCAGCAAGGCCAGCTTCAAATTTGAGCACCGCAAATCCACCTTCACTATCTAAGTATTCCTTCACAAACTCCAGGATCTCGGGGTTATCATCAATGACTACTATCTTTTTTAGCATGAGCGTTTACAAATGACGTAATTTGATTTTGAAAGTCATCAATGTTAAATGGCTTCCGAATCATACCATTTACAGGAAGCGATTCCGCTAAGCTGTCCAAATTATCTACAGCTGATATCAAAATAATCGGTAAATCTTTAAGTTTGGGGTTGGACTTGATCGAATGAATAGTTTCTTTGGCGCTGCGATCCTGTAACCAGTAGTCTAACAATAATAATCCAGGTTTCTGCCGCTTTAGCATCTCTAGCATTGTTTCAGGCTCAGAGAATACCTCTACTTCGTACCCCAGATCGGTGATAAGAATCTGCATCAATTCTGAAATATCTTTGTCATCCTCACAAATAAATATCTTCATACAAGTATGTTAGCGGATGATTTAGCATCACATTAGATAAATGCTTCTAATACCAGAAGTCGCTCCAAAACTAGTAATTGCTCACTAGCTCTGGAGCTGAAAGTTGCGGCTATACTTTATCTTGAGCCTGGCTAATAGCAGACTTGGCTTTGGCGGCGGCCTTATCTATAGTTTCGCCAGCTTGGTCAATACGTGATCTTACTTCAGATTGAATATCTGTCTTCAGATCTGTCGCTTTGTCTTGCAGTCCAGCTTTTAAATCTCCGGCCTTGTCTACAACTGTGTCTTTGATTTCATTGGCTTTAGTGGCAATGTCTTTCCTGGTTTCCTTGCCTGACTTGGGCGCGAATAAAACTCCCGCGGCTAATCCGGCAGCTCCTCCAATAGCAGCAGCGCCAGCAATAGCTGCGACTTTGCCTAAATTAGCTTTGGCACTATCACCAGCATTATCCTTTGTGTGTGCGTCTGACATGTGTGCGAAATATAAATTTATATGTACATACAATAACAGTTGGTCAAGCTGAGTTGGTAAAGATAATGTAAAGCTTGTGTAAACAAGCCAGCTAATGAGCCACTCAGCCGGCTAATCAATAACCTGTCTAATATCCCAGCTCTTCTTTGACTAAAATCAACGTCATTCTTTCGGGATTTAATTCACGTTCAATGATTACCCATTTACCAAAAATACTACCCCTGCCATACGCTTCGTTAGCGCGCTCATTCTCTAAAGAAAACACGTAATCTCGCACGCGCAGCATCGCCTCCGCCAGGTCAGCAGCAATTTTATTGACCCCTGCCACGATGACGACTTTTTTTGCAGCGAATGGGTATGCACCTACCCTACTGCCAGTGGCGTCAGCAGCCACTAGTTCACCTGTCTGGGCGATAGCGTTTACACTGCCCAAGAAATATTCTGCAGTATCGGACTGCCTTCTAAGCTCCGAGCGCTTGTGTATATCAGTCTCTTCCCCGATTTTTGTTGCCAAATAATTCCATCCATGTTCATCGCTGGTCAAATGTCTAATCAAACCAATTTCATCCAGTGTGATAGAAGACCCTGTCATTATTTCTGCCCCGGCAGGTATCATTGACTTTACCTTTGCCAAAGCTTCAGCTCTGTCAGCCACTAAAATTACACTAATCCCTCGACTCTCAACCCCAGCTACAGTTGCTGCAATTACTGAATCACTAGGAATCTTGCTCCAGTCCTTTGACATGATTATTAAATAATTAAATTATTTAAGTTAACTTTCCGAACTAAATCCATGTTATTCTTTAGCCAATCTTTTAGCAAGTACTTACCTTTTAGTAACAAACTTACTATAATGATACTAATATATAAATCTATCAAATCTAGTCTAGTTCAATACTTATTAGATTGATATACTAGTATTAATATTATGTTATTAATGATATGAAACATTGTGAAAGTAGTGATCCAGTGAATGTGACTTTAGGTGTGATGGGCGGTAAGTGGAAACCGTTGCTACTGTGGTTGCTGACAGATAAGCCTCTGCGATTTAGTAAGCTGGAGGAGCTGATGCCCGGAATCACGCAGAAAATGCTTACCCAGCAATTGCGTGACCTAGAGTCTCATAAATTGATCACCCGCAAAGTTTACCCTGTAGTTCCACCTAAGGTAGAATACTTTATCAGTGCTTACGGACTGACACTCAGCCCTGTGCTCGAAGCCATGGCCAAATGGGGTGAGACGCATCGCAAATTAAATACTCTAGTAGAATAAGATATTGCTAAAAGACAAAAGTACAATTATTTTTGATTTCGACGGGACAATTGCTGACACCCTAGATATCTTGGTGCACGTATACAATGACAACGCTCGGAAGCTCGGACTCCCAGAAGCTGCAGGACATGAAATTGTCTCCTGGCGCGCCAAAAGTGCCCGGGAACTTTTGAGAGATATGCATATCCCTATTTTCTTGCTACCTTTGATCCAGACATTAGCTGTGTGGCAACTCAAAAAACATGTAAATGACATGCATCCTTTTCCAGGAATCAAGGATTTATTGATAGCTTTGAGCAAGCATTACAAATTGGGAATTCTCACTTCTAATTCCAAGAGTATCGTGTACAAATTTCTAGAAAATAATAACCTTGAAATGTTCAAATTTGTCTATTCTGGGCGAAATATCTTTGGCAAGGATAAATTGCTCAGGAAATTGCTCAAGTATGAGAACCTAGAAGCAGCTGAGGTAATATATGTCGGAGATGAGGTTCGTGACATTGAAGCCTGTCAAAAAGTGGGGATTGAGATCATCTCTGTGAACTGGGGGTATAACAATTCGGAAGCCCTATCTGGGCTACAACCTAGTTATAGTGCGTCTACAGCTGCAGAAGTTGGTAAGATCTTGCTCAGTTGAGCTTCCAGAGACTAGTAATGTATAGCCTTGTCTAGCATTACCTAAGAGGGCCTAACAGTGTCTATTGGCAAGCTCTCATATTGCTCTCATCTCTCCCCAGTAACTTAAAGACATATAATTTACGAATTAATTGTTTACCATGAAAATCCTAATTGTTGAAGATGAGGTTAAAATTGCCAAAGCACTTGCTAAAGGACTGCAGCTGGAACAGTTTGTGGTGGATATTTCGCATGACGGCAAAGATGCCTTGAATAAAGTCGTCTCAGGCAATTATGACTTGGTCATTTTAGATCTGATGCTGCCTGTAATTGACGGACTAGAAGCGCTTACTACTCTTAGGAAACGTGGCAATACCACGCCGGTATTAATCCTCACTGCTAAGGATAGTGTTCATGACAAGGTTAAGGGGCTAAACTCCGGAGCTGATGATTATCTAGCTAAACCGTTTGCATTTACAGAACTTTTAGCGAGGGTGCACTCGCTGACCCGGCGCGGCAAAACTAAGGATAGTAAGTTAAAATTGAGCAATCTTGTCTTGGATTCATATACGCATGAGGTTAGTAGAGCGGGCGAACTAGTGCAATTATCAGCTCGAGAATATCATTTATTGGAATATATGCTCAGGCATCCAGGCGCAATTCTTAGTGAAGGTCAAATTATTGATCATGTTTGGAGCTATAATTATGATGGAGTATCTAATGTAGTGGCAGTTTATATAAGATACTTGCGTAATAAAATCGATAAAGCCTTTGCAGACGAAAAACCTTTAATTAAAACTGTCAAAGGTTTAGGCTATCGACTGATGGAATAGAACACGGAATAGAACATGGAATAGATCTGTGAGAAAATAATATGCTTGATAAATCAATTGCAACTGCAAAAACGAGGCTAGCCGTCTTATACTTTGCCATTTTTTTAGTGGCATTAATAATATTTATTGGGCTGCCAGTAGGCTTTCAGGTGCATCAATACAACCGTCTCCAGGATGTAATTATTCGCACAGGAGAGCCTAAATACATTGTTTCATCCGAATACACTCCAGATGACAATTCTAATGCGGGCAGATTCCCCGGCAATGACCTTACTCCAGCTTACGTGCAGGGAGTGAATGGCGCAGGCATCAGGCTGATTGGCAACGCAACTAGGCGCGCCCAAGAAGAAAATCTGCAGTTAACTTTAAGCCTGGGAGTACTTGGACTTCTGGCAAGTATAGTGGTTTCCTACCTCTTGGCGCGCAGGACCTTGGAGCCTTTGATTGAGAGTCTTGATAAGCAGAATCGCTTTGTGGCTGACGCCTCTCATGAACTGCGCACTCCCCTAGCTGTGATCAAGACAGAGGCAGAAGTACTACAGCGTGACCCGAATGCCAGCCATAATGACTACAGAGACTTTCTAGAGAGCGCCATGGCAGAGGTGGATTATCTAACCAAATTGACCCACAAACTATTAAGCTCAGCGAAACTCAATAGTGGCTCAGTCAAACTTCTGAGTGGGCAAGTTGGTCTCAAAAGCATCCTAGCTAAGCTGACCAAACAATTTGCCAGCCTTGCCGCAGGCAAGCAGATAGCTATAGAATTTACGGCGTCGGACTCAAAGCTACAGGTTTTGGGTGACAAAATACTCCTGCAAGAGCTTTTTACGATTATTTTGGATAATGCTCTCAAGTTCAATTCACAAGCGGGTCAGATCAAAATCGTACTTACTAATCAAGCCAATAAAGTCCAGGTAAAAATTAGCAATTCCGGTCCAGAAGTGGCGCCTGCTGATTTACAGAAGATTTTTACTCCTTTTTATAGTAGTAGTGCGTCGCGCACGGAAAAAAACCACGGATTAGGTTTGACAATCGCCAAGCAAATAGTGGATTTGCATAGAGCTAGTATCAAATTTGAATCTACTGGGGGAATGAATACTGTAACAGTAGTCTTTGCAAAATAGCAGCAAGATACTAGCAAAATAGCTGCTGCAATCTTGCAGCAATGTCCATGTTAAAATAGCACTGCCATGCCCACACAAATATTACTGTATTACAAATATACGCAAATTACTGACCCTGAAGGCTTACGCAAACAGCAGCAGGAACTCTGCGAGCAGCTTGAACTTACAGGGAGAATTATCATCGCTGCAGAGGGAATCAATGGCACTGTCCAGGGCAATGTTGAGCAGACTGAAGAGTATATCCGCAGTTTACAGACAGTCCCAGCTTTTCAGGATATCGATTTCAAAAAAAGCCAGAGTGAGGTTGCAGCATTTCCTAAACTAAGTATTAAAGTCAGAACAGAGATTGTCAGCGCGCAACTGGGCGGGGCGGATATCAATCCTGCCAGAATTACCGGGAAATACCTCTTGCCAAGTGAACTGCATGAATGGTTTCAGAATGGGGAGGAGTTTTACATTGTTGACATGCGCAATGACTACGAGCATAAGGTAGGCTATTTTGAGAATTCGATATTAGCTCCTTTCGGCAATTTCCGCGATTTACCTAAGGCTTTACCAGCTCTGGAGAGCCTGCGAGACAAGACGATCCTAACCGTTTGTACTGGTGGGGTAAGGTGCGAGAAAGCCTCAGGCTATTTAGTTAATAATGGCTTTAATGACGTCTACCAGTTATATGGTGGAATCGTTAACTATATGGAAAAGTACCCCAACCAAAACTTCTTAGGCAAACTGTATGTGTTTGATGGCCGGGTCACCATGGGCTTCAATATTGACGCTCCCGATCATTTAATAGTAGGCAAATGCGCCAAATGCGACAGTGCGTCTGACCACTACACTGACTGCAATTACATCCATTGCAAAGGTGTGCGGCATTTCATCTGCTGTGATAACTGCATGGAAACTGGCAAAGGCTATTGCTCCGAAGACTGCAGCAAGGCTGATGCCAAGTTACAATCAGAGCTTGCGCAGGTCTAATTCTTCGTTGATATGAATCTGTCTGACAAAGTCAGGTAAGTGGCTCACCAGTATCAACCCGCCGGTAAACTGATCCAAAGCCTTAGCAATCACAGGTATATGTCTGAAATTGATGTGATTTGTAGGCTCGTCCATAATCAATAGTCCAGGTTCTTGCAACATGAAGCGCGCGTAGCAAAGCAAGCCTTTCTGACCTTCTGACAAAGACCCAACTTCGTGCTGCAAAATCTCCCCTGGTAGCATAAATCTCCCAGCTGCGGCATAAAGATTCTGATAGTCATTGCCTAACATCACAGATTTCAGCGATTCGAAAGCCGTCATGCTAAAGTCTAACTCTGAGAAATCCTGGCTGTAGTATCCAACTCTCACTCCCTCGCTAATCTGAGCACCTTGATTATCAAGAATCGCCTTCAGCAAAGTACTCTTACCAATACCGTTAGGTCCCAAGATAATCAAGCGATTGCCCTTATAGACTTGAATATTCACAGTCTTCTCCACTACCTTAGAATTTTGCAGGAAACTAATTTTGTTAATTTTCACCAAAGCTCCTGGGTGATTCTGCATGGGAATTGTGAATTCGGGAATAGTTTTGTCTTCTTGGCGCATATCCACCATCTTGTCTTTGTCTTCAGCGATATTGGCCCTAACTTTGTTGGCCAGACGATTCATAGCCACACTTTTGCCACCCAGTTTATTTATTTTCACAAAGCGGTCTTTGATACTCTTCTCTAAGCGGGCGTTCTGCAGTCGTTCTCGTTCTATCTGTGCTTCAATTTGATTGACCACGTCATAATAATTGCCCACAAATTGCTCAACTTTGCGAGTATGGACATCTAGATTCAGAACCCCATCTGTAAAAGCGTTGAGGAAATCTGCATCATGAGAGATCACTATGCAGGTTTTGGAGTAATCAATCAGAAACTGAGTCAAATGCTCAACGCCCTCTTGATCTAAGTTATTGGTAGGTTCATCTAGAAGCAGAATATCAGGTTCCTGGATCAGTGCGTAGGCGAGCAATATTCGAGCTTTCTGGCCTCCGGATAATTCTGAAATCTTCATATCCAGTTTTTCCAACGGAATTTCCAGGTTTACAACTCGCAACACATCGCGAATATTGCGCTCAATACCATGTTTCAATTCTGGTAAAGCAGCACTAAAGTAGGATAAAATGCTAATGTCCAATTGCTCCTTGGGAATTACTTGCTGAGCAATCGCAATCTTGGCACCTCGTTGAATATTGATCTGTCCGAAAGTAGGTTTATAAACACCGGTGAGTAATTTAAAGATAGTACTCTTGCCAGCGCCGTTTTGGCCCATTATCGTAATTTTTGAATTTTTGCGCACTGAGAAGTCAACTTCGTCCAAGATCAACTTTTTGTCGCTATACTTGAACCCCACTTCGTCAAAACGAATTATTACATCTTGTTTTTGCATAATCAAACTCTATTATTAACTAATACCAGCTTGAATAATACCAGAATTTTGCTCAGAAAAATAATCTGCCGTAAAAGCCTGATGCTAATATAGAATATGTACATCGTATATATGCTCCGTTGCGCTGATATGTCACTCTACACAGGTATTAGCAACAATCTTGAGCAGCGCTTGAAAATGCACCGCGATGGTCAAGGTTCTAAATATGTACGCACGCGCCTGCCAGTTGAGTTGGTATACAGCGAGGAACAGCCTACTAAATCTCTAGCTTTGCAAAGGGAATTCGCTCTTAAGCAATTATCCAAAGCTCAGAAAGAAGCCCTGCTCGAAGCTTATAGCCCCAGTTAAACCTAAAGTGCAGTCTTTTTGGCGGCCTTTTTGGCTTTGCGGGCCTCTTTAGCTTGTTTAGGGCTCTTAGGCTTTTTTGCAGCCATATCCCCAGAAGAAACACGTTGATTGCCTTTATCTTTACCCTTAGCTGACATAATTTATTTCACTGAAATTAACTGAGATACAATATATGTTAACAAGAACTAGATAGTTATTCTAGCTTTGGCAATAGCTCTTGGTAGCGTTGGATCTTATCCGCTAATTGCATACTTGTACAGCGTGGGTTGGACGGTATACAGTCTCCAAATAAGTGTTTTTCTATCATAGATTTATGTCAGTTTACTAAATTGCTAACTATAGTATAATTTCTCATGTATAAAATCCTCAAGACTGAAAAACTTTTCGAGCATAAACGTATAACTATTTTGGAAGATGATATCGAGTACGAGAACGGTGAATTGAGTAAATTCTTGAAATTTGAGCATAAGGCCAATGCAGCTCAGGTCATAGGAATCCGCGATGACGGCAAGATTTGTCTAATTCGAGAATACTCGCATACAGTGGGTGAGAGATTATTGGGTTTTCCAGGTGGTTTAATTGGCCTGGAAGAAGATAAATTTGAGGGAGGCAAGCGTGAATTCTTAGAAGAGACTGGTTACTCAGCTGGCAAACTCGAATACTTGGGCATGACTTATCCTTACCATCGTAGATTACCCGAAAAGTTGTTCTTATTCGTGGCCCGCGAATTAACAGAACTAGGTGAGCAACGTGAAGACTCAGAACAGGACATGGAAGTGGTGTGGATGACTGAGGCAGAAGTCGGCCAGGCTATTAAGAAAAACGAAATTACCAATGCCCAAACACTGGCACATTGGGCGATCTACAAATCTCAATTAGCTAAATCCGATTAATCCCTAGATCACCCCGTGCAATTACTACTTTCTTCCAGTGGAGATAATGTGATTGAGAATATTAACTTAGTTACCGAGAAACCAGGCCACTAGAATAGTATGCTGACGATCTGCTTCAGGCAGTTTACCCCAGCAGCCAGTTAGCCTTCTCTTCAACTACATACAAGTGATCAGCTAGTAGCCAATTCTTAACAATGTATTCTGGAAATAATATAATCTACTACCTGGTTCTACCAGTTGCAAATCTTTTTCGTCCACTACACCTCTCTGACTGATTCTTTTGCGACGAACATCTTCATCTAGAGTTAAAACTACTCTCAAATCAGGCTGCTTGAATGGGAAAACGCTAACCATTATTTCTGGATTTACAACCCCTAAATGTCCGTGGTGCGCCAAAATGTCATCCAAGTAACGTGCTTTGACGACTGTACTGCCTTTTTTTGTCAGTCGCTCAATCAGATCACTATGAAAAAGTGCTGACCCTATGTAAAATGCTATTTGTGCTGCAGGGGGAGTTTCGGCCACGACCCGCTTCTTAGCGACAGTGAATGGATTGTCAACATCTAACTGATCATAGTTTAGGGCATTAACACCCATTCTCCGCAACAGAAGCACTGTAGAGGCGACTGCTGTAGTTTTACCAGTACCATCAATCCCATGAAATGTTATAAATGGAGCTATCTCAAACACGTTTTAATACCTCCAAGTAAAGATTTTTTTGAGTTTTATAGCTAGCTTCCAGCCTAGTTTGATATTCAGGGAATTGAATTTTTTTAAATCCCTTTTCAAGGTATTTTAGACCCCACTCAGCTTTCTCTCTATATGTTGGCTTCTTAACCATAAGCATAAAGGCTTGGTGATACAAAACTTTGGATGCGCTATCAGCGGTAATAATAATTCTTTCTTCAATGCTTTGAGGTTTTTTTTCTGCACCATGATTGCCTACGCAAGTTAGAACCAAAGCTAGATCGCCAGCATCTATCTCGAACTCAGAAAGAAATTCGTGAGCTATCCTTATACCCGCTTCCCTATGATCTTCACCATCTTGTTCTTTATCTCTGCCAATATCATGCAGAATTGCCGCAATGCTAACAATCTGTTCACTTCCAGTAAATTTTTTCGTCAATTTGATTGCGATTTTTTCCACAAATTGAACATGGCAAAACCACTCTTTAGTTTTCTCCTCACACAAGAATTGTATTGATTTTTCTCTAATAAGTTTATAGTTCTTCATTTTATAGAATTAAATTATTTGTTATAACTGACCCAGTAGTTCCCATCACTGATTAAGTAAACAAAACTCCATTTTTTGCTTCGAGCCATAATCTTCTAGTCCTTTCTACAGTAGCATTCTGTTCTATCCCGCTGCGGGCCTCTATTCTGTATCTTTTGAATCTACGTAATATCTCAAATCTACATGCACAAATAACTGCCTCCATGTTAGTAATTCCAGTTTCAATCACATTAACGCCCATATCCGTTGGATTATCCATGCGGAATATCGGATGAGAAGGATCATTGGAATAACTAGTAAAAAGCAGCTGTAAAAGCCTGAAGTTCTCAAGATCTTTGTCATATGTGGTTAGTTCCCTACCATCCGCAGATTGTATCCCATGGACTCTACAGTAGCTGCTTCGAATGCTAGATTCAAAGGGTGTCTTGCCGGTAGATTGAATACCGGGAATGTCTCAAACTTTATAAACGTAGGTGAAACCCCCCTTCTTAGAGCAGCATACATTTCAGAAAGTGCCACTCCAAATTTCCCACTGCCGCCACCTGGACTAAAAATAATTAAGTTCTCGTCACCTTTAGCGATGGTTTCATTTGCTCCAAAACTTTGATGCCCCTCATAAATTACGCTAGGGTTTGGGTATGAATCTATAGAGTAATGTTTATGAAACTTTACTCCCCTGGCTGCAACACCCTGCGCAAAGACACTAATACTATCAATATCACGACCAGACGGTTTTCTGGGCATTAGACTTTGAAGTAGTTCTATCTTCACATCGGGTCGATAGCCTGGCAATACTCTTGAAGCATGATGATCATCACCTGGTTTGCCCCCAAACTCTATATAAGCTGGTTCACCAGGCCGTTCTGCAATCCTGTGCTCTATAATTTTATATTGAGCACTTAGGTATATATCATTATCAAATGCTGACTCCGACATTTATTTTAGGCCTAGTTTAGTCTGGAACGGATTTTCCCACAAGTCCTAGTGTTGGTACTGGTGAATATTATCACATTTAGTCCATTGGACTTGCATGTTCCACGTTTTGTGAACGACTGAGGAATGCAATTTTGCCCTCGACAATCTGCCAGGCAGCTGTAAAGTTTTCCTGGCTACTGGTATACCTAAAAGCTTTCCAACCCAAGTCTAGACATACTTTGGCGGCCAGCCAAGAAGGTGTTTGGGTATGCAAAAATGCCGCTTGGTGACCCTGCTCATGCATAATCTTCATAGCGTGGCTGATCAATGGCTTGCTCAAGCCTAGCCCTTGGTATTTTTTGCGAATTGCCACCCAAGACAAATGTCCAGTAACTTCTGCTGGCAATTGCAGCTGTGGGTCGACAATGAAAAAGCCAGTAGCGGTGCCAACTGGCTGATCTTTCGAATTGAGGATAAAGAAACACCTGCGCGCCAAAGTAGCAATGTGTGCTCTATAATAATTGTCGAAGTATTCAAAGCCTACTTTCTCATTGGCCAGACCACCCGAAGACACTATAATATTTACCCAACTTTTGATGTCCTCAGCACTACAATCAAAGTATCTATATGAATAACCTGCGGGCAAAGTTATAGTTTGGGCCTGCGCCAAGTCAGCATATAGCATAAAAAGATCAAAGTTTTCCACCGACGTATCTAGCATTAATTTAGCTGTCACATAAACCTCAGTTTCCAGGGAATCACAAGTCCTTCTTTGATGATTTTCTGATTGATTTTAGATTTACCTTTTAGCCTCTCAGTAAAGACAATTGCCGTTTCAGCATAATGCATTCCCAGCTTAATTAGCTTGTATTTCACCTCGATTTGGAAGGCAAAGCCGTTGCTTTTTATTTCTTTCAAGTCAATCTGCCTTAATGTGTCAGATTTATACATATTAAACCCACCCGTCACGTCGTGCAATCCAGTCCCCAGGACTAAATTCGTATAAAAATTCCCCAGTTTGCTGATCAGCTTGCGCTTGAAGTCCCAATCCTTCGTGCCGCCGCCTTTTATATATCTAGTGCCGATCACGAAGTCTACTCGCTGAACCTTTTCCAGAAAGTCAGGAATATAGATAGGATTGTGGGAGAGATCAGCGTCCATTTGCAAAATGTAGTCTGTTTCAGTGCTGAGACAATATTCAAAGCCCTTTTTGTAAGCATTTGCCAATCCCAGCTTGCTTGGATTGCTAATAATATCTACGCTGACCTTGGTAAGACTCTTTGCGTAATTTTGAGCAATTTCAGCTGTGTGATCCGGCGAGTTATCGTCTATAATTATTACATTGATTTGATAGTTATCGAGAGATTTCGCAGCTAGTTCTACACCGTCTAGTAAACCTTTAATATTGTAGGCCTCATTGTAAGTAGGTACACAAATAGATAACTTTTGCATATGCCCATTCTAGCAAATAAAAAGCTAAAAAAAGTTGCGTTCTGGCTGGCGGCAATCTTTGTCCTGGCAATACTACTGAGACTCAGCATTATTAATACGCAAGACCTCTGGGCAGATGAAGCGTTTAGTGTGAACGCGGCGCGCGAAGGACTTAGCAGAAGTATAGAGATCTCGGTGGCAGATACCAATCCCCCACTGCATTTGTTAATTTTGTCAGTGTGGGGCGGTATTTTTGGTTTCGGAGAAATCGCCATGCGATTTACATCATTAATATTTGGGATCGCAAGTCTGTTCGTGCTATTGAAAATTGCCCAAGAGCTGAAACTAACCAATATTCAAAAGATTTTCACAGCACTTTTGTTTGCAGTCAGTCCAGTGTTGATTTATTACTCTGTGGAGGCCAGAGCTTATGCGTTACTAACCCTATTGTTCTTAAGCGCGCTCTATCTTTTATTAAGAATAAAGAGGCAGGTAGATTTACATACGCAAGTAAACCCGCAAACCGATTTCTGGAAATTATTATTGCTGTTTCAGCTCTCAAATCTGCTTGGACTCTACACCCACAACATCTTTATCTTCCCGTTCATCATCCTGAATCTAGCTTTGGGATTCCAGCTAATTAGGGGTAAGCACTTTGCCACACTCAAACAATTCCTTCTAAGTTTTTTTCCCACGATTATTTTATATTTGCCATGGTTACTGATATTTGCAGCGCAGTTGTCCAAGGTAAGCAACAAAGGCTTTTGGTTTATTTTCGAACCATTCAACAGTATCTGGATATTCTGGGCGAATATTTTTGTAAATACAAATATAAATCCTGAGGTTCTACCAACTCTAATTGTACTAATTCCAATAATATTAATCTTAGGCAGCATATTTCTACTGATGGGCTCGGTAGATTCTTGGCGTAAACGCAATGGTTTTATCGAATTTATCTATCTGGCAATTTTGTTATTAGTCTACCTAATATCGTTTAGAACGGCGTTGTTTTATATCAGATATTTAGTTTTCCTAGTGCCGGTCATTTTACTAACTATGGTCAAACCTCTTGGGCTGGTGGGCGGACGGGGTAAGTCACTCCTGACTGCGCTATTTTTCTTGCTGACAGCGTCACTGTTGAGCTTTCAGATATTTAACGTTAATACTTACACTACTAAGCCAGAAACTAAGCTAGCTCTACAATATATAGATTCCAATTCAAACTCAGCTGTAGTGCTCAACTTTTCCGGGGTGCAATTTCACGCCACTAAGTATTACTTAGCCGAATGTAACTGCCAACAGTATCTTTTCACCAGGGAGAGTGAACTTCGCTACTATGAGGGGCTTGCCTCCATCCAGAAAAGCGATTATTTTCAAGGCGATCTGTCGTCGCTTTCGGATCTCTGGATCATTAAATTGTATTGGGAAGACGCTACTAAAAATAACGAGTCATTGGCAGCTGCAGGCTTTCGCATAGCCGATTCCAAAAGTTTCAGCCGGACTATTGTAGAAAAATGGTCCAAGAAGTAGATGTAAACTATACTTGACATGGTGTAAAGTATACATTACTATGTAGTTATTAATTTAACCAACAAGTCATGTCATACAAAGAAAAACAGAGCCTCGTATCACTTGTTACTACTATAATAGTCTCAATTCCTTACCTAGCTTATATTTTTATGCGTTACCAAAGTGGTAATTACGCCGCAGGCGAAGAGGTAAGTTTTTGGGCAAAGGCTATTTTAGTGTTAATTCCTTTGAGAATTGTTATGGAGATTATCATATCGATAATTTTCAGCATTTTGAGCGCTATTATTACCCGCGAAAATACTACAGACATTACTGACGAACGCGACAACCTAATCGAATTAAAGGGCATGCGCAATTCTTTCCTCGTGTTTATAATTGGATTTCTAGTGGCACTTATCTCAGTTGCTCTGAACAATTCTGTCTCCACAATGTTTATCATCATTTTCATTACTGGAGTTGTCTCAGAACTATCTGATATATTCTCCAAGTTATATTATTACCATAAAGGAGTGTAAATATGAGTGGCAGTTTGAATAACCAGATGACGAACAAGACGCTCAGCAACAACATCCGCAAATTACGCTTTGCCAAGGACGAAATGACTCAAGAGCAGCTCGCCAGAATTGTTGGCGTGACTAGGCAGACGATTGTTGCTATTGAAAAGGGCAACTATTCGCCTTCACTAGAATTGGCATTTAAAATTGCAATTGTGTTCGAATTAGGATTGGATCAAGTGTTTTCGTACGGTGCAGAGAGTAATTAAATTTAAAGGATTAATCATGAAAGCAATAATTATCCGCGCCTATGGTTCAGCAGAGGTTTTGTCACTAGAGGAAATTCGTAAACCTACACCCAAGGCCAATAAATTTCCGGGGACTTGCCAATCATTAGGCACATAAAGAATACCTTTGGCCTTAAAATCATCTGGGCTTAAATCACGAAACCTTCTAGATGCTGAATCCCTCAACATACTGGATTTCTCGGCATCTAAATCTATTTTCGCCTTTCTAAAGCGCACATCTGCAAATTTCAGAAAGATTAAACCTAAAATAGGTTCTGAAATCTCATTTAATTTCAGGCTACTATTTGCCCTAAGTTGTTGGGCAGATGCCCAAAGCTTTTCGTGGAGTTGTTTGTCGTTTTGTTTCATTTAACTCTTTTTACGTAGTCCCATAAAGCGAAAACGCTGCACAGGCTTATTAAAGAGTATTTTAAGGGGGGGGAGGGAAAACAACACGAAAAGATCTCAGTTAGTATGTCAGTGATTTCTATCTTGGTGACCTCACGGGGAATCGAACCCCGATTACTACCTTGAGAAGGTGGTGTCCTAACCGTTAGACGATGAGGTCTCATGGCAAATGTGCAGTGAATACTAGCACATTTGCCTCAAGAATTATTCCGTTTTTGCCTTTTTAGCTTTTTCTACTACTTTCTTTTCTTTTGTAGCTTTTTCCACTACTTTCTTTTCTTTAGCCACTTCAGCTTTGGCTGGTTTTTTCTCAGCCTTCACTGCTACTTCCTTGATCTTTGCCGGAGTCTTAGTAGCAGCTTTAGTCACAGTCTTTTTCTTAGACTTGGCAACTTCTTCTACTTCTTCCACAGCAACTTCCACAACTGCCTCTGGGTCTTCTGCTTTAGCCTTCTTAGCTTTTGCTATTTTGGCTGGTTTGGCTGGTTTGGCTCTTTTGTCCATGTCAGCTGCTTCACTTTTGCCAACGATATCTAGTTTCCAACCAGTCAACTTGGCTGCCAAGCGCACATTCTGGCCATCCTTACCAATTGCCAGAGATAGTTGCTCATCTTCTACCACCAATACTGCTTCTTTATATTCTTCATTGGTCAAACGCACTTCCAAAACCTCTGCAGGACTTAGAGCATTGGCAATAAATCTACGCAAATCATCGTCCCAAGCAATGATGTCGATTTTCTCCTCACGCTCGCCAATGCGCAGCTCGTTCATGATTGCATTGATGCGGATACCTCGTTGACCCACACATGAACCAATTGGATCAATCCCGTCTACATTGGAAACCACGGCAACCTTGGTGCGTGATCCCGCTTCTCTAGCAATCGCCTTGATTTCCACAGATTCTGAGGCAAGTTCAGGAACTTCCAAGAAGAATAATGCTTTCAAAAATCCTGGATCTGAGCGGGAAACCAACAATGTCTTGCCTTTTGGCAAAACTTTGATCTCTTTCAGCAAGACTTTATGGCGGCTACCACTACGGTAGAACTCGCTAGGGATCCGATCTTCAGCTGGCATCAAAGCAATTGCACGACCAACCTCCCAAATCACGCTGTCACCATCCATACGCTGCACCACGGCAAATTCAACTTCACCAATGCGATCATTGTATTCTCGCAGTTGAGTCTCGCGCTCTGCTTCACGAATCTTTTGCAAGATTACTTGTTTGGCTGACTGAGCGGCCACACGACCAAAATCACCCTCAGGCGTAATGTCGATCTCCAATTCATCGCCCAATTTAGAGTTACTAGAAAGCTTTTGAGCATCTTTAAGATTGATCTCACCTTCTTTGTCTGTGACCTTTTCTACAATCTTTTTGATTTGCAACACCGAAATCTGCCCCTGGCCAGCAAGGATACGAACTTCCAAATTAACATTACTTTCTTCAGGAAAATTTTGTCTAAATCCGGTCTTAATTGCATCTGCAATCGCAGTCACTACTTCATCAATATCGATGTTTCTTTCTGCAGCAATTTGATTAACCGCAGCAATAAAATCTGTTTGCACTGCCATAATTAGACTTATTAGTTAAAATTTAGTTATTATCTAGGAGCTAATTTTAACAGATTGTGCCCATTCCAGGGTAATTTTTGGATGCAAAAGCCAAGAAGTTCGTCTCAGAATTCCGTAAGTAGTGCCTTCAATAGTCTATATTCAGAAGATATCCAGCCCCCTCTAGCGGTAAAAGCACCGCCCAGCAGGAGATCCGGAGCTGATACAGAAACAGAGCTAGCTCAGATCAATATGGGGCTCAATACCGCCAGACCCAGCAGAATCTTCAGATTAAAGGATGAAATCCGCAGATGGGAGAATATTTTAGAGCTTTTGCCCTTCTGGCGACAGCCCCTCAACCCTGTTAATATTGCTTTTTCAGTATTAACTGTGATTTTTGGCGCAGGTTTAATCTATAGCAATTTCGATAAATTGCCTGGCGAAGTGAGCTTTATCTATTCACAACTTCAGGACAAGTGGCTCAATAGTGACAAGACCCTGCTAGCTCTACTGCCAGTTGGGTTTGCTATTGTTCAGGTGGTTCTGTTACGCTTAAATCGAGAAATCTTCAACTTTGACCGCAGGCTGAGTTTAGTCATGGCAGCAATACAGATTTTTGCCAATGCTGTCCTCTTGATTGGTCTGATTCAGATCTTGAGCTTAAAACTAGTATAATAGATTAATGTTCGATTTAGAACCAATAGCTAAACTCTTCAACCAATACCAGCCAATTCTGCCCTTGGCAGCACTTGCCATCTTAATTAGTTTCATCTTGACACCTTTGACTGGTAAACTTGCCGAAGCCGTGGGGGCAATAGATGCCCCAGCTCAGCAACGTGATAGCCGCGATCAAACTCGCACACGTCGGATTCACACTGTGGCAATGACCCGACTAGGAGGTCTAGCTATCTTTGCTGCCATCGTGGTAAGCGTGCTAGTCGCTGGTCAGAGCGGTATGTTACAGCTCAATTCACCCCAGTTACTCCACATCTTAGCCGGACTAACTCTAATCAGCATATTAGGATTTTTTGATTCCCGCGGAGATATTTCTGGAAGCAAGCAGCTCTTGATTCAAGTCATTGCGGCGCTCATAGTCACCATGGGTGGAATCAAAATTCTAAACCTGGACATCTTGGGACTGTTCATCAATTTCGACCTAGTCAATTTCACCATCCCTCTAGGCTCGCTGACCCTGTACTTTAGCCCAATTGCAGATATTGTGAGCATACTGTGGATTGTAGGCTTGATCAATGCCATGAATTGGGTCGCAGGCATTGACGGACTGGCGTCTTCCATGAGCGTTGTCGCTGCTTTAACTCTGACCTTTATTGGTATCGAGAATGGCGCAGTAATGGCCGCTATCTTGGCCGCAATTACGTTTGGAGCTATACTTGGCTTCTTGCCGTTCAATCTGCCACCTGCCAGGACATTCAACGGTGGCATCGGCGACATGACCCAAGGCTATATGCTGGCGATTCTGGCCATAGTTTCAGGAGCCAAGCTCACTACCTCGATCATTCTCTTAGCACTGCCTATTATCGACGCAGTATGGGTATTGGGCGGTCGTTATATTAAGCATCGCAAAGAACTCAAGTCTCCCAAGGACTTGCTAGAGATTAGTGATAAAACTCACCTGCACCACCGCCTACTAGATTTAGGCCTAACAATTAGACAAACCTTAGCCGTAGAAATGCTAATTTTCTTCTGTTTTTGCATCGCAGCCTACCAGTTGGCAGGGTTCAGTGGAGAAACTGTGATCGCAATGATCGCAGTACTGATGTGTCTTTTGATCTTTGTAGTACTGAAAGTACTGCATACCCTACGCTTCAAGCGCTTAGAAAAGCTGACTAAGGCCAATTCTGATGGCAGCAGTGTTGCTAAGGTTAATCTAGAAACACCTGAGGAGAAATATGCCTACTAACAAAGCAGATCTAGGGCAGAACATTTTCCAGCTATTCAGTACTGGACAATTCAAGTCACTCAAAGCAACTAAAAAAACCAAGAAAATTCCTGCTACAGCCGAGAAGTCTCTACAAGATTTGGGAGTTGCTAAAGACAAAGTGAATGATCTGATTAATAGTCATTATTATCTGGCAGCGCGTAATCTCAAGCAAGCCCAACTACTCTTAGGCATGCTCACTATCACGCTCGCTGTAGCTATATCCGCTGTACGCCAAGGAAACGATCTCACAGTGCTACTCTTGGCACTCGGGATTGGTCTAGGGTTGAGTATGCCGTATTGGCTTATATATTTTGCGATGATTCGCACACAATTATTGAGCAATTTCCGCCTTCTTAGCTATTCTAGTCTAGGCTACACAGTATTTTTGGCATTAATATTCCTGATCGCCTCTCCAGCTATTCAGCTAGTAGGAGTAATCTTGGTACCTGTGATAATTATAGTTCTATATATTATTGAAGTGCGCAAATTAGAGTTATTAATAAATAGTTTGAACACTCAACTAGATAAGATAAAATTAAATTAAATAAGGTAAAATCTATACAAGAATGAACGACGGCGCTAAAGTAACAATGACTGATCCAAATACACAAGTTGGCACTTCCCAAAAGTCCAAGTACCGCGTGATTATGAAGCGTGACTTATGCATTGGGGCCGCCTCCTGCGCAGCAATTGCTGGGGGGGTGTTCGAAATGGATCAGGATAATATTGCCATTATCAAAGAAGG
>Ga0105048_10004460_pt1 | contig 22813 bp, 23 predicted proteins | sample MAT05_FD_78382 | JGI IMG/M metagenome (GOLD analysis project Ga0105048, IMG submission 78382) | Freshwater microbial communities from Lake Fryxell liftoff mats and glacier meltwater in Antarctica - MAT-05 | ecosystem: Environmental > Aquatic > Freshwater > Ice > Liftoff microbial mat | place...
GCGGAGCAACCCCTTGCGGAGCAATTTAGAGCGGAGCAACCCCTTGCGGAGCAATTTAGATCTCGCGGGCGGGCGCCAACACGCGCTCCAGGCGAGAATACGAAGTGCGTAGGCCCTTCAAGTGGTCGGCCTGTACGCGCGCGAGATCTTCGACCTTGCGCGCCAGGTCGAGGAGCCCCTCGCCGCTCTTGCGCTGCGAGCGCTGCGACGAGTTGAGTGTGTTGACCATCGTCGAGATCTGCTCGATCGACGCAGTGATCTGCCGGCCGCCTTTGGCTTGCTCTTGGCTCGAGCGCTCGACGTGTTGCGTGATCATGCGCATCTTCTCGGCGCTCTTCATGATCTGATCCGAACCGCGCGCCTGCTGCGCCGTGGCGGCTGCGATCTGCTGCACTGTCTCCGCGATGCGCCCGATGGCGTCGGTGACCTGTTTGGAGCCCTTGGCTTGCTCGACGGTGGCGCGTGCGATAGCGCGAACCATGGCCGTCGATTTCTGCGAGCTCTCCAGGATCTTCTTCAAGGCGCGCTCGGCTTCGTTGGAGACCTCGACACCGCGCGAAACGTTCTGCGCGCCGCGCTCGACGGCATTGATGGCGTTGCGCGACTCGGCCTGAATCGTCTTGATGAGCTCGGCGATCTCTTTCGTGCTGCCACCTGCGCGCTCGGCCAGGTCTTTGATCTCGTCGGCGACGACGGCGAAACCCTTGCCATGCTCGCCGGCCTGCGCCGCGATGATGGCTGCGTTCAAGGCGAGCAAGTTGGTCTGCTCGGCGACGTCGTCGATGACGGCGAGAATTTGCCCGATGGCGTCGATGCGCGTGCCGAGGTTCGAGATGACGGACACGGCCTCTTGGCTCGACTCGCGGATGCGATTGATCTCGCCGATCGTCTTCAAAATCGCTTCTGCGCCGCGCTCGGCGTCGAGGGCGACTTCTTCCGACAGGCGCGCCGTCTCGTTTGCGTTCGACTGAACTTGGTCGATGGAGACGTCCATCTCGTTCATCGACGAGCTCGTCTCTTCTGCGGTGAGCGAGAGGGCGTCGATGTTTCGGGCGACCTCGCGAATCGAATACGCCATCTCTTCGATCGAGGTCGCCGTCTCGCGCACGCTGGCTGCCAGCTCGGCGACGTTTTGAGCGACTTCTTCGTTGGTGGTCGTCATCTCGAGGATGCTCGAGCTCGACTCTTCGGCGCTCGTCGCGAGGCTCTCGATCGACTGGTACACCTCGACCAACGTCTGGTTGACGGTGCGCACGTTGCCGGCGAGATCAGTCACGACCTGGGAGATGATCGGGTGCGCCGTTTCGATCTCGAGGACCGAATCAGCCAGCTGCGACGCGGGCTCGCGCAGGTGCGAGGTTTTGGGGCCGGCTTCTTTCGCCTTCTTGACCTCGTCGTTGGCGCGCTCGACCTCGACCTTCAGCCGGCCGATCTGGTCGTCGATGTCTTTCTTCAGCTTCGCCGTTTCACGCTCGGCGCTGACCCGCTTTTCGGTGAGCTCTTCGCTCTCGTCGACCAAGCGGCCGATTTCGTCGAAGGTCGTGCTCACCTCGCCGGTCGCTCCCTCGGGTGCCGGCGCGCGCTTCCCGCGTCGCGCATCTCGCAGTGCTTCGATCACGGCGGCGAGGCCCGCGCCGCCTTCTTGCGAGGTGTAAAAGAGCACCGCGACGGCCAGAATGCCGTTCGCAAAGCAGATCTCCACCGCAAATGCCGGCAGAACCTTGGCCAAAAAACCGCTGGCCAGCGCTGCGACGAGCAACGCGAATAGCGGCTTTATGATGCGTTGAGGCATCTCGGGCGCGAGACTACGGTTCTACGCGTCTCGCGGGCAAGCCGCTTTGGGACTTCCTTCAGTTACTCGGCTTCTGCGGCTGGGGCGACCACAGCCGAGCCCGCCAGTCCTGCGTCCCAGCTCATCGGCTGGGCGTGGGGCTGATCGTAAGTCTGGTACTCGTTGTAGTCGTAGCTGGCCGCCCGCGCTGGGCCGGACTTGAAAGCGCAGCCGGTGGTTGCGGATGCCACGACGGCGACCAGAAGGAGGGCGAGCTTTGCCATGATGACCTCGGGCCGGGACTGCTCAGCGAACCGCGAGCAATCCAGAAGCTCCTTTCAGACGAGCTGGCGCCCCGCTCGCTACAAATGTGTCCGGAATTTGTTTTGCTGCATCCCACCTTGGCGCCAGCTGTTGAGCTATGGCCTTGCGGGAAAACCCCGCTAGACTCGCGCCGCAGCAAGTCTGTTTTGGTTTTTTTCGTCACGTGAGGGTGATCATGTCGAAGCATGTTTTGGGCCTTCTTTCAGCGGTCGGTTTGATTGGAATCAGCGTGGCGACGGCGAACGTCGGCTGTGGCGACGACGGCAGCGGCGGTGCTCCCATCGACTGCAGCACGGTGAAGGGCTTCTCCGAGCTGTCGGGTGCTTTCCAAAAGTGCACCGATTGCCACTCCAGCACCCTGGTCACTGCCACCGAGCGGCAGGCGGCACCCGCGGGTTTCGACTACGACACCTACGAAGTCGCCAAGAAATTCCCTGAGGCCATCACCGAGCAGGTCGAGGACGACGAAATGCCCTCCCCGGGTAGCCCGACGCTGACGGCGGCGGAAAAAACGGACATGTTGACCTGGGCGGGCTGCGAAACGCCCCCGTGAGTCATCGCGCGCTCGTCAGATCGGCCATCCCCCGTCGTCAGGGCCTTGTCTGACCGGTTCGTTCGTGTAGGCTCCGCCGTCCTTTGATGCCCGGCCCCGTGCCGGTCGTCGGGGACCGGCGAAAGTCTGGTTTGGAGAGGTGGCCGAGTGGCCTAAGGCACGTGCTTGCTAAGCACGCGTAGGGGTAACCCTACCGCGGGTTCGAATCCCGCCTTCTCCGCTGCGCGGCAGGCTCGTCCCTCGGGGCGAGCCTGGCCAGTTTTGTCGTTCCGTGCGGCTACTTCTTTGGCTGCTCGTTGCCTTTGCTCGCGGCTTTGCCGCCGCCAGTGCCTTTGCCTTTGCCGCTGCCGTCGTCGCTGACTTTCTTGGGCTCGGCTTTCTTGGACTCGGCCTTCTTCGGTTCAGGCTGTTTCGGCGGCGCTTTCTTGGGCGCAGGCATTTTGCCGCGCACGTAGTCGATGCTGAGCGAGCCTTGCGCGAGCTTGATGCCCTTCGCCTTTTTCTCCGGTTTCTTCGGATCACCGAAGTCCGGGGTCAGCTCGATGCCTACCGTCTGAAAGAAAAGCACGCCATCCGCCGCGCGCATCAGCGGGAACGCGCTCTGGCCGCTGGCGCGACCGGTGAGCCCCGTCTTGCTCCACTTCACTTCGAAGCCTTCGATCGAATCCAAGAAGGCAGCAGGCAGCTTCGTCTTCAGCTCCTCCAGAGACTTCTTCGGGATCACGTATTCCCCGGTGACTGTCTTCGCGTAGGCCTCGTCGACAGGGGCGAGCGCTCGCTCGACGAGCGGCGGCACTGCTTTGTCGGTGAGCGCCATGCTCAGCACGTTGGTGCCCAGCGTGGTCTCGTCGAAGTCGAACACATTGGAGAGCACCACCACCGAGATGCCTTTCTCCGGTGCGCGTGCGAAGAAAGAACCGAAGCCGTCGATCTTGCCGTTGTGCCACTCGATGTCGACGCCGCCCATTTGTCCGTACACCCACCCGTACGCGTAGTTCTGCGAAACAGGCTTGAACAAAAGCTCGCGCGACTCCTTCTTCAACACCGCGTCTCCTGCGAGCGCGCGATCCCAAGTGAGCAAGTCGCGCGCACTCGAGCGCAGATAGCCCGCGCCGCCCGGCAGGCTGTTGGACACGACGTCGGCAGGCGCGATCGTCTGCGTCGCCGAGCGCGTGTAGCCGACCGCTGCGTTCGCAGCCGCGTCCGGGCTCGTGGTCGAAAGCCCGCCCGGCGCGAAGATTTGGCTCGCCAGCACCTCGGCGAGTGGCTTTTTCGTAGCCCGCTCGATCACGACGCCGAGCAAGTAGTAATTCGAGTTGGAATAGACGTGCTTTTCGCCGGGCGTGAAATCGAGAGATTTTTTGGCGATCCAGCCGAGCACATCCGCCTGGGGCACTTCGTCCTTTTTGCGTGCGAGTAGCCCGGCGTCGTCGGTGTACGACGGGATGCCGCTGGTCTGGCTCAAGAGGTGATGCAGCGTGACGGCCTGGTAGGCTTCAGGCAGCTCTTTCAAGTACTTGCGCACGGAGTCGGTCAGTAAGACCGTGCCGCCTTCGACCAGCCTGAGCGTCGCCGCTGCCACGAACTGCTTCGTGAGCGAGCCGATCCGAAGCTGCGTATCGATCGTGAACGGCGTGCTCTTTTCGCGATTCGCGAAGCCGTAGGTTCGCGTGAGGACGGGCGTGCCGTTCTGCGCGACGACCACCACGCCACTGGGTTTGAAGGCGTCGCCCCATTGTTTGCCGTAGCCAGCGGTGTACGCGTCGACCTTTTGGGCGAGCGCTTCCGGGGTGCCGTAAGGGGGGCCGGCATCGGCTGCCGAGCCGTCGTCGTCTGGCAGCGCAGCACTGCTCGCACCCGGGAATGGGCGCGGCGGCTCGTATTCGGGGGGCATGCCGGTAAACGGCGTCGGCTCCGCCGCCGAAGAGCACGCGGTCAAAATGCCACACAGCGCGAGGAGCGCGGTTCTACGGCGCGAAGACGAGAGGGCGAGCTGGGGTTTTCGCATGGGCGTCGGCTTTGGCGCGGTCTACGCGGGGTAGCCTGTAGCGGCAAGCCGCCCGCGCTTCGGGCGAATGGGTTTGCCTCGGCGGCCAGTGGGTCGTATCTCCGTGGCTCACCGGCGGAGAGCTCGTGCCTCGCATACTCGTCGTCGACGACAGCCCGACCATCCTGAAAGTCGTGAGCGCCATTTTGGGCCGCAGCGGCCTCGAGTCGGCGACTGCGCGCGATGGCGCTCTCGGCTTGAAGCTGCTCTCCGACGGCGAGCCGTTCGACTTGATCTTGCTCGATTTCGTGATGCCGAAGATGAACGGCTATCAGTTCTGTCGCGAGCTCCGACGAGACCCCGCGTTCAAGTCGCTGCCTGTCGTGCTGATGAGCGCCAAGAGCGACCGCATCCGCCAGCAGTTCGTGCAGCAGACCGGCGCGGTCGACGCCATCACCAAGCCGTTCGACGCGCGCATGCTGGTCGCCGTCGTCGAGGGGGTGCTGGCCAAGGTGAAGGCGGGCCGCGGCCCGGCGCCCCCCGAGGCGGAGACGATGCCGGAAGAGGAGTCGATCGGCGAGACCAGCGACGAGCCCAGGCCGAGCTTCTTGCCGCGTCAGCTCGAGCAGCGCGCAGCGATGCAGATCATCAAACACGTGACGGCCGCGGTGGCACCAGCTCTGTCGACCCTCTCTGCAACGGATCGCGACAAGCGCGAAGTGATCGATCGCACCATCGCGCGTGCGCTGGCGGACAGCCCCCTCGACGGTCTGCTCTTCTCGCTGCGCGACGCCACCAGTGCCACGACGCGTGAAGTGCTGTCCGGAGACATCGCGTTCGTGCCGCTGCCCGAGGTGTTGCAGATGCTGCAGATGCAGCGCCAAACCGGGTTGATGCGGGTCATCGCGGGGGTGCGCTCGATCAATGTCTATCTGCGGGAAGGTGCGATCGATCTGGCGCGCTCTGTCACTGAAAAGTCCGACTACAAGCTCGGCCGCTACTTCGTCGAGGCAGGCACGCTGACCAGGCCCCAGGTCGACGCGGCGCTCGATCGCGCTGCCCAGAAAAACATGCGCCTCGGCGACGAGCTGGTGAAAAGCGGGGCCGTCAGCGACGAGGTGCGTAAGCAGGCGCTGGTGAAGCAGTCTTGCGAGATCATGTACGACTTGGTCCGTTGGCAGACCGGGCGCTTCTGGTTCGCGCGCGACCCCCACACGCCTGAAGCCGAACAAGCCCGCTTGAACCTGGCGATCCCAGGGCTCGTACTGGAGGGCTTTCGACGCGTGGACGAGTGGCGCCTGATGGAAGGCACCATCGTCTGGGAAGAGGTCGTCATGGTGGACGAAGCGGCGCTGCAGCAAGTGGGCGCGTCGCTCGATCGCGCAGAGCGGCTCTTGCTCGGGGCCGTGGACGGCAAACGCAGCGTCAACGAGATCGTGGCCGAGTGCGAGCTGACGCGCTTCGATGCGCTCAAGATCTTGTATCAGTTCCTCAGCTCGCGGGTTCTGCGCAGCATTCGCCCGACATTCTCCGAGCTGGTGATTGCGCCGCGTATCAGCGACGATTCATCGACCACCGACGGCAGCAACAGCGAGTAGCGAAATGTTCATGCTTTGGCTCACAGCGGGTGGACACTGATGTCGACGCGGCGCGGTGTCGTGCTCGGCGGTTCTGGCGCAATCGACGAGGCGCTCGGGCTGCATCTCGGCCCGCGCTTCGTGTTCGTCGACGCGACTGAAGTGCGGGCGATGCTCTTCGTGACGTCATACAAGCGCTTGGCAAAGATCGGACAGCTCGCGATCGGCGCCGCGCTCTTGGACGGGCGCATCGTCGCCGCCATCGACGTGGCGGATCCGTCGCCATCGGCGCAGGGGCTCTTGCTCGCCGCGCCCGGTCGCAGCGAACGGGTGCTGCTGCTCGGCGCGGAGGTGCTTGATGTCGGCTCGTTCTCGACTGCGAGCCCGCAAGCAGTCTCGTTTCGGGGCGAAGAAGCGGTCGTAGCAAGCGTCGAGCGATTGTTCAGCGAGCTCGAGGGGCACGCTTGGACGCTCAGGCATGGCGCCATGGCAGAAGAAAGGAACGCACAGTGAGCGCACCCAGGACTCGCAAACGTTGGCTCGAGGTGCTCCGACGCACGCCTTTCGTGGACGCGCCCGAGCCGCGACCCGCGCTCGACGATGCCGGCATCTGGGCCGCCAGTGAGCGCGCAGCGCGCTCGATGCAGGAGTCGGAGCGGCTGGGCGAGCGGGTCACCGCCACGGCGGCCCGACAGCGCGCGAACGTCGAGGCTCTACTGGAGAAGAGCTCCAGCCTGGTCGCGCGCAAAGCCACGTTGATCTCGGATCTGGGCCTGATCAGCGAGTCGCTGAATCGGTTGGCGGTCGTCGGCCTCAACGCAGGGCTAGAGGGCGCACGTTCGTCGGAGCCGTATGGCAAAGCGCTGACGCTGGTGTCCGAAGAAGTGCGTGCCCACGTCGAACGGGCTTCCGGCGCCGCTCGCGAGCTCGGCAGCCACATCGAAGAGGTCGCCACCGGGCTCGTCGATCTCGGTCAGCGCATCGAACGATCGCAGCGCGACGCGAGCGAGCTTTCCACCGACGCCGCTCAGCTGAAAACGGCGGCGCAAACATCGATCGACGCGCTCGGCGACTTGGAGGCACGGTTGCGCAAAGCGACTGGTCTCGACCCCGAGAGCGCGAAGCTGATCTCTTTGGCCAGCGAGCACGCAAAGGGCCTCTTGGGTGCGCTCAGCGCGCTCGACGGGGCACGCGCGAGAGAAGCAACGATCGCGCTCTTGCCGGTGCTCGGCCCAGTCGCCAAATTGCTCGGCAGCATTCTGCCCAACGACTCGCCCGGGAGCACCGGAGCAAGCTGATGGACGCCGAGCTGCGCGCGCTATTGCTCGCGGAGATCGACCGGCGCGCCGCAGAGATCGTCGCGTCGCCGACGCCTGCGGTGGCGCGCCGCGTGGCCCATGCTTTGAAAGGGGCCCTCGGGCTCGCCAGTGAGCGCGAGGCCTCCGAGGCGTTTGCTCGGCTCGAGAGACGGCTGGCGGCCGGCGAAGAGCGCTCGGTCGACGATCTGCGCGAGCTCGTCACCCGCCTCAACTCTCGGCTCAGCGAGGGACAAGCGCTGCCACGCAGTACCTGGCCCGAGCCGCCGCAGGACATTCGCGCTGGCGCGCTCGATCAAGAAGCGCGGGCCGACTACGCCGCGGCGATTCGGGATCGCCTCGCGAGGATCGACGCGCAGCTGGCGGTCGACGATCCGGGCCACGCCGCGCGCGAGATCTACCGCGAGCTTCACACCATGAAGGGCTCGGCGCTGGCGGTGGGAGACGAGCTGATGGCCTGGTTCTGCCACGGTTTGGAAGAATGCGTGAAGGCTGCCAAGGACGACGGCAGCTTGCGCGCGTCGCTGGAGACGATCGAGAAATATCGCGGCGTGCTCGCAGAGATAGTCGACGCACCGGATCACGCCCTGGTGACGTTGCGCTTGATGACAGGGTCATCGATCCGCGCCCCGAGAGCGCCGCTGATCACGCCGCTGCCGCTGCCACCCCGGCGGCCCGCTGTCGACATGCCGACCGAGTCGGACGCGCGCGCCTTGAGCGACGACGGCACCGTGCGCGTGTCCAGCACCGTCCTCGACGGCCTGTTCGAGCGGGCCGGGCACCTCCGGCAGTTGCAGGCGCCCATCTCCGGCTGCGCTGCCGAGCTCTTGGTTGGAGGCGGCACGCTGCGTGAGCTCTCGCGCGATCTCAAAGAAGCCCTACGCTTGATCGGCCCACCAAGACCGTGGGGCGCGCCCGCGGCAGCCATCTCCAGAATCGAACGGTGCGCCGCTCGACTGCTCTCGACCGCGGGCATGGTCGAGCGCAGCGCGGGCCAAATGGGTGGCGTCGCCAGCCGACTGTCGCGTGAAAAGGAGGGCCTTTCGGCTGCCATCAGCTCGCTCCGGACGAGCTTTGCCTCGACGCTCTTCGAGCGTGTCGCTGCGGCGGCGCAAAGCGAAGCGCGGCGCGAAGGAAAGCTCGTCGATGTCGTCGTCGGCGGCGGCGACACGCCGATCGATCGCAGGCTGGTCGAGACGTTGGTCGAGCCGATGCGTCAGCTCGCGCGCAACGCTGTCGTACATGGTCTCGAGGCGCCCGATGTCCGCGTCCAATCCGGGAAGTCGGAGCGTGGTGTGCTTCGCCTGACTGCTTCGCTGCGCGCCGGGGTGCTGGCACTCACCGTGATCGACGACGGAGCAGGCGTCGAGGTCGACCATGTGCGTTCACTCGCGCGTGAGCGCGGCCTGCTCTCGGATGCCGGCGCGGACGACAAAGAGGTGCTGGGGCTCTTGTTCTATCCGGGGCTGACATTGCGCCCCGAAGCGGACTTGCACGCTGGGCGAGGCGTTGGCCTCGACCTCACGCTGGCGGCGGTGCAGCGGCTCGGCGGCACCATCGAGCTCGAGACAGTGCTCGGGCAGGGGCTCAGTGCGACTGTCGCGGTCCCCGCAGAAGGTGCATTGGTGCGGGTCGTTTGGCTCGGCTGCGCAGGTCACTTCTTCGCGCTGCCCGTGCACCACACCGGTGATGTGCGCTGCATCGAAGATGCGCCGGGGGTCCCACGACCTCTCGTCGATCTATTGGGCAGATCAGTCGATAAAGAGAGGGCCAAGTCGACACGCATTGCAATCGAAGTGGTGCCGCCTGCCGGGGAAGCAAGCAGCGCCTGGGTCGCGGTCGAAGAGCTCGGCTCGATCGACGAAGTCGCGCTGCGAGCGTTGCCTCCCATCGTGCGAGCCACGGGGCCTTGGGCTGCGGGCATCATCTGGGCAGACGAATTGCGCTTCAGCCTCGACCCGGTGCGCATTGCCAATGCCGCGCGGCCTGGGCCGGAGAGCGTGCGGCCGCGGGCATCATGAACGCCAGCTTCAACGTGCGAGTGCGCTGACGTCCCACAAGAGAACGCTCGAGTCTTCTGACCCGGTCACGACCAGGTTGCCAGCCTTCGCCAGGTCCCCGCCTGTAGCTTCGTCGGAGGGCGGGCTCTTGGTGTGGATCGCCACGAAGACCAGGCCCCCGATATCCACCTGCCCATAGGCCATGTTCCGCGCCATCCCGGCTGACTCTAGCCGATTAGGAACCCTCCGGTAGCAGCCAGGCTGCCCGGTCTTTCCCCGCCCGGACGGTGAAGCCCTCAGCTGGCATGGCGAGCTCCACGAAGCCCTCGCCGTCCCAGGCGACAAATCGATAGCGCGCGTCGCTCAGCGGCTTGGCAAAGCGAAACGTCACGCCAGTTGCCAGCCCATGCGGACCCATCTCGCTCACTTCGGCGCTGATATCGTGGAAGCTCGCTTTCTCGCCGAGCACCAGCGGCTCGCGATCGCTGCGAAAGAGCTGGGCGCTCATCTCGGACAGAAATGGCCCCCGGGTACGGACGACGATCGACGACGCATCCAAACGCTCGATCTCCACGCTATCCATACTCAGGCTGAGCACGTGCGCGGTGGCGGCTGTGTCGACGCCGTCGCGTGGGATGGACCAGCGATACGCAGCCAGCAAGAAATTCGGAGCATTGATGATGATCACGTGCTGCTCGCGCGGCGGGGTGCCGCGCGTCATGCGATCCGTCGAGCGCTCGGTGTACTCACGCGCGAAATAGGGAATCACTGAAACGGCGGGCTTTGCGAGCGTGGCTATCGCGACATGGGTGACCAGCCAGATGGCGGTGAGCGCCTTGGCCGCCCAACGGAGGCTGTGCGGTGGCTTCGCGTCCTCGTTCTCGACATGCGCGCCCACCACTCGTGCAATGACCCCCATTGCACCGACTCCGACGAATAGCAGCAGACGGTCCGAGGGAAACGTGGCGCAGATCGGGACCAAGGCGAGGACCGCGCCAAGCGAAAAGAAGCGCGTGGTTGCGTCACGCCGAAGCAACGGGACCAGCACGCGCATCAGCATCGAGAGTAGAACCAACCCCAGCGCAGCAAGAGCGATCTGTGGCGCGCGCGGCACCAGGTTCCATACGTCCGCAGGCGGACCCCAGAGCTGCGCCGTGATCAATGCAATGGCGCGAGCTGGCGCGACGACAGCAAAGCGGAGTGGCTCATGCGCCGGGTCGACATAGATCGAAGAGCCTTCGATGTGATAGCCGAGCGAACGAGCGAGCGTCTGCCAGGCAACGAGTAGCGCCGCGTAGGGGGCGATCGACACCAGCCGCTTCCGCCAGCGCAAGGGTGCTGGCTCCAGAAACGTTGCGTACGCGATCAGATAGGCGAACGCGCCGATAGAAGCTTCGGCAGAAAGCAGCGCCATTGCAAAGAGTGCTGGCCCCACGCCGGCGCCTGCGCGCCAGCCGTCGCGCCGCCAGCGATCGTGTGCGACCAGCGCACCAGCGCCAAAGGCCAGCGCCATGATTGCATTGCGGTTCGCGAGAAAGGCGACAGGCAGCGCGTGGGCTTCGTCGCAGGCGTACAAGAAGGCCGCGAAGCCTGCCACCCACACCGGCCCGATGAGGCGCCGATACAAAATACAGACCAAAAGGACAGCGACGCCGTACCAGAGCAGGCTCTGCAGGTGCATCAGCCAGGGGTGATTGGGCCAAAGGTTATAGTCGACGTAGTGCGTGACCGAAGCCGCTGGGCGCAGAAACGCGAGCCGTGAGTGATCCTGCATGAACCAGGGAAACATGCCGCTCTGCCGCCCAAGCTCGACGTCCGACGCGTCCCAGCAGAAGTCGAAGATATCGAGCCGGTGGTGTCCGAAGGGGTCAGCGCCCTGGGCGCGCAGCTTTTGAAAGAAGTCGTCGAAGGCCATGCCTGCCAGCAGCGATGGCGCTGTCAAAAGCACGGCCAGCAGCGCAGCGAAGGGCGCAGCGCGAGGGCTCGCCAGCCGCTCGCGAACAGAACGCCAGCGCGACGCCCTCGGGAGACTGATGGGAGGTGTCGGCATGTGGTCAGGCATCTCTGACCATGATGCTATCCCGCACTAGCGCATGGTTGCGACCACGCTGCCTTTCTTGTGACCCAGCTCGACGTAGGCGTGGGCGTCCGCCATCTGCGCCAATGCGTAACGTCGGTCGATGACGGCGCGCAGCTTTCCTGATTCGACGAGGTTGCCGAGGAGCTGCAAGTCCTTCGCCTTTTCGGCCGGAGACCGCAGACCAGCGGCCAGAAAGACAGCTCTCTTGTGGCCGATCTTCGACGTCCAGAGCATTTGCAACATCAGCGTCAAAGTGGGGACCGTCGAGAGATAGATGCCGCCGGTCGCGAGCGAGCGCTTGCAACGCGTGAAGGTGCTCTTGCCAACAGCATCGAAGATGACGTCCCAGCTAGCTTCGCTCGCGGTGAAGTCTGCTTTCGTGTAGTCGATGACGCGGTCGGCCCCGAGCGACTTCACGAGCTCCGTGTTCGCGCCGCTGCAAACAGCCGTCACGACTGCCCCGAAGGACTTGGCGAGCTGAACGGCGACGGTCCCAATGCTGCCGGAGGCGCCATTGACGAGCACCCGCTGGCCACTCTTGACCTTTGCCTTGTCTCGTAAAAACGGGAGCGCTGTCAGAAACCCATCACAGACCGCGGCGGCGTCCTCGTTGCTCATGCCCGCCGGTCGCAACGCCAGGGCGCCGTCCTCCGGCAGGCACTTGTATTCGGCGTATGCGCCGAATGTGGTGCACGAGGACCCGAACACCTGGTCGCCTACTTTGAAGCGCTTGACCGCTCGGCCGACAGCTTCGACTCTTCCAGCGACAACGTCACCTGGAATGGCGATCGTGGGGCGGAGGAGTCCGGTAAAGAGCCGTGCAATGAAAGGGTCGCCCTTCCGCATCGCACATTCTGCGAGCCCGACTGCTGTCGCATCGACTCTGATCAGCACCTCGTCGTCTTTCGGCGTCGGCGTTTCGACTTCTTTCAGCTGAAGGACGAACGGGTGCCCATAGCGTTCCTGGATGATCGCTTTCATACGCTTCCTTTGGGGTGCGGGTTATTCGTGCCCGACGGTCGGGTCAGTATGCCATTGAAAGACGTGCTCGAGCGGCTGACCAAATACCGCTGCAATGCGGAAGGCAACCTCGAGCGACGGGGAGTAACGGCCTTGCTCGATGGCAACGATGGTCTGGCGCGTCACGCCGACCTGCTCGGCCAGCGACGCCTGTGTCAGCTCGCCTGCATTGAAGCGCAGCAGCCGAATGCAATTGGTGATGCGTGACTGTCCTTTGCCCACGGGTCAGCCAGTTCGGTAATACACGAGCGTCGAAATGGAGTCGGTCGCACCGGCCGACATCAGCGCGGCAAACAGGCTGTAAGCCGCAACCACTGGTGTGGCACCGAGCGCGAGAAGCACCAGCGTGCCGGCCCCCCCGATCGACAACACGAAATAGGCATTGCGCATGCTGCGAGCGATGACTGCCCGGTCACGCTCGTCTGCTTTCTCGTCCTTCAGCGCTTCACGTCTGGCGAGGCTGACGATCACCGTGACGATCACGATGCCCGCGACGTTGAACGCAACCATGAGACCAATGGCCCATAGCAGCGTGCTGGAGATCTCCGCCAGAGACCCCTCTCGACCCATGGCGTCTTGTGCGAGCCAGCCGCTCACCAACGCTTGGCCAGTCAGCAAAATCAGCGCGTTCCACTCCCGAAAGGTCAGTCTCTCCACACTCCAACATGTAAGGGTCAGGGCGATGCGTGTCAAGTAATTCATACATGAAGCATGAATTAACAGACGGTGCTCACGGATTGCATGCGTCGCGCGTCGTCGCGGACCCGCAGACGTAGCCTTGAATGGGCAGCCAGGCGACCGCCTCGCCGCGCGCTGCGGCTGCCGCATCGGTGGTGTCGATGCTCACCTTCCATTTGCCTGAACGCCCACGCCGCTCGTCGTCCGGAAAGATGGCGGTGAGCGCCGAGGCCGGCGTGGCGCCCGCCGTCAGGTGAAACCGGACTCCACGCTTCGCGTCGATCGCGCGAATGGATCGATAGTTCTTGGCAGCAAGCCGGTTGTCGAATGCACGTAGCGTCTTGTCGTCGAAGACGCCGGCTCCCTGCGCCTTTTTCGCGAATGACTCTCTATCGGCAATGGGCTGGCTCAGATCGTTGTCGAGCCGATACGAGAAGGCGGCTTGGGCTGTCTTTGCCTCGCAACGTCCGGTGATGTCCGCTGGAGCCAACGAATAGTTCCAAGCCGCGAGTATCGTCTGCACGATCACCACGGCTGGGCCCTCGGAGCCCAGCTTGAGCGGCTAGCAAGCTAGTTTTGTGCCGGTCGAAGCACGGCCGCCCGCCCCCGGCGAACACCAGCCAGCACAGACCTCAAATCTTCTCTCAGAACTTCCAGCCGAAGGAGGCCGAGCCAGGCCCGACATTGAAGGTAGGCGCTACCCAGGACACTTGCTGCTTGGCACCGGCCGCGATCATGACGGGGCCGCCGATGCCCCCGGCGATGCCAAACAGCAGCGTCGTCACGCCAAAGCCGACGAAGGGCGCTGGATCTGCGCCGCACGCGCCTTCTGCGAAGCCGCCGTCGTGACAATCGGTGCCCGCCGCGTCACCGATGGAGAACAAGAAACCGGAGCCGATCAAGAAGATCACGCCGAGCGTGGTCACGGTGACGCCACCCGCGATGAGCCCGCTGTCAGGACCGAGCACCGGTTGCGGAATCGTTACGTGCATGCTGGCGCCCGGAGGCACGACCACGCGCTGCTCGTCTGGCTCACCGGTCGGTTTGCCTTGAGCATCGAGCAGGTAACTGCTGACGAACTTTCGTCCCGGCAAGACCGCGAACGGGCCATTCATCGTCGCGCTGGGAACCACCCGGCCGTCGACCTCGACCACCAGCTTGGTGCCCTGCGGCACGTACATCGGGGGGTGAACGACGACCGAGGCGCGCTGTTGGCCAGACGCCAGCGAGGGCACCAACACGACGACAGCGAGCAGGAGTGAACAGACGGCTGAACGCATGCCGGGCGCAGTATGCCACGTCGTTGCCGCCCGTCACCTTTGTGTCCGCAATCGTGTAGTAGAACCGTCCTGTCCGCGATGATTCTCTTTCGCCCAACCGGTCTACGCGAGCTGGAGCTCGTGCTCGGAAGCGGCCTCGCGGCATGGCCACCTCGGCTGCCGGACCAGCCGATCTTCTACCCCGTGCTCAACGTTGACTACGCGGCGCAGATTGCGCGCGACTGGAACACCAAGTCGCAGCTGCGGGCCGGCTATGTGACCGAGTTCGAGGTCGACGACACCCATGCGTCTCGCTTTCCGCGAAAAGTGGTGGGCAGCCGCCAGCACGAAGAGCTGTGGGTGCCAGCCGAAGCCCTCCAGGAATTCAACCGTCACATCGTCGGTCCCAGCCGCGTAGTTGCGGCCTACTTCGGTGAAGGCTTCGTCGGGCTCGTACCCGACCGCGGAGGCCTGCGTGGGAAGACGGCACGCGAGCAGCTCTCTGTATTGGCGGGTCAGTATTCGTACAGCTCGCAAGACTTTCACGGCGAAGTGACCCACAATCGTGAGGCTGTCTTCCTTCACATCGCGTACTGGCGGCAGCTCGCTGCCAAAGAGACTGCCCTGAAGGTCGACGCGGTTCTCGCAGCGCGCTCCGAAGAGCTCGGCGAGGCGGTCTTGATCGACATCGCCGTGCTCCGTGAGCACATCCACGACGGACAAGGCCATGACCGAGTCGTCGGTGATGGACCAGCGCCCAGCCGGCAGCGCCCGCGCCTCGATTAGTCCCTGAACGAGGTGCGGCGAGGTGAAGAAGCGATCGCCGAACGCGTCGCCGACCGACAGGCCCTCGAGCGAGCGAAGGCTACGGGCGATACGTTCGGAGTGATTCGGAGGTGTGGCCATTGAGACTGCCCGCGGATTACCTGACCCAATACTACCCGACGAGCGAAGCGCGCACTGCCATCAGCGCGAAGCCGAGCAGATTGAGGCCCGTCCACTGCGCCGGAACCTTCGCGCGCTCGTCGTCAGCTTCGCGACCGATACCCCAGATGCGGTCGCTGGGGCTTGCCTCGGCCAGCACCCGGTCACGCGTCCCCAACAGGCAACGCTGCAGCTCGAGGTGCTGACCAAATTTTGCGAGATTGGCGCGCACGACGATCGCCGATCGCCGCTGGTCCCAGGTCTCACTGTCGAACCCTCGAACGTCTCGACCGAGCCGCTTCGCAGCGCCTGGATTCGCGGCAGCCAAGATGGCATGGGCTGCTTCTTCGTCTCCGAAAAGCTGCGCCTTGCTCCACATCATGTAGTGCTCGGCTGTGGCATAGACGACGCCGTCGATCTCGAACGGTGCGCCATACCATTGACTGAAACACTCGCCGCCGAGCGCGCCGGCGGGGGTGGGCTCGTGGCTCCAGAAGAAGACGAACTTTGGCCGCCAGCCAGCGCGTACACGCTCGAGAAGCTCTGCGATGTTCGTGGGCGGTGGTTCCATGGCGTCCCTTTCGGTCCGACTACTTGGCCTGTCCTGACACTCGAGTCGAGCTGAACATCGATTCGTTGTCAGCCTTGCCCAGCTCAGTCGTCCTCTCTGCCTCGCCCTCTGTCTCTCCGCGGCTGCTGAACCCTCGGATCGACGGAGACAGTGTTCCCCCTGGTCCAGAACGGACCGCAAGAGACCCGGACATTTCGCCAAGCAGCGAGGCTGGCCTTGGTATGTTTCGCTATGGGCTCGAGTCAGGGAGAAAAATTGGCGACATCTCCATTTGCGCAGCGTCAAGCTCCGCCGCGCACGAAAGTTGGGTCGACCCTACCCCCGACGCAGTTGGGGGCTGGTGACGCGCGCGGAGCATGAGGGGCGCGTGCTTGCTCAGCTCAAGGTGCTCTTCGTTTGCTCGAAGAACCAATGGCGAAGCCCGACGGCAGAGCGATTGTGGCGACGCGACGCACGATTTGCCGTCCGCTCTGCGGGCACCAGCGCGGGCGCGGCGCATGTGATCAGCTGGGATGATATCGCCTGGGCCGACGTGATCTTCGTGATGGAAGAGAAGCACAAGCAGCGCGTGCTCGCTGTTTATGGCCAGCAAGGAAGCAAGCCAAACATCGTCGTGCTCGACATCCCCGACGAGTACCGGTTCATGAGCCATGAGCTGGTCGAGCTGCTCACCGAGCAGGTGACGCCTTTGCTCGACTCGCTCGTCCAGCAGAAATAGAGCGCTGCGAGCGCCGGCTCGGGGCGCTACACTGAGAGCATGAGCTCGCAGATCGCCAGCTTGGCCGAGATGAGCGTCGAGCATTGGTCGGCGTTGCCTGACGGCGCCAGCGGTGAGCTGGTCGATGGCCGCCTGGAGGAAGAAGAGATGCCCGACGCAGTGCACGAGACTGTCGTCCTCCACCTGGCGATCGTCATGCGCGCTTGGCTTGCGGGCCAGGGCTTCGTCTTCACTTCTGGCGTGAAATACGCGCTGACCCCGAGCAAGGGACGCATGCCCGACCTGAGCGTGTTCCTGCCCGGAAGCGCTGTCCCTCCCGGTCGTGGCCCGGTTCGACAGCCGCCCGACGTTGCGGTCGAGGTGCTGTCGGGCACTCCCGAAGATCGCCGACGCGATCGCGTAGAGAAGCTCGGCGATTATGCGCGCTTCGGCATCCGCTTCTACTGGCTGATAGACCCCGCCGCGCGCACGCTGGAGATTTTGGAACTCAGCCCGCGCGCGCAGTACACGCACGTGCTCGAGGCGACGGCTGGCAAGCTCAGCGCTATCCCCGGCTGTGCCGGGCTGGTGGTCGATCTCGACGCGCTGTGGGCGGAGATCGATCGGCTGGGGTGACGATGATCGAGTCGAGGGTCACGCCGACAGGTGTAGTGTTACCCCATGGCCCGCCTCGACCCGCACTCCTACGCCGACGATACGCAGCCCAAGGTCGTCTCTCTCGACTGGGAGGCGCGCGTCGACTTTCCTTCCCGCACGTTGGAGGCTGCGGCCACGCTCACGCTCGCTGCCGCCGCCAAGGTTGGCCCGCTCGATCTCGATAGCCGTGGGCTCGAGATCACCTCCATAAGCGATGACCGCGGAGACGCGGTGCCTTTCACTTTGGCGGCGAGCGAGCCCATTCTCGGGGCAAGGCTCTCGCTCAGTCTGGGCGAAGGCGTGCGCAGCGTGACCATTCGCTATCGCACCGCTCCCGACGCGAGCGCGCTGCAATGGCTCGAGCCTGCGCAGACGGCGGGTGGCGTACAGCCGTATCTATTCTCGCAATGCCAGGCGATTCATGCAAGGTCGGTTGTGCCCTTGCAAGACACCCCCAGTCGCCGCATTACCTACAACGCGGCTCTCACGGTGCCGGCTGCATTGCGTGCGCTGATGGCAGCGGGCTTCGTGGCTAGAGAGGTATCGGGCGATGTCGCGGTCGAACGCTGGTCGATGCCACAGCCGCTCGCGCCGTATCTGTTCGCCTTCGCAGTCGGTGATCTAGCGTCGCGTGAGCTGGGCACGCGGTCCAGAGTTTGGGCCGAGCCTTCGGTCGTCGATGGCGCAGCTTGGGAGTTCGCAGAGATGGACAGCATGCTCGCCGCCGGTGAGGCGCTGTTCGGCCCCTACGCATGGGAGCGCTTCGACATCCTGGTGATGCCGCCATCGTTTCCTTTCGGCGGCATGGAGAATCCGCGCCTGACCTTCGTGACGCCGACCCTCCTCGCCAAAGACCGATCGCAAGTACGGGTCATTGCGCATGAGCTCGCCCACGCTTGGACTGGCAACCTGGTGACCAATGCCAATGCAGAGCACTTCTGGTTGAACGAGGGCTGGACGCGTTATGCCGAGATCCGCATCACCGAAATGGTCGAAGGCCCGGACGTCGCTGCGCTGCTCGCCGCAATTTGCCGGCGCAACCTGGACGAAACGGTCGAGCGCTTCTTGCGCGAAGGCCACGGCGGCTTGACGCGTCTGCGCACTCACCTGACCGGCATCGATCCGGACGAAGTATTCAGCGTGGTGCCGTACGACAAAGGTGAGCTCTTTCTGCGCACGATCGAGCTCGAGGTTGGCCGACAGCGCTTCGATGCCTTCGCCAAGCGCTACCTCGACACGTTTCGCTTCGGCGCTGTGACCACAGAGGCCTTTCTCGCCTTTACCGAGGGCGAGCTACCTGGCGTGCTCGCGCGCGTCGACGCGCCACGCTGGGTCGACGGAGAGGGGGTGCCTGAAGGCGCACCAGTTGCGCGATCCGCGCGACTCGACGCTGTCGAGCAGATGGGCGACGCGCTGCCACCGGCCGATACCGATCTGTCGTCCACCGAGTGGAACCTGTGGCTCGAGCGGCTGCCGCGACCGATATCTCGCGAATTCTGCAGCGCCCTCGATCAGCGCTTTCCTTTCACCGCCACTGGCAACATGGAAGTGAAGGTCGCCTGGCTGCGCGTCGCCCTCGCTTCGGGCTACGACGCTGTACTGCCGGAGGTCGAGCGCGTGCTGACCACCGTCGGTCGCATGAAGTATCTGGTTCCGTTGTACACCGGGCTGCTCGAGCGAACCGAGACGGCCGAGCTGGCCCGTTCGATCTTTGCGCGCGCAGCCGCCGGGTACCACCCAATCGCGTGCGCTGTATTGAAGGCGCGCCTGGCGAAGCCGCCGCCTCCGCGCTAGCGCCCGACGGGCACAGTGGCGAGTGAGGCAGAGCGCATCCGCGAGGACGCGGCGGCACGCGTCGCGCGCTTCACGTCCTCCAGATCAACGTGGCTCCGACGGGGGGGCCTCCACCGAGAAGACCTCGCCCGCCGAGGAGACCGAGAGCGCCCGGAGCAGCCAGCGCTGCAACGTCGTGGGCTCGTCGCACGCGGATGCGCGAGCCCGGACGTCGTCTTCGACGGCGATCCCGCGTGTGGCGAGCGCCGTGAGAATGCCAGTTCGCAACCCGATGACGGCCTGTTCGGCCCGCGTCAAGGCCTGTTCGGCCCGTGTCTCCAGCTGCTCGGCCTCCGCCTCGCGCTCCCGCACCATCCCCGTCAGGCGGCGGATCAGGCTCGCTGACCCGAACAGCTCGGACATGCCGTGGAAGAACCGCAGGGAGCCGCTTTCGATGGCGAGGTCGAGCCCCAGCACGGCGGAGCTGTACCGTCCGCCTTGCGGCACGATGGCCTGGTAGCGTCTGGCCCCTTGGGGTAGCGCCACCTCCTCGGCGGGGAGGCGGTAGGCGCGGATGCGCTGCTGGGCCCGGTCGTAAATGAAATACTCGGGGATCCCGAGGTGGGCATAGCGCTCGACATTGTCGACCAGATCCTTCTTCCGATCGCCGCGGTGGACCACCGCGAGCACGAAATCGAGCCCTTTTCCCTCGTCCTCCACGACCCACGCCATGCGCTCGTCGTGCTCGGGTTCGGCCACGTCGAGCACGGCGAGCACGTCGGGGGTGAAGACCTCTTCGCCCGGATAGAGGACGGCCATCTCCTCGGCCAGACGCGACGCGCCCGATCGCGGCGAAATGTAGACCGAGCATGTCGAGCGAGCGGGACTTGACCTTCTTGTGGGGTCGCCCTTCGGACATCGCGGCCCGCGGGTCCGAGAGGGCAGCATTGACCCCGATGAGCAGTTGCTCGCGCTCGTCCGGGCTCATCGCGCGCCACTTTTCCGCGGTGGGCGCGATCGGGAGGGACACCGCGGGGGAGGGCGGCGTGTGGGCCTTGGTGACCATGCCACCGAGTCCACCACGCGTGCGAAGTGCACGAGCCCGTCCACAGGCTTCAGGCCACCGGCTTCAGCGACAGAGAGTCACCTTGGCGCCATGACATGGCATCTTAGCTGAAGCCTGACGCCTGCCTTCGGGTGACAGCGCCGTCGAGAATCACGCTCGCTGATTTAGCGCACAGTCATCTCGCGCATGAAGCGCACCGGGCTGACCTCCGTGCGCAGCACGCACGCGCGCAAGGTACGCATTAGCTCTTCGCGCGGGCATTGCCGACCGCCTTCGTGAGCGCTGCATCCAGTGGGTTCTGCCGCAGAGCCTCGATGCTCGGTGCCAACCAGAAGCTGAGCGTGCGGCCACTGCCATTAACCGCTGAAGAAAGCGCGGCGCTCGATGGGGTATTTGACCGAGGCGAGCGCGGCTGCAATCGGCGACCAAGCGGCCGAGTAGTCGCACATGGGTGCGACGTCTTCGGTGACGAGCTCGACTGCCGCCTCGAGGCTTCGCCCTTCGAGCAGGTAGGAGAGATCAGCGCGCTCGGACCAAATCTCGTTTCCGTGGGGAAACACCAGGGCTTCGTCGGACAGCCGGTCGTACTCCTCGATGGTGCCCTTCATCAGCGCCTGAGCGCGTGAGCGCGCGCCGGCGAGAACATCCAATGCAGTGAAGCTCTCGAACGGCACGATTGAGTAGAACCTGGTTTCGCCAACCTTCAAGTACAGGCCACGGCGATCGTCGACACCACGTTTCTCGAGCTCGCCCACGAAGTTGGTGCGCGCCATCTCGAATTGCGCCACCTTCGACGGCTCCAGATTGTCGACGTGCACCACAGCTCGCTTGACGATTGCCGGTGAGCTGGCCGGAGCCGTGAGGCTCGCTGCCTCTGGCGGCTGGTTCTTTGGCTGGCGTGGTGGCGCCGCACATGCCGCGCACAACGACAAACACACTGCCAATCCACTCCGATCAGGCACTCGAAAAGGCACGTGTCACATTAGCACGCCACTTTCTTGGTGACTGCCTCGACGTCAGGGCCGCGCACTCACCCACATCTGAAGGAAGTCGGCGACCGCCACCGCGGCGGCGTCCGTCTTGGCATTGGCTCGCAACTTACTCACCAACGTCGTAACGGCTGGCTGCTTCTTCATGTTGACCAGCGCTAGACCCGCTTGCTGGCGTGCATCTGAGGCTGCCACCTTCAGCATGACGATGCTGGACAGTGCGCGCTCCAGGCGCGTGAGCGCGGCCGGCGTGAGCGCCGTGGGCAGCGGCTGAGCAGCAATGGTGCCCAGCTGTAGCGTGTCGACCTGCGCCTGCTGGCTAGCGGCCGTTTTCGCGCGACCCATCGCCTCCAGGCGATCGATTGTCAGCTGGCTCGCGGGCAGCGAAGGAATCGCGGGCATCACCATGCTTCCCGTCCATCTGCGAATCGCGCCCGCCAAGCAGCCGTCTTGCGGCGTCGGTAGCTGCGCGGCGAGGCACGCGGAGATCGCATTCAGGCTGGTCTCGGTTTCGAATGCTCCGAGTGCCCAATAGGCTTGCGCTCGGACGGTGGGCTCCGAATCCGCGCGCGCGATCGCAGCAACTTTCAGCTCTAGAGCGGGGCGCGCGCTGGCGACGCAACGGCCGCCAGCGATCTTTAGACCTAGCCTGCGCACCTTGGGTGCGGAGTCGGCCAATGCGAGCTCCGCTATTGCCGCGAGTTCGGCGCAATCGTTCGACTGCCTCTGCTCGGACGACGGCGCAAGCTTCGCGAGCAACACTCGTCGCACCGACGGATCATTCTCGACTTGCAGCTGCGCCAGCATCGGCCCCGGGACATCGTCCCACGGAAACAGGAAGATCGTGTCCGCGGCGACGTAGCGCAATGCGCGCGACTCACTCGCAAGCTTGGCGATCGCGATCTGTTGCGCCTTCGCCCGAAAGCCTGTCCCCGCCACCATCAATTTACCTTCATCGCCGCTCGGACGCTTGGTCTCGCGCTCGAAGCGTTCGAGCGCGGGACAATCGGTGACTTTGGGCCAATCGGGATCCGCGCCGTCGAGCTTGCACGGCGCGATACGCACGAGCAACGCTTCGTAAAGCTCGAGCGTTAGCAGGGTGCTCGGGTCCGCGAGCTTCGCCTCCAGCTGTTGGTCGTCGAGACCGCCGCCCAGTGGCGGTGCGCTGCCGCTCACGTGCGGTAGCGCGCCGCTCGACGAGACATGTGGAGCAGAACTGGGGGCCGCGGTGTTCTGACCCGGCGTTCCCTGCGAGCAGCCGGTGAGCACAGTCACGAGCGCAAACAGCGTCGTTCGGTTGGTTGGCACGGTGCGGTGTGTTGGCAAGTTCGGAGCCAACGGGACGAGCAGGGAATTCAAGCGAAAGACCGAGCGGATTTCGGGGCTGCAACTGTCCCGCAACGTTGCAGGTACCTCTGTTCTCGCGCATCGGCGCGCCGAGACACTCAGTCGGGCAGCACCCAGGCGAAGCCGACCGACTGCTGGAACGACCAGAGGTAGTTGCCCGGATCGTCGCCTGGCAGGGTCAGGAAGTCGAAGCTCTCCATGGCCGTGATCTCGAACTGGCGTAC
>Ga0105048_10004462_pt1 | contig 22807 bp, 25 predicted proteins | sample MAT05_FD_78382 | JGI IMG/M metagenome (GOLD analysis project Ga0105048, IMG submission 78382) | Freshwater microbial communities from Lake Fryxell liftoff mats and glacier meltwater in Antarctica - MAT-05 | ecosystem: Environmental > Aquatic > Freshwater > Ice > Liftoff microbial mat | place...
GCCAAAGGTAACATCCGCGCTCAAGCGTGATCACGGACCCCCACATCCGGCATGAGCTCGAGGGTGGTTGCGATCCGCTCCTGCCACTTCGGACCGCGCGACATCGCGTCCTTGTAGGCTTCCTGCAGATCGTCGGGCCGGTCTTCGGCCAGCACCGTGATCAGGAACCGCGCCTGACGGCGATCCTTCTCGGCCTTGATGCGGTCGCGGGCTTCGCGGCGGGCGGCGACGATCAGCTTGTGGATGGCGAAACGCTCGGGTCGGGGCTCCTGCACCAGCACGCCAGCGCGGTAGAGCACGGCCGCGGGGATCGGCACGGCGATCAGGTAATTCAAGTGTTTCCAGCGCCTGCGCCGAGACGCCGCCAGCGGCCTCAGGCCTTCGTCGCAGAAGGCGGGTGTCAGGAATTCGACCAGGGCTGCCCCCTTGCTTTGCCGCCAGCGCCAGGCCGGGCATGCATCCGGCGTCGGCACCGGGTCAAAGGCTAAGTCTGCCAGAACCTGCTGCACCGGCGGTTCGGCCCGATCGTCAAGCACCCGGGACAGACGCTCGAAGCTTGCGATATCGAGAGCTCCTGTCTGCGCCAGATCGTCAAAACGGTAGCGCAGGCCAAGCTCGCCTTCGTAAAGCCGGAGGGCATGGGTGCCGACCACGGTTCCACCCAGCCGGAACGCGCCCGCGCCGGCCATGGCGGCGAGCAGGCTGCCGGTAGCCGTGTCATGCCCTTCAGCCGCTTTGGCCCGCAGGATGCGCACCAGACGCGCCCTCTCTGCCGCTTGGGCCTCTGCATCGGCTTTCTGCGCGCGATGCTGGCCGATACGGGCCAGAAGTGCCGGGGTCTGCTCACCGATGTAGATCTTGCGCACGTCGGTGCCGATGCGGAAGCTGTCATACCAGTAGACGCGGCCCTAGCGCTCCACGCGGGCGGGCATAACCCTCAGGTCGGAGGTAGGGTCATCCAGCAGAAGCCGGCGCAGGTCGTGACAGGCGGCGTGTGCGGTGGCGGAGTGGCGTTCCAAGGGCATGTTCAACGCTCGTCAGTTTTGTCGAACATGATTGCTGTTCAACGAATTAGACGATTCCTGAACATACGAATGAACGCCAACATTCTCAGCCTTATGAAGTCCGGTGCCTGCAAAGTGCCTCTGAACCGCATTCCCGCAACTGGCCCGGGTACTGGAAGTGGACCGCGGCTACCTCATACGTCTGTCGCTGGAGCAGTCTGTCGGCATCGCGGCCTCCAACGCCATCGTCGATTGCTTCGGCACGCCCGCCACCGAAAACGAGCGGGGATGGCCGGACGAAATCCGCCATGCTTCCCTCAACAGCGATCCATGGATGACCGTCCGTTCCCGCTCCACCTTGCAAGGGATCTTCGGGAAATGACGGAAGGCACCTTCATCACGTCGTGCCACCCGCTTGAGCCTTGGGAGGGCCTGACCGAGAGCGAGACGCAGTGGAACGATTTCATCTGCGTGTCTCCGGCGGGCGCGATCCCGGCACAACCCTGAAACGCGTGCAGGCGATGCGTAGGTTGCTGGACGCGAAGCAGCGCTTTTAACCAGGCCGAAGTTCATGTCACCCGTAACCAACTGAAGGACGTGACGAATCCGGCGGCAAACTTTCTCACGTGCTGGACGAAGTCCGACAGCTTCCAACGGGTTGAACCGGGCCCGACACAGACGGGTTTGGGAATTATTATGCTTGCCAACACGGAAACCTGGAACTGTAGCTCCCGTGTAGCCCATCGATCACCAAAAACGAAAGGCAAAACCCACCACGACACAGAACTCAGCGATTTCAGGGATTCAAGTGGTGCCCAGAGACGGAATTGAACCGCCGACACGCGGATTTTCAATCCGCTGCTCTACCAACTGAGCTATCTGGGCACCGTTTCGACGGGTTCTGTCCGCCGGGTGGCGGGGTGATACGCGAGGTGCCGGGGGCTGTCCAGAGGGTTTTGGCCGGAAATTCACAACGGTGTCACTGACGAGGTTCCGGGCGATCTTGCGTCAGAGGGGGGGAACTGTCTTCGTTCTCGTCGGCCACCGGGATGGCATAGGCTCCGTTAAGCCAGCGCGCCAGGTCCACATCCGCGCAACGGCGCGAACAGAAGGGGCGGTGGTCGGCATGGGTCGGGCGGGAACAGACGGGGCAGCTCAACGGGGGCGCGCCTCCAGCGGCAGCCGGTCGCGTTTCCGCGTCAGCTCATAAAGGCCTAGCGTCGTCCAGCCTGCAAGATTTGCCTCCGTCTCCGCCTTGAAGGCAGCCTTCATCACCTGATCGAGGATCGCCCGGTCCCGCTTTGGCATCGGTGCAAAGTCGACCACGATCTGCCCGCCAAGCCCCCGCACACGCAGCTGCCGCGCGAGGTCGCGGGCGGCGGCAATGTTCACCTTCAGCGCGGCGGCGGGGCTGGTGTCGGGGCCGGTGTTCACGTCCACCGCAACCAGGGCACGCGTCGCCTCCACCCACATATGCCCACCGCCGGACAGGCTCACCCTTGGGGAGAGCAAGATGTCCAGCAGGTCCGCCACCCCCTGCGCCACAAAGGCACCGGGGTCAGTGACCACCTCGTCGGGTTCGGGGTCGAGCCAGTCACGCAAGGCCACATCATGCGCCCCTGCCCCATCGAGCAGCACCTCTGGCGGACCGTCGAGATCAGCAAGGATCGCCTCTGCCAGACCCCGCATCGCGGCGATATCCTCGGCGATGGCGTCATCATCGGCGCCTTCAGCGGCAGAGCGCAGGATCAGTCCAAGACTGTCGGTCGCCCCCGCCATCGTCTCGGTGGCTATGGCCGACAAGGCCTCACGCGTGTCCTCGTCCTTGATGCGGCGTGAGATGTTCAGGCCGGGGGCATCGGGTGTGATAATGCAAAAGCGCGACTTGAACAGCAGGCGCGCCGTGACCGGCAGGGCTTTGCCAGGCTCGGCCGGGCCTGACACCTGCACCAGAATGCGTTGGCCGGGGCTGATGCCCGAGATCTGGCGCAGAAAGCCCGACCCGCCGTCAGGCAGTTTCACAAAAATCCCGCCCTGCCCCTTCACCGGCCGGTCTGCCACCGCACGGCAGATCGCACCGGGCAGCAACGTCTCGACAGCAGGGTCGATCAGCAAATCCTCGAGCCGCCCATCCACGACCAGCGCAGCGGCGGGGCGCCCGTCGACCTCATCCAGAACGACGATGCGACCCTTCATGATTGCCTCCACAGCGGGTATCCAGCCGCCTCAAGCAACGCGCTGGTTTCGGCGAGCGGCAGACCGACAATCCCGGTAAAGCTACCCGAAATCCACGGGATGAAGGCGCCGGCCGCGCCCTGGATGGCGTAGCCGCCGGCCTTGCCCTGCCATTCGCCACTCGCAAGACAGGCGTTCAGCTCGGCGTCCGACAACCGCTTCATCTTCACCACGCTTACACTCTCACGCAGCCACAGACGCGCCCCCCGCCGCACCGCCACTGCGGTGATGACCTGATGCCGCCGCCCGCCAAGCGCCAAGAGGAAGGCCGCAGCCTCGCCTGCATCCCGGGGCTTACCCAGAATGCGGCGGCCAAGTGCCACCGTGGTATCGGCACACAGAACGATGTCGTTCGCGTCCGCCACTACTGCGCGGGCCTTCTCTTCAGCCAGCCGCAGGCAATAAGGGCGCGGGAGTTCTCCGCGGCGCGGGTCTTCATCGATGTCGGGCGGCAGCACGGCATCCGGAACCACCCCGATCTGCGCCAGCAATTCCTTGCGCCGCGGGCTGCCGGATCCCAGAATAAATCGCAATTTCAGCTACTTGAAGCGATAGTTGATGCGACCTTTGGACAGGTCATAGGGGGTCATTTCCACCTGCACCTTGTCGCCTGCCAGCACGCGGATGCGGTTCTTGCGCATCTTGCCTGCCATCACCGCGATCAGTTCATGGCCATTGTCGAGTTCGACCTTGAATGTCGCGTTGGGCAGGAGTTCCTTCACGACACCGGGGAATTCGAGGATATCTTCCTTGGCCATGGTCTCTCCGATAGGGGTTGACCCGCGCAAAGCGCAGGCGTGCCGGGGCGTATGCGCCCGTTCGTCCATGGATTCAAGGAAAAAGTTGAGAAATCCGCCACCGCACACCGGCATCACGCCCGAGTGACCGCCTCTTCCCCATTGCGCGCCCGGAATTGCTTGTGTTGGCTATCTCGATCGCCCCGCCCACATCATTTCACGATCACTCTGCCAGTACGCCACCCAGGGGCGCAAGGCTGTGGTCTTTGCGGCAATCGCTGCAAAGGCATCGGTCACGGCGCGTCCTCTCAATCAGCGGGATACGAAGAAAGATTGGCGGGAAAAGTCAGCTCGCAATCTGCACGCGTTGCCGTTTTGTAGCGCACGGGGTCACAGGATAAAGTCGCCTGCGTCGATCTCTGACACGAGCGTCTCCCTCAACACGATCGACATATCGATACCGGACATCGCGGTGGTGTTGATCAGCACGATCACATCCCCCGCGGACTGCATGAGACGAATCTGGCCTTCGCCCGAAAACGCGGCGCTGCCGATGAAGCTGAAGCGCTGGTTGCCAGCAACGCCCGCCTGCGCATCAATTGTCGCAAGGTTGAGCACATCTTCCCCCGATGTGAAATCCGTCACGACATCGCGCGTCAGCCGGCCACTGCCCGATTCCGTCGAAAGATTGAAATCGAAGACATCATTCCCCGCGCCGCCGACCAGCCTGTCGCGCCCTGCACCACCGACAATGAGGTCGCCTTGCGTGCCGCCACGGATGACATCGTCCCCGGCATCGCCCCGGAGCGTATCGGCACCGACACCGCCGAGCATGGTGTCTTGGCCGTCGCCACCACTCAGAAAGTCCGCGCCGTCGCCCGCACCTATTCCCGGGGTGATCCGATGGACATTTCCGTTCAGCGAGACGATGTAGAGGTTGCCGCGCCCGTCCTCGGCAAAAGAGGCAATCGAGGTGACGGCCCCGCCTGTCTGAACCAGCTGTTCTGTCCGGTTCTGGGCGTCAATGACTGCCCCGTCGACCACCCGGAAACTCCACACCTGCCCCGAGACGAAATCGGCATAAAGATAGACACCCTGCATCCCCGCCCCGGGGCCGCGATAGACATAACCGCCGGTGACCGAAAACCCGCCGTTCGGGGTGGAGTCGTGCGCATATTCCAGCACCGGATCCACCAGAAGGGGCGAGTCGGGCGGCAGGTTGCCCGGGCGCGCGCCGTCATAGATCAAGAAACCCTCGCGGATCGCCCAGCCATAATTCGCCCCCCCCCGGGGCGCCCGCAGACTGAAAGTTGATCTCCTCGCGGTCCCCCTGCCCCACGTCGCCGATGTAAAGGTCGCCGGTCAGCCGGTCGAAGGACGCACGCCAGCTGTTGCGCAGCCCGACGGCCCAGATCTCGTCGGCGCCTGCGCCGTTGGCAAAGGGATTGTCCGTGGGGACCGCATAGTTGCGGGCAGTGCCGGGGAAATCGTCGCCATTCACGTCGATCCGCAGCATCTTTCCCAGAAGGCTGCCGGTATTCTGCGCGTTGTTGTCAGGGTCGCCGCCACCGCCGCCGTCTCCGACCGAGATGTAGAGATAACCGTCCGGGCCAAAGCCGATCCAGCCGCCATTGTGGTTCTCGCGGATGGGATGCGGGATGGTCAGGATCACATTGCTGCTGCCCCCATCGGCGAGGTCCGGGTTGCCCGCTGTCCTCAGGTATTCCCGCAGTTCGATGTTCCCCGCCGCATTGGTCACATAAACATAGAACTTGCCGTTCGTGGCATAGTCGGGGTGGAAGGCCATCCCGAGCACCCCCTGCTCGTCCGAGGTCTGCAGCTGCGCGGCGGGGATGTCGAGGAAATCCACCGCGTTCGTCGTCCCGGTCAATGGATCAAGGATCCGGATCTGCCCGGTCTTTTCGACCACGAACAACCGGTCCGGATCGCCCGGGGCCGAGCTCATGAAGACCGGTTGATCGAGACCGCTGATGATGAGGGTGGTCACGATATCACCGGAACCCGGCAGTTGATCCGCGGGTCCATGCCCAAAGATCACATCATCGCCTTGCCCTCCAAACAGCCTGTCTGCGCCATCGCCCCCCGACAACGTGTCGTTGCCCAGACCGCCGTTGATCGTGTCGGGTCCGGATTTGCCCCTGGCAGTATCGGCAATAGCCGTACCGGCCAAAAGGTCGGCGCGGATCGAGCCCGTCAGATTTGCCATCGCCTGGGTCCTTTCGATGGGTGTTCAAGGCATAGAACGTTGGGGAATCGGATTTGTGTCAGGTAGGCAAGGCTAGCTTCCTGACGTTTTCGCAGCAAACCCTGAAGCCGCAAGCCATTGGTTCTAATCGGTTTTCCGCCTTTCTCTTGCCGTGAACCGGGCACGGCGAAGCCAAAACAGCAGTCGATGGGCAGCTTCGGGCGGGCGCAACACGGACGGCTCTTGTCCTGAATGACATGCAGTTTCGAATTGATTATTCAATGATACATACAACTTATGCGTGTGATCCGGACGTAGACGAGCCTTCTGCACAGAACCTTCACAAAGAAAATTGGCACGACAGGCAAATCGATAGCCGCGCAGCGGCATGAAAGCCAGGCAGCCGCACAGATTCCTTTTACAAAGCAGCCACTGCATCGGCCACCGTCACCGCCATCGGGGTCGTCGGACGCCCGATCAAGCGCGACAGGGTATGGCTGTCGTCAAACAGCGCGCCTGCAGCGCCGTGATGGTCGGCATCGGCGAGTGCCGTGCAAAGAGCCTCGGGCAGGCCAAAGCCTTGCAGGATACCTGAGTAAACTCCGGACGGCAGGCTGTTGTAAGGAATAGTCTTTCCCGTCAATCTCGATACCTCTGCAGCCATCTCGTCCATAGTGTAGGATGCATCGCCGGCCAGCTCATAGGTCTTGCCAACATGTCCGGCACCCGTCGCAACGACTGCAATCGCTTCGGCATAGTCTCGCCGCGCGGCTGTTGCGATCCGCCCGGTACCGAAGGAGCCGATCATCGCCCCCGCTGCAATCGCCCCGCCAAGGGCGCCGGTATAGTTCTCGGTGTACCAGCCATTGCGCAGGATCGTTGCAGGCACGCCCGAGGCGCGCAAGTCGGCCTCGGTCACGATGTGGTCCAGAGCAAGGATCAGGGGAGAGGCTTCCCCCTTCAGGATCGAGGTGTAGACGATCCGTCCCACCGCTGCCGCTTTTGCCGCCGCAATAACGGCTCGATGCTGGCCGACGCGGTCGTTGAAATCGTTGGAGGATATCAGCACCAGCACATCGACACCCGCGAGGGCTGCAGTCAACGTCGCAGGGTGCTGGTAGTCGGCCAGGCGCGCGGCCACGCCGAGATCATTCGCCTTGGCCGGATCACGGGCTAGGGCGATGATGTCTGTGGCTGGCACGCGGGCCATCAGAGCAGTGATGGCGAGGCGGCCCAACTGGCCAGTGGCTCCGGTCACGGCGATCATCACGGAAGTGTCCTTTCCCGGTTTCAATCTATCTCAGGTAGAACTTTCAGTACGGAACGGTAGTGACCTCGAATTTGCAAGAATGAACCCAGAGCCAAAGACATTGCGCGGCAAGTTCGGCGGGGTCAGCGAATCGATGCTCGCGCCGATATTGCAGCACTGTGAGGCTGATGGCCATGTGCGGCGTGTTGCGCCTGATCTGGTGACCCCCCCAAGCATGTGGAATACAGTCTTACCCTTTGGGGCCAGGGCTGTGGCGCGGGTGGGATCTTTCCTGCTCTATCGCGCCGAACCTGCCGCAGATCCTGTTGCGAACCCAACGCGCTGCGGAGCGATCAGAACGCAGGCTCGCTTGACGGGCCGAACCGCGCCAGCATCCGCTCGCGAATTTGCTCGCGCGTTTGCCGATAGGCCTGCAGCTTCGCTTCCCGCCCCTCCCCCAGCCCGGTAGGGTCGATGATTGGCCAATACTCCACGTTCAGATGATAGTACCGCGTCAACTCCAGCGCCATCCGCTGGCTGGCGGGCGACAACGCGATGATCAGGTCGAACTGACCCAGATCATCGCCCCATTCCTGCATCTCGTCGAACGAGCGTGACCTGTGGCGACTGAGCTCGATCCCCATCTCCTCGCAGACGGCGATAGAGAAGCCGTCAACCTCGATGTCATTGTGTACGCCCGCCGACTGCACATAGGCGCGCTGGCCGTACATCTTCTTCATCAACCCTTCGGCCATCGGCGAGCGCACGGCATTGTGGTCGCAACAAAACAGCACCGAGGTCGGGAAGTCCGCCAAGATTAACCCCAGTGCAGGACGCAGATCAGGGTAAACAGCCGCCGTGCGGTTTCAATGTCGACTTCTGCCTTACCCTCCAGCCGCTCCTGCAGTACCAGCGCGCCCTCGTTGTGGATGCCACGGCGGGCCATGTCGATCGCCTCTATCTGGCTGGGAGGCAGCCGCTTTACCGCCTCGAAATAGCTCTCGCAAATCTGGAAATAATCCTTCACCACCTGCCGGAATGGCCCCAGGGACAGATGGAACTCCCCTGCCGGGGCCTCCGCCTCTGTCGCAAGCGAAAACACCAGCCGACCCTCGCGGATCGCAAGGCCAAGGCGGTAGGGCCCGGGCTGCACCTCGCGCCCGTCCCGCACCGGCAGGACGAAGAAGTTGTCCTCCAAGAGGTCAAAGATCGCGACCTGCCGCTCCTGCTCGATTTCCGGCGTCGGGCGAGCGAGTCCTCTCTGGTCGATCTCGATATGGCAGATGCGGTTCATCAGGTGACCCTTGGCGCAGACCTGCCACTGATGCCCCACCCGAGGCCACATGGCAAGCAGCCTACCCGACTTGATCAACACCGTGATCCCGGCAAGCTGGCCGGTTCTGCACTGACAGATAGAGCAATGGCAGATGTATTCATTGTGCAGGAATACCTTGGCCTCATGCCGAACGTGCCCACAAAGGAAGCCCCGCTTGACCAGCATCGTCGCATGCATCATGTTCGAAGCCCAGCCGTTGCTTGGTCATACGGGGCGCAGTCTGTCGTCGGCGTGGGCCATCCGGCAAGCGCCCCGGGGTTCACGCCCTGGCACTCACCAGCGGCGCCGCGGACCGCTGACCATCGGGCTCAAAGAGCCGCAACATGTAGCCGTCCGGATCGGCCACCACGAACTGCCGGTTGCCGAGACCGCGGTTGCCGCGATGGTACCACCGATCCTCCATCGGCAGGAACAGCGGCCAGGCTGCTGCCGCCAGCCCCTGCAAGACGGGCGTAACAGACGCCACCCGTATCTGCAGGTTGATCCCGCGGCCAAACGGCCGGTCCCGGGCTGGCTGCAGTGCATCGAAACTCCGCCCTTTGCCGATCTCGTCGAGCATCACTTCGGCCTCCCCAAGGGTGAGGTAGGCAAACCCCTCGTCCGGCCGGTCATAAAGCACCGAGAACCCCAGGATGCCGCACCAGAACCGCAGGCTCACGCGCACGTCGCTCACTGAAAGTTCGGGCACCAAAGCGGCCATCTCAGCCGTTCAACCGGTCCAGCCGCGCCCGCACGCTCAACCCGTGCGCCTCCAGCCCTTCGCTGGCCGCCAGCCGCTCTGCCGCCGGGCCAATCGCGGCAAGTGCCGCAGGCGTCATCTTCGCCATCGTCGTGCGCTTCACGAAATCGAGCACGCTCAGCCCCGAAGAGAACCGCGCCGAGCGTGCCGTGGGCAGCACATGGTTTGGCCCGCCCACATAATCCCCGATCGCCTCCGGCGTCCAGGCCCCCAGGAATATCGCCCCCGCATGGGGGATACGCTTCGCCAGCGCCTCGGGGTCTGCAACCATCAGCTCCAGATGCTCCGGCGCGATCCGGTTGGCCAGCGCCGCCGCCTCCTCCAGCCCCGCGACCACGATCACGGCGCCGTTGCGCCGCCAAGACGCCCCCGCAATCTCGCGCCGCGCGAGCGTTTGCAGCCGCGTCTCAACCGCCGCCACAACGCGCCGTCCGAAAGCCTCATCCGTAGTGATCAAGATGGCCTGCGCGCTTTCGTCGTGCTCGGCCTGAGAAAGAAGGTCGAGCGCGACCCAGTCCGGGTCGTTGTCGGCGTCGGCAATCACCAGAATCTCCGACGGCCCGGCGATCATGTCAATCCCGACCTGGCCAAACACCCGCCGCTTCGCCGCAGCAACCCAAGCGTTGCCGGGGCCGGTGATCTTGTCAACCGGGGCAATAGTCTCGGTCCCGTACGCCAACGCGGCAATCGCCTGAGCGCCGCCAATACGCAGCACCTGGTCCACCCCCGCGAGCTCGGCTGCCAGAAGCACCAGCGGGTTCACTACCCCCTCAGGCGTCGGACAGGCAATCACCAGCCGCTCAACCCCCGCGACCTTGGCCGGAATGGCATTCATCAGGACCGAGGACGGATAGGACGCGAGCCCCCCTGGCACATAAAGCCCCGCCGCCGAAACGGGCGTCCAGCGCCAGCCTAACCGGGCCCCCGCCGCATCCTCCCAACTTGCATCCTCCGGACGCTGGCGGTCGTGATAGGCCCGGATCCGCACCGCCGCGAGCTCCAGTGCCGCGCGGTCCTCAGGCGAAACCTTCGCAATTTCCGTGGCCCGCTCCCCGGCCGTGAACGCAAGCCCCCCCGGTGCCAACTGCAACCGGTCAAACCGCGCGGTCAACTCAATCACCGCCGCGTCCCCCCGCGCCCGCACGTCCGCGATGATGGCCGCCACGTCGCGGTCCACATCCTCATCGCCTTCGCGCTTCATTCCCAACAGCGCCTGAAACGCCTCGGCAAAGCCCGCCTCGCGGGACGTAAGGAACATCGGCACCACAGGCACTCCTTCGCGGTCAATCCACTGCGCAAAACCGGCCCCACAAGCAAAAGGCCCGCTTTTCATCTATTCAAAATTATCCTCGGGGGGACGGCGCCTCCTCCAGGCGTCGCGGGGGACAGACAGCCCCCCGGCCCGGCCGCGGCCCCGTGCTCACTCCGGATGCGAAGGCACTCTGCCCGAAGGCGAAAGATAGGGCCGCGTCACATCCTCAAGCCGCATCTCCAGCGCCTCGACGTCGACCGCGATTGCCCCGCCGCCCGCCAGCGTCAGCACCAGCCGCCCTGTCGTTTCAGCCCCGGGCTCAAACCGCAGGGTCAGGATCCACAGCACCATCCCTGAATCCTGCCGGTCAAACCCATGGCTCTGCAGCGCCAGCACATCTTCGATTACCAGCAGGCTGCGCACCCGCTCGTACCCGCGTCCCGCGGCTTCAGCATGGGCGCGGTCTTCCCAACGAAAGCGATTGACCAGCATTGCGACCCGCCGCACCCGGCGATCCAGCCTGACCTCGCCCACCGGAACCACCGCGTCCTGGAGCAGCGCCGAAAGCACTGTCACATCCGCAGGGTCCCGCACCAAAAGGTGCAGGGGCCGGTCAGCCCCGTCCTGAAACCGCGCATCGCTCACGCCCGGATCCGTTCGATCTGGGCGCCGCAGGCGCGCAGCTTCTCCTCGACGCGCTCATAGCCGCGGTCCAGGTGATAGACCCGGCTCACCACCGTCTCCCCCTCGGCCGCAAGGCCGGCAAGGATCAGCGACACCGATGCCCGCAGGTCCGTGGCCATCACCGGCGCGCCGCGCAGCCGGTCAACCCCCGTCACCCGCGCCGTCCCGCCCGAGACGTCGATTTTCGCGCCCATCCGGATGAGTTCCGGCGCATGCATGAAGCGGTTCTCAAAGATCTTCTCCTCCAGCACCGAAACCCCGTCCGCCGTGCACAATAGCGCCATCATCTGCGCCTGCAAGTCGGTGGGAAAGCCCGGAAAAGGCTCTGTCGTCACATTCACCGCATGCACCCGCCCATTTTTGCGCGACACCTTCAGCCCGCGCGGGGTCTCCTCAACCGAAACCCCTGCAGCATCCAGCCGCTCGGCAAAGGTCCCGACGAGGCTCAGCTTGCCCCCCAGACACTCGATCTCGCCCCCGCAGATCGCGGGCACGAGCATATAGGTGCCAAGCTCGATCCGGTCCGTCACTACCGGATGCGTCGCGCCATGCAGGCGGTCCACTCCTTGAATGGTGATCGTCCCCGTCCCCTCGCCTTCGATCTCGGCGCCCATCTTGCGCAGACAGTGCACCAGATCGACGATTTCCGGCTCGCGCGCCGCGGTTCGCAGCACGGTCGTCCCCTTGGCCAGCGTCGCCGCCATCAGCGCGTTTTCCGTGGCGCCAACCGACACGAAGGGAAACGTCACCACCGCCCCCTTCAGCCGACCGCCCGGGGCGCGGGCATGTACATAACCGTCGCGCAGATCAAGCTCCGCCCCCATAGCCTCCAGCGCCTTCAGATGCAGGTCGACCGGCCGCGCGCCGATGGCACAGCCGCCCGGCAGTGACACGATCGCGTGCCCCTCGCGCGCGAGCATCGGCCCGAGCACGAGGATCGAGGCCCGCATCTTTCGCACGATGTCATAATCCGCCTTGCGGTTGCTGATGGTGTGGCTGGACATCGCAATCACCAGCCCGTCTTGCAGGCTTGCCACCTCCGCCCCGAGAGACTCGAGGAGCTGCGTCATCGTCGCGATATCCGACAGCCGCGGCGCGTTGGTCAGCGTCAGCGGCTCGTCGCTCAGCAGTGTCGCGGGCATCAGCGTCAGGCAGGCATTCTTCGCCCCCGCGATCGGAATTGCGCCCTTCAGCGCGCCATTGCCCTTTACCACAATCGAATCCATCCGCTCGTCTCACTCTTTCTCGTTTTGCGCGCCGTCTTGCGGCCCGTTTCCCGGGTCGTCCTGCCCGGAGTTCTGCCCCGGGTTCCTCCCCGAATTCTCTTCTGACACCGCCCGCACCTGTGCCTTCCTGCGCGCCATGTTCGCCTTCAGCGCCGCCTTCTGTCGCGCGCGCCGGACTTCGGCCGCGCTCGGTCCGCGCCCCTTATGGCTCTGATCAGACTTGTCCGGGTCACTCATCGCTCTGCCCTCGCCATAGCGCCCCTCATTACCCCCTGTCCCCGGCATCGTCCAGATCAGAGCCGGCCTGCCCCGCCGATGAAGGGGAAAATACGCTTGCATGCCCCTCCATTTCTGGCTACTCAGCCGCACGTCGCTTCGGGTGTCCTCCCTCTGCGACAAGGAGGCTGCAGTAGCTCAGTGGTAGAGCACACCCTTGGTAAGGGTGAGGTCGAGAGTTCAATCCTCTCTTGCAGCACCATAAATCTTCATCGAAAACAATCGAACGGTTTTGATGCAAAGCTTTGTTTGCGCCATCAGTGCCCGGCTCGCTCGCGTATCAAGGCAGAGGCGATGATGGGATTTTGGATGACTTCGCCATGGACGCATCCCAGAACGGAAATGGCCTGACTCAGCGTTAAGGATGAGGCTTTCGTCTGTGATAGGCTAGGGCCTTTGCTTCCAAGGTATGGCCGCACGCGGTAGCACCCCGTTCGTGCCCACCCGGGCATGCAGCCATCCACTGCCGGGAAGTAGATGGCATTGTGAGACTTTCTGGTGACTTAGACTCCGTTCGTTGCCACCTTTCGTGGGCAATGAAGCATGCCTTCTCAGGAACAGGACGGCGAGTGGCATCCAAGCTGAAAGCGGAGGCGGTAACCTCGGCAATCCCTTAATCTGGCGGGATCTGCTCGGGTAGATGCGCCAGCATGGGGTCATCGCCCCGGTCACCGCATCCCAGGTTCTCTCCGGGTCAAACCAGTCTTGCCGCGATTGCCCAGCAATCGCCGGCCCTCAACCACGTACCGAGTAAACCGCATCTCGATGCTGGGAGCGACAACTGTGCCAGCACGACACCATGCAGCGACGAAGGACGACCGACGGGCAGGTCAACATCGATGTTCCCCGGGGCGGTCTCGATCGAAAGGCCATCCGCTAGCTGCACGACAGGGCCTGAAGCGAGACCCTTCCAGCTTAGGTCCCGACACGCTTACACCTGCCTTCGGCCAAAGGACGACAGCGCGACGGCTGCGACCACAATCGCGCCAATCAGGATTTCCCGCACATAGCTGTCGACATTCATCTGGGTCAGCCCATTATCGAGAACCCCGAGGATCAACACACCAACCAACGTCGCCATCACATGCGGCTCTCCCTGCCGCCCCATGGTCATACCCAGAAATACAGCGGCGATGGCATCCAGCATCAGCCCCGCTCCCTGCGTCGGGTTGGCAGACGCGACACGGCTGGCATACATCAGCCCGGCCATCGCCGCGCCAAGCCCGGTCAGCGCAAAGGCCGAAAGCCTAAGGCGGCGCACATTTAGTCCCGCCAGTTCTGCCGCCTGGATATTGCCGCCGATGGCATACAGGCGGCGCCCATAAGTGGTATGCTCGAGGATCACAAAGACGACAGCCAACACAATCAGGGCAGCGATCGTCATTAGAGGCAGGCTCACGCCGTCCCAAAGCGGCAACCCCGAACGCGCGAAACCGGCAAACTCAGCCGGGATGTCACGGCCAAAGATCGTCTTGCCGTCACTGATCAGAAAGGCGGTCCCACTGAACATCGTCAGTGTGCTTAAGGTGGCGATGAAAGGAAGAATGCCGACGTAGGCCACCAAAACACCGTTGAACAGCCCCCCCGCAACCCCGACGGCGAGCGCAGCGGCCACACCGGCCCAGACCGGCAGGCCCGCTGCAAAGATCACAGCCGCCGCGATCCCCGCAAGGCTCGCGGTCGATCCGACGCTGAGATCGAAGTCCCCCATGACCATCACGATGGTCATGGTAAAGGCGGTCACGGCCAGCATGGAAATCTGCTGGCTCACGTTCAGTAGGTTGCGCGCGGTCAGAAACGTATCGGGCAGTTGCACTGCAAAGAACACGATGATCCCGATGAGCCCCAGAAGCGTGCCGGATTGGCGGATGCGTGTCAGCATATCGGTCGTCTCATGCGGCTTTGGCGGAATAAATGCGGGCCAGAAGGTCCGGCGGGGCCAGACCGGCGCTATCGATCAACGCGACTTGCCTTCCATCGTGCAAGATGAGGAGACGGTCCGAAAGGCCCAAAAGCTCCGGCAGGTCGGATGAGGCAAGCATAACGGCACACCCCTTTGCGCTCAAATCCCGGATCAGGGCATGTATTTCTGCTCTCGCTGCGACGTCAACGCCGCGCGTCGGCTCGTCCAGAAGCAACAGGCGCGGATTGGAGGCTATGGCCCGGGCGAGCACCACTTTCTGCTGGTTTCCCCCGCTCAGTTGCCCGACCGCCTGTTCCGGTCCCTGAAAGCGCAGCCCGACCTGGGTTGCAAGCGCGCGGGTACGCGAAACCTCCTGCCCCCGGCGGGCAAAGGTGCCATAGTCGCGAAGGTGCGCCAGCAGCGTGTTGGCGCGCACCGCCATGCCCAGCATCAGACCTTCGGCCCGCCGGTCACGCGGAACATAGGCGACCCCGCGCGCCCAGGCATCGACCGGGCTTACGGGCCCGGTGCTGCCAAGAACCTTCAGCCGCCCCGAGGTGACGCGGCCCGCCCCAAGGATAAGGCGCAAAAGACGGCTCTGCCCGGCCTCTTCCAGCCCCGCTATCCCGAGGATTTCACCCGCGCGAAGCGAAAAGCCGATCCCGCTCAGCCTTTGCGTCGCGAGGTCTTCGGCCACACAGGCCAGGTCATCCCCAAACGCAGTCCGGCGACGCGGTGCAATGTCTTCCACATCGCGCCCGGTCATCGCCTCGATGATCTTTGTGCGCGACGTCGATGCAATCGGTGCGCTCATCACATGGCCGCCATCGCGCAGCACCGTAACATCGTCACAAATCCGCAGCACCTCCTCCATTCGGTGCGAGACATAAAGAACGGCGGCACCCCGCGTCGCAAGACGGGCAATCACCGCGAAAACCTTCTCCGACTCCGCGGCAGTTAAGGCGGCTGTAGGTTCGTCCAGCACATAAAGACAGGGCGGAGTCTCGCCCGGCTCCGCAACGAGGGCCGACGCGATGCGCACCAGCATGCGATCCCCCATCCCAAGCTCACCCGCCTGGGTGGTCACGTCGATTTCCCCCGCCCCGAGCATGGCCAGCGCAGCCCTTGCCCGGTCCTGAAGGCGCCGCCAGTCCACCAGCATCCCAAGACGACGCGGCGCAGGCCTGCCCAGCAGGATGTTTTCAGCGACCGACAGCTGCGGGACGATATTCAGTTCCTGATGAATGAACCGAAATCCCGCGCGCGCGGCCCCGGCGCTGCTGTACGGCCCGACGCGCGCCCCATCGATCGAAACGTCCATCGCGTCGGCGGGCACTACTCCAGCAATCAGCTTGATCAGCGTGCTTTTCCCCGCCCCGTTCTCGCCCATCAGCGCATGCACCCGCCCCGCCCTCAGATGCAGCGACACATCGTGCAAGGCAGGCACCCCGCCATAGGATTTCGACAGACCGATCAGCGAAAGGCGGTTCATGCGTCCCGTCCGGGTTAAAGAGGGTGATCGGCCCTTCGCCACCCCTGCCATCGGATCTTCATCTATTCAAAAACATCCCACAGGGGGTGCGGGGGGTGTGAAACCCCCCGCCCCGCGCGGGTCAGGGTGCCGCATTTGCCGCCGTGATCAGCACGGTCGGCACATAGATCACCTTTTCCTTGATCGTCTCGCCCGCCATCGCGCGGCGCGCCGCCTCGGCGGTAGCAGCCCCCATGGCGACAAAGTCCTGCGCCATCGATGCCTCGAAGTTTCCACCCGCAGCAATTGCATCGCGGGCCTGAGGGTTGGCGTCGATGCCGCTAATCACGATGCCCTCGCCCTGCCGGCCCGCCGCCTCGATGGCCTGCAACGCCCCGAGAGCGGGTTGATCCCACGCCGCCCAGACGGCCGCGATGCTGCCCGGTTCGGGGTTGGCGGCCAGCAGCGCCTCCATCTTGGCACGGCTGTCGGCGATGCCTCCGTCGGACACGTCGGGGGTGACGCGGTCAAGCACTTCGATGTCGGGATAGTTCCCGAAAACCGCATCCGCAATCACCCCACGGATCTGAACCGGCGGAAAGGCATCAAACACGAACATCACGACCCGGCCCTTGCCGCCGATCCGGTTCGCCACATAGACCGAAGTCTCCGCCGCCATTGCATACCCGTTAGAGGTGACGTTGGTCACCATAAGCGGGTCTGAACCTGCGTCCATCCCGATCACCGGAATGCCTGCATCCTTGGCCGTCTGCAGCCCGGCCGCGACCTGTGCGGGGTCAACGTTGATCACGATGGCGTCGACCTTCTGCGTCACCGCGTCCTCGATCCGGCTGATCACGGCGGCCACATCCCCCGCGGTATCGATCACATTGACCGTCCAGCCCGCCTCCTTGGCCTTGGCCTGGAACCCTTCGACATAGGCCTGCGTGCCAGGCTGGGCGAGGTAGGGGGTGATTACGGCGACGGTTTCCGCCAACACTGTACCCGTTGACCCGGCTGAAAGGGCGACAACCGTCAGTGCCGCCAGAATTGCCCGCTTCATTCGAAATCCTCCGATTGCTTCCTGCTGTTCGTTTGCACTGTCAGTCTATCCGCTCTTTCGCCAAAGGAAATGCGCGGCGGCCCGAAAAATCACGCCCGACCGGCGGAAACATCCGGGCTGCGGGTGGCGAGGGCCAGAAGTTCGGCATTCAGATCAGCGTTCGCGGCAATGGCGCGCGTATAAAGACCAAAAAGTTCATCATAAAGCGTGCGCATCGCGGAGTCTGGCAGAATGGCGGGGCCAAACCGCACCGTCTCGCGCTGCGCCTCGGCCAGGGTGGCAAAGAGGCCGACCCCTCGCGCGGCGAGGGCCGCCGCGCCGATGAGCCCCGGCTCGTTCACCTGCAACCGTTTCAAGGGACGGTTCAGGACATTGGCACGGATCTGCATCCACATATCGGAGCGAAATCCGCCACCACCGCAGGTCAGAACGTCAGGTGCATGGCCGGAGGATCGTTCCAGTACCTCCAGCACGTGGCGCGCCGACAGGGCCACACCTTCATAGACGGCGCGGCCAAGGTCCGGCAGGTCGGTCACCTGATCCATGCCCAGAAAAACTCCGCGCAGGTCGGGGTTCCACAGGGGCGCACGCTCGCCCTGCAAATGCGGCAGGAAAAGCGGGGTCATCCGCGCGCGCGGTCGGCAGGCGACCCCCGCCTCCATCATCGCAGGCGTCTGACGCGACAGCGCGCAGAACCAAGCGACCGCGGCCCCCCCAGATTGCGTGGGTCCCGCATGCAGACGGATGCCCTCAAGCTCGGGAAAGACCACGACGCCGGGGGTCGGATGGACCGCGCTTGCAACGATCCCGAGGACCTCGCTCGTCCCGCTGACGTAGACGCCCGCCCCTTCGCGGCTTCCCCCTGCGCCGTAAAGCGCACACCAGCCGTCCATCGTCCCTGCAATCACGGGCACGCCCGACAAAGGATGGTCCCGCCGCCCCTGACCGATAATTTCGGTAACACCGGCAAGCGGCACCATGCGTTCTGCGGCCCCGGGCACCAGCGCCAGAACACCCGGAGTGTAGGTCCCGGAGGCGTCCGTCATCCCGATGTTCGACACGGGGTCTGTCCGCAGCTCCCCGGTCAGATGCGCAATGCAGTAATCCTTGGGGAGAGCGACGGCGGCGGTACGGGCCCAGATCTCGGGCCGGTGCCGGGCGACCCAGAGCATTCGGGCAAGCACATGACTCGCGTCGATCGGCATCGGCGCGCCCCACCAGATAAGTTTTTGCGCAACTGACACTGCTGCATCCAGCTCCATAGCTTCGTTCGCTGCCCGCCCGTCCTGCCAAAGGATTGCCGGCAGCAGCGGACGACCTGAGGCATCCAGAAACAGGTGGGTATTGACCTGACTCGTCAGTCCTATGGCCGCAATGCGAGGAGCCAGACCTGCAGCGACGACTGCTGCGATGGCACGGTCGATCCGGCTGGTCCAGTCCGCCGGGTCCTGCTCGACGATACCCGATGCCGGACGCGCAGTCGGGTAGGTCTCGGAAAACTCCGTCAGCAGATGACCCGTGCGGCTGACCACTCCGGCCTTGACCGAAGTGGTGCCGATGTCGAGCCCGAGAACAAGGTCAGCCGCCATTCAGAACCGCCCACATGTCATTCAGCCTATCCCGCTGCACCACTCTTCCGGCGATCTTTTTCTGGATGGTCCTACCGGCGATCGTAGCGCAAATTCCGGCAGAACGGTAGCTTTCCTGCGTTTGACCGGCATCCGGCGGGCCGATGCAGGCAAAGCCGCGCGTCTATTCGCCGTCTGGCACCAGCATGTAACCCTCGCCCCGCACCGTACAAAGCACGCGCGGCTTTCTGGCATCAACCTCGATCTTCTTGCGCAGCCGCGTGATCCGGATGTCGATCGAGCGGTCGAACGGAACCCATCGCTGATGATGGGACTGATCCAAAAGCTGCTCCCGGCTCAGCACCCGTTTGGCTTGGGTGATGAAGGTGTAAAGCAGATCGAACTCCATCGCCGTCGGCGGCACCTTCTCGCCCGCGTCATCGAACATGCATTTTTGCTCCAGATCCACGATGCGGCGCCCCAGCCTGATCCGCTGCGGCGGGCGGTCATGCGCCAGTGTCGGGGCCATGGTGCGCCGCAGCACGGCCTTGATCCTGGATCGCGGTTCAGCAGGCTCGAAGGGCTTGCCCAGATAATCATACGCCCCCATCTTCAGCCCCACCACCCGGTCCACCGCCGAGCCCATCCCCGTCAGCATCAGCACCGCCGCATGGCTTTCCGCGCGCAGCCACCGGGTCAGCGACAGGCCGTCTTCGCCCGGCATCTTCAGATCACAAAGCACAAGGTCAGGGCGGATCTGCGGCACCAGGCGGCATAGCTCTGCGCCGTTGCGCGCAGCGATCACCGCATAGCCCTCATCGGTCAGCAATTCCTCCAGGAGATCGCGCATCGGCTCTTCGTCATCGCACACGATGATCCGGGCTTTTTCCGTCATGATCCCCCCCCTTGCCGGTCCAAAAGACAAAGCGCCGTTTCCCGCACCAGCTGCGGATCGAACGGCTTTTCGATCATCGGCCGGTCCACGGCCTTTTTCACCCGGTCCAGATTGCGGTGCAAAAGATCACCCGACACAAAGACCAACCTTCCGGCGAGATCCGGGTCAAGGCTCAGCAACTGCTGGTAAAAGGTGACGCCGTCCATCCCCGGCATCGTGACGTCGCAGAACACGGCGTCAAACGTCGTCCCGGCCAGCCGGTGCAGCGCGGAAAGGCCGTCAGTTTCGATTACGCATTCGATGCCAAGGGGTGCGAGGCAATCGGCAAGGATCGCCGCAATCTCAACCTCGTCATCCACCACCAGAAACCGACCCCGCCGAACCGCCCCATTGCCCCCGGCCAAGGTATCGCCGCTGCCCGCTGCCCTCGCAATCAGGGCAGGCAGGCTGACGCGGAACGTGGCCCCGCCGCCCGAAGTTTCCAGCAGATCCAGCTTGCCCCCATGCGCCTCAACCATGCTCTTGCACACCGAAAGGCCAAGCCCCGTCCCCTGCCCCACGGGCTTGGTGGCAAAGAACGGATCAAAGATACGGTGCGCAATGGCTGCAGGCACGCCCGGCCCGGTGTCGCACACCAGGATCATCAGCCAGTTCCCATCGGCGCTCAGCTCGGTCGTGATTATGATCCGGCGCGGCTCGGACTGGCCCTCCAACACATGCTGCGCGTTCAGCACCAGATCGATCAGCACCCGCACGATCTGATCCTCGTCCACTTCGATCTTGCGGGTGGCGGCCAATGGCGCTGCCGACCATTCGATATCCGCGATCCGCAAGCCATAGGTCGTCATATCCAGCGCGCTTTCGATGAGGTCATTCACCTCAACCAGCTGCCGCCGCGGTCCGGTCTGTCGCGCCATGGCCAGTAAGGTCTTCACGATGCGGGCAAAGCGGTTGGCCGCCTCGCGCAGCTTTTGCAGGCCCTTCGGGTGCGGCGTATCGGCCAGCTTCTCCTGCAGGATCGCGGCCCGCCCCGGGACCACCGCCAACGGGTTGTTCAGCTCATGGGCAACCCCCGCCAGAAGCTGCCCGAGGGCCGCGAGTTTCTCCGACCGATGCAGGCTTTCCTGCGCCTTCTCCAACTGATCGCGCGCGGCATAAAGCTCGGTCACGTCCGAGGCAAAGCCACCAATGCGCAGGATCGTGCCCGCCGCATCCCGGATCGGAAAGATCGTGTTCAGCACCACTACGTTCCGACCATCAGTCGCGCGGGTGTATTCCTGCGTCACAGGCTTGCCGGTTTCCAGAACCTTGGCCTGTGCCGTCCGCGCGGCTTCGGCCTCGGCCTCGGTGTCGAGATCCCCCGCCCGGCGGCCGATCATGTCGGCACTCGCAGACCCGCCCAGAACCTTCGCCCCATAGCGGTTTATCATCACGAAGGTACCGTCCAGCTCGCGCAGATACAAAATCGTGGGGATAATGTCGAAGATCGAGCTGAGCAGCAGGCGCACCTCCTCCAGCTGATCCTTGGAGCGTATCCGCTCGTCAATGTCGATCACCACGCCGCCGATATGGGTGATCTCGCCCGCCGCGTTCAGAATGGGAAAGCGAGTTTAGCGTTCATGGCGCCCGGTTTTCGGGTTCAGCATCTCGGCATGCACGGAACCTGATCGAAAAACGCCTGCAAATTGGCGCGCGCCTCTTGCAGGTCCACCCGGGCCTTGTGCAATTCGGACACGTCCATCGAAAAACCACCGATCCGGGTGATCCGGGTGATCCGGCCATCTGCGTCGCGAACCGGGAATATCGTGTTCATCAGCACAAGATTGTCTGCCTGCGTCTGATGAAACTCGCGCGTCACGGGCTTGCCGGTGGCCAGCAACTCTTCCTGCGCCTGTCGCGAAATCAGATTGTCTTCATCCTTGTCAAACGACCAGGCCTTGGTGTTCGGCAGATCCTCTCGGGTGATGCCATAGAACTCCAGCGACCAGGTGTTGGCCGTCACAAAAGTGCCGTCCAGCTCGCGGATGTAAAGCTCGGCGGGCACGCTATCATAAAACGATTGCAGCTCGCGCGGACCTCATCGAGCTGCCGCATCGCCCGCACCCGGTCGTCGATATCAAGGATGATGCCGCCGATATGGGTGAGCTCGCCGCCCGCATTCAGGATCGGAAAGCGGGAGTGGCCCTCGTGCCGGCCCGTCGCGGGGTTCAGGACCTCACGATGCGCGGGCTGGCGCGTGCGCCGGATCTCGCCGTCCATCGCCGCCAGTGCTGCGCGAATACCGATGTCGTGTTGCAGATCCTGCGTATGCGTGCCGATCAGCTGCGCGGCGGTCAGCCCATAGGGCTTTCCCGCAAAATCATTTGCGAATTCGACAACCTGATCGGTGATGCCATCCCCCAGACGATTGATGAAGATTCCCTCCGGCACATGGTCGAAAAAGGCCTGCAGGCTGGCCCGCGCCGCCTGAGATTCACCGCGCGCAACGTGCAGTTCGGTCACGTCGATCAGCATGCCGCCGATCTGGTTCACCTCGCCCTTGCCATCCGTGACGGGAAAGAAGGTCATCAATCCGATCCGGTCGCCGACGGGCAGATGATAGGTGAACTCGTGCGTCTCGGGCTCGCCAGTGCGGGCGATCTGCTCGTCGGCAAGCCGCACGCCTTCACTGTTCTGCGCCTCGCGGAACCGCGCCATCGGCTGGCCGATCATCTCTTCCGGACCGCGCCCCAGAAACTCGGCACCCCAGCGGTTGATCATCACCAGATTGTCCTGCCGGTCACGCAGATAAAGCGCCGCCGGAATGTTGTCGAAGATCGCCTGCAGGCTGGCGCGGGCCTGGGTAATCCCCCCATTCTTAACGGGATGCATTCGTAGAACTTACGCGGCCATTTTCAGTTTCTGGGCGGGAGTGATCCCGCCGATGCCCATGTTCGGGCGGTCGTTGTTGTAAGTCCAGAGCC
>Ga0105048_10004463_pt1 | contig 22807 bp, 21 predicted proteins | sample MAT05_FD_78382 | JGI IMG/M metagenome (GOLD analysis project Ga0105048, IMG submission 78382) | Freshwater microbial communities from Lake Fryxell liftoff mats and glacier meltwater in Antarctica - MAT-05 | ecosystem: Environmental > Aquatic > Freshwater > Ice > Liftoff microbial mat | place...
TGAGCCAGGCGCTGCGCAAGCTGACCGCCACGATCAAGAAGACCAACACCATGGTCATCTTCATCAACCAGATCCGCATGAAGATCGGCGTCATGTTCGGCAATCCCGAAACCACCACCGGCGGCAACGCGCTCAAGTTCTACGCCTCGGTGCGGCTGGACATCCGCCGCACCGGCAACATCAAGAAGGCCGAAGAAGTGATCGGCAGCGAGACCAAGGTCAAGGTAGTCAAGAACAAGGTCGCGCCGCCTTTCAAGACGGCCGAGTTCGACATCCTTTATGGCGAAGGCATCAGCCGCGAGGGCGAGATCATCGACATGGGTGTCGAGAACCGCATCCTCGAAAAGTCCGGTGCCTGGTACGCCTACGCTGGCGAGAAGATCGGCCAGGGCAAGGACAATGCGCGCGAGTTCCTGCGCGAGAACCCCGACGTGGCGCGCGAAATCGAGAACAAGGTGCGCGAGGCGGTGGGCATTCCGCTGCTTGGCGCGCCGGGTGCGGCGGCCTGAGCCGCCTTCCGTCGGCCGCGCCGACGGGCCGATGCGCCGTGCGGCGGCGCCGACCGTCTCGCTGAAGGGTCGCGCGCTGCGCTGGCTCTCGCAACGCGAGCACTCGCGGGCCGAGTTGGCGCGCAAACTGCTGCGCGTTGCGCAAGCCGCGTCGTCCGAGCCCGGTGCGTCGGCTGAGGAAGACGACGACGAAGACAAACCGCACGCAGTGCAGGCGCGCGTCGAGGCTGTGCTCGACCAGCTCACAGCGGCCGGTCTGCTCGACGATGCGCGTGCTGCCGAGTCGGTGGTCAGCGCCAAGGCGGCGCGCTGCGGCGAGCGCGGCCTGCGCCAGTGGTTGCACACCCGCGGGCTGTCCGGTGAGGTCGCCGAACAGGCTCTGGCCGGCGCCCGCGGCGGCGAGTTCGACCGCGCGCGAGAGCTCTGGCGACGCCGCTTCGGCGTGCGCCCCACCGACGCGCGCGAGATGGCGCGGCAGTCGCGCTTCCTGGCCAGCCGCGGCTTCGGCGCCGATACCATCCGGCGCCTGCTGCGCTCGGGCGACTTCGACGACGAAGGTGTCGAGCCCGAGGCGATGCCTGGCGCCAGCACCTTGGGGCCCGGCGCCGACTGAAGCGCCGCGCCGTGGCCGGCCGAAAAAGGTTGCGGTGCTACATTCGCCGCCGCGCCACCCCGGCGTCAGCCGCCGACTCCGCCCGCCTCTTCCTCGATGAGCCTTCCGCCCGCTGCCGCCGGCCGCCAGCTCGAGCACCGCCGCCAGGTCGAGGTGCAGGTGTACTCGCGCGGCGACGGCCTGTGGGAAGTCGAGGCCCGGCTCACCGACATCAAGACGCACGACGCCCAACTGGTCTCCGGCACACGGGCGGCGGGTCAGCCGATCCATGATCTGCTGCTGCGTCTGGTGGTGGACCGCCGCTTCGAGATCCTCCAGGCCGGCTCCGAATCCCGCGCGACGCCCTACCCCGGCCACTGCGACCGCAGCCTGCCAGGCGAGCCGGGCGACCGTTACGCCGCGCTCGTCGGACTGAACCTGATGCGCGACTTCCGCCGCACGATGCGCGAGCGCGTCGGCGGGACCGCAGGCTGCACGCACCTGAGCGAACTGGCCCAGGTGCTGCCCACCGCCGTGGTCCAGGCCTTCGCCGGTGAAGTCATCGACAACCGCGGCGACGGAGAAGGCGCGGTGCGGCCGTTCCAGCTCGACCGATGCCACGCGCTGGCCAGCGACGGCGAGGCGGTGCGCCTGTTCTATCCTCGCTGGCTGCGCCGCCAGGACGCGGGCGCTGGCCCGAGTGCCTGAGTTCCTTTCACGAACCCCTCCGCCAAAGGCCCCACCATGAAGATCCACGAGTACCAGGCCAAGGAACTGCTGCGCGCCCATGGCGTGCCCGTGCCCCGCGGCTATCCGGCCTTCAGCGTGCGCGAGGCGGTCGAAGGCGCGCAAAAGCTCGGTGGCGGCGTCTGGGTGGTCAAGGCGCAGATCCATGCCGGCGGACGCGGCAAGGGCGGCGGCGTCAAGCTGGCGCGCGCGATGGGCGAGGTCGAGGTGCTGGCCGGCCAGATCCTGGGCATGCAGCTCAAGACTCACCAGACCGGCCCCGAGGGCCAGAAAGTGCGGCGGCTGTTGGTCGAAGAAGGCGCCGACATCAAGAAGGAGTATTACGTCGCCGCGCTGACCGATCGCGCCACGCAGAAGGTGGCGCTGATGGCCAGTTCAGAGGGCGGCATGGACATCGAGGAGGTGGCCCACAGCACGCCGGAGAAGATTCTCAAGGTCTTCGTCGATCCGCTCGTCGGCCTGACGGATTCTCAGGCGCTCGAGCTCGCTGCCGGCATCGGCGTGCCCGAGGCCTCGCAGGCCGAGGCGATGGACGTCCTGCGCAAGCTCTACACCTGCTACATGGCCACCGACGCCAGCCTGGCCGAGATCAACCCGCTGATTCTCGAAGGCTCGGGCCACATCAAGGCGCTGGACGCCAAGTTCAATTTCGACAGCAACGCGCTCTACCGTCACCCAGAGATCGTGGCCTACCGCGACCTCGACGAAGAAGACCCGGCCGAGGTGGAAGCCAGCCGCTTCGACCTGAGCTACATCAGCCTGGACGGCAACATCGGCTGCCTGGTCAATGGCGCGGGCCTGGCGATGGCGACGATGGACACCATCAAGCTGTTCGGCGGCGAACCGGCGAACTTCCTCGATGTCGGCGGCGGCGCCACCGCCGAGAAGGTCACCGAGGCCTTCAAGATCATGCTCAAGAACGAGCGCGTGAAGGGCATCCTGGTGAATATCTTCGGCGGCATCATGCGCTGCGACACCATCGCCGAAGGCGTGATCGCCGCCTGCAAGGCCGTCAACCTGAGCGTACCGCTGGTGGTGCGCATGAAGGGCACCAACGAAGACCTGGGCAAGAAGATGCTGGCCGACAGCGGCCTGCCGATCATCAGCGCGGGCACGATGGCCGAAGCGGCCAGCAAGATCGTCGCCGCCGTCCAGTAAAGCCCGAGGGACCCGTCATGAGCATCCTGATCAACAAGCACACCCAGGTCATCACCCAGGGCATCACCGGCAAGACCGGGCAGTTCCATACCCGCATGTGCCGCGACTACGCCAACGGCAAGAACTGCTTCGTCGCCGGTGTCAACCCGAAGAAGGCGGGAGAGGACTTCGAAGGCATCCCGATCTTCGCCAGCGTGGCCGAGGCCAAGGCGCAGACGGGGGCCAGCGTCAGCGTGATCTACGTGCCGCCCGCCGGCGCCGCCGCCGCAATCTGGGAGGCGGTCGAGGCCGACCTGGACCTGGCCATCTGCATCACCGAGGGCATCCCGATCAAGGACATGCTCGAAGTGCGCAACCGAATGCGCACCAAAGAGGCCGCCGGCGGCAAGCAGACGCTGCTGCTGGGCCCCAACTGCCCCGGCACCATCACGCCCGAAGAGATCAAGATCGGCATCATGCCCGGCCACATCCACCGCAAGGGCCGCATCGGGGTGGTCAGCCGCTCGGGCACGCTGACCTATGAAGCGGTTGCGCAGCTGACCGAGATCGGCCTCGGCCAGAGCAGCGCGGTGGGCATCGGGGGCGATCCGATCAACGGGCTCAAGCACCTCGATGTGATGCGCCTGTTCAACGACGACCCCGAGACCGACGCCGTGATCATGATCGGCGAGATCGGCGGCCCGGACGAGGCGGAGGCCGCGCGCTGGTGCAAGGCGAACATGAAGAAGCCGGTGGTCGGCTTCATCGCCGGCGTCACCGCGCCGGCGGGCAAGCGCATGGGCCACGCCGGCGCGCTGATCAGCGGCGGCGCCGACACCGCCGACGCCAAGCTCGCCGTGATGGAGGAGTGCGGCTTCACCATCACACGCAACCCGTCCGAGATGGCGCGGCTGCTGAAGTCGCTGCTGTAGACCGCAGACCACCGCAGAGGCAGCAGCGGCAGCGGCATCCAGAGCACGCATGGAGCACTGGGCCGACGCCGCTTTCTGGATCGCGCTGGGCAAGATCGTCTGGGTCAACATCCTGCTGTCGGGTGACAACGCCGTAGTCATCGCGCTGGCCGCTCGCGGGTTGCCCGAGTCGCAGCGGCGCAGGGCGGTGATCGGCGGCAGCGCCGCGGCGATCGTGATGCGGGTCGTGCTGACGATTTTCGCGGTCGAACTGCTGCACCTGCCTTACCTCAAGCTGGTTGGCGCGGTGCTGCTGTTCTGGATCGGCGTGCAGCTCATGGTGCCCGAGGCAGACCATGAGGGCGGCATCAAGTCGGCCGGCGACCTCTGGGGCGCCATCCGCACCATCCTGATTGCCGACCTGGTGATGAGCCTGGACAACGTGATTGCGGTGGCCGCTGCCGCGGAAAGCGGGCCGCCGGGGAGCCGCACGATGTTGCTGATCGTCGGTCTGGGCCTGTCGATCCCGCTGATCATCGCGGGCAGCCAGTTGCTGATGCACGTGATGGAGCGATTCCCGGTCATCGTGACGCTGGGCGCGGCGCTGCTGGGATTCGTCGCCGGCGAGATGCTCGTGCACGACGCGGCGGTCGAGACCTTCTTCATCGGCCTGGGTGGCGCGACCACGACCATCGTCGAGCTGGCTGGGGCGGTGGGCGTGGTGGTGCTGGGCACCTGGCTCGCGCGGCGCAAGATTCGCCCATTGCCGGAGCAAGAAAGAGGGAGCAGCTGATGGTGGAGTGGATTGCCGCGATCAGCTGGATTGCGGTGCTGGAAATCACCGCCATCGACATCCTGCTGGGTGGTGACAACGCGGTCGTCATTGCCCTGGCCTGCCGCAAGTTGCCGCCCAAACAGCGCCGTCTGGGCATCCTGTGGGGCACTGCGGGCGCCATCGTGCTGCGCGTGGTGCTGATCGTCTTTGCCCTCAGCCTGCTGCAGGTACCCGGCCTGAAGCTGGCCGGGGCGTTGCTGCTGCTCTGGATCGGTGTCAAGCTGATGCTCGCCGAAGACGAGGAGGGCCACGGCGACGTGGCCGCCAGCGACAAGCTGTGGGGCGCGGTGAAGACCGTCATCGTGGCCGACTTCGTGATGAGCCTGGACAACGTGATCGCCATCGCTGGCGCAGCCGAGACCGCGCCGGCCGAGCAGCAGCTGGCGTTGGTCATCTTCGGCCTGCTGGTGTCGATCCCGATCATCGTCTGGGGCAGCCAGCTGGTGATCAAGTTGATGGACCGCTTCCCGATCATCATCACGCTGGGCGCGATGCTGCTGGGCTGGATCGCCGGCACCATGCTGGTCGGCGACACGCTGACGCTGCCCTACCTGCCCACCGACGCGCCCGTCAAACCCGGCGCCGCGCCGCAGGCGGTGGCTGCTCTGCGCTATTCGGCGGGCCTCGCCGGTGCCCTGTTTGTCTTGGCACTGGGCCTGTTTCTGCAAAGGCGGGCCGCGGCGGCGCGCTGAGCCGGCCCGGACCCCGCCCTGCCACGGCGAGCTTGCGGCCCACGATGCACGCGCAGCCTGAAACCCGGTTCGGTGCCTGGCAGATCGTCCGTGCGCTGGGCGCCGGGGCCCACGGCAGCCTGCATCTGGCGCGGGACGAGCGCAACAACCGATGGGCCGCGCTGAAGCTGCTGCCGCTGGGGGATGACGAGGCGCGCACGCGCTTTGTCGGGGAGGCGCAGGCGCTGGGACGGCTGGCGCATCCGGACATCGTGGGCGTACTGGGCCACGGGCAGGCCGGGCGCGTCGGCTGGCTTGCGATGGAGCCGCTGGGCGGCAGTGACCTGCGCCGATACACCCGGCCGGCGCGTTTGCTGCCCGAGGCGCTGGTGCTGGACATCGGCGTGCGGCTGGCCCTGGCGCTGGCCCACGCCCATGAACGCGGCGTGGTGCACCGCGACATCAAGCCGTCGAACGTCATGGTCGACTGGACGTCCCGCCGCATGGCGCTGACCGACTTCGGCCTGGCGCGGCTGGACGACGCCTCGCGCACGCGCAGCGGCGTGATCTCGGGCAGCCCCGACTACATGGCGCCCGAGTTGCTGGCCGGCGCGCCGGCGAACGCCGGCAGCGATGTGTACGCGCTGGGCGCGCTGCTGTTCGAATTGCTTGCAGGCCGCCGGCCGCATGAGGCGCAGTCGCTGGGCGCGCTGCTGCGCCGGGTGGCGACGATGCCGGCGCCCGACCTGCGCGGCGTACGCCCGGACCTCGCCCCGGCCGTCGCCGACGCGGTGGGTCAGGCGCTGCAGTGCCGTCCCGCCGACCGCCCGCGCGGCGCAGCGGCCTTTGCCGCGGCCCTTCAGGCTGCCGCCGCCCGGCTGCCGTCGCCCGGAGCGTCGACCTGAGGGTCGCCCACGAGTTCCAGACCGGGCGTTCCGAGGCACAATCTGCGGCCCCGCCCAGCACCCAGCGCCCCTTGTCCTTCACGCTCGAGTTTCACGCTGCCGTCGACCCCGGGCGCGCGCGCAGCAACAACGAGGACGCCGTCGCCCTGGACGAAGGCGTCGGGTTGGCCGTATTGGCCGACGGCATGGGCGGCTACAACGCCGGCGAGGTGGCCAGCAACATGGCCACCACCTTCATCCGCGCCGAGCTCGGCCGCTGGCTGCGCGAAGCCAGCGCGCTCGCGACAGACGCCGAGGTCAAGCGGGCGATGGACATCTGCGTGGACAACGCCAACCGCGCGATCTTCAACGCCGCAAACTCCAACCCGCAGTACGCCGGCATGGGCACCACGCTGGTGGTGGCCGTGTTCCGCGATTCCCGCGTGCTCGTCGGCCATGTCGGCGACTCGCGCTGCTACCGGCTGCGCGCCGGCCGGCTGCAGCAGATCACGCGCGACCATTCGTTGTTGCAAGAGCAGATCGACGCCGGGATCATCACCCCCGAGCAGGCGGCGTTTTCGGCCAACAAGAACCTGGTCACCCGGGCCGTCGGCGTCGAAGACACGGTGCTGCTGGAAACCCATCTGCATGAGGTGCAGCCCGGCGATCAGTACCTGATGTGCTCAGACGGCCTGTCCGACATGCTCGATGACGCGACGCTGTCACAGTTGCTGCAAGCCCACGGCGCGCTGAATGCCGGCGCCGATGCGTTGATTGCGGCCGCCAACGAGGCCGGGGGAAAGGATAATATTTCGGTCGTCCTGGCGCGCGCCGCCGGCGGCGCCGGGCTGACCTTGCGTTCCTGGTGGCCGTTTCGCCGTTGACCAGGATCCGACTCACCAAGTAGCACGCCCGCTCGGGTGCGCACACAAGGGCAGGCATGGGCAAGCTGGTCGTATCGCTGGACGGTGTGGTCATCAAGGAAGTCCAGATCACGAAGGACAAGACGACCCTGGGTCGCCGGCCTTACAACGACATCGTCATCGACAACCTCGCCGTCAGCGGCGAGCACGCGGTGCTGCAGATGGTGGGCGCCGACATCTTCATCGAAGATCTCAACAGCACCAACGGCACCTACATCAACGGCAAGGCCGTCAAGAAGCAGCTGCTGCAGCACAACGACACCGTCGAGATCGGCAAGTACAAGATCCGGTACATGGTGGACGAGAGCAGCGAGTACGAGAAGACGATGATCATGCGCCCCGGCAGCAGCGGGCTGCACCACGGCGGCTTTGCCGGCGTGACGCAGGCGCAGCCCTCGGGCTTTGGCGCTCTGCCTGTCACCACGTCGGCCTCGGCCGCGACGCTGGCCCCGGCGTCGATCCGCGTGCTCAACGGCGCCGCGGCCGGCCGCGAGGTGACGCTGACCAAGGTCGTCACCACTGTCGGCAAGCCCGGCGTGCAGGTCGCCAGCATCACGCGCCGGCCCGGCGGCTACGCCTTCGCGCATGTCGAAGGGTCGGCGCGTCCCAGCGTCAACGGGGTGCCGCTGGTCGGCGATTCGGTGCCGCTGCGCAACGGCGACATCATCGAGCTTGCCGGCACGCAGATGCAGTTCATCCACCCGTAGAGCCGGCTTGCACTGCGTGCGGCGTGCCGGCGTGATGCCGTTCACGCACACCGCGCGGCATTTGGCAGACCCCGGTGCGGGCCGCCGGAGAATGAGACCTTGACGGCCTGTGCGCGCTGCGCCAGCCGCATGATCCCCAGTCTCCTTCACCGCCCCGCCGGCCATTGCCCATGCAGATTCGTGTTCTCGGATGTTCGGGTTCGATCGCGGCTGGAAACCGGACCACCTCGTTCCTGGTCGACGGCAGCATCCTGATCGATGCAGGTACCGGCGTCGGCGACCTGACGCTCGACGAGATGGCGGCCATCGATCACATCCTGATCAGCCACTCGCACCTGGACCACGTGCTGTCGATCGGCCTGCTGGCCGACAGCGTGACGCGGCGCCGCGAAGGCCTGCCGCCGGTGCAGGTCCACGCCCTGCCGCAAACCATCGCGGCGCTGCGCACACACATCTTCAACGGGGTGATCTGGCCCGACTTCACCCGCCTGCCCAGTGTCGCGCACCCGGTGCTGGCCTTCGAGCCCTACGCGGTGGGTCAGGTACTGGATCTCGAAGGCCGGCGCATCGAAGTGCTGCCGGCCGCACACACCGTGCCGGCGGTGGGCTTCGCCGTGCTCGGCAGCTCAGGCGCCTGGGTCTTCACCGGGGACACCGGCCCCAACGCCGCGCTGTGGCAGCGGCTGGCCGAGTTGCCGGTCAGCATGCTGGTCATCGAGACCGCCTTTCGCGACGAGCAACTCGACCTGGCGCGGCGCAGCGGCCACCTGTGCCCGCAGCAGCTCGAGGTCGAGCTGAAGTTCCTGCGCCAGCCCACGGACGTCTACATCACCCACATCAAGCCGGGCGAGATGGACACGGTAATGGGCGAGATCGCCGCGCAGCAGACCCGCCACCGGGTCAGCGCGCTGCAGACCGGCCAGGTTCTGCACCTCGCGTCCTGAGAGCGCCTGTCACCCCGCCCGGGGTGACAAGAACTGTCACTTTTCGCCGGTCCTTGCCGCCGGCTGGTCGCCAAAGGTGACCAAGAACGTCGGCCGGCGTGACCAATTGCCTCAAGCCGGGGCGCTGACGGTGCGAAGTCGGGTTGGCACGCAGGCTGCATAGATCGTTGCGTCCCCTCCCCAACCCCTCCCTTAGGAGCTGAATTCATGAAGCGCGTCCAACAAGGTTTCACCCTGATCGAACTGATGATCGTCGTGGCGATCATCGGCATCCTGGCTGCCGTCGCACTGCCGGCGTACCAGGATTACACGGCCAAGGCCAAGATCTCTGAAGTCATTCTGGCGGCCAGCCAGTGCCGCACGGCGGTGTCCGAGGTCTACCAGACCGGCAGTGCCGCCCCGTCGGCCAACGGCTACGGCTGCGAGACCAGCACGACATCCAGCAAGTTCGTCGCCTCGGTGGCCACCAACACCAACGGCGTGATCACCGTCACCTCGACGACCACGACCGATCTGCCAAGTGATGCACGTGGAATGACGGTCACGCTGACGCCTTCCAACGCGTCCGGCACGGCGCTCACCTACACCGCGGGCACCCAGGTCGCGCAGTTCGTCTGCAAGCCGGGCACTATGCCGGCCAAGTACCTGCCGGGTTCGTGCAAGTAATGTCCTGAACTTTCAGGCCATGAACGAAGGGGCGCGAAAGCGCCCCTTTTCGTTTCGATGGCGCGCCAGCGCCTTCCTTCATCATCGCCACCCTGATGCAGGACGAGATCGAACTGACCATCCTGATGCCCTGCCTGGACGAGGTGCGTACGCTGCCCGCGTGCATCGCCAAGGCCCGGGGCTTCCTCGAGCGCCACGGCATCGCCGGCGAGGTGCTGGTGGCCGACAACGGCTCGGTCGACGGCTCGCAGGGAGTGGCGCAGGCCGCAGGCGCGCGCGTGGTGGCCGTCGCCCAGCGTGGTTACGGCGCTGCGCTGCGCACCGGCATCGAATCGGCACGCGGCCGCTTCGTCATCATGGGCGACGCTGACGACAGCTACGACTTCAGCCGCCTGGGCCCTTTCGTCGACGCGCTGCGCCAGGGCCATGACCTGGTGATCGGCAACAGGTTTCGCGGCGGCATTGCGCCGGGCGCCATGCCCTTTCTGCACCGCTGGCTGGGCAACCCGGTGCTGAGCTTTCTCGGCCGCCGCTTCTTCGGCGGCGCGCTGGGCGACTTCCACTGCGGGCTGCGAGGATTCCGCCGCGAATCGATGCTGCGACTGGGCCTGGTGACGCCGGGCATGGAGTTCGCCAGCGAAATGATCGTCAAGGCGCTGCAGGCGCAGCTGCGCATCGCCGAAGTGCCGACCACGCTGGTCAAGGACGGCCGCGGCCGTCCGCCGCACCTCCGCACCTGGCGCGACGGCTGGCGACACCTGCGCTACCTGCTGCTGTACACGCCGCGCTGGCTGTTCCTCTATCCCGGCGTGGCTCTCACGCTGGTCGGTCTGCTGCAGCTGGTCTTTGCCAATCTGGCCGACCCTGCCGCCGTGCGCTGGCCTGTGGGCATCCACACCCAGCTGTTTGCGTCGGCAGCGATGGTCCTGGGGTACCAGACGGTGCTCTTCGCGATGGCCGCGGTGATGGCGCGGCACTTCGCGCGCCTGGATGCCCCGCACCCGCGGGAACAGTGGACGCGGCGGCTGGCCAGCGGCCTCTGGCTGCCGCTGGGTGGTGGGTTGGCGGCGCTGATCGGGCTGGCGCTGTGCACCAGTCTCACGCTGCAGTGGGGCCGCGCGGGCTTCGGCGCGCTGGACCCTGAAGTGGCGATGCGCCAGATCATCCCCGGCCTGGCGCTGGTGCTGGTGGGCACGCAGTCGCTGCTGGCCTCGGTGTTCTTTGCCGCGATGCGCAGCGCCTTCGACTCCAGCCGCCAGCCTGCGCTGCGCGGTCCTTCCGAGCCCGCATGAGGACCCCGGTGACGCGAGCGCTGGCGTTCGAGCTGGCCGCGCTGACGCTGCTGGCCGCCGCGGCGGCCGCCGCGATCCCGCTGTCCACCGGCTACCTGGCCTGGAGCTGGGACGCGCTGAACCACCACATCTACCTGGGCCTGACCGCCGAGACGCCGCGCTGGCATCTGGATGTGCTGCCGGCGAGCTTTCAGACCTACCAATACCCTTATCTGTACTGGCCGGTCTACCGGCTGAGCCTGTGGGACTGCTGCGGCGCGCAGGCCGGGGCGTTGTGGTCGGCGCTGCAGGCCGCGCTGCTGCTGCCGCCGGTTTGGCTGGTCGCGCACAGGCTGCTTCCCGCCACCGGCGGGCCGGCCTGGCAGGGCGTGCTGGAGCGCTTGGCCGCCTGTGTGCTGGCCTTCGCCAGCGTGGTCGTGCTGACCGGGCTGGAGACGACCTCGAACGATCTGATGGCCGCGGTGCCGCTGCTGTGGGCGGTGGCGCTGAGCCTGCGGCCGCCCAGCCATCGCCGGGCCTTCGGCGCGGCCGCGCTGTGGGGTGTGGCGACGGCCTTCAAGCTGTCCAACGGGCTCTACCTGCCGCTGCTGCTGCTGTGGTGGTGGCTGCCGACGCGGCCGCATCTGCCGTGGCGGCGAGCGATGGCGCTGGCGGCGGGCGCGCTGCTCGGCTTCGGGCTGACTTACGCGCCGTGGGGATGGCAGCTGTGGCAGCTGACCGGCAATCCGCTGCACCCGTTCTTCGGGCACTGGTTCGGCGGGGGTTGACGGGGTGCTGCGCTTCAGGCCCGACGACTGGCTGGAGGGCCTGCTGCGCCCTTTCGTGATGCTCGACCCGCTGGCCGGCGTGTACTTCGAGGACCCGGCGCCGGACCTGCGCTTTGCCGCGCTGATCGTGCTGCTGTCGATTGCGGTGGTGGTCGCGCTGCGCGCGCGGCGCTGGCCAGCGGGGCTGAAGGTCGAGCCAGCCCGTCTGCTGCTGGGCATCCTGGCGGTGCTTTACGTGTGGACCTTCACCATCGGCAACGGCCGCTACTTCAACGCCGCGCTATTGCTGGTGGGCCCGTTGCTGGTGCTGGCCTGGCGGCTGCTGCCGGGCAGCGCGGCCTTTCGCTGGATGGTGCTGGCCGGCCTGGTGTTTTCTCAGGTCTACATGGTGCAGCGCCTGTGGGAGCCCAACCGCTGGGGCATGGTGCATTGGCAGGACGGCCCCGGCCTGCCGATCGAGGCCTCGTCGCTGCGCGAGCAGCCGGCGGTGTTACTGACGATCACCGCGGTGTCGTACTCGCTGCTGGTGCCGCGCTTTCATCCGCAGTCGCGCTGGGCCAACATCGCTGGCCAGCATGAGGTCGAACCCGGCATGTCCGAGTATCCGCGGCTGCGTGCGCTGCTGCAAAGCGGGCTGCCGATGTACGTCGTCGTGCCCGGCATGGCCGAGTACCTGGACGCCGCCGGCCAGCCCATCGGCCGCATGCGCGAGCAGATCGGGCAGGTGCTGGCGCCGCACGCGCTGGCGCTGGCGGGGCAGGCGTGCAGCGTGCTGCGCTCGGGCCTGAGCGCGCGTGCGCCCAACCGCAAAGGCGAGTCCGCCAACGTCGAGGGCTTCTGGGTCTGCCCGGTGCGCCACGCCGAAGACGCGCGTTCAGTGCACGAGGCCGGCATGCTCGCGCTGCGGCGTTTCGACGATGTGTTCGAGCGCGTCGAGCAGCGCTGCCCGCGTTTCTTCCCGCCGGGCGGCGGCCGCGGGCGGCTGGTGGGCGGCGTGGCGGTGCGCCAGTACACGGCCGCCGACACCACGCTGTACATCGACGAGACGGGCGAGGTCCGCTACAAGTACTTCCGCGCGATGAACGCCACCACTCTGGGCAACCTGGACGCGGTGCGCGGCGGTGCCTTCGAGATCGAATGCCACAAGATCCCCGGCCGCTACCGGTTGCCATGGCAGCGGGACTGAGCGACACCTTGATCGATGCCCCGCCACCGCGGCTGGCGGTGCTGCTGTGCACGCATGACGGCGAAGCCTTTCTCGCCGGGCAGCTGCACAGCCTGCTTGCGCAGAACCGGCTGCCGCAGTGGGTGCTGGTCCACGACTGGGGCAGCCGCGACGGCACGCGCGCGCTCGTCGAAGCGTGCCGCCAGCGCTCGCCTGCAGCCGTGCAGTGGTCCTTGCACTGGCATGCCCAGGCGCCGGGCGCCACGCGCAGCTTTCTCGATGCGATCGAGCACAGCCTGAACACGCAGCCCGACTTCGACTACCTGCTGCTGTGCGACCAGGACGACGTGTGGGAGGCGGACAAGCTGGAGGTCTTCGCACGCACGATCCAGGCGCAACCCGGGCTCGACCTGCTGTACTGCGATGTCTCGGTGATCGACGCGGCAGGCCGCCCGCTGGCGACGAGTTACCTGGGCGCCGGCGGTGCCTTCGGGCAGCCGATGGACATTGCGCACGCCTGCACGATGTTTGTCAGCACCGCCAGCGGCATGTCGATGGCCTTGTCGCGCCGCTTCCTCGAGCGCCACCGCAGCGCCTGGGCGATGCCCGACTGGCTGGCACACGACTGGGCGTTGACGATCCTGGCGCATCTGACGGCGGCCCGCGTGGCCTTCGTCCCGCAGAGCCTGGTGCGCTACCGGCAGCATGCGGGCAACCTGGTGGGTGGGCAGGGCGGCACGCGGCGAAGCGGGCAAGCCGGCGGGTGGTCGCCGCTGGCGGCCTGGGCGCGAGCGCGGCGTCATGTCGATGCGGTGCAGCGCCAGTACGAGGCCTGCGCCAGTCGGCTGCCGATCGACGCCGCTCAGCGCCCGCGCGCGCGCGTCGGCCGCTGGGCCGTGGCGCACGCAGTGCTCGCGGGCCGGTCCTTGCGCGGGCTGCGCAAGTGCAGGGTGGCGCTGGGCTACCTGCTGCTGTGGCGCTGAGCCCCGGTGGCGATCGCGCGCTGGTAGACCTCCAGCACGCCCTGGGCGAAGGCGGCGGCGCCGAAGTGGCTGCGCGCCCGTGCCCGGCCGATGGCCACACGCTGCTGGCGCAGCGTCTCGTCGTCGAGCACACGTTCGATGGCCTGCACCAGTGCTTGCTGTTCATCGGGTTCGAGCGCGCAGTCGACCAGCGCCTCGCCCAGCGTCTGCTCGACCGCCGGCAGCCGCCACGCCAGCACCGCCGTGCCGGCAGCCATCGCTTCGGCCAGCACCAGGCCGAAGCCTTCGCGCGTGGACGGCAGCAGCAGCAGGCGGGCCGACTTCAGATGCGCGATCACCTCATCGTGCTGCGCCACCTCGCCCAGGTGCACCAGCGCGCCGCGCAGGCCGAGCGCGTCCACCTCGGCCGCCACCTGCGCCGCCAGCGGCCCGCCGCCCACCAGTTTCAGCCGCAGCGGCGGCCGGCCGCTGGCCTGCCGGCGCGCGCTCACGGCGGCGGCCGCACGCAGGAAGACCTCCGGATGCTTGTGCGGCACCAGCCGGCCGATGAACACCAGGTCCGCTGGCAGCGGGTGCGCCGGCACGGCCTCGATGCGGTCGATGTCGATCGCATTGGGCACCACCGAGACGGAGGCCCCGGGCAACCCCATGCGGCCCACCAGATCGGCCTGCACCGCTGCGCTGACCGTCAGCACACGGGTGTACGGCAGCCGCACCAGCAGCCGCTCGGCGCGCGACGCCAGCAGCGCATCCAGCGACGACAGCCACTGGTCGGCCGCCTTCGGGCCCGCCGCGGCGGTGTCGTGGATCGTCGCCACGATCGGCTGGCGGCGCAGCGTGCAGGCCAGCCAGGCGGCGGGCAGCGGGGCGTAGGTCTGGCAGTCCACCACGTCGTAGCGCCGGGCCAGCAGATGCAAGAACACGCTGGCCATGAAGCGCAGCTTGGCCGCCAGCGGGCGCGTCGGCGGGCTGCTGATGCGCGGGCCGCGGTGCAGGTGCCGCACGCCGTCGATGGTCTCTTCATCGGGGCAGGCGCGCTGCCGCATCGACAGCCAGGTCACGTCGTGGCCCAGCCGCGACAGTTCGCGCGCGAGCAGCCCGTAACGCGTCTCGCCGCCGCCGCTGGTGTGCGGCACCGACATCTCGCTGACGATGAGGATCTTCATCGGATGCGTCAAGCTGCGGCGGCGAAACCCCGCTGTACCGCCGCTGCAACGGCCGAGCGCGATCGCACAATCGGCCTTGCCAATGCTGTCTTTGCTGTGATCGCCCGGTCGCCCCCCGCGGCCCACCCATGCCCCCGCCGCAGGATGCCCGCTTGAAGCCGGTACTGATCGTGGGCGCCGGATTCTCCGGCGCCGTCATCGCCCGCGAACTGGCCGACGCCGGACGGCCGGTACGCCTGATCGACCGTCGCCCGCACCTGGGCGGCAACGCGCACGATCAGGTCAACGAACATGGCATCCGCATCCACACCTACGGCCCGCACCTGTTCCACACGGCCAACCAGGCGGTGGTGCAGTGGCTGTCGCGCTTCACCGGCTGGCTGCCCTACCGTCACCGGGTCAAGGCGATGCTCGCCGACGGCAGGCTGGTGACGATGCCGGTCAACGCCGAGACCACCGCCATCGTCGGCCGCGACCGGCTGGTGGATGTGCTGTTCCGGCCCTACACGCGCAAGATGTGGGGCTTGCAGCCCGAGCAACTGGACGCCAGCGTACTCTCTCGCGTGCCCATCCGCGAGGACATGAACGAGTTCTACTTCCCCGACGATCCGTTCCAATGCATGCCCGATGCGGGCTATACGGCACTGTTCGATCGCATGCTCGATCACCCGCTGATCGATACCCAGCTCGGCGTGGCCTACGAGCGCGGCATGGAGAAAGGCTTCGCGCACTGCTTCAACTCGATGGCCATCGACGAGTTCTTCGACCATCGGCTGGGCTTGCTGCCCTACCGCTCGATCCGCTTTCACACCGTCACGCTGCCGTTGCCACGCCTGCTGCCGGTGGCGGTGGTCAACTTCACCCACGATCTGCCCTACACGCGCATGACCGAGTGGAAGCACCTGCCGGGCAACCCCGAGACCGCCGTCACCACGCTGACCTACGAAGAGCCCTGCGCGGCCGAAGACAACGGCCACGAGCGTTACTACCCGGTGAAGGACGCCGACGGCCGCAACCGTGAAACCTACAAGCGTTACCAGGCGCTGGTGCCGCCCGACATGAGCTTCGTCGGGCGCTGCGGGCAGTACGTCTACCTGGACATGCACCAGGCCGTGAGTGCCGCGCTGGCGGTGGCGCAGCGCCATCTACAGGGCTGAACCGGTGGTCGGCGCGCCGAGCCGGATGGTCTCCAGCGCCGCCTCCATCGCATCGCCGGCGCGCTCCCAGGTGAACTCCAGGCTGCGCTCGCGGCCCTGCGACGCGATGCGCTGGCGCAAGGGCTCGTCCCCGGCCATCCGGTGCACGGCGCTGGCGATCGAGTCCGGGTTCTTCGGCTCGACCACCAGGGCCGTTCGGCCGTCCTCGGCGAAGGCCTCCGTGCCGGGCTGGGTGGTGATGGTGGCCAGGCCGCAGGCCATCGCCTCCAGCGGAAACAGCGGGAAGCTTTCGTACCACGAGGCGCTGAGCAGCAGGTGATGGGCGCGGTAGGCCTGCGCCAGCGCGGCGGGCCCCAGAAAGCCCAGCGGCCGGTACGGGAAGACCGGGTTGTCCGGCGGCAGCAGCGCGTTGCCGTAGACGCTCCACTCGAACGCCAGCGCCGGGTGCTGCGCCTTCAGCCGGCGCAGCGCCTCGCAGATCTCGCGCAGGCCTTTCCACTCGGCGTCGCGGCCGCCGTAGCTGATGATGCGCAGCGGCTCGCCGGCCGTGCGCACGGTAGGCATGCCGCTGAAGATCTGGTGGTCGATCGCGTTGGGACACAGCTGCACCGGCCGGCCAGGGTGCGTTGCCTGCAGCCGCTGTTGCAGCCAGGGCGAGTTGGCCAGCAAGTCCAGCCCCGGGCCGTAGGCCAGCTCTGATTCGCGCCGCGACGCCTCGCCGCCCAGCCGCTCTTTCCAGAAGTAGGGCTCGTAGTGCTGCGCAAAGCAGGCCAGCCGTCCTTGGCCGAGCAGCCGCACCGGCCAGGCGGTCTCGCTGTCGGTGGCCAGCGTCAGGTCAGCCGCTGGCAACACGCGGGCCAGATGGTCGATGGCGCCGCCCTGGCGCACGCCGTAGCTGCTGAAGTTCGACAGCGCAATGCCCAGGCGCCCGGCGCCTTCGCGCACGCGGCCTGTGTCGGCTTGACTGGCTGCGTCAGGCGGTCGGCCGCGGTTCAGCCACAGGCGCGCCCCGGTCGCCAGCGCGCGGGTGATGCCCGCCAAGCCTGCGCGGGCTGCCTTCGCCGGAGTCTCGCTGACCAGCCTGAAGTGCCACGGCCGGGGCAGCCAGGCCGGCAGCGGGCAGGGGTGGCTGGGCACGACGCTGACTTCATGCCCGCGCAGCGCCAGTTGCTGCGCATGCTGCATCACGCACCAGATGCCGCCGCTGAAGCGGTCGCGTGCGAAGGGCGGGGTGACGATCGTGATGCGCATCGCGTTGTTCAGCGCACCCGGCGGCGCCAAAGCACCAGCGCCAGCACCATCGCCATCGCCAGCGCCACGAACAACTCGGCCGCCAGCACGGCCAGCGCGGCGCCGCGCTCCTGCCAGCGCGGCGCCAGCGCCCACACCGTCAGCAGGCCGATGGCCGCGCCCAGGCTCAGCACCACCGAGAAGGCGCGCTCCATGCCCAGCGGCAGCATCACCTGCATGCCCAGCGTGTTGCTGACTGCCGTGAAGACGATGCACAGGCCCAGCAGCTGCGCGGCGGGCACCGCGGGCAGGAAGGCTTCGCCGATGACGACGCGGATCACCGGCTCGGCCAGCAGCGCAATGGCCAGTGCCGCCGCGACCCCCAGGGCCACCTGCAGCGCGAGCAGCTGCCGCGCCGTGCCCAGCGCAGCGCCGGGGTCGGCCAGCATGCGCCGGCTCTGCTCGGGGTAAGCGGCCACGCCGATCGGCGCCAGCAGCATCTGCACGGCAGCGCGCAGCTTGTCGCCGGCGCTGAACAGGCCCACCGTGGCCGGGCTGGTCAGCAGGCCGAGGATGATCGGCACGCAGGTGGTGTACAGCGCGACGGCCGCCGTCGACAGGAACAGCGGCAGCCCCTGCCGCAGGCAGCGGCGGGCCTCGCCTGCGCCAGGCCGTACGAAGCGCATCGATTGCCGATGGTCCCCATCGGCCAGCGCGAGCAAGCCCGCGGCGGCGCCGACGGCCGTCTGCAGGCCCACCGCCAGCGCCGCGTCCTGCGGCGTGCGCACCAGTGCCAGCGTGGCCAGCGCCGAGCCGCAGCGGGCCAGCGCCAGGCTGCCGGCGATCAGTCGGTAGCGCTGCAGGCCCTGCAGGTACCACTGCGGGAACAGCAGCGTGCCGGCCACCGCCAGCAACGCCGGGCCCATCACGTCGGCATACACCGAGTGCAGGCCCGGCAGCCAGGCCAGCGCGCCCGCCGGCAGCAGCACCAGCGCCGCAAGGCCCAGCTTGGCCGTCTGCACCGACCAGAAGATGGCCGCCCGCTCGCTCTCGGCTGCCTGTGCCACGCGCCGCGGGCCCAACTGGTTGAAGCCGTAGTCCACCAGCGCGGCCAGCGCCGCCCCGGCGGCCACGCCGAAGGCATAGCGGCCGAAGTCCGCCGGGCCCAGCACCCGCATCAGGTAGGGCAGCGTGAGCAGCGCCAGCAGCAGGCCGAGTGCTTCCAGCGCGGTCAAGGGCGCCGCGCCGCGCAGGATGCTGCGCAGGGCCGTCATGCCGGCGGCATCGGCGAGCGCCATCGTTGCCCGTGCCATCGTTCCCAGTGCGTCTGCACCCAGGCACCGAACTCGGTCTTGAAGCGCTCGGCGGCGAACGGGGCTGCGCTGCGCTGGCAGCGCGCCTGCACATCCTCGGGCCAGCCGGTTTCTGACTCTCGCACCGCCTGCGCCAATGCCTGCGGCGTGGGCTCGTCGAAGAGCCAGGCGTTCTCGCCGTGGCGCAAGTAGTCCATCGCGCCGCCGCGGCCCAGGGCGATGACCGGCGTGCCGGCCGCCAGCGCCTCCAGCGGGGCAATGCCGAAGTCCTCGACAGCGGCAAAGACGAAGGCCGTGGCGCCGGCCAGCGCCGCGCGCATCCCGGCTTCGGGCAGGAAGCCGGCAAAGCGCACGTTGGTCGGCGCCTGGCGGCGCAGCCGGGCTTCGAGCGGGCCGCTGCCGACCACCAACAGCTCGCGCTCGGGCAGCAGACGGAAGGCCTGCAGCATCAGCGCCACGTTCTTGTAGCCCATCAGCCGGCCGACGGTGACGTAGCGGCCCGGCTGGCGTGCCGGCGGCGGCATGACGGCCGGCATGGGCAACTTCACCGGGGGATGGATCACCGCCGCGTCGCGCCGCCAGGCCTTCAGGATGCGCCGCTGCACGAAGCTCGAGTTGGCCGCGATGTGGTCGACGCCGTTGGTGCTGGCGGCGTCCCAGGCGCGCAGCCGGTGGAACATCAGCCGCGCCAGCGCCGAGCCGAGGCCGCGCTCCAGCCCCTCGCTGCGCAGCACCTCGCCCTGCATGTCCCAGACGTAGCGCATCGGCGAATGGCAGTAGCACAGGTGCAGCGCGTCTGGCGGCACGATCACGCCCTTGGCCACGCAGTGGCTGCTGGAGATCACCAGGTCATGCCCCGAGAGGTCGAACTGCTGCACCGCCAGCGGCATCAGCGGCAGGCAGCGCGTGAACCAGCGCTCCACGCGCGGCAGGCGCTGCAGGAAGGAGGTCACGGTGCGTGTACTCGGGAATCGTTGCCGGTCGGGCGCCGGCATGCGGTCGATCAGCGTGTAAAGCGTGGCGTCCGGGTACAGGGCCAGGATCTGCTCGAGCACGCGTTCTGAGCCGGCGTAGTCGACCAGCCAGTCGTGGACGACGGCCACACGGGCGGGCGCGGCGATATTCGGCATGGCCCTGGCGGTCGGTGGCGGGATGAAGGGCAGTGTAGTGGGCGCTGGCCGGCGGTTCGACTGGGTTTCCCGCCGGCTCAGGGCGCGCCGAACTCGCGCGCCAGCACCGCCGGCAGATCAGCCACGCCGATCACCTGCACATGCTCGGCCAGCGGCCAGCCCTGCTCGACCGGGGCGACCACGTAGGCGCGCTCGGCGCCGATGTCCTGCAGCGCCTGCCAGAAGCCGCGCGCCGGCTTCGGGGCGGCCGAGAACCTGACCTCGAAGCCGATCGCCCGGCCACGCTGCGTGACGACGACGTCCATCTCGGCGCCAACCGCCGTGCGGTAGAACGCCAGATGCGCATCGGCCGGCAGCAAGCCGGCGATCTGCTCGACCACGAAGCCCTCCCACGACGCGCCGGCCACCGGATGGCCCTGCAGCGCGCTGACGTCGGCGATGCCCAGCAGCGCGTGCAGCAGCCCGCTGTCGCGCACGTAGACCTTGGGCGAGCGCACCAGCCGCTTGCCCAGGTTCGGCAGGTGCGGCGGCAGCCGGCGCAGCAGCAGCGCGTCGACCAGCAGATCGAGCCAGCGTGTGGTGGTGGTGTGCGAGGCGCCGCCCAGCGCCAGCCCCAGCTGCGAGGCGTTGAAGAGTTGGCCCTGCAGGTGCGCGAGCATGGTCCAGAAGCGGCGCAGCGCTTCGGCCGGCACGCGCACGCCGAGGGCCGGCAGGTCACGCTGCAGCATGGTCTGCAGGAAGTCCTGCCGCCACTCGAACGAGGCCGCGTCGTCGGCGGCCAGCGCGCTCGGCGCAAAGCCACCGCGCAGCCACAGGCGCTGCAGATCGAGCAGCGAGCCAGGCAGTTCGGCCGCCTGCAGCGGCGGCAGTTCGAGGTAGGCGACCCGGCCCGCCAGCGACTCGGTGCTCTGGCGCAGCAGCGCGCCCGAGGCCGGACCGAGCAGCAAGAAACGGCCGGGGTGCCGCGCGGCGTCGATTTCCGGGCGCAGCGCCGTGAAGAGCTCGGGCATCTGCTGCACCTCGTCCAGCACCACCAGGCGCCCGCGCAGCGGCGGCAGATAGAGCTCGGGCCGGGCCAGCGCCGCGCGGTCCGCAGCGCGCTCGAGGTCGAGCATGCGTGCGCCCGGGTGCGCCGCCGCCACCGCCTGGGCGAGGGTGGTCTTGCCGACCTGGCGCGGGCCCAGCAGCACCACGGCCGGCGCCCGCGAGAGCCGCGCGAGCAGGCGCGGCAGCAGATGGCGTTCGATCACGGGCGAGGTCATGACCCTGCATTTTGACTACCGAACAATCAATATGCAATATTGCGATAGCCGGGGCCTGATCTGACAGGGTTGCTAGCATCGTCCGTCCACCCCTTGCCCAACCCCCTGCGCCGCCTTGGCCCCGACCCTGTCCCTCACGCCCGCGCCGCACCCGCAAGCGGCCACCCTGGCGCTGGCGCTGGCCGCAGCCGCGGCGCCGCCGCTGCTGGCCTGGAACACCGCGCCCTCGTCGACCTTCCTCAACCAGGCGCTGGCGCTCGGGCTGTGGGGCGCCTTCGTCTGCGCGGCGGCGCTGGCCGCGCCGGGCGCGTCGATGCGCTGGTACCGGCACCGGCCCACCGCGGCACCGTTGGCGGCGCTGGCGCTGCTGGCGCTGTCGGTGTTGTGGTCCTGGGGCCCGGGCAGCCTGCCATCCGGCCTGGCGTTGCAGGCGCTGGGCCTGATCGCCGCGGCGGCCTTGCTGCTGCAGGCCGGCGCGGCCGCGCGTGGGGCGGGCCCGGCGCTGACCGCGGCCTTCTTCGCCGGCTGGGTGCTGGCCGGGCTGCTCTGCGCGGCCATCGGCGCGCTGCAGGTCTTCGCGCCGCAGTGGGTCGACGGTGACTGGATCGCGCGCAGCACGCTGCCCGGCCGCGCGGTGGGCAACCTGCGCCAGCCCAACCACCTGAGCAGCCTGCTGCTGTGGGCCGCGATCGCCGTCGTCGCGCTGGTCGAGCTGCGCCGCATCGGCCCGCGCACGGCGGCCGCGCTGTTCACGCTGATGATCTTCGCCGTCGTGCTGACCGCCTCGCGCACCGGGGTGGTCGGGGTGGCGCTGCTGGCGCTGTGGGGGCTGGCCGACCGCCGCCTGCTGCGCCCGACGCGGCGGCTGCTCTTCGCCGCGCCGCTGCTCTATGCGCTGGCCTGGTGGGCCCTGGCGGCCTGGGCCGACGCCGGGGCGCACCGCTTCGGCGGTACCGAGCGGCTGGCCGAGGCCGACCTGTCGGCCAGCCGCTTCGGCATCTGGGCCAACACGCTGGCGCTGATCCGCGCGCAGCCTTGGGCCGGTGTCGGCTTCGGCGAGTTCAACTTCGCCTGGACGCTGACGCCCTTCCCGGGCCGGCCGACCGCCTTCTTCGACCACGCCCACAACCTGCCGCTGCACCTGGCTGCCGAACTCGGCCTGCCGCTGGCCGCTGCGGTGATGGCGCTGCTGCTGTGGGCGCTGGCGCAGGCGGTGCGGCGCAGCGCGGCCGACGCCGGGGCGCGCGCCGCGCTGATGATGGTGCTGATGATCGGGCTGCACAGCCTGCTCGAGTACCCGCTGTGGTACAGCTACTTCCTGCTGCCCACCGCCTGGGCCTGGGGCCTGGCGCTGGCTTCGTCGCCGTCCACGCCGCGCGTCACCACTGCAGCGCGGCCGTCCACGGCGCGGGTGCTCGGCGGGTCGATGTTGATGCTGGCCGCTGCCGTGTCGGTGCTCGACTACATGCGCGTGGCGGCGATCTTCTCGGCGCCGCAAGACGCCGCCCCGCTGGCCGAGCGTGTGGCGCGCGGTCAGCGCAGCCTGCTCTTCGCGCACCACGCCGACTACGCGGCCGTCACCGCGCTGGGCCCGCGCCGCGCCGATGACGCGGCCTTTGCCGGCGCCACGCACTACCTGCTCGACGGCCGGTTGCTGCAAGCCTGGGCCCGGGCGCTGGCGGCCAGCGGCCGCGACGACGAAGCACGCCACGTGACGGCGCGGCTGCGCGAGTTTTCAGCCCGCAGCGACGCGGGAGCCGACTTCTTCGCCGACTGCGCCAAGCCGGCGTCGGCTGCGGCCTTCCAGTGCAACGAA
>Ga0105048_10004465_pt1 | contig 22800 bp, 21 predicted proteins | sample MAT05_FD_78382 | JGI IMG/M metagenome (GOLD analysis project Ga0105048, IMG submission 78382) | Freshwater microbial communities from Lake Fryxell liftoff mats and glacier meltwater in Antarctica - MAT-05 | ecosystem: Environmental > Aquatic > Freshwater > Ice > Liftoff microbial mat | place...
AAGACCGACTTCGTCTTCCAGCGCATCTTCGGCAGCGAAGATCACACGACGGCTCTGGTCGGTTTCCTGAACGGGAGCAGAATCGTGCCACCGCATTCCCATCAATGCGGTGCCGCATATCAATAGCTCGTCAACGACTGGCCTCTCCACTCCGCCGTGAGATGGTCTCCCCGCAATGCCGTCGATGATGCATGAGGGGCTCATCCAGATCTTCCGCAACCGCCCAGCGCTCGCCGTGGAGGTCTTGCGAGATCTCCTCCACGCCGAAATCCCGGCGTTCTCCACGATCCAGCTCGAAGAGCTCGATCCGAGCGAGATCAAGCTCTCTCAGTACAAGCCAGACTTGATCGTGCTGCTCCTCGACGGCACGCCGGTCCACGCGATCGTGATCGAGACGCAGCTCGGGGCGGGATCCGGCCGAGCCCGCGGTCGCCAGCCAGGATCCCGAGGTTGCGGTGCTCTCTGTTGTCGCCCATGGTCAGGGCGAGCACGGATTTGCAATCGCCAAGGCATGATGGCCGCCGCGGACGGGCTCGACGAAGATCGGAAGGCTCTTTACACGGATCTCGTCTACATTTCGGTCGGCGAAGCAGTCCGGAAGGCCCTGGAGGCGATGATGAACAGCGGGTACGAGTTCCAGAGCGATTTTGCGAAGACCTACTTCGGCCGTGGGCGCGACGAAGGGCGGGCCGAGGGTGAGGCGGTGGGCGAAGCCAGGGCGGTGCTCCTGATGCTCAAGGCGCGCGGCTTCGCGGTGTCGGACGAGGTCCGGCAGCGCATGCTCGCTTGCAAGGACATCGCGCAGCTCGATCGCTGGGCCGAGCGCGCCGCGACCGTGAACGAGGCGGCCGAGCTGTTCCTTGACTATTTACATATCCTTGTCCGCCTCTCCCAAGGGCGGTAGCGTCCCTCCGATGCCGACGCTCGAACACCATGGCTTCGTCGACATGTTCCGCGAGAACCCGCCTCTCGCGCCACATCTCATTGCCACCCTCTTCCACATCAATCTCCCATCCTACGCCTCCGTCGCTGTGGTCGAGTCCTCGCTCGATCTGCTGGTCCCCGTGGAGCTCCGCGCCGACCTGGTGCTCGAGCTCCTGGACGATGACGGCGCGCGGGTACTCCTGATCGTCCTGGAAATGCAGCGCGACCAGGATCCGGACAAGAAGTACTCCTGGCCCGTTTACATCACGGCCGCGCGCGCCAAGAAGCGCTGCCCGGCGATCGTCCTCGTGGTCGCGCCCGATGCTGCGGTGGCCGCCTGGGCCGCGGAGAGCATCGACGTGGGCCTGGGCCTCACGACCGTCCAACCGCTGGTGCTCGGCCCGGCGATTGTGCCCGAAGTGACGGACGCGGACGAGGCGGAGAAGGAGACCGAGCTCGCGATCCTCTCGGCGGCCGTGCATGGCAATGGGCCGAACGGGCTCGCCGTGGTCCTCGCGGCGCTGGGCGCGCTCGGGCGACTCGACCAGGAGCACGCGGCGGTGTACTTTCAAATCATCTACGACGCGTTGCGCGAGCCCATGCAAAGGGCGATGGAGGCACTGGCCATGGAACGGCAGACCGAAGGCACGGCAACTTTCCCCCCGTTCGCGCAGCGGATCTTCGAGCGCGGCAAGCTCGAGGGCAAGCTCGACGGCCTCCGCGACGCGCTGCTCCGGCTCCTCGCGCGCGCCGGCATCGCGCTGACCGAGGACGACCACGCGCGGATTGAGGCCTGTACGGACGCCGCGACCCTCGACCGGTGGGTCGAAAACGTCCTCGGGGCGAAGACTGCGGCAGACGTGCTCTCCTGAAGAGGCCGAGCGCGCCGCGACCATCACCGATGCGGCCGAGCTCTTCATCGAGCCCGCGACCTAATCGACTCGGTCCGCCGCGCGTGATAATCCGTTCGGCATGACTTATTCCAAACTATTCTTTCGGACCATCCTGGGATTCACCGCCCTGGCGAGCGCCCTCCCCGCCTGCGGCGGCAAGGTGGTCGTCGACGCCACGGGAAGCGCGACGACCGGCAGCAGCTCGACGGGCAGCAACCCCGACGCCTGCCCCCCGAGCACCCCTGGCATCTTCCTCGAAGGCACGATCGACGGCGCAAAGAACTCTCTCCTGACGCCGTTCGACGACTTCTCCGCGAACGCCCAGAGCACGACCTTCACCATGGTCTTCGGCTCCGGCGGGCGGCTTCACTTCAGCGGGCAAGAGGACTTCGGGGTAGAGACCCCCGCGGCGAGCACCGGGGCGTGGCTCCGGCCGCCCACGGCCATGGCGAGCTCGGGTATCTGGTTCTGCGACGCCGCCCCGGGGCTCGTGAGCTTCGACAAACCGATCCCCGGACTGATCAGCGCCTCAGCCACCCTCTCCACGCTACGAAAGCTCGGTGCCTGTCCAGGGAACCCCATCTATGGGGCGCTCTCCGTCTGCCTCGCCATCGACGATCCGTCGTGCAGCGTCCTCTCAGGCACCCTCGGCGGGAATCCCTTCAAGGCCGCAACGACTCAGGGGATCAATTTCCCGGGAGGATATTTGTGGAGCCTCGCCGACGGAGGGCTCATGGATCTCGAGTCGGACAAAGGGACAGGCACGCTGATCACCCCCGCAGGCGGCGCGGACGGCGGCGCCGTGTACTGCATCGGGACCATCGAGACGACGGGTGATCATGCCTTCGAGCTCACAGGCTTCTCGCGCCTGGGCACCTGCGCCGAGGCCGGCGCGGCGGCGGGATCGATCGCGATGTGCGCGAGCTACTGAGCGGCGCGACGGGCTTCAACATCGCCGGGACGCGCGCTATGATTTTCGGCCTCACGTCCCTGTGCATTCGCTAGCTGCCGCTGGATTTCTCTTCGCGCTCGCCGCAGCGCACGCGACCGTCGCCGTGTACGGCATCGTCTCGTACGCGCGGCGTCGCGCCGATCTCGATCTGCTCGTCTTCGGCCTGCTCAACATCGCGGTGGTCCTCGTCGACGTCGGCCTCGCGGCGGCCTACGCCGGCCTCGGCGAGCCGGCGCGGGGGCTCGCCGCGAGCGATGCGGGGCGCGTGACGGCGGCGATCCTGCTCGTCCACTTCGTCCTTCGGTACACCCACCTCGCGCACCCGCGCGCGCTGCTCGTCGTCCTCCACGGCGTCGCCGCGCCGCTCGCGATCGCCGGCGCCGTCGGGCTCCTCGGCGTCTACGACGCGGCCCACCTTCACCCCGCGCACCTGTTCGGCCTCGAGCTCGATCACGCCAACCCGCCGACGACGCTGCTCGGTGACATCGTCAACGGGGCCTGCGTCGCGGCGGCGTTCGTCAGCGTGCTGGCGCTCGGCCGCGCCGTCGCCCGCGGGCGACGCGGCATGCTCGTCCTCGGCGGCGGGGTCCTCCTCGGCGCCGCCACGTCGTACGACGTCTTCCGCGCCGCAGGCGCCGTGCACGGGCCCGCGCTCGACGCCTGCGGCTACGCGATCTTCGTGCACACCGTGATGATGACGCTCGTCTCTCGCTTCGGGAGCCTGCGCCAGAAGCTCGAGCGCCAGGCCCGAGAGCTCGACGCGCGCTCGCACGCCCTCGCGCGCTCGTACGACGATCTCCGCGCCGCGCAGGACGAGCTGGTGCGCAAAGAGCAGCTCGCCGTCGTGGGCGAGCTCGCCGCCGTCATCGCCCACGAGGTGCGCAACCCGCTGGCGATCATCGCCAACGCCGTCGCGACGCTGCGGAGGCGCGAGCTCCCGCCCGACGATCGCGACACGCTGCTCGGCATCCTCGACGAAGAGGCCTCGCGGCTGAACCGCCTCGTCGGCGATCTGCTCCGCTACGCGCGCCCCGTGAACCTGGAGCGGCAGCTCGTCTCGCTGCGCGAGATCGTGGTGCGCGGGCTCGCGCTCATCGAAGGCAACCAGGAGGTCACCGCCGAGCTGCACGAGCCCGCGCCGGTGGATCGGATCTGGGGCGACGCCAACTTGCTCCGCCAGGTCGTCGAGAACCTGATCAACAACGCGGTGCAAGCGATGGCCGGCGGCGGCGTCCTCACCGTCCTGCTCGTGCCGATGGAAGACGAAGGCGCGCGCGGGGTGGAGCTCCAGATCCAGGACACCGGCGAGGGCATGGATACGCAGGTGCGCAGCCGAGCGCTCGATCCCTTCTTCACCACGCGGCCGAGCGGTACCGGTCTCGGCCTGGCGATCGTGGCGCGGATCATCGACGCGCACGGCGGCCGCCTGCGGATCAAGAGCGCTGCGGGCGCCGGCACGGTGATGCACGTCTTCCTTCCGATCGCGACCGAGGCGCCGCCCAAGCTCCTCCGGAGTGATCCGCCCGACCGCGGGCCAAGCTCCCTCCCGCCGATGCCGAGAGAGCTTCGCAAGGCCATCGGCGCGCGCCCGCGCCGCTCGTAGTAAGACGCTGGGGTGAACCCGCGCGCAGAGATCGTTCGCCTCGACAAGCAGTACGTCTGGCACCCCTACACGCCGATGGATCGTTACCTCGACGAGGTCGATCCGCTGGTGATCGATCGCGCCGAAGGCTCCCGCCTCTTCGACGTCGACGGGCGCAGCTACCTCGACGCCAACTCGAGCTGGTGGGTCGCCTCGCTCGGGCACGCGCACCCGCGCCTCGTCGCCGCGCTGACGAAGCAGGCCGCGCGGCACCCTCACAGCTCGCTCGCGGGCGCGACGCACGAGGGCGCCGCGCGCCTCGCCGAAGAGCTCGTGGCGGTCGCCCCTGCGGGACTCACCAAGGTCTTCTACAGCGACGATGGCTCCACCGCGGTCGAGGTCGCGATCAAGCTCGCGCTGCAGTTCTGGCAGAACCGCGGGCAGCCGAAGCGGCGGCGCTTCATCGCCCTCGACGGCGCCTTCCACGGCGAGACGATCGGCGCGACGAGCCTCGGCGGCGTCGAGATCTTTCGCCGGCCGTTCGCGGGCGTGCTCCTCGAATGCGTCCACGTCCCCTCGCCGAGCGACGACGCGAACGAGAGCTTCGCCCGCGCCTTCGCCGCGCTCGAGCGTGTCATCACCGAAGGCGCCGACACGATCGCCGCGGTCGTGCTCGAGCCCATCCTCCAGGGCGCCGGAGGAATGCGTTACTACGATCCCGAGTACCTGCGCCGCGCCCGCGCGCTCTGCGACGCCCACGAGGTGCTGCTCGTCCTCGACGAGGTCTTCACCGGCTACGGCCGCACCGGGCCGATGTGGGCGTCAGACCTCGCCTCTGTCGCGCCCGATCTCCTCTGTCTCGCCAAGGGCTTCAGCGGCGGCATGTTTCCAATGGCCGCGACGCTGGCCACGCGCGCCATCTTCGACGCCTTCCTCGGCGATCCGGAGCGCGCCTTCTACTACGGCCACTCGTACTGCGGGAACCCGCTCGGCGCCGCCGTCGCGCGCGAGGTGCTGGCGATCTACCGCGACGAGCGCATCCTCGATCACGCGCAGCGCAAGGCCCAGCGCATCGCCGCGGCCTTCGAAGCGCTCGGCGAGATCCCCGGCGTCACCCGCGCGCGATCGCTCGGCATGACCGGCGCGCTCGATCTCGTGGTGGGCCAGGGCTACCTCGGCCGCACCGGCTGGCGCGTCTACGAAGAGGCGCGCAAGCGCGGCGCTTACCTCCGCCCGCTCGGCGACGTCATCTACATCGCGCCGCCGCTCAACATCCCCGACGCCGATCTCGAAGAGCTGCTCACGATCGTGCGCGAGAGCCTGATCGCGGCCCTCGGCTGAGCGAAACGATCACGTCGTCGCGGCGGGCTTGGGCAAGGTCTCGAGGAGCGCGAGCACGTCGGCGATGTGCTGCTCGACGCGGATTTCATGCGCGAAGACGCCGCGGATCACGCCCTCGGCGTCGACCACGAAGGTGACCCGGCGGCTCAGCCCGAGGATCGGCCAGAGCACGCCGAACTTGCGGCCGATGTCCTTCGTCTTGTCCCCGATCATCGGGAACGACGCCTGCGTCGACGCGGCAAAATCGCACTGCGTCTGGTGGTCGTCGGTCGAGACGCCGATGACCTCCGTCCCGCGCGCCTGGATCGCGGGGTACGAGTCGCGGAAGCGCTTCGTCTCGATCGTGCACCCGCCGGTGAACGCCTTCGGAAAGAAGTAGAGAACGAAGGGCTTGCCGCGAAGATTCGCGGTGGAGAGCGTGCGCCCATCGGTCGCCTGCGCCTCGAAGCTCGGAGCTTTATCGCCTACTTTCAGCACCGCGCGATACTAGCGCGGCGCTCCGGCGAAGTGGGCGTACGTCTTTAGTTTCAGCGGCCTTCGGGCTTCACGTTCGGCGGCGGGGCGACCACCGGCTCGACCGGTTCGTCCGCGGACAGGTTCTCCGGCATCGACGGCGCAAGCGGGACCTCTTTGATCACCGTCGTCTTGCGCCCTCGCCGCGCCGCCGTCTTCGGCGGATCTGTCTTTCGCTTCGCGCTCGCCGCCTCGGCTTTGCGCGTGCGCACCGGCGAAGGGCTGGTCCCGGGGCGCGGCTTCTTCAGCGCGCGCGGAGGCAAGAGCTCGTCCTCCGCCGTGACCTTCTTCGCGAGGAAGATCGCCGCGTCGAGCCGGTAGAAGCTCCGCGTTTTGTAGAAGTTCAGCGCGCGCTCGTTGTTCTCGGCCACTTCGAGGACGAGGTGCGTGCAGCCGCGCACGCGGGCCAGATGCTCGAGCTGCTCGAGCAAGAAGCCGCCGATGCCGCGCCCCTGGTAGCCGGTATGCACCGCCAGCTCCTCCACGAAGAGCGGGCGCATGTCGTGCTTCGCGAAGTAGCGCTCGTTCATCCAGTTGTCGCTGCCGGTGATCTCGAACGCGCACTCGGCGTAGCCGACGATCTCGGACTTCTCCTCGCCTTGCACCTCGAAGAGCAGCTGCTCGATGCCCTCTTCCTCGTACACCTCGACGAAGCGGCGCTTCGAGCGCGGGCGCTGGTACTCCACCGTCTCGCGGTTCACGTCGCGGAAGACGAGCTTGAGGAACTCCCAGACGCGGTTCAAATCCCGCCGGTGGATGCGCCGCACGCGGAGAACAGGCTCGTTCTCCTCGACGGGTTGGACACTGTCCGCGGGTTTGGCCGGCTTGCGTTTGACGTCACTCATGAAGCGGCCGGGACTCTATCAGGATCCCGAGACGCAGATGCCTCCCGCTCCGTTCTGGAGGGGAGGCATCCCGCCGCGTGCGCGACGCTCAGCGTCGCGCCTTACGCGGCCTAGTGGCCGTGGATGACCGTCTTGAGGCGCGCGTTGAGCACGTCCCAGTTGAGGCCCGTGAGCGCGTTCGTGACGTAGTCCGCCTTCTTCGTCTGGTAGTCGGCGAAGTAAGCATGCTCCCACGCGTCGACCGCGATCAGCACGTGAACGTTGGCGAAGAGGCCCACGTCGTGCTCGGTGCGGACGAGGTTGTTGAAGAGCTTGCCCTCCGTGTAGTCGTATACGGTGACGAGCCAGCCGTGGGCGCTCATGAGGATCGCCTTGGAGTCGGCCATCCACGCGTCGTAGCTGCCGAAGCTATCGGTGATCAGCTTCGTGCTGGCCTCGTTCGGCGCGGTCGAGCCGTTGCCGAGGTTCTCGAAGTACATCTCGTGGAGGACCGTGCCGTTGAAGGCGACGGGCTCGCGGCGCTTGAGCTCGCTGTACTCGTTGTAGGAATAGTTGGGCGCGCCGCGGTCAGCGGTGGCGAGCTTCTCGCGGATCTCGCCCAGCTTCTTCACGTAGCCCTGGTAGAGCGTGAAGTGCGCCTTGAGCTGGAGATCACTGAGACCCTTGGCGTTGCCGCCAAGGAGATTGTCGAAGTTCTTCGGTTCGCGGGCCATGTCGCCTCCTCAGTAGGTACTGCTTTTCAGTAGGTACTGCTTTTTGAGAGCCGCTCGTACCGCTGCGGGGGCGCGTGCGCAAGCCTTGGAGTTCTCTCAAGCCCTCGCGGCGCGCGAGCGCCTGCTCCACCCGAGCAGATCGCTGAGTGACGTCAGCTCTGGAGTGCTCTCGTCGGGCTCCGGCGCCCTCAGCGTCTCTTGCTCGTCGCCCTCGCCTTCGGGCCCTTCGCCAAAGCGCGGCACCGTCGCCGCCTCTTCCCACCGCACCGCGAGCCGCTCCGCGATCTTCCCCAGCAGATCCCGCGTCGTCTCGCGATCCGTCGCCGAGATCGCCACCTGGTCCGGGCGCCCCCACCCCAATAACCGCGCTTGCTCCGCCGGGAGCAAATCGACCTTGTTGTAGACGAGGATCCGCGGAATATGCCCCAGCCCGAGCTCCGAAAGCAGCGCATCCGTCGTCTCGATCTGCTGATCCCGCGCCGGATCCGAAGCATCAATCACGTGGAGCAGCAGATCGGCGTCGGCCGCCTCTTCGAACGTCGCGCGGAACGCGGAGAAGAGATCCTTCGGCAGATCACGGATGAATCCCACCGTGTCGGTGATCACCACCTCGCGCTCTTCCGGGAAGCGGAGCCGGCGCGAGCGCGTGTCCAGCGTCGCGAAGAGCTTGTCTTCGGCGAGGACCGACGCCCCGGTGAGCGAGTTGAGCAGCGTGCTCTTCCCCGCGTTGGTGTAGCCGACGATCGACACCACCGGCACGTCCTGCCGACCGCGCCGCCGCCGCCGCTGCTCGCGCTGCTTCGATAGCTTGCGCAGCTGGGCTTCCAGGAACGACACCCGCTCCTTCGCGCGGCGGCGACCGACCTCGAGCTTCGTCTCGCCGGGGCCGCGGCCGCCGATGCCGCCGGTGAGCCGCGAGAGCGCGTTGTCCTTCAGGCTCAGCCACGGGAGCGCATACTTGAGCTGCGCCAGCTCGACCTGGAGCTTGCCGTCGCTCGACTCGGCGCGCTGCGCGAAGATGTCGAGGATCAGCTGCGTGCGGTCCACGACCTTGAGATCGGTGTGCTTGACGATCGCCGCGGCCTGCGAGGGCGTGAGGTTGTGATCGAAGATCAACGTCTCCACGTCGAGCTCCGCGGCGCGGAGGACGACCTCGTCGAGCTTGCCCTTCCCGAGCACGAACTTCGGATCGATCCGCTCGCGCGACTGCAGCACGGTATCCATCACCTGCACGCCGGCGGTGCGCGAGAGCTCCGACAGCTCACGCAGGCTCTCCTCGGCGGCACCGTGGTCGTGGGATTTTGCCTTGTCCGACACGTGAACGAGGATCGCTCGGCCGTCCTTCGCGGTGACGGCGCGGGTCCGGGTCCGCCGCGCGAACTCGTCTTCCAGAGCCTGAATCAGCTCGCCGAAGTTGACCTCCGAGCGGCCGAAAGGGAGCGGCCCCACCTGGCGATAAGGCATCGAGCCCTGCGCCGAGAGCAGCATCGCCTCGCCTTCAGGCAGCGGGATCGCCACGCCGGCCCGGCGCTGCGCCGAGGGCTCCGCGACCGGGGTGTTGTACGCGTAGTGAATCGTCCGCGGCTCGCCCTCGGGCGAGAGCTGGATCGCCGCCACCAGATCGAGCCGCAGGCGCACCAGATCCACGAGATCGTCGCGCGAAAGCGGCTCGTTGTAGAGGTGCGTGTGAATCAGCCGGAGCGCCCGGAAGCGCCCCGTCGCCGCGCGGAGGCGGCCGATGTCCGGCAGCATCAACCGCGTCGCGTCCCCGGCGATGACGTAGTCGATCTCCCCCGATCGATGCACGAGGGCGCCGACCTGACGCCCCGACTCGTGCGAGGCCTCGGCGAGCGACTTGATCAGCTCCGGCGTGGCGATGTGCTCGAGCGGCACGCGGCGCCGGTAAATCCGCTCGAGGGCCTTGGTCGCGTGCGGGCTGAGCCCGGTGGTGTTTCCGTAGATTGTCGGCATTCCAAGGGTGGACGCGCGCCCAGCGCGCGTGTTCGCGATTCATAACGCAGGCGGCGCCTCGGCGCGAGGCCGACGATGCGCGCGCCCGGGCCGGCGACCCCGGCGGTCAAACGGCCTAACGCGTCGAGGTCGTGGAAGGCGGGGAGATCTGCTTGCGGATCTTCTTCACGAAGGTCTGCGTACACTTCCCGTGGCTCCCCTCGTAATCGATGATTTCGCGGGTCAGCTTGGCCTTCAGGTCAGGCGAGCCGACTTTGCTGTCACGCACCTCCTTGGCGAGCAGATCGCCTTCGTACGTCGACGGCCACACCTGCTTGGCGGCCACCTCCGCCTTGTTGGCTTGACGGTGGTGGGAAGGCTTGGTCTTGGTGACGTCGTGAAAGCCCGTGTCTTCGGCCTTTCGGCCTGTCCCGCGGCAGCCAGGGCACGTCGTGATGTTCCCGAACGAGTTGCTGATTCGCCCGTCACCGCCGCAGATGCCGCACGTCTCATTCGCCATGAGAGTCACTCTTCGGCCTGGCCGTTCGCGTCTGATGATTCATCGAACGATCGTAGACGAAAACCCAGGGAAGCGCGCGGAATTCCTCGAAAGAGCGCCGCGGCGGCCTCAGCGCGAGGAGGTTCTCGGGAACGGCTCCCGGGTCGCGTCCCGAGGATTCGAGGCGTCGGTGTCGTGCGCGAACTCGATCGCGCCCGTCGTCTCGATGAAGGGGCCGCCGCTCTCTTCGGGGACGATCTGCCCGAGGTTCTCGTCTTCGTCGTCTTCACCGCCGGTGGCAGTCCGGAGGAACGCTTCTCCGAGCTCTTCCGCGAGAGCGTCGCGCCGGATGGCCGAGGAGAAGAACGCCGCGCCCTCCTTCGGCTCCGACATCGCCCGGCTATTCGCCAGCAGGTCAGCGGCATACTGAGGATCCAGGTGCCCGGTCGCGTCGCGGCGATGAACTCCGGGGGCGGGTTTTACAGGCTTATTCATGCTTCGGAGCGCCTGCAACGCGCGTGCCCGTCACGCGAACACGACACTCGAAGCTGCGCGCGGTGGGATCGGTGTGTTCCTGGGCTGCTCACCACGGGCGTGCGTGGCGCTTCGGCGTGCAGAATCGCCACATGAGGCGAGGCGGGACGCTCGATCGAGGCGAGCTACCAACCCCGCTCGGCGCCGGATAAACAAGCTTTGAGCGCGCTCGCCCACGAAGCTCACGGAGCTCGGGAGCTAACCTCGCGACTGCCTCTCTCCACGGATCGGATTCCGGACGAGCTGAAGCTGGTCGATGATAGGCTCGCCGCATGCTTCGACCCCTCCTTGCTCTCGCGCTCGCTCCCCTCGCCCTCGCCGCCTGCAGCTCCTCGGGCACGTCGGGCTCCACGACGACGAGCTCAGCGACGAGCTCGGGCCAGAGCGGCGCCGGCGGCGCGGGGGGCGCTGGCACCGGCGGGGAAAGCGCTGCCACCGCCAGCAGCGGTAGCAGCGGCGCCAGCAGCAGCACGGGCCAGGGCGGCGGCACCGCGTCGAACCGCGGCTTCCCCGTCGGCAGCCCGTGGGTCAGCTTCTACGGGAGCGCCACGGGCGTCGATCTCGCCAGGACAGCGGCGACGTTCCGGGTCATCAACATCGACGTCGATCCGGACGCCGCCAACGTCACCGACGCGGAGATTCAAGCGCTGCGCGCGGGCGGGCAGAATCGGGTCATCTCGTACCTCAACGTCGGCTCGTGCGAGAATTACCGATCGTACTGGGACACCGATCCTCCCGGCCACAAGTCCTGCAAATCGAGCGGGGCGATGACGGCGCCTTACGACGGCTACCCCGACGAAAAATGGGCTGACCTCTCCAACAAAGCCTACCAGGACCTGATCGTCAACCACGTCGCGGCGCGCCTGGCCGCCCGGGGAATCGACGGCTTCTTCCTCGACAACCTCGAGGTCGTCGAGCACGGCGCCTCGGAGACCAACGGCCCTTGCGGCCCGGCCTGCTCCCAGGGCGGGCTCGACCTGATCTGGGAGCTGCGCCAGAAATTCCCCGAGCTGCTCATCGTCATGCAGAACGCGACGAGCGACGTGACCCGCCTCGGGAAGACGCACGGGGTCGATTATCCCTCGATCCTCGACGGCGTCTCCCACGAGGAGGTTTATACGAAAGGCACCGATCCAACCATCCTCACCGAGATGCTGACCTGGAAGAAGATGGGCCTGATGGTGAACGGCCGCCCCTTCTGGCTGGCCGCCGAGGACTACGTCGGCACCTGCGGCAAGCCTTCCAAGAGCGAGGCTGACGGCATCTACGCCAAGGCCAAGGCCGACGGGCTGAACGAGTACGTGACCGACGCCAGCGCCTCGCAACAAGGCCCCTGCTTCTGGAGTGACTTCCAGTAAGAAGCTACTCCTCGGCCCGCCCCATCCGCAGCATCCCCACGGCGAACAGCATCGCTGCCAGCGTCAGCAGCGCCCCGCCCAGCGATCCTGGGCGGGTGCTCTCCATCAACCCCACGTACAGCGTGCGGGTCATCTGGGCGTCCGGAACGCGCGCCTCGTCGCTGATGGCGTGGAACACGGACCCAAAGCACGTCCACGTCGTGTGGAGGATGCAGATGACCGACGCGAACCCGATCGCGCCGAGGAAGCCGATGTGGCGACGCTCCGGCTTGTAGGCGAAGCGAATGGCCGCCCCCACCGTCACCAGGCACAGGATCAGGATCGGCCACATGCCCCAGCCGCCCTCTTTGAAGCTCTCGATGATCATCATGTACCTTCACTTTCTTCGTGCGGCCCGTCCGTGGGCCTCGAATACCCCCAACGCGGCGGCGGTCCGAGCGTGACCGAGCGGGACGAAAAAAATTCCTTGTCACGCTGGCGCGGCTCCCGCGTTATCAAGGCCCGTGGGAGCCGAGGACACAGATCTGGTCGCGAGGTTGCGCAGGCATGAGCCGGCGGCCTTCGACGACGTCTATGCCCGCTATCAGGAGCGGATCTTTCGCTTCCTCCTTCGCCTCGCCGGGCGTCGTTCGATCGCGGAGGACCTCTTCCAGGACACCTGGCTCGCGGCGGCGCGGCACGCCGGTGACCTGACCGAGGAGACCGACCTCGGCGCGTGGCTCTTCACGATCGCGCGCAACCGCTTCCGCAGCCATCGCCGCTGGGCCTTCCTCGATTTCGCGCAGCGAGAGCGCCTCGCGCACGAGCCGCCCGATCACGCGCCGTCGCCGGATCGCCTGGCCGAAGCGCGGGCCGAGGCCTCGGCGGTGACAGAAGCCTTCGCCCGCCTCGCGCCCGCGCACCGAGAGGTCCTCCTCCTCGCCGTGGTCGAGGGGATGGAGACGGCGCAGGTCGGCGCGGTGCTGGGCCTGAAGCCCGACGCGGTCCGCCAGCGCATCTCGCGCGCGCGGGCCGAGCTTGCGACCCACCTCGAAACCGAGAACGCTGTGAACCGCGCCCTCGCCCCTGGAGTCTCCCGATGACGCCGCTCGACCACGACCCTCTCGCGAACAAACTGGCCCTGCTGCCCGGCGATCCGCTCGCTCAACGCGCGGCGGCGACGGTGCTCCGGCGCGCACGCGGCGTCCTGATCGACGCGGGGCGCCCGGCGGCGAAGCTCCAGCGCTTCTGGTCGGGTGTGCTCCTCCCCGCGGTGATCCTCGGCTGCGCGTTGAGCTACAGCGTGGGCGCGCTCCAAACGATCGAGCGGATCTACGTCGCCGGGCGTTGACGCTCGGTGACGTCAGGTGACCCGCGTCAACGCCTCGTCACGCGTCGACGAACTTCATCATCGCCTCGGCGTAGCGCAGGCCGACCGCCGCGCCGGGCGGCAGCACCGCCTCGATCCACGTCTCGTCCTGCTCGGTGATCTCGACGTGGAAGGCGCCGAGGTTCTCTTCCAGGTACTTGCGCCGCTTCGTCCCGGGGATCGGCACCACGAAGTCTCCCCGCGAGAGCACCCAGGCGAGCGCGAGCTGCGACGGCGTGCAGGCCTTGGCGGCGGCGATCTCGGCGAGCTTGGCCACCAGATCGAGGTTCTTCTGGAAGTTCTCGCCCTGGAATCGCGGGGACAAACGGCGGAAATCGTCGGCGGCAAAGTCCTCGAAGCGCTGAATTTGCCCGGTGAGGAAGCCGCGGCCAAGCGGGCTGTAGGCGAGGAAGCCGATGCCGAGCTCGCGGCAGGTCGCGAGGATGTCGACCTCGGGATCTCGGCTCCAGAGCGAGTACTCCGTCTGCACCGAGGCGATGGGGTACTCCGCGTGGGCGCGCCGGAGCGTGGGCGCGCTGGCCTCGGAGAGGCCGATGGCCCGCACTTTGCCGGCGTGGACGAGGTCGGCCATCGCGCCCACGCTCTCCTCGATCGGGGTCGCCGGATCGACGCGGTGGAGCTGGTAGAGATCGATCACCTCGACGCCGAGGCGCCTGAGGCTGCCCTCGCAGGAGGCCTTGATGTACTCGGGCCTGCCGTTGAAGCCGCGGCTCGTCGGGTTCTTGGGATCGCGGACGATGCCGCATTTCGTGGCCACGATCGCCCGGTCACGGCGGCCCTGCAGGGCGCGGCCGAGCAGCTCTTCGTTGGTGAAGGGTCCGTAGATGTCCGCCGTGTCGAGCAGCGTAATCCCGAGCTCGAGGGCTCGGTGAAGGGTGGCGATTGACTCGGCCTCATCGCCGGGACCGTAAAACTCGCTCATCCCCATGCAGCCGAGGCCGATGGCGGAAACAGTGAGTGGTCCCAGCTTCTTGATTTCCATGAGCTCTTCTCCGACGCGGCGGGCGAGGCTACCTCCGGCGAGCGACCCCGGCAACGTCCCCATTCCGGGGTGGATGGCGTCGACGCTCCGGACGTCGCGCGCCGCTCTCCTTATGGACATCACGCCGCCCGCGCCGTAAGACGGCCGGACATGACGCCGGACTCCTCTCCCCGCATCGGATTGCACCCGTCGATCGTGCTCCCGGCCTACATCGAGCCGCTGATCCGCGGTCGTCGGGTCGCCGTGCTCGGAGACGCGACGGTGGGCCTCGCCGAAGAGCTCGCGCAGAGGGGCGCCCGCCTCGTTCACGCTTACGATCCCGATCCGGCGCGCGCGGCCGAGGCGCTGGCCCGGCTCCCCGCGGGGCGAACGCACCAGATTAGCTTCGCGGTCCTGGCCGGCGATCTCGGGGTCCGCGACGGCGCATTTGATGCGGTGATCGTCCCCGATCTCGCGATCTTTCTCGATCCGACCGAGCTGATGCGCCGCGTCCGCAAGCTCTGCGCGGCGGCCGGCGTCGCGGTGGTCGTGGCGCCGAACGTCCGCACCGGCGCGCGGCTCCTGCTGCCCGAGACGCCCGCTGGCAGCACCCCGCGCGCCACGGCCCCGCCTGGTTACTACGAGCTCTACGATCTGGTCTCGCTCCAGTTCCCCAAGGTGCGGATGGTCGGCCAAGCCCCCTTCGTGGGCTACACGGTGGCTGATTTCGCGCCCGGGAGTGAGCCCGAGGTCAGCGTCGATACCTCGCTTCTCACCGCGTCGGAGGAGCCCGAGTATTTCATCGCTGTGGCGGGCGAGCGCACTGTCTCGCTCGAGGCCTACGCGGTGATCGAGCTGCCCTGGGCCGAGGTGATCGAGGCGCAAGGCGCCGCGCCCGCGCTCAAGGAGAGCGCCCGCGCGGCCGCTTCACGCGAGGAAGAGCGCCTCGCGTTGACGGAGGCGCGCGCCCGCCTCGAGCTCGTCTCTGCCGAGCTCGATAAGGTCCGCGATCAACACCAGGCCGAGGGGCGCGAGGCCCAGACCCGGGCCTCCTCGGCGGCGGCGCACTCGGCGCGCGTGATCGAGCTGGAGCTGGAGAGCGAGGCGCGCGAGGGCCGCCTGCGCGAGCTCGAAGGGCGCTCGGGTGACAACCACGTCCGCGCCGAGCGCCTCGCCAACCAGATCCGCGACATGGACGAAGAGCTGCGCCGCCAGCGCGATCGCGGCACGCGGCTGACGAAGCAGCTCGACGACGAGAAGAAGGCCCGCACCAAGGCCGAGGTCGAGCTCGGGATGATCCGGGGCCTCGCGCCGATCTCGCCTGCGGCCGACTCGGCGCCGACGCTGGATCAGCGCGGCGCGGCGGAGCTCATCGACGCGTTCGAGATCGTGGCCGCGCGGGATCGCCTCGCGACGCTGACGCGGGACCTCGACGAGGCGCACGCGCGGATCGCGGAGCTCTCGCAAGAGCAGGCCAAGACGCAGGTGCTGACCAGGACGCCCCGGCGCCCCCCGACCGACCTCGATCTCGCCGCCACGGCGCCGAGCGCCCCCGACGCCAAGCTGCTCCACCGCCTCAACGAGCTGGAGGGCGCCGTCAACGCCGCTCTGCGCGAGGCCACCGAGGCCGCCGCGGCCCGCGACGCCGCGGTGGATCGCGCTCGCCGCGCCGAGGCGCGCGCGCAGCGGACGCTGGAGGTCGAGGCCGCGCTGGTCACGGCCGAGAGCGCGCGCAACGATCTGTTGGAGCACCAACGATCGCTCGAGTCCCAGATCGCGGCGGAGGGGCCTCGCTTCGCCGAGGCGCAGCGCCGCCTCTCCGAGAGCGAGGCGCACCGCGCCCAGAGCGACGCGCGCCTCGCCGACGCGCGCGCCGAGGGCGCGAGCCTGGAGCGCCGCCTCACCGAGGCCCGCGGCCACATCGCGAAGATCGAAATTGATCTGTCCTCGGCCCGCGCCGCGCTGGGCCCGCTCGAGGCGCGCATCGCCAGGGCCGAGCAGCGGCCGGCCGATCTCGAGCAGCGCCTGGCCGCGGCGCAGGCCCGCGCCGCCGACCTCGAGTCCCGCCTCATTGTCGCCCAGACGCGCGCCGCCGAGCTCGAGTCCCGCCTCGCCGCCGCGCAGACGCGCACGCCGGTGCTCGAGTCGCGCGTCGCCGCGGCCGAGGCTCACGCCGCCGGCCTCGCGGAGCGCCTCGCCCAAGCGTCGCAGCGGCCGGTCGAGCTCGAGGCCGAGCTCAGCGTTGCCCGCGAGCGCGCCGCCGAGCTCGACGGCGTCCGCGCCTCCGCCGAGGCCGCGACCGCGGAGCTCACCACCCTCGAAGCGGCCCTGCGCGAGCGCGGCCAGCTGATCACTTCCTTGAAGAAAGACCTCCGCGAGGGCGAGCGCATCGGCCGCGAGCTGCTCGACGAGCTGACGCTGGCGCGCTCGACCAACGGCGCGGCGACGACGTCGCCCGTCGTCACCACCGTCACCACCGTCAACGTCGCGATCCTCGAAGCCCAGCTCGACCGCCTCGCCCAGAGCGCGGCGCGGAGCCAGGCCGACCTCCAGGCCGCGACCTGGCGCATCGCGCAGCTCGAGCGCGAGCTCCGCGACGCCGCCGAGCCCCCGGACGCCACCGAAATCCAGGCCGACCTCGAGGCCGCCCTCGCCGCCGCGCGCGATGAGGTCGCCTCCCTGCGCCGTGTCCAGGGCTAGCCAGCCCGCCTTGGTGGTCGCTAACCCGGTTTTTCCGCAGCCTCGAGCGGTTCATGGTTCGTGAGGCGCGCGGCTTGCGGTAGGGTTGCGAGTACCGTCTCCTTCGTCCTCGGTCTCCCCGACCGCATGCTTCTTCATCCCACCGTCTCCTCAGGATCCGTTTGAATCCCGGCGATCTGATCCAGTCTCGCTACCGCCTCATCCGGCCCCTCGGCTCAGGAGCGAGCGGGGCCGTGTGGCACGCGCGCAACGAGCTTATCGATCGCGACGTGGCGCTCAAGATCATGCGCCCCGACGTCGCGGAGGACGCGGTCGCGCTCCAGCGCTTCTTCAACGAGGCCAAGGCCAGCGGCCGCGTGCGCAGCCCGAGCATCGTGGAGATCCTCGACCTCGGCCAGGCCGAAGACGGCTCGCCCTTCCTGGTGTTCGAGCTGCTCGAAGGCGAAGGCCTCGACGAGAAGCTCCGCCGCGAGGGGACGATCGCCCCCGAGCCCCTGCTCGAAATGTTCGTCGGCGTCGCCAAGGCGCTCGAGATCGCCCACGCCAACGGCATCATTCACCGGGATTTGAAGCCCGCGAACATCTTCATCGGCAAGAACGCGCAGGGCCAGCCCGTCGCCAAGATCCTCGACTTCGGCATCAGCAAGGTCTTCGACACCGGGCACAACTTCACACTCACGCGCACCGGCACCGTCGTCGGATCGCCGGCGTACATGAGCCCGGAGCAGGCGGGCGGCCGCGAAGACATCGACGGCCGCGCCGACATCTGGTCGCTCGGCATCGTGATGTACGAAGCGCTGACGGGGACGCTGCCGCACCAGGCCGCGAACTACAACGCGCTGATGGTCCGCATCCTCACGCAGGACTCCGATCCGGTGATGACCCGGAAGACGGACCTCCCCCCCAGCGTCTGCGCGATCGTCGACGCCTGCCTCAAGCGCGAGCGCGACGAGCGCACCTCGAACTCCGGCCTGCTCAGCAAGCAGATGGACGGCGCGATGCGCGAGATGAAGGCGGTGCGCTTCCGCTCGCTCGGCCGTCGCACCACCGACCGCGGCATCGGCGAGACGCAGCGCCGCGCGAGCGATCTCGCTCCCCCCGCAGAGACCGCAGCGGCGACCCAGGACAAGACGCCGGGCACCCTCTCCCTCCGCAGCGTGGTGCTGATCGCCGCCGGCGCCGGCGTCGCCCTCGGCGTGGTGATGCTGCTGCTGGTGATGGCCGTGCTCGGGAAACGTTAAGGGCCGCCAAACCCACCTGCCGCGGCTCGCGAGAACGACGCTCCGCCCTGGCTCGCCCTCACCGCCGACTGCGAGAAGAGCAGGAACGCTTTGCGGATATCCGCGGCGTCCTTCCCCGGCGTGAGGATCCACCGATCCTCGATTCCCATGCTCCGGAACACGTCGCGGAACGCCGTCGTCCCGTCGTCAATCCCCATCGCCGCCACGATGTGGCACTCCGACTGGTTCATGTCTCGCACCAGGGCTTTGACGTCCTTCGCCTTGGCCCACTGCGAGCCGGCGTCCGCTCCATCGGTGATGATCAGCGTCACCGTCCGCGCCGCCACACCGTTGTTGGCGAACTCCTGCGCTTTGGCGATCACCGTGCCGAGGAGCACCACCGTCTGATCGTAGAGCGGCGTCGCGAGGCTCGGGTCGTAGTTGCTCGTGTCCATCTTCGTCGCCTTGGCGATCGGGCAATACGGGTAGAGCACGTGCCCGTTGAGATAGCGATTGTGCGCCAGGATCGAGTCCCGTTGCTTTGAATCGATGAGGGCGCTCAGCACCAGGTTGTGCCCGTTGCGCACCGCCTCCGCGTTGTTGCCGTAAGCGATCGAGCCCGAGTCGTCGGGCATGATCGTGAGCAACACCACCTCCGACGACTGCACGTCATCCACCGAGGCGCCGAGCCCCGCCTGGATCTGCGCGCCGAGGTCGACCACGTTGAGGGCCAGCAGGGAGGCGGGCGAGAGCTTGCCCTCGTCCTCCGCGTCCTGAAAGAGCTTCTTGATGTTCACGCCGCCGAGGCGAACGTTGCCATTTCCATTACCATTGTGTCCGCTCATGACGATACCTCTCCTTCGTTCTTCTTCAATGGTTAACGCAGCCAGCTCGAGAGCGGATCGGTGCTCTTGACCAGGTTCATGCCCGCGTCGGCGAAGCGGCGGAGGGCGGCCTCGGCCTCGTTGGTGTAGTCGACGAAGAATCCCCCCTTCCCGTCCGGCACCGTGACGGAAGACATGCAGTCGGTCATCACGTAGATCTTCTTCGCCAGGGCCGGATCCTTGGCCCCGATCTCCTGGAGGATGTCGTCGATCGAGCTCTTCACGCAGTGGCTCGCGGCCTGGCCGGCGATGATCACGGCGTCGGCCTCGAGCAGCGTCTTCAAGAAGAGCGTGTTCTTCTGCGCGAGCGGCTGCCCGTCGTGGCGCGTCAGCACCTCGGGCTGCATCACCGAGTAGTTCTCGGTGAGCGGGTTACCGCCTTTGACCTCCACCCACGACTGCATCCCGCGGGCGAAGGAGTGGAAGAGGCGCGCCTCGTGGATCGTCCCCGCCAGCGCGTGCCCGTCGCTCCCGAGCAGGCAGTGCGGCGGCCAGAGGTAGAGCTTGTATTTGCCGGCCTTCTCCAGCACCTCGCAGTAGTGGCGCACCTGCTGGAGCAGCCAGGGATAGTTACCTCCGCAAAGCCACTTCGCCACCGAGGGGTTGGGCCGGACCTCGCCCGCGTCGATCTGGGCCGTGGTGATCTCCCGGTAGGGCTGGAGCGGCTGATCGTCAGCGCCCAGCCAGAACGACGGGAAGAAGATCTGGTAAGCAAAATGGGTGTCCATCGTCGTGGTGATCGCGGTGATGGCCCCGAGGTTCCGGTAGACGAACTCGGCGAGGCGGCGGCTGTCGTCGACGGCGCCATGGCCGCTGCGCCCGGCGACGTAGAGCGAGCCCTGGGGGAAGCAGAAGTCTTTCTGCACGTCGATGAGCAGGAGGTGGACGTTCTGCTTGTCGGCGCCCGACGGCCGGATGCCGTGGGCCTTCTTCCAGTCATTCGCGGCGGAGAACACGGCCTGCTGATCGGGGTGGTAGCCCCAGAGCTCGGCGGATTTCGGATCGTAGAACGCGGGGAGCGGCAGCTCGGTGTGGATCATATCAACAACTCCTCTTGGTGCTTCACGCTCGGATGCGGAGCGTGTGAATCGATGTCGCCTCGATGACGTAGAGCGCCTTGGGGCCGGCGAGCAGGCCCGAGGCGCGGGTGACGAAAGGCTCGGTGTCGGGGAACTGGCGAGTCTCGACGATGGAACCGTTCTTCGGCTCGACGCGGACCAGGCCAGCGTCGGTCGCGGCGAGCAGGAAGCCTGAAACAGCGCACTTGCCGCGCAGGGTACCGAGCCAGGAGCCGTCGTCGGCGTCGCCCTCCGCCCTGGCGACGACGGCGCCGTCGCGCCCGACGACGACGCACTGGTGGCGCGTGCGCCCCTTGGCGTGGGCCGCCAGGAGCACCCAAGCGTGCTCGTCGCCGATCACGCACGTGGCGTCGACGAGCTGACCGCCGAGAAAAGGCAGCTTCACGGTGTCCTTGAGGCCGGCGCGCTCGGCGTCGAAGACGAAGGCGACCGAGAGGGAACCTGCCCGGTAGAAGCCGAATCCAAAGCGATCTCCCGCCCAGATCCGCGTCTGCCCCGCGAGCACCTCGCCGATGGGAAAGACAGGAACCGCCGCGGTGACGGTGGACGCCGCCGTGGGCCCGTCCGCGCTGCGGAGGAGGCGGCCGCCCTGGACCCAGTAACGGTGCCTCTCATTGACGGCGAAGACCGGCCGCATGCCCACGCGATCAACCATCAGACGCTCGGTGACCGCTCCTTCTTCAATGGTAATCACCTTTGACCCGCGCGCGACGAGCGTCACCGCGCCGCGGATCGCGAAGCGCGCGAGGAGATCGAGCGGACCGCGGAGGGCGATCCGCCCGTCCTCACGGCGGTACTCCTGGCCTTCATGGACAAGTACCTTCAACTCCCCGCCTTCCAGCGACGCGGCCAGGATCACGCCTTGGGTGGTGAAGATCCGGCTCGCCGTCACCTCACCTCGGATCGTCGTCACCTCTTTGATGGCCGCCCTGGCCGTGGTGACGCAGAAGGGGCAAACCGCGCGCGCGTGCCCGGCCCCGCAGGCAGGGCAGCGCGTCCATCCGAGCCCGTCGAGAAGGTGGCGGGGAAAGGCCCCGCGCGCGTCCTTCTCGAAGACGAGGTGGAGATACTGGAGCAGATCATCCGGGAGCACGGCGTACGGGGCCGCGGGCTTGGGATAGAGCACCTCGGGGTGAAACACGGTGATCCGCCGGAGCGGGCGCGCGCACTCAGGCATCCGCGCCGACGCGGATTTCGGCTTGAAGACGCCGCCGTAAGGCCCGACCGAGAGCAGCGTCTGCATCACCATCACCGCGAACGCGTACCAGTCGGAGTCAGCGGTGAACGGCTTGCAGAGCAGCGGGCGCTTCTCGAGAGGATCGCAGTTCAACGGATCGACGAAGCGCTCGGTGAAGACGCGGCAGAGGAACCCGCCGAACTGGAAGCTGTCGGCGTCGATCAGGTAGGCTTGCTCGTCCTTGACGAGGACGTTGAGATCGTTGAAGTCCCCGATCACCACGCCGAGCGCGTGGAGCCCGGCCACCGTCGCGTGGAGATCGGCGAGGACTCGAGCGCTCGACGCCGCCAGATCGCGGAGCTTCGGATCCCCGAAGCGCATCAGCACCTCGGCCCCTTCGACGAAGCTCATGGTGTACCCGCTGATGCGCTGACCGCTCCTGTCCGTGGCGAGCTCGACCGGCGCGACCACCCGCGCCGGGAGGCCTCGAGGAAAGGCGCGGAGCTTCTGCTGATGAAGCTCGATGCGGTCATGCGCCGCGTCCTGCTCGGCCGGCGCGCCCTCGTAATCGGGGTGATCGGGCGTCTTCCAGAGCTTGAGCACGGTGTTACCGCCGATGTCGAAGACGTCGGCCTCACCCCCTTTGCCGACCGACGCCTGGGGGCTGACCTTGACGCGTTTCCCCCCCACGTAGACGTCCAGTTGCTTCGATCGACCGAAGAGTTGAGCCAGCATGTTCAGAGCCTTTCGCGGCGTCGACGGATGACGACGATCGTGGTGTCGTCCTCGAGCAGGCCCGGCTCCTTCGCCAGGCGCCGCTCGCTCCAGAGAGGCCTCGTGATCTCGCGGTTGATCCGCGCGAGGCGCCTGCGGACGGCGTCTCGATTGGTGAAATGACGTTCGTCCTCCCAGAACCGGCGGAGCGGGCCAACCGCCTCTCCTTCGCCGCCGGGCACCAAGCGATCCGCGAGATCGAGCAGATCGGCCGCCCCGTCGGTCCCGAGCAGGACGGTGTCGAGGGCGCTCGTCGGGAGCGCCCGGTGAACGAGGATCCGTGGCGCAGAAGGGCCGAGTGGATCCGGATCGAGGAGCCCATACCCGAGATAGGGAGGCTCGTTGCGCGGGAAAGGGCCGAGCCGCTCCACGTCGTCTCCGAGGGCGAAGACGCCGTCCCCCGCGGCGAAGACCACCGCGCGATCCGTCGATACGGCGAGGCCAACAGCGGTGAAGAGGAAGAGCTCGGACACCACGAGAGCGCGCTTTCCCCCCATGGCATCAACGAGGCGACCGAGCCCGGCGAGCACCC
>Ga0105048_10004469_pt1 | contig 22786 bp, 19 predicted proteins | sample MAT05_FD_78382 | JGI IMG/M metagenome (GOLD analysis project Ga0105048, IMG submission 78382) | Freshwater microbial communities from Lake Fryxell liftoff mats and glacier meltwater in Antarctica - MAT-05 | ecosystem: Environmental > Aquatic > Freshwater > Ice > Liftoff microbial mat | place...
AGAGTACGGCGCTAGATCGGACGAAAAAAGGAGCGCTTTGGTGGTCAACTCTTGGTAAACATGGGTGGGTCATTCTTGGCGAGTGCCGAAGGGATAAGCGGGCGAAGTTCACGGATAGCCAGTTGGCGCCGTTCTCCAATGTCATTTGGCCGGAGGCCGTCCGGGACTTTCTGCGCGGCGGGATTCACTTGCAGTCCGGACAAGGGCCGGGCGAAGTTCGGCGTGCTCCAAGCGGAAGGCCGGCTTTTAAGGGTCTGGCGCCAGGCGCTATCAATCTCGTTCGAACCGATGTGATTCCGCTCGAGTGGGACAACGGCCGCGGTTTGGCGGGGGTGGCGGCACAGTACGACGGATATCACGTATGCCTGGTCGCGCTACCTCGGGCGCATGGGCATTTGATCCCGTTCGTTTCGCTGAATACGTGCGTGCATGAGCTTCTGCATGTATTGCTGCACGACATTTTTGAAAGGCGGCCAAAGGGGCTGGAAGGCCGTGGCCGGGAAATGCGGATCGACTGGTACGCGACGCGGTTGTGGCTCTTCGGCGAGGGCACGGAAATTCGGCGAATGGCGGCGGAGAATTTACGGCGATCGCGGACGGGTTAGGCCTTCCTTTTTTTCTTCTTCTTTTTCTGGCCGGGAGCTTGCCGCGGGGTCCAGCGGGCGGGAATGTTGTTTTTGTTCCAGTTTTCCCAGGCGGCGGCCATCGATTCCATGCGGCCTTTTTCGGCGTTCGACAGATCCTTCGTCTCGCCGATGTCTGATTTCAGGTTATACAGCGACGGCGGGCCACCCATCGACATCAGCTTCCAATCGCCTTCTCGCATGGCCCATTGCTGGCCGAAACGCCAGAACAGTTGTTCGTGCGGCACGCCCTTTGCTTTTCCAGTGAGGAAGGGAAGAAGGTTGACGCCATCGACCTTCCAGTCGGCGGCCGGGGCGCCACCGGCGGCGGCGACGAAAGTGGGCAGGATATCGAGAGCAATGACGGGGTTCGAGTACGTTTTTCCCGTCGGGATCGTGCCTGGCCACTGCATCATGAAGGGGACGCGGAGACCTCCTTCGAATACTTGTGCTTTAAAGCCTCTAAGCGGGTCGTTCTTCGAGGTATTTCCGGCAGTTGGGCCGCCGTTGTCGCTATGAAAGACCAGGAGAGTTTTGTTTGTTAGTTTGTGCTTTTCGAGGGTTTTGAGAATGAGGCCGACGCCGTCGTCCATGGCCGAGAGCATGGCGGCGAAGGTCTTGCGCCTGGGATCGGTGATCTTGCCGTCGAACCGGGCTTCATATTTCGGGAGCGCCTGCAGCGGGGTGTGGACGGCGTTAAAGGGGAGATAGAGGAAGAAGGGGTTGCCTTTGTTACGGTCGATGAACCCGGCGGCTTCGGCGGCAAATTGGTCCGTAGTGTAGTCGATTTGGGCGGCCTTGGCGGTACTGCGGAAGATGGGATTGGCGGGGTCAGCCTCGGCGTCGATGTAGCTGTGAGCGCCGCCGAGGAAACCAAAGAATTCGTCGAAGCCGCGCTGTTGGGGATGATAGGCGGGCTTATAACCAAGGTGCCATTTGCCGAACATGCCGGTTTTGTAGCCGAGGTCTTTCATGCGTTTGGGCATGGCGGTTTCGGTGAGCGGCAGGCCGAAGTTTTCGACCGCCTGTTCGGCGGGGCCGGGATTGAACTCGTGGCCGAAGTGCGTCTGGTAGCGGCCGGTCATCAGTCCGGCGCGCGTGGGGCTGCAGTAGGGACAACTTACGTAACCGTCCGTGAAGCGGACACCGTTTCGGGCAATGGAATCGAGGTTGGGAGTGGGGATGTCTTTGCACCCGTAGGCGCCCAGATCGGCGTAGCCGAGATCGTCGCCGACGATTAGCACGACGTTAGGTTTGGGATCGGCGGCCGTAGCTAGCGGGGCTGCTGCAAGAACGGACAGGAATTGGCGGCGGTTCATTTAGGTCTTTCCTCGTGCTTTCGTGATGGTCCTGAGTTTCGTTTGGAGCTCGGTTTTCAGTTTGGCGTTGTTCGTCAGGTTCTTCTGTTCTGTAGGATCCGCTTGGTAGTCGTAGAATTCCTCGCCTTCCTTACCGTCGTTCCATTCCGTGTAGCGATACCGCTCGGTGCGAATGCTATAGGCCATTACTTTCTGGCCTCGAGAAACTTGGCTAATGGCGGGGCGGTCCCATTTGGCGTTAGGGTTATCGAGCAGTGGGCGAAGGCTTTTGCCATGAAGGTTGGCCGGAACGTCTTTTAGCTGGCAGAGGTCGGCCAGGGTAGGGTAGAGATCGAGAAGTTCGACAGTGCGGGGACAGCCCTTTCCCTTGGCTTTCGCGCCCGGAATCGAGATGATCAGCGGCATGCGCGTCGCCGCTTCGAAGACGGTCTGCTTCATCCACTGGCCGTGCTCGCCGTTGCCGTAACCGTGGTCGGACCAGAAGACGATGATGGTGTTCTCGGTGAGGTTGAGGCGATCAAGGGCGTCAAGGAGTTTGCCGACGTTGGCGTCGACGAAGGAGATAGACGCGTAGTAGGCTTGCAGCGCCTCCTGGATCTGGCGGCGGGACATGTTCCAGTTGGGCGGGTTGGTCCAATAGGCCGGGGGCGGAGCGATCTTGTTTTCACCGTCGGCGAAAGGGACGGGTTCCAGTTTTTCGGGCGGGTAGAGATCGAAGTACTTCTTGGGGGCGATGTAGGGCGTGTGAGGGCGATAGAATCCCGCGGCCAGAAAGAACGGTTTGTCCTTGTTTTCTTCGAGGAGCTTTATGATCTCAGCGGCCACGAGGCCGTCGGTGTGCTGTTCATCGGGCGCCGGACTGGCGTAAAAGCTGATGGATGAACCGGGATTGGTGCGTTCGGGGGTATGGTTGGTGAGCTTGGGCTCTTCGTCTTTGTCGATGCCTTTGGGGTTGACCTTGTGGTTCCACGAGGGTGGGTCGTCGAGGCCATCCGTTCCGATTTGCCCAGGATTGCCGTAGTGGTAGATTTTGCCGGCACGAGCGGCGAAGTAGCCGTTGTTCTTGAAACACTGGGAGAGCGTGACCACATTGGGGACGGCTTCGCGGAAGTGTTTAAGGAGGTTGTAGACTTTGGTGGTGTCAGGGCCGAGTCCGGTCATCAGCGAAGAACGGGACGGACTGCAGAAGGCGAACTGGCAGTAGGCTTTGTCGAAGCGGACGCCGCGGGCGGCAAGGCGATCAAGGTTGGGACTCTTGACTACCGGATGACCATAGCAGCCAAGCGCATTGTTCATATCGTCGGTGGCGATGAAGAGAACGTTGGGGCGCCTATTGGACTGGGCCGCCAGCGTTGCGCTGAAAAGGAATTGGCGGCGAGTCATTTCTTTAAGAGCGGGAGGAGCGCGGCATCCAGGGCTTGGTCCGTGACGGCGTCGAGCGTCGCTTTGTGCAGGCTCCAGTTTTCGACGTGGGTGAGAGCTTCGTCCTTCGCCAACCTGGTAAAGGGCCCCATCGTTTCGAGTTCGAGGAAGTCCTGGTTGGTGAAGATCTCGAAGGACGCGCCGAATTCGGGATGCTGCAGGCCGGGAGCGGGGAAGTATTCTTTGAGGAAGACGTCGCCATTGAGAAAGTAGGCGCCAAAGGTGTGTTGATTCCAATGGCCGAGCTTTTGCGGGTTGCGGTTGGCGGGGTCTTGCTGGAGCGTCAGGTATTTGTTGGTGAACTTCCAGCGCGGGTCACTCAGGTTTGTGAAGGCCCACATGATGAGCGGATTGGTGGGCTCGAGATCTTCGGGATGGGTGCCTCGCGGGGGGAAACCGGTGACGCCGAGCCCGGTGGGGGCCATGACGGTTGGGGTCCAGGCAGCGATTTCGATTGGAAGCAGACCGCGGTTCCAAATGGTGTGTTTGACCATGACCTCGGAACCGGTTTCGGCGAGCTGAAGTTCGATGCGTTTTTGAAGACCGGTTTCGGGTTCGACAGGTTGGGTGGCAGTTATGGCGTTGCCGGTAGTTTCAATTTGGATCGGAGAGTTGTCTAGCGCGTAAGTCGCATGCCGGTCTTCGGGACCTTTCCAGAGGCGATGCCCGCCGCGGATACACCAGGTGGACTCGCCGCTTTGGCCGAGCTGTTCCGTAAACTCCTTGAAGAGATTCTGTCCGCCGATGAACCCGTAGCGCATCACGCGTGGGCCGATGTCCTGGGTGACGATGAGTTCGACGTTTTCGTTGGAGAGGCGCCAGCAGTTGGGCCAGCCTTTCCATTCCTGCTTTTCGATTGTGACTGGCATTGGGGGGTCCTCGGCTATTTTATGGCAAGAACGGCGTCGACTGGCGCGCCGGTGGTGATGGCTGTGGTGGATCTGAATCCGGCAGCTTTGCAGAGTTGATCATACTCTTCCGCGGTGCGTTCCTGACCTTCGGTGCAGGTGAGCATATTGAGGGATTGCATGAGCGATCTCGTCGGCCCGGTTCTGGTTTCGTTGACGAGCATTTCGCAGATCAGGAGATGGCCGTTGGGCGGAAGGGCGGCGTGGATCCTGGTGAGTAGCGCGTGAATCTTAGGTGGAGACCAGTCGTGGAGGATGCGGGCAACGGCGTAGCAATCGGCTGGAGGGAGCGGGTCGTTGAAGAAATCGCCGGCGATTGTGGCCACGCGGTTTTGGGTGATCTCCTTTGTCAGCGGAATGACTTGGGGAAGGTCGAAGACGGTGGCTTTAGCGGTGGGATAGCGGTCGAGGAAGGCAAGTGCAAGATGGCCGGTGCCTCCACCGAGATCGACGAAGTGCTGGACGCCGCTGAGGTCGTGGGCGGCGATAGCTTGGGGGGAGCTCAACATGCCGAAGCCGTGGAGACCGGTGAGGAAGGTGCGCATCGCTTCGTCGGTCTTGAAGAAGTGGCTGAAGATGGGCCCTTCCATTTGAAAGGCTTGCGGCCAGCGGTGCGTGCCTTCGCGAACAGCGTCTGGCAGGTGGTCCCAGAGGCGCCAGAGAACGCTGTTGGAATAGAGGGCGTAGCCGGCCAGCGTGTGCGGGCTGGTGCGTTTCAGGTAGGTATCCGATTCCGGAGTGTTGATGTATTCGTTGCCCGACTTCGCGAGGAGGCCGAGGCTGACGCAGGCGTCGAAGAGGAGTTCGGTGGCGCGTTCGTTGGTTTGGGCCTGCGCGGAGAAGACCGCGGCGGTGATGGGGGTCGCCTCGAAGACGCCGAGTTCGACGGCAGTGAACATGGTCTTTGAGCGGCGGAAGGCGTCGAGTAGATCAGGGACGATGGAGGGTGTCATGGGCGGAAGTGGTCCCAGCCTTCGGGCTTTAGGGGCTGGCCGTGGTAATTTACTTGACCTTTTTGTCCCTTGGTGATGTGGCCAATTATGTATGTTTTTGGCGGGAGTTGAATGGATTTTGGCAGTGTAAACAGGAGTTCGTAGTCTTCCCCGCCATGGAGAGCGTGCTGGAGTGTCGCGCCGCGAGTGATCGGTATGTCAGTGAGTTCCGCGGCGCAGTTGGACGCGGTGCAGAGGCGGGCGAGGTCCATGGAGAGGCCGTCGCTCAGGTCCATGGCGCATTTGACGCCCAGTTTTCGGAGCGATAGGCCGAGTTCGAGCTTGGCTTGGGGGATGAAGCGGGTGCGGGAATCGAGGGCGAGAGCCGCTTTGCCAAGCGGTCCGCTGACGCAGATCCGGTCGCCGGGCCGGGCCTTGCTGCGAAGGAGCGATTGGCCGCGCGGGACTTCGCCGCAGACCGTGACGTCGCAGGAAATTTTGGCGGTGTTAGACAGGTCGCCCCCGGCAAGGATTACCTTGAACTTTTTGGCGAGCTTAGTGAAGCCGGTGTAGAAGCCGTCGACCCATTGGGCGGCCTCCGAAGGGAAGGCCAGCGAAAGCAGGCAGAACAAGGGACGTGCGCCCATGGCGGCGCAGTCACTGAGTGAACGGGTGAGGGCTTTATGGCCGACATCGCGCGGGTGTTCATCCCAGGTGAAATGGACGCCTTCGTGCATCATATCGGCGGTGAAGATGAGATCGTTGGCGGAGTTCTTTTGGCGGAAAATGGCGCAATCGTCGCCGATTCCGGTGATGATGCCGTTGCCTTGCGCCAGGCCAAGGCGCCTCAGGCGGGCTTGGATTTGATCGATGATTTGCGCTTCGGTCAAGCTAACATTGTAGGGTCATGTTGCGCACTTGTTTGCTACTTTGTTTGGCCGCCATTTCGGCATGGGGGCAGAACCGGAATGCTCCGCGGGGGAAAGCGGGAGAGTTCGACTTCTATTTGCTGTCGCTGTCGTGGTCACCGCAGTACTGTTCGTCGCCGGCGGGGGAGCGGGACTCGGCGCAGTGCGGCGGGGGGCGGCGTTATGAGTTCATTCTGCATGGATTGTGGCCGCAGTATGACCGGGGCTGGCCGCAGTTTTGTGGGACTTCGCAGACTTTGTCGAACGCCTTGGTGGAGAAGATGATGGACATCATGCCGAGCCGGAGGCTGATTCGGCATGAGTGGGAGAAGCACGGGGTTTGCACGGGATTGAGCGCGGCCGAGTATTTCGGGAAGGCGCGGGCGGCGTTTTCCGGGGTGCGGATTCCGGCTTCGTTGCAGAGTCCGAAGAATGCGCGGACGGTGGCGACGTTGCAGATCCGGGATGAGATTCTGGAGGCAAATCCGGGCTTGGCTAAGGAAGCGGTTTCGGTGACTTGTGCCGGACGGTTCCTGAGCGAGGTGCGGGTGTGTTTGGGCCGCGATATGAAAGGGCGGGTGTGTTCGGCGGAGGTTACGCGGCAGGCCTGCCGGGCGGCTCAGATTATCGTTCAGCCGGTGCGTTAGCGGCCCGTGGTTAAAGTCGGGATTCGGCCGAAAGGCCGATTAGAACCACTTCTGTGGGATACCTAAACGGGCAACTGGACGCTGAAAATGCGCTGTAGGGCATCTGTGATGCGTCGCGATTTGGCCAATTCGGCCACCTTCAAAAATTAGGTGCTTTAACCACGGGCTGTAAGGGGCTCGGGTTATCTCGGGGTCATTGCGGGGAACCCAGGGGTAAGCCCTTTGTTTTCAATATTCCTTGGGATCCTCCGCTATTGGGAAGTTTTTTCAAGGACCCAAGGAGGTCGTACCCGACTAACCCCACACCCCCATTATAACTGGGGTGTCAAATGGCTTATCGGCTTTTGTGGACGTGCTGGCCGATGTTGGCGACGGTGTCGAGCCAGACGTTGCTGGTTCGGGCGTAGGCGACTAGCTCGGCGAGCGCGTCGAGGTTGGTGGTCTGGTTTTTGTTCTCGTTGGACATTTCGTGGCCGGCAAATATCAGCCAGCGATTTTCCTTGATGGCGGCGTCGAGCAGGGTCTTCATTTGGGGGAAGGTGAGGTTGTCGAGACCGGTGCCCATGAGGGCGGAGAGGTCGCAGACGGCGGGGTCATTGGCGGCTTCATCCAGGTAGCCGCGTCCGGTCACGAAACGTTTGGCGATGAGGGGGACGTAGCTCTGGGTGTTGGCGCCGCGGCCGACGAATTTTTGGCCGCAGGGGTAGGCAAAACTGGTGGGCTTGATGCCGAATGTTGTGACGATTTCGTCGGTGGCGGTATCGAGGTCTTCGGCCAGTCTGGTTAGGGTGTAGTCTTCGAGCGCTTTGTTTTTGGCAAAGCCGTAGTTGCCGGTGCAGGGGTGGGCTTTGGTGTGGTGGGCGATTTCGTGGCCCGCTTTGAGGGCGGACTTCCACGCATCCAGGCGTTTGGTGTAGTTGGATGAGAGAACGTAGAAGGTGGCTTTTACGTTGAGTTTGTTGAGGAATGGGATGCCGGCATCGACTTGGGAGTGGCGGGCGTCATCGAAGCTTAGGGAGAGGGCGGCTTTTTTACCGTCAGGCCATGGGAGTATTTTGGGTTGGGCAGCGAGCGGAGTGAATAGGAAGAGGCGGCGCGTCATGAAGTAATTTGACCATGGCGCAAGGTATTTTGCGCGCGGGAGGCGGCTCTTGCGGGGCGGAAGGCGCGGCGGGAAGCTTTGGCTGCGGGGTTAGCTGTTGCGTCATTTGATGAAACCACGCAGCGATCTCACATCGATCAGAACGGACGCCGGTTTGCGGTTGAAATTGTCGATGGACGAATTCAGGCTGGGTCCGAGATTCAACGCGTCGACGCGGCCTGATTCATGCCTCTCATTCTGCTCTGCGGCCCGAATGTTGGTGGGGGGAATTGATCCGGGAGGACTGGCCGACATCATTAACCCCGACACAATTCGGCCGTCTGACGGAAGTTTGGCTGGAGTTTCGCAGGCAGGGCGGATTGTGATTGAGCGGACCGCGCCGAACTTCGCGGCGGGGCGCGGTTTCTTGCTCGAGTCGACGCTTTCGGGAATCGAAAGTCTCGGGTGGTCGTGGTGGCCCGGAAACCAGGGTATCGAGTGGAGATATTGTTCGGCTGTTTGCGGGACATTCTGCCGGTGACGGATGCTGCGGTGCTTTTTGACAATAGCGGCGTTGAGCAGGTGGAATTGGCGAAGTTTGGGGAGGGGCGGCCCGTGGTGGTTAGGGCGGCTTTGGGGCTTAGAATCTGGAGAAATACACTAAATGGTGTTGATAGTATAGGTATAGTTGTATTAAAGATGTTATTTAGTGTTATGTTTGGAGAATGCAGGTTGAAGTTGGAGAGTTGACGGCGGTTCTGTCGCAGTTCAATCCCTGGTGGCGAGGGGAGGCCGCGCGGGACCTGCCGGGCTGGCGGCGGGCGGCGTGGTACGAGCTGCAACGGTGGGTGACCGTTCCGCCGACGCATCGAGCGGTGATGCTGTCGGGTGCCCGGCAGATTGGAAAGACGACGTTGTTGCGGCAATCGATAGCCGATTTGCTGGCGAGAGGTGTACCGGCCGGGAATATTATCTACGCTACATTTGACCATCCGTTGTTTAAGTTGGCGGGAATCGACGCGGTTATGAGCGCTTGGCGGCAGCGGGAGCCGGCGGCGGAGGGGCTCGAGTACCTGTTTCTGGATGAAGCGCAATTGATCCGCGACTGGGGGACGTGGATTAAGCATCAGGTCGATTTTTTTCGGCACCGTCGGATTGTGTTCACGGGGTCGGCGACGCCGTTATTGGAGGCGGACCAGGAGTCGGGGGTTGGACGGTGGCATACGATCCGGCTGACAACGCTCAGTTTTTACGAATACTTGCAGATTACAAACGTGAAACTACCGCAACTGCCGCAGGTTCCCAGCCTAACCGGACTGTTTGAGCTGCGGAGCCATGAGTTTCTTCGGATTCAGGAAGCCGCTACGCCATACGTGGCGCATTTTCATGAGTATTTGATGCGGGGAGGGTTTCCGCAGACCGCACAAGTGGAAAGCGTGACGCAGGCGCAGAGGTTGCTACGCGAGGACATCATCGACAAGGTTTTGAAACGCGATATGACGGCGCTTTTCGGCGTGCGACGGATTCTGGACTTGGAACATACCTTTCTTTACCTATGCATGCACGACGGCGGGCTGCTGGATATGCCGGCGTTGTGCGGAAATTTGGAAGTGAAACGTCCGACGGCGCAACATTTTATTGAGTTGCTGGAGGCGACCCACCTGATTTACCGGCTTCAGCCGTATGGTTACGGAAAAGAGGTATTGCGAGGGCGTTACAAGATCTATTTGGCGGACGCGGCGATTGCGCCGGCGGTGATGTTGCGGGGACGAGGAATGTTGGACAATCCGCAGGCGATGGGTGTGGCCACGGAGACGGCGGTTTTCAAGCATCTGTTTACCCGGTATTATGCGCAACAGGTGCGGTTTACGTATTGGCGGGGCCGGCATAATCACGAGGTTGACATGGTAGCGGAGGTAGGGGAGGAGTTGATTCCGTTTGAAGTGAAGTACCGGGAGGAGCATTCGGGATTGCGGGAGTTAAAGGGTTTGTTGGAGCTTTGCGCCAATAAGCGGGTAGAGCGCGGCTACGTGGTGACTAAGTCGCTGAACGATTTCGGGCCGTTGGCGTTGCCGGAGGGAATGGGGACGCGGATCATGCGGATACCGGCGGCGCTACTTTGTTATTGGTTGGGGGAGGCGGAGACGCTGCGCGGGGATTGGGGTTAGAAACGGTCTTTCGCGATCCAGGCGGCGACTTCGGATTCGACGTTGAGGTTTTTGACGGCTCGTTTGTGGCGGGATTCGAGTTCGAAGGCGCAGGCTTCGAGCGGGATTTTTTCGTAGGCGCGGTGGATTAGTAAACCACGTACGTAGAGCCGGGCAAATTTGGGGACGCCGAGTTGGCGGTATTGAACGACGTGGACTAATTCGTGAAATAGGAGGTTGAGGGGCATTTGTGCGCGGGTGACGATGAGGTGGTCGAGGGTGATGGCGGCGGTGAGGGAGAGATCGGGGTAGTCGAGGCCGATTGTCCGGATTAAATTTGTGAAGGGCGGATTGGGGATGGGGAGAGGGTCTCGTTCGAGGATGCGGACGCGGTTGAGGAGGTCGATGGGGAAGTAGGGAGCCATTGCCGATTTTGCGGTTTCGGGGATTGGGGTGGCTTGTTCATTGAGGCGATTGCGTTGGCGGCGGATATAGGCGGCGACGGGGATGGCGAGGAGGCGGGCGAGCATTGTTGTTTGTTGTTGTCGAATGTGGGACCACCGAAGCGCCGGCATGACTGGCGACTACGTTTCGATGAGCGATGCTGAGCAGGCGGGAAAAGCGACGAAGGCCAGACTCAGGTTGAATCCCGGCTACTTTCACGGTCGAATCAGCTCACGTCAGGCTGTTGTGGAGCACCAACCCACCGGGCAGTTCTTCGCCGAAGACGCGGTCGAAGTCTCCCTGGGCTTCCCCGTCGAGAAGCGCTTCGAGGTCGAGGTCGTTGTTGATTAGTTTTCGCACCAAGCCGCTGGTTTGGGCGTTCACATCCAGCGTTACGTTCCCGGTCTTTTGGGCGAGGCGGACCAGGGTTTCGGTGGCATTGGGGACCTTGGACAAGGACTCTACCCAGCGGGCGGCGGTGCTCGCGGGGAGGACTTGGTTCGTGGGGGCGTAGAACAGCTTACGGGCGCCGATGCGGGCCAGGCACCAGAGTTCGCTTGCCGCGCCGTCGGCATTGCGGAGTTTTCTTACTAACGCATCGCCTAGCTCTGTTCTTGTTCCAGCCGGTAAGTGCTCCAAGCTACTCGCGGTTCGCCACATTTCCCGTTGCAGGCTGCTATTAATTCTTTGCACCTTCTTATTCCCTTTGGGGAGAAGGTATTGGGCGATTCGCTGGTAAATGTCGGCTTGTTGATTCTTGTTCAAACCGCCTGCTACGCGGCCCCAGAAGATGTACCACTCGCTCTCTACTTGGACCTGGTTGCCGAACACCATTCCGGACGCGTAGACGCGGCGGGCTTGTTCGATCCTGAGATCGTCGCCGGGATAGCCGAAACCGGGTCTTAGGCAAAGGCCGCAGAGGTTGAGCCAGCGGGCTTCGTGTTGCGCGGACTTCTTGCGGCCATCGCCGTGTTCCAGAAATTTGTCGGCCATGGCGCGGATCAGATCGCTTGGCCAGCTTAAACGACCGAGTCCCAACGTCTGTTCGAGACGGGCGGGGAGTTCCTCTGGCGCGGCGGTCCCCGCTGGCGCGAAGACGGCTTCGACTTGCTGCAACGCCGCCACGCGGGCTTCGTCGCTGATGACTGCTGCCGCCCGGCGGACGGTGGCTGCCTTTTTCGCTTTGCGCAGTTCAAATTGCAGCCGCCAGCGATTGTCGCTGACCTTCGAATCGCTGTAGATTTCCAGCGTTCCGACCGCTGTTAGCTTGGCTCCGAGTTTGACGGGAACGAGACGCTCGCCTTGGGGTTTACCGAATCGGATCAATGCGTTTAGGGGCGCATGGGCGTGGAGTTCGCCGCTTTCGACTTCGGCCGCGGAGAACTCGACGACGGAGCCGAGCTGGTCTTCGGTACGGGTTAGCGAGCTGTAGAGACGGAAGCTGACCGGTTTATTGGCTACCAGTTGGAGCCCTTCCATGTCGAGTTCCAAAGAGCTTCCCTCTTCCGTTCCGCGAGGGGCCAGACACACCGTTTTGATTGGGTCAGCACCTTCGCCGATACCGATGAAATAAGCCCTTGGCAGGCCGCCGCGGACCAGAACTCCGGTTCCGGTGCTCTTGGCGTTGGCATAGTAGGCCGCGCCCACCGCTACAGCGAGATCGAGATCGCGGTTCTCGAAGATCGCCGGGCGTTTGCCGTACCAGCTTTCAAGGACGTCAGCGACGCGCTGGCGAAGGATTTCGGGAATGAAGAAGCCGCCATTGAAGAGAATGGCGTCCGGCTTCACATCGCCGGCGCCGGCGAGGAAGGCGGCGAGGTGTTTGGTGACGGCGGGATCGGAAACGTAGGGCAGGCCGAGTTCGCGGAAGATGCTGCGTTTGTCGTCGCTGGGCCGGTCGGTCAGGGCGCATTTGGGCAGGAAGCCGTCAAGGGCCAATTCCAAGGCTTCGGCTCTGGTGATTTCGGTACGGAGGGTGCCGCCGATGATGCTGGAACCGGCTCCGAGAATGGTGATCTCAACTTTTTCGATGGCGGGATTGTTGAGCATCCGCTCTTTCGCGCTGGCGCATTGACGGCGGAGAGCGGCGCGTTGACGAAGGCTGAGCGGCTGGCCGATTTTCGCTTCGACGAGCCAGGCCAGCGTGAGATCGAGATTGTCGCCGCCCAGCAGAAGGTGTTTGCCGACGGCGGTGCGGGTGAACTCCACCAAGTCGCCTTTGCGGGCGACCTTGATGAGCGTGAAGTCGCTAGTGCCGCCGCCGACGTCGCATATCAGAACGATTTGGCCGTCGAAGAGGGTCTTTTGCGACTCGGCGAGATGGTTCGCGATCCAGGAGTAGAAGGCGGCGGCGGGTTCTTCGAGGAGCGTGAGGTTTTCGAGGCCGGCGAGACGGGCCGCTTCGACGGTGAGTTCGCGGGCCTCTTCGTCGAACGATGCTGGAACGGTGAGGACGATGTCCTGATCGCCGAGGGGGTTGCCTGGATTAACGGCGTCCCACGCTTTGCGCATATGCTCGATGAACTTGGCGCTGACTTCGACGGGGCTGAGTTCGCGGGCGGTTTCCTGGGTATCCCAGGGGAGAATTTTGGCGCGGCGATCAACATCGCTGTTGGACAGCCAGCTTTTGGCGGAGTGGACGGTGCGGGTGGGAGTCAGCGCGCCTTGTTCGCGGGCGTAAGCGCCGACGTAATTCTGATCGCCGAGATAGAGAAAGCTGGGCAGGGTGCGGAGGCGCTCTTCGCGACCTTGAGCGACAAATTGCGGGATTTCCAGGACGTTGATGGTCTGGTCGTCGTCGGAGGAGTCCATCCAGGCGAGGGCGGAGTTGGTGGTGCCGAGGTCGATGCCAATCTTCATTGCGTTTGCTCGCGAACGTTGAATTCCAGTTTCCAGCGATTCTCGTTTTTCCCGACGCACCAGAGCTCCAATACACCGGTCGCGGTGACGTCGGCGGCGAGGGTCACGCGCGTGACTTTTTCAGCGGCGGCGGGGAGGGTTACTTCGATGGGGGAGAGTTCTTCGACGCCCGCTGGAATGGGGTCGAGGATGTCGCCGGGTTTGTCGTCGTGCCGGGAAACGGAGCTGAAGAAGCGGAACTCGGCCGGTTCGCCGGTGAGAAGACCGAATTCGAGTTTGGGAAGTTCGACGCTTGAGCCTTCTTCCAAACCGAAGGGCACGACGGTGAGCGCTTTCATGGGAGCAGGTATGCCGGGAACGGCCGGCATGGAGGATTCGATGCCGATGTAATAAGTGCGGGGGACGCCGCCGCGGATGCGAATGCCTTTTCCTTGCCGGGCCAGGCCGTAATAGGCCGCACCGCGGGCGACGGCGTGCATCAGGTCTTCGCCGGCGAGGACTTGGACGGGACTAAGCATTTCCACGATCCGTTGGCGAACGATTTCGGAATGAAGGACGCCACCGTTAAAAAGGACGTGCGTTGGTGCGCCGGCCTGTTGAACGAAGCGGGCGAGATGGGCGGTGATGCGCGGGTCCGATGCGTATGGCAGGCCGACTTCGGCCAGGGCGGCGCGCTTTGCTTTGACGGGTTGTTCGTCCTTTTCGACTCGCGGGAGGAAGCCGTTCAACAACACTTGTTCCAGGGTTTCGCGGCGGAGGACGGCTTTGATGGCGCCGCCGATTAACCCTGTTCCGCGGCCGAGGATGGTTACAGGCTCCTCGGCCTGGGTCGCACCCGGAGCGAGGAGTTTTTCCTTGGCGGCGCGGCAACGTTGCCACAGCATGTGAAGCTGCATGGCGTCGAGTTTGGTGTTTTTTGCCACCAACTCCTGTTCAACGCCGCGGGCCAGAGCGAGATCGATATTGTCGCCGCCGAGGAGGATGTGTTCGCCGACGGCAACGCGTTCCAGGGTCAGTTCGCCATTGGTTTCGCCGACCGCGATCATGGTGAAGTCGGTGGTGCCGCCGCCGATGTCGATGACGAGAATCCGGTCACCGGGATGGACGCGTTGACGCCAGTCCTCATGCTTTTCGAGCCAGGCGTAGAAGGCGGCTTGGGGTTCTTCGAGGAGAACGAAGTTTTCGAAGCCGGCGTTTTTCGCGGCGAGTTCGGTGAGGGAGCGGGCGGAAGCGTCGAAGGAAGCGGGGACGGTGATGAGAACCTGGGCGTCGTCGCAGGATTGGCGCAGATGGGATAGGTAGGCCGTCGTGGCTTCCAGGGGAGAGACGCGCTGGACGCCATCGGGGGCAGTTAACGGCAGTAGCGGCGCGGTGCGATCGACACCCGAATGAGAGAGCCAACTCTTGGCGGAGTGGACCAGGCGGCTGGAGTTTTCGACGCCGCGGCGCTTGGCCCATTCGCCGAGGATGTATTTGGGAGCGTCGTCCCAGGGAAGGGCTGTTGTGCCTTCGGCGAATTCCTTGGCGCCGTGGATGTACAAAGACGACGGAAAGAGCGTTTCGTTGCGGAGTTCGCCCGGCCCTACAAGTTGAGGGATGGTCAACACCTCCACGGGGCCGCCATTGGAGCGGGCGATGGCGCAGTTGGTGGTACCCAGATCGATACCGATGACGGTGCCGGTTGCCACGGCGCTACTCCACTTCGATTTCGGCGGGAGCGATGATGGCCAGGTTCACCGAAGAGCTGACCTTGGGAAGATCGACATCAGCCGCTTTCCAGCCTTTGTGGCGGAGGATGCCGCCGGGAGCGCGGCCTTCGGCAGGGACATTGCCGATGAACTTCAGGCCCTGTTTGGCATTCCCGCCAGCGGCTTCGGACTTGGTGTAGACACCTTCGACGCCGTCAATGATGGGGGTCAGCGTGACGCAGCGCTTGAGGACGGCGCCGCATTGCTCATGCAAGGTGCGGACGGCCGCGCCGACCTGATCGTCAGAATAGGCGCCGATATCTTCCATCAGGAAGTCGACCAGGCGAGCGTCGCGCTGGAGGATGCCGAGAAGCTGCAATGCGCCATCGGCCGGTTTTACTTCCGGAACCTTGGGGGCGACTTTAACCGCTTCAGGCTTCTTAACTTCCGACGCCTTTACATAACCGTAGGCCTTGGCGACATCGGGCGGAAGTTCGCCGCCGAAGAGGATGCCGAAAAAGCTGCTGAACGCATTACCAATACGAGACAAATTACTTTTCTCCGAAACTACCAGGATACAACCCTATTTTGGCGCAACGGCGCCAATGGCGTACAGCGCGGACGCAGTGCGAACGTACATTCTTCCGGCGGCGAACGCGGGGGTGGCATAAATGGGCTCGTCAAAGTCATTCACTTGGAGGAGTTCCCATTCGGCGCCGGGCTTGAGAACGGCAGCCTTTCCTTGTTCGCTGAATAGGAAGATCTTGCTGTCGGCGGCAACGGGGGAGGCGTAATAGCCGTCGATAGCGCCTTGGACACGGGCCGACTTTTTCAGCTCGCCTGTTGTGGCCAGCATGGCGGTAAAGATGCCGCCGGTTTTTATGGTGTATAAGATCCCATCGAGGAGAAGGGGAGAGGGCACTTCGGGAACCATTCGCTGGTGCTTCCAGACTACGTGGGTGTCGGTAAGATCGCCGCGGGCGTTGCCGGGTTTGACGGCGATGGTGACGTTGTTGGCTTCGCGACGGCCGCGGTAGAAGCCCCATTCGCGGGCGTCGAGCACGCCGTCATTATTCAGATCGATGGCGGACCAACTGCCGCCGTGTTTGAAGGGAGGGGGGAGTTCGGCGTTGGCGAGTTTGCCGTCCTTGTCGGCGTCAGCTTGTTTGAGCGCTTCATCGAAGGCAGGCAGCGGCTTTGCCTGGCCGGGATCAGCGCCGGGGGCCCAGCCAGTGGCGTAGATCGTATCGCCTTCGACAACGGCGGTGGCTTTGATTTGCCAGGAGAGACCGCGGACGGTCCAGAGTTCTTTGCCGTCCTTTAAGGAGTAAGAGGCGAGTAGATAGGAACCGGGAACAATGACTTGATCCCGGAAGATCGAGGCGGTGGCGAAACCGTGGACGACTGACGGCCGCGCGATTTTCCAGATTTGCTTGCCGGAATTCTTGTCGATGGCGAGGAGGAAGGATTCGGAATCCTGATCGCAAACGAGAATCAATTTGTCACCGGCGAGGATTGGGGATGCGCCCATGCCGTGAAAGTTGGCGAAGGGCGGAAGGGGAAGGCGCCAGCGCTCATTGCCGTCGGGTCCGTAGGAGATAAGGCCGAAGTCGCTGAAGAAGACGTAGACGTTCGCGCCGTCGGTGACCGGAGATGGACTGGCGGGATTGTTGAGTTTGTGGCGGTTCTCGGCGCGGGACTGCGGGAGGGTTCGGCGCCATTCGATCTGACCGGAGTGGCGATTGATCTTGAGTGTGATGAGCTGGGCGTTTTCGGCGGCGGTGACAAAGAGAGCGTCGCTGGTGACTACTGGCGAACTACTGCCGGGCGGGACGGCTATACGCCAGACGACGTTTTTTGCGGGACCGAATTCCGCGGGGATACCGGTGACATGGGCGATGCCGGAGCCGTTGGGACCGCGGAAGGAAGACCACTCGGCGGACCAGGAGAGAGCCGAAATCAGCAGTACGGAGAGGCGCATGTTGTTGCGATTTTATCCTTGTTGAGCTTGTTTGGTGCGAAACGTCGTAATTACCCGTATCAAATCAGCTTTGGAGGGTGTGGCCTTGCATAATCGTTTGTCCGTGTTTCTGCAGGCAGCGGTGCTTTGGGGTGCTTCCGGACAGCGACGGGCGATAGGTCGATCCGGGAGGCCGGCACGCGGCAACGGAGATGGTACGCGGGTCGAGCGTGAACTTCGCCTTGCCGCCCATTACTCAGGTTTCGTTTGGCGCGACGCTATTGATGGTGGCCGGCGAAGCGTGCCGAAACTCCGGACGGAACTGGCGAGTCAGCCGGAAGTGCGGCGGACCTGCTGGATGTGTTCCTGGTACGCTGGGCAGGTTGAACAGGGTTTACCACGGCGATAACCTTTCCGTTCTGCGGAATTCCATCGGCGATGAGAGCATTGATCTCATCTACCTGGATCCGCCGTTTAACAGCAGGGCGAACTATAAAGTTCAACTTCGGAGCGGAGCGCGGATAGCTGCGTTCGATGATACGTGGCATTGGGGTGAGGAGGCTGAACTCGCATTTAACGCGGTGATGCAAAGGCGCGGCGGCGCGGCGGAGTTGCTGAGTTCGATGAGGGCGTTCCTCGGTGAGAGCGCCATGATGGCCTATTTGGCGATGATGGCCGGGCGGCTACTCGAGCTTCGGCGCGTTCTGAAGCCGACCGGAAGCATTTACCTTCATTGCGATCCTTCCGCGAGCCACTACCTGAAGATCCTGATGGACGCGGTTTTCGGCGTCGAGAACTTCCGGAATGAAATCGTGTGGCACTATCGCCGATGGACAGGGAGGGCGAAGAAGTTTCAGGAGCTTCACGACATCATTCTTTTCTATACGAAATCGGATGCGTATACCTTCAACATTCAGTACACGCCTTATACGGAAAAATCACTGGCTCGCAAGCAGCATCGCCATACTCGTATTAAGGGCGAAGACGTATTCGTCACTCGCATTGATGAGAACGGCGTCCGGGAAAATGACGTCTGGCAGATGCAGCTGCTGAACTCGCAGTCGAGGGAGCGGTTGGGTTATCCCACACAAAAACCGGTGCGCCTTCTGGAACGAATCATCGAGTCCTCCAGTGTTCCGGGTGACGTCATTCTCGATCCATTTTGCGGTTCCGGCACCACTCTCCATGCCGCTCAGAAATTGAAGCGCTATTGGATTGGCATCGATGTGGCCCGCCTGGCCATTTCGTTGGTTCAGAGGCGAATGGAGGAGTCGTTTCCAGGTGTCGAGTACGAGGTTCATGGCGCCGGCAAGCGGCCGAACGTACGGTAATCATGTATCGGTATCGCCGCCGCTATTGCTACGCTACGATCCATGCGACGTATTTGTTTGCTCTGCGCGATGGTCTGCGCCGCGTGCGGCCAGGAGCTGGATCCCGATTTCGCGAAATCGGTGAAACAGTGGACCACGAAACCGGAGTTCTCGTCGCCACTGGTTGATCATTTGCCGCTGGTCAAGGGGATCCCAGCGCCCAAGGATGTGCTGGGCTATCACGTCGGAACGCCGAAGAAGTTGACCGATACCGTGATGATCCGGCGTTATTTTGAGGCGCTGGCCAAGGCGACGAAGCGGCTGCGAATTATTGAGGTTGGCCAGACGGATGAAGGACGGCCTTGCTGGAGCGCGGTGATTGGGGATGAAGCGACGCTGGCCGCGTTAGACACGTATAAGGGCTATCTGGCGAAGCTGGCGGATCCCCGCGGATCGAGCGAAGCCGAGATCCGAAGCATTCTGGAGAAGGCCAAGCCGGTTTATCACATCACCGGTGGCCTGCACAGCGGCGAAACGGGTCCGCCGGAGATGCTGATGGAGCTGGCGTACCGGCTGGTCGCGGAAGATGGGACCCTCTACGACGGCATCCGAAAGAATTTGATTGTGATGATCTCTCCGCTGCTGGAGCCAGACGGGCGCGACCGGTATGTGGAGTGGTACAGGCGTTACAAAGTGCAGGAGGAAACAGAAGACGACCGGCTCCCCGGGCCGCCATATTGGGGGAAGTACATTTTTCACGACAACAATCGCGACATGAATTATTCGCAGGTTACGATGCGGAATTGGTTGCGCGCGTATTTGGAATGGCATCCGCCGATCGTTCACGATTTACACGAATCCGTTCCGTTTCTCTATACCTTCAGCGGGCAGGCGCCGCAGAATGCGAATCTCGATCCGATCCTTTACGCCGAGCTGCCGTGGTTCGCGAACTATGAGATGACGAAGCTGATCGGCTACGGCATGCCGGGCGTATGGACCCATGCCTTTGTGGACATGTGGTCAGTGGGTTATCTAGGCTTCATGGCTTCGAATCACAACGGCATGCTGCGCATGTACGAGACCTATGGCAACGGCGGCGCGAATACGATGAAACGAAAGGTCGCGCCTGAAGGAGACCGTTTCGGCGCGGCCAAGCGCGAGTGGTACCGGCCGCTGCCGGCGTACGCGGAAGTGGAATGGTCGCTGCGAAACAATACGAATTACATGCAGACGGGCGTGCTGTCGGCGTTGGAATTGGCGTCGTCTCATCCGCGAGTGATTCTCGAGAATTTCTACAAGAAGTCCCTGCATGCAGTGGAGGATGGAGCGAAATCGGCGCCGTATGGTTTTGTGATCCCGGCTGGCCAGAAGGACCAAACCCGGGTCGCCTGGGTGGTGAATACGCTGCGGTTGCAGGGAATCGAAGTGGGTACGTTGCGTGAGGCCTTCGGGACATTTGCGGCGGGATCCTTTGTGATCAAACGCAACCAGCCGTATGGACGGCTGGCGAAGAGTTTGTTGGAGAAACAGGTCTTTCCGGATCCCAATCTTCGGACTTACGATGACACCGGCTGGACAATGGGCTTGATTGCCCATATCGAAGTGAAGGAGATTGCGGACAAAGCGTTACTCGATGCCGTTGTGGCGGCTGTCGACCGGGTGGAGGTGAAGGGCCGCGTGGACGGTAATGGGTCGTTATTAGCGGTATTGCACAACGGTGAGCACGGGCTGATTACGCTGCGGTATCGAATGAAGGACGCGAAGTTTGAAGCGGTGGAGAAGGAGTTCACCAGCGGCGGGGTGACCGTGCCGGCGGGGTCGTTTGTAGTGTCCGATTCGGCGAGACTGCGGCGGGAAATTGAAGCGCTTGGCCTGCGCGCGGTGGCGCTGGCGGCGATGCCGGACGTCAAGCGGCATACGGTGGATCTGCCGCGAATGGCGATGTTCAGCACGTGGGGAAACACGCAGCCGGTAGGTTGGGTGCGCCATACGCTGGATCATTACAGTGTGGCGTACGACTTGATTTATAAGGATCGAGTGAAAAAGGGCGGCTTGCGCGCGGCCTACGATGTGCTGTTGATTCCCAGCCAGACGGCGAGCGGGAAAGGGTTGGTGTTCGACTTGGAGCCGGCGAAGATTCCATTGGAATACAAGGGTTTGTACGGTGAGGCCGATGAGATCACCGGCGGCATGGGGTTGGCTGGGGCGATGGAAATTGAGAAGTTTGTGCAAGATGGGGGCGTGGTGATTACGTTGGGTACGGCAAGCTATTTTCCGGCAGAGTTCGGGTTGACTCGGGAAGTTGAAGCCAGGCGGACATCGGCGGCATTCTATGCGCCCGGCCCGATTGTGGAGACTGAGGTTTTAAAGCCCCTCCACCCTATTTTTTACGGCTATGACAAGCGGAAGCTGGCGGTTCGATACGCCGGAGGACCGGTGTTCGCCATCCCGGAAATGCATAGAAACAAGTGGACGCTGATGAAGTTCACGGGAACCGATTTAAGCGGTTTGTTGCGAGGCAGTGCCGAGATCAAGGACAAAGCGGCGATACTGGATGTGCCGGTAGGGAAGGGTCGCGTGGTTATGTTCTCCACCAACCCCTGTTACCGGTGGCAGAACCATGGGGAGTTTTCCATGTTGTTTAATTCCATCCTGCATTTCAATGATTGAGGGCTTGAAGGCCGCGTTTCGCTTGCCGTTCCGGGCCGCTTATTGGGCGGCGTACCGATGGTCGTTGCCCATGCGGTACTGGTTTGCGGATCGCGGCCGGGATCCGTTGCTTCCTCCGGCGCGACTGCGATTTCGCGTGACCGAGACTTTAGATCCGGTCACTTATCGCGCAACCGGGGAGTCAGCCGGAGCCAACCTGCGGAAAATATTCTCTGAAGCGGGGCATCCCTTGGACGAATGCGAGTCCATTCTGGATTTCGGCTGCGGTTGTGGCCGTACATTGACCTTCCTGCAGGCCGGTACGGCGCACCTTTGCGGTGTGGATGTCGACAGCGAGTCAGTGGAATGGTGCAACGAGCACATCCCCGGTGTTCATTGCCAAACCGGCAGCGCCGATCCGCCGCTCAACTATCCTGCCGGTTCGTTTGATGCGATCTACGCGGTCTCTGTCTTCACTCATCTCGACCTCGCACGGCAGCGAGCCTGGCGAGACGAACTTTTCCGTCTGTTGCGCTCCGGCGGCCTACTTCTCTTCACTGTGCACGCCGAGGATGTCCGGCAGGGACGCGTCGGTGCGGGCGGCTTCACATTTCAGACCTCGCGCAAATTGAAGGGAATCCTTCCGGAGTGGTATCACACGACGTTTCAAAGCCACGACTCGGTGACGGCAGTATTTGGTGAAAGGTTCGCCGACGTCACTTGCATTCCGCGAGGCATGGGGGCCCAGGACGTTTATCTGGCGTGGCGAAGACATAGCCTTCCCATTCCCACGGCGTGACGGTATTGCCGAGGAGTTTTTCCAGAAGCGGCCGATATGCCCGTTCGCCGTTGTCGCTGTTAGTGAGCAGAATCATGCATGATTTGCTTTGAGTGAAGCAGATCATATAATTCTGCGCGCCATCTCCGTGACCTTCCTTGAAAAGCGCTGGTCCAAATTTGGTTTTCGTCAATAATCCCCAGCCCAGTCCGACGCGCCTCGCCTCTTCGCCTTCCGGTTCATCGGCCTTCACCGGGAACTGGTGCAGAGTCTGGATTTGAATCGCCGGCTTCATTAATCCCGGCAACGAGCGGCCCGTGAATAGCGATTCCACGTATCTCGCCAGGTCTTCCACCGTGGTAGACATGCTGCCCGCGGCGCGTGCGGAGAACCGCTTGGTTTGTGCCAGAAATTTCCCGTCAGCGCCAAACCGGTCGGCGACATTTTCCGCGAATTCCTTTCGATAGATCATTCCGGTGGCCTTCATTCCAAGAGGACCGAACACGGCCTCCTGCATCAGTTCGGTTAACGGCTTGCCCTTCTTCTGTTCAATCAGAAACTGCACCAGATTGATCCCGTCACCGGAATATCGATACTTTGCGCCGGGTTCAAAGTGCAGATGCATTTTCTTGTCCGGCTCCAGAAAGGAAAAGTTGGCCAGGCCGGCTGAATGGGCCAGCAACATGCGCGGCGTTACTCGCGTCCATCGCGGGTCCTTCACCAAATCCGTCGCCTTGTCTTTGTAAGGTTCGAATGCATCCAGCGGTTTCGGCAACTGGCGCGCCCAGGGCACATCCAAAGAAATTCCACCGTGCTCTAACACATAGGCGGCAAACACGCCCTTTGTAATTGAGGCCGCCCAGATGTTCGTAGTCGTCTCCATCGGCAACAGCGGGTCTAGCCGGCGGTATCCAAATGCGTGTTTCCACACCACGCGACCATCGTTAATCACTGCGATCTGCGCCCCGGCTTCGGCACTCGCGAGAAATGACCCGGGTATGCTCACGGAGAGTGACCCACCCGCCCGGCGGGGCCGGGGATGATAATACCTTGCCCATCAGTGGTTTGTCGGCGCGGACTCGGTTCCGGGGGTGGGCAACTCTATCGGAGC
>Ga0105048_10004470_pt1 | contig 22785 bp, 20 predicted proteins | sample MAT05_FD_78382 | JGI IMG/M metagenome (GOLD analysis project Ga0105048, IMG submission 78382) | Freshwater microbial communities from Lake Fryxell liftoff mats and glacier meltwater in Antarctica - MAT-05 | ecosystem: Environmental > Aquatic > Freshwater > Ice > Liftoff microbial mat | place...
GACCCAGGACGAACTGCGCGGCCGCACCGAGGCTCTCGGCGCGAGCTACCTCGCCCAGGGTGTGACGTTCGACTTCGCGGGTGAAGAGCGTCCGTTCCCTCTGGATGCCGTGCCCCGGGTGATCGACCAGGCCGAGTGGGTGCAGGTCGAGGCCGGTATCAAGCAGCGGGTCAGGGCGCTCGAAGCGTTTCTCGCGGACATTTACGGGGCTCAGAACGCCGTCAAGGATGGCGTGATCCCCGCCCGGCTCGTCACGAGCTCCAGTCACTTCCATCGCGAGGCCGCGGGAATCGACCCGGCCAACGGGGTGCGCATCCAAGTGTCGGGCATCGACCTCATTCGCGACGAGCAGGGCGCCTGGCGCGTGCTGGAAGACAACGTGCGGGTGCCGTCGGGGGTTAGCTACGTCATCTCCAACCGCCGGGTGATGGCACAGACGCTGCCCGAACTGTTTGTCAGCATGCGGGTGCGGCCGGTCGGGGATTACCCGCACAAGTTGCTGCACGCGCTGCGGGCATCCGCCCCCGCTGGCGTGGAAGACCCCAACGTCGTCGTGCTCACGCCCGGTGTATATAACTCGGCTTACTTCGAGCACACGCTGCTCGCTCGACTGATGGGTGTCGAACTGGTCGAAGGCCGTGACCTGTTCTGCTCCGGCGGCAAAGTGTGGATGCGCACTACGGCCGGCCCCACCCGCGTCGACGTGATCTACCGCCGGGTAGATGACGAGTTTCTCGACCCGTTACAGTTCCGCGCCGACTCGATGCTCGGCAGCCCGGGCCTCATGCTTGCGGCGCGTCTGGGCAACGTGACAATCGCTAACGCGGTGGGTAACGGTGTCGCCGACGACAAGCTCGTGTATACGTACCTGCCCGAGTTGACCAAGTACTACCTCGGTGAGGAGGCCATCCTGCCCAACGTGCAGACCTGGCGCCTCGAAGATCCGGGAGCGCTGGAGGAGGTGCTCGATCGCCTGGATGAACTCGTCGTCAAGCCTGTTAACGGTTCCGGTGGCAAGGGGCTGGTGATCGGCCCGGCCGCATCGAAAGACGAACTTGCTGAACTTAAGGGTCGACTGTTGCGCGACCCGCGGGGGTGGATCGCCCAGCCGGTGGTGCAACTGTCGACGATTCCCACGCTGGTAGACGATGGGATGCGGCCGCGTCACGCCGATCTGCGGCCGTTCGCGGTGAACGATGGAAAGGACATCTGGGTGCTGCCTGGCGGCCTTACCCGAGTGGCACTGCCCGAGGGTGAACTCGTCGTCAACTCGTCGCAGGGTGGCGGGTCGAAAGACACCTGGGTGGTCGGGCAGGACCCACTGCAGGTCTCGCGCCACAGCATCCAGGGCCTCGTCGCAGGCCAGGCCGCGGCGACAGAATCCATTTCGATCATCACCCCGGAGATGCTCCGGGCCCACGAACAAGATCACGGCCCTAAGGATCGCCCGCTGGGGCACGGCCAGCAAGAGCAGCAGCAACAGCAGGGCCCGGTGTTAGAGCGAACGCAAGATCACCACGCCGACACTCAGGTCTCGACAGGCTCGACCAGCGAGGAGACAATCCCATGCTGAGCCGCATCGCCGAGAGCTTGTTCTGGATCGGCCGCTACATCGAGCGATCCGACGGAACCGCGCGCATCCTTGACGTGCACCTGCAGCTGTTGCTCGAAGACCCGTGGATTGAGGAAGATCTCGCGTGCCGGTCCCTGCTGAGCGTGATGGGCGCCGAGGTACCCGCGGATGTTGAGCTGAGTCGGCAAGACATCCTGACGATCCTTGCCGTCGACCGTTCGGAACCGGCATCCATCGCCTACTCCCTTGGCGCCGCCCGCGAGAACGCCCGTCGCGCACGCGAGATCGTGTCGACCGAACTGTGGGAGTGCCTTAACACCACCCGCGCTCGGATGCCGCGCAAGGTGTCCAGCGACAAGGTGCACGAGTTCTTTGCGTGGGTGCGCGAACGCTCGGCGCTCGCCGTTGGCATCATCGAGTCGGCTACCAGTCGGGATGAAGCGTGGCAGTTCTTCACGCTCGGCCGCAGCATCGAACGCGCCGACATGACCGCCCGCCTGCTGGCCACCCGCTCCCTCACCGAGGCCAGCGGCCCGAGCTGGACGACGATCCTGCGCTCGTGTGGCGCGTACGAGGCCTACCTGCGCACCTACCGCGGAGTCCCGAGCGCCCGCAACGCCGCAGAGTTCTTGCTTCTCGATCGGCTGTTTCCCCGCAGCATCCTGTTCTCGGTATCGCGTGCCGAGCAGTGCATGCGTGACATCGAACCGCGGGCCGACCGTGTCGGTGTGAGTGACCAGGCGCAGCGCCTGCTCGGCCAGATCCGCAGCGAGCTCGAGTACCGTCCGATTGCGGAGATTCTCGAAGACCTCACCCTGCACATGGACAATGTGCAATTGGCGACGAGCGCGGCATCCGAGGCGATTAGGCAGCGCTACTTCCCGACCAACGCGGCACCGAGCTGGGTGGGGGAGACGAGTTGAACCGCCTGCGCATCAAGCACATCACGGGTTTCCATTACGGCGGCGACGTCACTGCGTCGTACAACGAGGCGCGGATGCTGCCCGTCAGCTCTGACGGCCAGCTCGTGTTGTTCTCGAATCTTGAAATCCTGCCCATGTCGAGCCAGCACGGCTACGTCGACTACTGGGGTTCGCGGGTGTCATCGTTCGAGATCCTCACTCCCCACCAGGAGTTGTCGCTGACTGCCACGAGCCTCGTCGAGGTTCGTCCGCGCGAGCATGCCGAGTCCGGCCTCGGCTGGCACGAGCTCGCTATCGAAGTCGAGAAGACCACCGAGACCGTCGAGCACCTCAATCAGACTCGACGCACCAATCCGCCGAACGAGGTCGTCGAGATTGCTCGTGAGATCGCGGTTGGTGAGCCGGATGCCTGTGCTGCCGCCCTGGCAATCAGCATGGCCATCGGCGAGTCGATGGAGTACATGCAGGGCGTCACCGGGGTCACTTCCACCGCCGCGGAGGCGTGGACCGTGCGCAAGGGCGTCTGCCAGGACATCACCCACCTCACCCTCGGAGCGCTGCGGTCGGTCGGCATTCCGGCACGCTATGTCTCCGGCTACCTGCACCCGAAGCCGAACGCCGCAATCGGCGAGACGGTGGCGGGGGAGTCGCACGCGTGGGTGGAGTGGTTTTGCGGCGGGCAGTGGCGCGGGTTCGACCCCACGAACCGCATCGACATCGGCGACCGCCACGTGCACGTCGGTCGCGGGCGCGATTACAACGATGTGCCTCCGCTGCGCGGGGTCTACGCCGGCCCGTTCGGTTCGACCCTGTTCGTGAAAGTGGAGATCACGCGCGAGGCGTAGTCGGCCGCTGGTTGAGTAGCGCCGTCTGCGGCGCGTTCTCGTTGGTTGAGTAGCGCCGTCTGCGGCGCGTATCGAAACCCCCCGACTCAAGCACGTAGTCACTGTCTTACATTTGTATTACGCCCCGTGTAGGATCACACAATGCCCCTCGTGAACTTTCGTACCGACGAAGACTCCCAGCGTGCGCTCGATGAACTGACTGCTGACGGGACATCCACCTCGGCGGCTATTCGCCAGGCTCTGCTGGATTCGGTGAAGCTGCGCAAACGAGAGCAGATGCATCGAGAGTCGATCGAACTTGTGGATGACAATGCAGAGCTTGCCGAGAGCAAAGCCGTACTTGCGCTTATGGACGAGCTGCGTGAGGGGTGACATTTACGCGCTTCGTTCGCCCCGTGATCCGAGGGGGCATGAGCAGTCGGGCGCACGGTTCGCGGTGGTTCTGCAGTCGGACGACCTGATCCTCTCGACGGTGCTGGTGGCACCCACATCGACCTCGGCGGTCGCGCGGATCTTTCGCCCCACCATCAGCATCAACGGCCAGGTGACACAGGTGCTCGTCGAGCAAACTGCTGCCGTCGCGCCGGAGAGGCTGGGCGCTCTCGTCGGCCACGTGACTCGAGCCGAACTCGACGACATCGGTGGCGCACTCCGACTCGTTCTGGAGTTGGACTGACCGCTGGTTGAGTAGCGCCGTCTGCGGCGCGTATCGAAACCTGGACGCGTGGGGGTGTTCACCGATACCACAAGGCCCGCGTCACGTCGGAGCCTTGCTCTGCGCCATAAGCCCCCGGCGGTACGATGAGCCAAGACCAAGGAGGCTCTGTGCCGAACGCGACCGCACCCCGCATCGACCACTCGTTCGTTGACGCCCAGGGCGTGACGATCTTCTACTACGTGTGGACGGCTGCGAAGCCGAAGGCGATCGTGCAACTCACTCACGGCTTGGGCGACCACGCGCTGCGCTACGAGCAGGTCGCCGCCGACTTGGTTGCGGCCGGCTATTCGGTCTACGCCGACGATCACCGCGGCCACGGAAAGACCGGCAACCAGCAGTACGGAGGCGACGCCTCGAAACTCGGCAAGTTGGGCCCTGGCGGCCTGCGGGCGACGATCGCGGGCGTGCGACAGTTCACCACGATTATCCGTGCCGAAAACCCCGGCGTTCCGATCGTGCTGCTGGGCCACTCGTGGGGGTCGCTGATGGCGCAGGACATCATCAACACCCACTCCGCCGACTACGACGCCGTCGTTCTCACCGGAACGGCGTATCGCACCCTCACCGATATGAATGGCGGCGACCTCAACAAGCTGCACAGAAACCTCGGCACCACCGGCAATGAGTGGCTCAGCCGCGACCCCGCTGTGCACCAGCAGTTCGCCGACGACCCGCTCACGTTCTCTGCGACCGCCCTCAAGCTGTTCGGGCTGGCCGACGGGCTGCGCCTGTTGGGGCGACCCGCGAAGAACCTCGAGCGCGACATCCCGCTGCTCATCATGATCGGATCAGAAGACACCCTCGGCGGCGAGAAGAGCATCGCCAAGCTCGCCGCCGACTACGTGCAGCGCTCTAAGCTCGACGACGTCGAGGCGATCGTCTACCCCGAAGCCCGCCACGAGATCTTCAACGAAACCAACCGCGACGAGGTCATCGCCGACCTGGTCGCCTGGCTCGACGACCGCGTCGCCGCGAACAGCGCTGCATGAGTTCGGTCTTCACACGCATTCTCGACGGTGAATCGCCCGGCCGCTTCGTCTGGGTGGATGACTCCATCTTCGGCATCCTGACCATCGAGCCGCGCAAACCGGGTCACACCCTTGTCATCCCCCGAATCGAAGTGGACAAGTGGAGCGACCTGCCCGAAGACCTCGCGATGCACATCTTCCGCGTCGGGCGTCTCATCGGACTCGCCCAACAAGAGGAGTGGGGCAGCCCCCGCGTCGGCGTGATGTACGAGGGCTACGTCGTGCCGCACTCGCACCTGCACGTGTGGCCCTCGTGGAACGTGTTCGAGTACAGCCACACCGGCATCGAACGCAACGCGCGGCCGAAGGAACTCGACGAGGCCGGGGAGAGATTGCGTTCCCGGTTGATCGCGCGGGGTCACGGCGAATTTGTGCCGCCGACTATGGGAGCACCGGGCAGTTAGGCTTGCCTAATGCATGGTGAATTTAAGGTTCCCGGCGGCAAGCTCGTAGTCGTCGATCTCGACGTTGTCGACGGCACGATCCAGAACTTCCGCCTCGCTGGCGACTTTTTTCTCGAGCCCGACAGTGCCCTCGACGTCATCAACGGTGCGATCAACGGCATCCACGCCGATGCCGAGCCGCGGGCGCTCGCCGATGCGATCCGTCGGGCGCTACCGGATGACACGATCATGCTCGGATTCTCCCCGGAGGCCATCGCCACCACGATTCGCCGAGCTCTCCACGAGGCGACGACCTTCAAAGACTACGAGTGGGAGCTGATCCAGGGTCCGGCCGTGGATCCGGTACTTCAGATGGCACTCGACCAGGTACTCGCCGAAGAGGTCGGTGCGGGCATCCGCAAGCCCACCCTGCGCATCTGGGAGTGGGACAAGCCCGCGGTCGTGATCGGCAGCTTCCAGTCGGTGAAGAACGAGGTCGACCTCGAGAACGCCGCCAGGTACGGCTTCGAAGTGGTGCGCCGGATTTCGGGTGGTGGGGCCATGTTTATGGAGGCCGGCTCGGTGATCACCTACTCGATTTATGCGCCAAGCGACCTCGTGCAGGGGATGAGCTTCGCCGACTCGTACGCGTTTCTGGATGAGTGGGTGATTGTGGCCCTCAAGTCCCTGGGCATCGAGGCGACCTACCAGCCGCTCAACGACATCACGAGCCCGACCGGCAAGATCGGCGGTGCCGCCCAGAAGCGCCTCGGAAGCGGTGCCGTGTTGCACCACGTGACCATGAGCTACGACATGGACGGCGACAAGATGGTGCAGGTGTTGCGCATCGGTCGCGAGAAGATCAGCGATAAGGGAACAAAGAGCGCCGCCAAGCGCGTCGACCCCCTGCGCAGCCAAACCGGACTGACCCGCGCCGAGATCATCGACAAGATGGTGGCGACCTTCAAGAACCTCTACAACCTCACTCCGGGCGAGATCACCGCCGACGAGTGGGCGAAGGCCGAACTGCTCGTGACCGAGAAGTTCGGTACGGAGGAATGGCTGCAGCGAGTACCGTGACACGCGCCGGCCGAGGCGTGATTCTGACGGTGTGCCTCGCCGTGATCCTCGTCGGGGGAGTGGTTCTCGCCGCCGTCATCGGGCAGCTCGCGGTCACCCCGGCGGAGGTTGTGGGGTCCGTGCTGCGGGCGGTGGGCATCCAGAACCCGTGGGCACCGACCGACCCCATCGTCGAGTCGACGCTGTGGGTGGTGAGGTTTCCGCGCATCGCGATGGGCCTCGCGGTGGGTGCCGCCCTCGCCGTAGCCGGCGCTGTGATGCAGGCCATTTTTGGCAACCCGCTCGCCGAACCGGGTGTCGTTGGTGTCTCATCCGGTGGTGCTCTTGGCGCGTCGATTGCCATTGTGCTCGGCGTCACCGCGTTCGGAAGTGGAGCGATCGCCGCCTTCGCCTTTCTCGGCGGGCTCGGCGCGACCCTGCTCGTCTATTTCGTGTCGCGCGCGAACGGTCGAACTGAGGTCGTGACGCTACTGCTCACCGGCATCGCGGTCAACGCGTTCGCCGGCGCCGGGCTTGCCTTTTTGCTGTTCGTCGCCGATTCGGGTGGTCGGGAGCAGATCGTGTTCTGGCAGCTCGGCTCGCTGAACGGATCTCGCTGGCCCGAGGTCGCAATCGTCGCGGTCGTCGCCGTGGTCGGCACGGTCGTCACGCTCGGCCTGGGGCGTCGCTACGACCTTCTGGCGCTCGGTGAGCGCAACGCCCGTCACCTCGGAGTGAACGTCGAAGCGCTTCGCATCGGCTCGATCGTGCTTGTCGCACTGCTGACGGGCGTGGCGGTGGCGTTCTGCGGAATTATCGCGTTCGTCGGCCTGGTGGTGCCGCATGTGATTCGCATGGCGATCGGGCCCGCCCACCGCCCCCTCATCGTTGCGTCGGCGTTCGGTGGTGGCGCGCTGCTTGTGGTCTCGGATCTCATCGCCCGGTCAGTCGTGCCCGGCGCCGACCTGCCGATCGGGCTTCTCACGTCGCTGATCGGTGGACCGTTCTTCTTCTTCCTGCTGTTCCGCCAGCGGTCGCGCAGCGGGGGGTGGGCATAGTGTTCGAGTGGTTTTCTGCTACCGATGTCTCCGTGGTGTTGGAGGGCACTACCGTGCTCGACGGGGTGACTCTCGACGTGCGCGCGGGCGAAGTGCTCGCCCTGGTGGGCCCGAACGGTGCAGGCAAGTCGACGCTGCTGCGGGTGCTGAGCGGTGAGCTGAAGCCGACGCGCGGCGAAGTGCGGTTGGGCGAACGCGCGATCGGCCGCATCCCGCATCTCGAACTCGCGCAGTTGCGCAGCGTGCTCACCCAAGAGAACGGGGTGAGTTTTCCGTTTCGGGTGATCGAAGTCGTGTCGATGGGGCGGGCGCCCTGGGCACGCACGATCGAGGGCCGTGACGATATCGCCGCGGTGAGCGAAGCGCTTAAAGCGGCGGATGTCGCGCACCTGGCCAATCGTCGGTACACGAACCTCAGCGGCGGTGAAAGGGCTCGGGTCTCGCTCGCGCGCGTGCTCGCGCAACGCGCCCAGACGATCATGCTCGACGAGCCGACCGCAAGCCTCGACCTCAAGCACCAGGAAGACGTGATGAAGGTCGCTCGGCGCCTCGCGGATGAAGGCCGGGCGGTCGTCGTCGTGCTGCACGACCTGTCCCTCGCCAGTGCGTACGCGGACAGACTCGCGCTGGTCTCGGGTGGCACGCTAGAGGCGCTCGGCTCGCCGGCCGAGGTTCTCACTGAGCAACGGGTCGAACGGGTCTACGGACTGCCGGTGCAACTGCATCTGGTTGGGGGCAGGCCGGTCGTGGTCCCGGTACGGGGCTGACGTACAATCAGCCAGTGGACTGGCTGATCTTTCTGGGAATCGTTACGGTGCTCGCCGTTCTCGGTGTTGTAGCGAACCGTCTCGGCTGGATCGACCTCAGCAACAAGTCCAAGACGTCGGGCAGCGGCGGAATCGCGGGGATCGGCGACGAGGTTTTTCACCCGACGCGGCACGAGGCGCAGGTTGAGATGGATCGCCAGACAGTACTCCCCGCGCCGGCTCCCGTCGCGGGCGACGGCGACAAGGGCATTTACGACGGCCAGGTGAAGATCGACCTGGCAGGCAAGGACGACCCCGCACGCAACGGGTGACCGCGGGTCGGCCCCGGCGTGCCTCTGCACCCGCTCCCACCGTTTCCGAAATGACGGAGATCCGGCATCCGGACCCCAGAGTTGGCCGGATTAACGGCACCTGCTGTCCAAAACTCCGTCATTACGGAAAGTGGGAGGCCGTCAGCGACGCACGCGGAAGCACGGCGACGCCACGAGCTCCCGTATCAGAACGCGGGGGGTCGGGGCTAACGCGTCAGCAGCTCCTGGTACTCCGGGTGCGTCTCGATGAAGCGAGCCGTGAAAGTGCACTTGGCGACGACGCGAAGCTCGGTTTCGGCCCGCACGAGGTTGAGCGCTCCGCGAACGAGGTCGGCGCCGAGGCCGTTCTCCTGAAGACTCGGATCGATCTCGGTGTGGGTGAACACGATCGTGTCATCGCGCAAAATGTAGTCGGTTTCGCCAACGTACTCGCCATCAAGTAGCAGCTGGAAGCGGTTCTGCGGTGCGTCCTGCACTACTTCGGTTGTCATAAAACCCAAGTTTACGCGCTGTCGCGCACGACCATTCGGGTGGGCATCGCGCGCTCGCGTTCGGTGGGTTCCCCGCGAAACAGGGCCAGCAGCATCCCGGCCATTTCTGCGCCCATCTTGCGCGACGGCTGGTGCCCGGGCGAGCGAAAAGCCACCTGCTACCGACGGCGCGGCAACAGGTGGCTTTTCGGACGAGCTACCTTCCCTTTGGCGACCTTGGCGTCTTCGGCATGCTCGAGGCGGTTGCCCGGGCCTCCGCCTCCGCCTTGTCGAACTCTGGGTCGTCATCGAACGCGACATCGGGTGCCACCAGCGCGCCCGCTTCGGCCGCAGCCGACTGGGCCTGCAGGGCCGCTTCGTTGTCGGCATTCTCTTGAAGGGCTGACTTGGCCCGAAGCGGCGCAGCCTTCAGGAAGAAGCTCAGGATGAACGCCAGAAGCACGACCGCGAGGGCCACCCAGTACACGGTCACCGTTGCGGTGTTGAACCCCTCGAGAAACGGGGCCGTCAGGCGCGGGTCGGCGCCCGTGAGGAACGACGTGTCGCCGTTCACCGCGTCGCCTCCTCCACCGTTGGCCGCGCCCTGGATCACCTGGATGATCGCGGCGTTGGCCGGGTCACCGGCAACCGCGGGGTCGGCCAGGGCGGCACCAATACTCTGCTGAACCTCGGGGCGAGCCGCGGCATCCTGAATCGCATTAGGCCAAATTGAGAACAGCACCGAGAACAGCACGGCGACACCCAGGGTGCCACCGATCTGGCGGAAGAAGGTGCTGGAGGATGTCGCGACACCAATGTCTCGCGGACCCACGGCATTCTGCGACGCGATCGTGAGGGTCTGCATCAATTGGCCGAGGCCAAGGCCGATGAGGAACATGCCGATCATGATCCAGATCACCGGTTTGTCGGCGGTGAGGAACGTCAGCCAGAGGAACCCAGCAGCCATGAGTCCGGTGCCCGTTTTGGGGAAGATCGAGTACTTGCCGGTGCGAGCGATTATCTGGCCGCTCGCGATCGACGAGATCATCAGCCCGAGAATCATCGGCAGCATCAGGAAGCCGGACTCCGTCGGAGTGGCGCCGTTGACCAGCTGCAGGTACAGCGGGATGGTCATCATCGCGCCAAACATTCCGAAGCCAACCAGCACGCCGAGCACTGTCGCCATCGAGAACGTCGCGTTCTTGAACAGCTTGAGCGGGATCAACGCGTCGTCGCCCATCAGCTTCTCGCTCACGATAAACGCGGCGATACCCAGGCCACCCACGATGTAGGCGGTGAGAGCGGCGGGCGAACCCCAACCCCACTCGCGGCCCTTCTCGGCCACGAGCAACAGTGGCACCAGCGCGAGCACGACAGTTGCGGCACCCCACCAGTCGATGCGCACCGCGCGCCGGGTGTGCGGGATGTGCAGGAAGCGCATCACGATGAGCAGGGCAATCGCGCCGATCGGAAGGTTGATCAGGAAGACCCAGCGCCATCCGGTGACGAACAGAATCTCGGGCGTTCCCGACAGAAGACCACCGATCAGTGGGCCAATAACGCTCGAGATGCCGAAGACGGCGAGGAAGTAACCCTGGTACTTTGCGCGCTCGCGTGGAGCGAGGATGTCGCCCATAATCGCGAGCGGCAACGCCATTAGGCCACCCGCACCGAGACCCTGCAGCGCACGGAAGATCGCCAGCTGGTACATCGAGTCGGCGAAACCGGCGGCAACCGAGCCCACCAGGAAAATCACGATCGCGATGATGAATAGCGGGCGGCGACCGAAGATATCGCTGAGCTTTCCGTAGATCGGAGTCGCGATCGTTGAGGTAATCAGGTAGGCGGTGGTCACCCACGCCTGCAGGCTGAGCCCGTCGAGGTCATCGGCGATAGTGCGCATCGACGTTCCGACAATGGTCTGGTCGAGTGACGACAGAAACATGCCCGCCATCAACCCAAAGATCACAAAAAGGATCTGGCGGTGGGTCATCACGCCGCCAGCATCAGCAATTGCCTGTGCCTGCTGCTTACCCTTGGACTCAACCTTGGTCATGATTCCTTCTTCTGGCTCGAACATAAAAATGCGCCACCCGGAACGCATCCGACGATGGCAGAAAACTTTGCGTGGCGTGCAAAGTTACACCCTCGGCACCTAACCGCGCAAACTCACGATTAGCGTGCTCACGGGGTCGATCGAATGGATGCTCCGCCAGAAACCAACTACCCCGCCAGCGCCGCGTCGACGATCGCCTTCGCCTCGGCCTGCACGAGCTTCAGGTGGTCGGGTCCCTTGAACGATTCGGCGTAGATCTTGTACACGTCTTCGGTGCCGCTGGGGCGTGCCGCGAACCAGGCGAACTCGGTCGTCACCTTCACCCCTCCGATCGCTGCGCCGTTGCCGGGAGCGTGCGACAGCTTTGCGGTGATCGGGTCGCCCGCGAGTTCGGTGGCTGTGATCGCTTCGCCGCTGAGCTTGCCGAGGCGCGCTTTCTGCTCCTTCGTCGCGGCGGCGTCGATGCGCTCGTAGGCGGGGTCGCCGAACTCGTCGACCAGCTCGGCATACAGCTGCGACGGGGTCTTGCCCGTGACCGCAAGAATCTCGGATGCCAGCAACGCCAGCAATATCCCGTCTTTGTCGGTCGTCCACGCGGTGCCGTCGGTGCGCAGAAAGCTCGCCCCGGCGCTCTCCTCCCCGCCGAACCCTACGCTTCCGTCCACAAGTCCGGGCACGAACCACTTGAACCCCACGGGCACCTCCCAGAGGCGTCGCCCGAGCCGCGTCGCGACGCGATCGATCATCGAACTGGAGACGAGGGTTTTACCTATTGCGGCATCCGCTCGCCACTCTGGCCGATGGGTGTAGAGGTACTGAATGGCGACCGCGAGGTAGTGGTTCGGGTTCATGAGCCCGGCGTCGGGCGTGACGATGCCGTGGCGGTCGGCATCCGCGTCGTTGCCGGTGAGGATGTCGAAGTCGTGGCGGCGCGCGACGACGGACGCCATGGCCGACGGGGATGACGGGTCCATGCGAATCTTGCCGTCCCAGTCGAGCGTCATGAATGACCAGGCCGGGTCTACCGTCGGGTTGACGACGGTGAGGTCGAGGTCGTAACGCTCGGCGATGAGCGACCAGTAGTTAACGCTCGCGCCGCCTAACGGGTCGGCACCGATGTGCAGGCCGGCGCCACGAATCGCCTCCATGTCGATAATGTTCACGAGGTCGTCGACGTAGTTGCCGCGGAAGTCGTAGGTTTCGACCGCGCTCGGCTGGGCGCGCTTCACCTCCCGGTTGGCGCCGGCGATGAGCTCGTTCGCACGGTCTGCGATCCAGTTGGTGGCGTCGCTGTCGGCCGGCCCGCCGTGCGGAGGGTTGTACTTGAAGCCGCCGTCGCGGGGAGGGTTGTGGCTCGGCGTGATGATGATGCCGTCGGCCTCACCCCCGGCGATCGAGCCTCGGTCGTCGAGCTTGTCGAGATGCGAGAGCGCGGCGTTGTACGTGATGATCGCGTGGCTGAGCGCCGGGGTCGGCACGAAATCGTCGAACTCGTCAACCAGCACCCGCACCCCGTTGCCGGTAAGCACCTCGAGCGCGGTCGTCTCGGCGGGGCGCGAAAGCCCGTGCGTGTCTGTGCCAATGAACAGCGGGCCAGTGATTCCCTCACCGGCGCGGTACTCCACGATCGCCTGGGTGATTGCGGCGATGTGGGTCTCGTTGAACGCGCTGTCGAGGGAGGAGCCACGGTGGCCGCTCGTGCCGAAGACGACGCGCTGCGTTGCGATCGTGACATCCGGAACCAGCGAATAGTAGGCCTGTACCAACTCGTGCACGTCGATGAGATCGGATGCTGCGGCCGGCGTTCCTGCGCGATCGTTCATGCCGCCCAGTCTTGCACTCGACGCCTATCCGCAAGGCAAGAAGGCATCCTCGACGGGGATACCGAGAACCTGAGGCTGCCGCTGACGACCGCCTGCGTGGTCAATCAGTAAGCTCAACAGCATGCCAGTGACCTACTCGTTCCTCGGGCCCGCCGGCACGTTCACCGAGGCGGCGCTCAAGCAGGTGCCCGCCGCCGTTGGGCAAGTGTGGCATCCGGTCAACAATGTGGGCGAGGCTCTCGATAACGTCGTGACCGGTCACAGCGTCGCGGCGATGATCGCGATGGAGAACTCGGTCGAGGGTGGAGTGAGTGCCACCCAGGATGCCCTGGCCAGCATCCCGAATGTGCGGATCATCGGCGAGTACCTGGTACCCGTCAACTTCGTGCTCGTGGCTCGGCCCGGCACGGCGCTCGCCGACGTGCAAGTGATCAACGCGCACCCGGTCGCCTACGCCCAGACGCACCTGTGGCTGGATTCCCACCTCCCGTCACACGGACACATCCCGGCCACCTCCAACGTGGCTGCCGCAGCCTCCTTACTCGACGGCTCGCTCGCAGACGCGGCCGTCGCCCCGCCCGGGATCACCGACCATTACGCCCTCGACGTGCTCGCCCAGAGCATCGGCGACAACCCGAACGCCGTCACGCGCTTTGTGTTGGTCTCGCGCACAACCGCCCTGCCGGCGCCCACCGGGTCAGACAAGACCTCGATAATCGCCGAGCTTCCGGATGACTCGGCCGGGCGCCTTCTCGAAATGCTCGAGCAGTTCGCCACCCGCGGGGTCAACATGAGTCTTCTCGAATCGCGCCCCATCGGCGACGCGCTCGGACGCTACCGCTTCGTCATCGACCTCGACGGCCACCTGCTTGACGAGCGGGTAGCCGACGCGCTGCTCGGCCTCAAGCGCTTCAGCCCCAACGTCATCTTCCTCGGCAGCTACCCGCGCGCCGACAAGCTGTCGATCAGCGTCATCCCGCGCTACGACAACGACGCGTTCGTCGACGCGCGCGACTGGCTGCGCGGGCTACTCGCGGGGCAGTAGCGCGGCGCGGCTGTGTGTCCTCACCCGCGCCGAGTGTTCCCCTTTTAGGGGTGTGCCCGGCCCAGCACCCCCTATTTCGGAACATTCGCGCGCAGCGCCATCCACAGTCGGATTCTCTCGACCAGTTCCGCAGGGTTCTTCAGGTCGTCGGCGTTGAGTTCGAGCACCTTCCACCCTTGCGCTTCGAGGCGTGTTCGGCGGGTCATATCCTTGCGCCACTGTTCCCGCGTGCGGTGGTAGTCGCCCTGGTACTCAAGCAGAAGTTTGGCCTGTCGAAACCTGAAATCGGGCCGAACTTGCCTGCCCGTCACCGAGTCGACAAGCGAGTGGTTGATCTCAGGCTCCGGCAGTCCACTGCGAAGCAGTATGAGCCGCAGTAGAGACTCCGGGCGAGATTCCGGCCGGTCGTCCAGCAGATCGAGGGCTGCCCGGGCGAGGCGCACGCCGCGGGTTCCGGCCATTTGCTCGAGTCGCTCGCGTAGTTCGCCTCGGGCCACGAGAGGGGTGCGCCAGTGGATGAGGTAGTCCCCGACTGCCACGAGGTCGTCGAGTTCAAGGGTCGCGGCCAAGTCGAGCCAGGTGCGCGCGGGCGAGGTGATCCGGATGCCGCGCCGAACGATCACGTCTCCATCCCGCACTGCGATCCGGTGGCCGACCAACTCGCGTGAGTGCAACCGTGCCGCCGGAGCCGGCACCGCGACGTGCAGCCGCGGCTCGAGCTCCATCGCCAACGGTAACGGTGCCCCGAGAAGCAGCGCCGCCGTTGCATGACTGTAGAAGGTAGACGGCAAGAGTCGGGTAGCGAGGGTCGCGCAGCGGTCTTCGAGGGTGGCGGTCTCGCTCCTGACCATGCGGGTGCCCCAGAACGGTCGCTCGAGGTCCGCAGCGCGCAGACGGTCATGCGAGACGCCGAGCGCGAGCGCGGCACCGACGCTGAAGTGGTCACTCGGCAGTTCGGGAGGGAGAGGTTTGCGCTTCACCCCGCAATGCTTGCGGGCAATGCGATTGCGTGCTGCGAAGCATCCACAGGCCGCATGCCGGCCGCGCCGAGTGTTCCGTTGTGAGGGGTGTGCGGCGCCACACACCCACCGATTCGGAACACTCGACGCACAAGCCGGCGCAAGCAGGCGGCAGCAGCGCTACATCCAGGCCGAGCCCTGCGTGCCCATTGCGGCAACGTGGGGCCGGGCGCTGAGGTGCACTGGCGGTGGATGTCTCGCCCCGCACGATTATCGCGACGTCAACGCCATCGCGGGTTACCGCCGTTGGGTGACGGCGATGGGGGTGGGGGTCATGCCGCAACCCGAACGGTCAGCGCACCGGCATCAATCCAGGTGCGAACGGACTTGGCTTCGCCGAATTCGTCGCCGTCGAGCTGAAACTCCTGCGGCGTTTCGACACTCATGTCGAGGGAGGTGCCCGTGAGGTAGGTGACATCCTTCACGTCGCGCGACAGGTCAATGATCATGCGACCGAGGGCCGACTTGCGCAGCACCCCGTTCTCCCAGGCCACCTTCTGCCAGACCTTTGCCCAGCCGAACGGCCCGCGGGGGCGCAACGCCGCGATGTCGAGAATTCCATCGTCGGGTTTCGCGTCGGGCATCAGCAGCAGTCCGCCGGGGAGCACGCCGCAGTTTCCCACGATGATGGTGTGCACGCTCATGGAGCGGGTTGCCCCTCCATTGAGACGGTACTGAACCCGCACTGGTTTAAGCTCCGGCAGCGACCTCGCGATGCCGTCGATGTAGGCGAGCCACCCGACAGCTTTCTTTAGTTTGGTGTTGGTGTTCTTGATCATCTTGGCGTCGAGTCCGAGACCCGCCATGACCACAAACGCGTGCTCCTCGGTGTCGCCGTTCTCGCGCACGATTTCGGCGACGCCCAGGTCAATGGTGTGGTCACCCCCGTTAAAGGCGAGCTGCACGGCCGGTTCGAGGTTTAGCGGGAGGTCGAGGTTGCGGGCGAGAAGGTTGCCGGTGCCCGAGGGGAGGAGGGCGAGCGGGATGTCCGTGTCACGGAGTGCCTCGGCTACGGCGCGAACGGTGCCGTCCCCGCCCGCGGCGATCACCATCGCGGCACCTCGACGAATCGCGCTTGCGGTTGCACCCTGGCCGGCATCCGCTTCGGTGGTTTCGAACCATGTTGGTGTCGCCCAGCCGGCCTCTTTCGCAGCGGCGGTGACCAACTTTTTGAGCTTCGCGATGTCTACTTTGATCGGGTTGTAGACGACGGCAGGAACCCGCTTGCGTGTGGTTGCAAGCGTCGCCATGCGGCTAACGGTACGGCATCGCTGGGTAGGCTGTAGACGTGATCGACCCCCAATTGTTGCGCGACAGCCCTGATACCGTTCGACGTTCGCAGCAGGCGCGTGGGTCGTCCGTCGAGCTGGTCGATCAGGCGCTCGCCGCCGACGTGTCCCGCCGCACCAGCATCGGCGAGTTCGAGCGCCTACGCGCCGCGCAAAACGCATTCGGTCGAACCGTGGCCACCGCGCCCCAAGAGCAGAAGCGCGCCCTGGTGCTGCAGGCTCAGGCACTTGCTGCGCAGGTGAAGGCAGCCCAACAGGTGTCGCAGGATGCCGAGGCCGAGTTCACAAAGCTGGCCGGCTCGATCGGCAATGTCATCATCGATGGCGTTCCCGCCGGAGGCGAAGACGACTGGCGGCTGCTGCGCGAAGTGGGCACACCGACAACCTTCGATTTCGAGCCTCGCGACCACGCCGACCTGGGTGAGATGCTCGGTGCGATCGATATCGCGCGCGGGGTTAAGGTCAGCGGAAGCCGCTTCTACTTTCTTAAAGGCGTTGGCGCGCGCCTCGAGCTCGCACTGATGAATATGGCGCTCGATAAGGCGCTCGGCGAGGGCTTTGTTCCGCTCATCACGCCAACGCTGGTGCGCCCCGAAATCATGGCCGGCACCGGTTTTCTCGGCGAGCACGCCGACGAGATCTACTACCTTCCCGCCGACGATCTCTACCTCACCGGCACCAGCGAGGTCGCGCTCGCCGGCTTCCACTCCGACGAGATTGTCGACCTCTCGAACGGTGCTCTGCGATACGCCGGCTGGTCGACCTGTTACCGCCGTGAGGCTGGGTCGGCGGGCAAAGACAACCGCGGCATCCTGCGCGTGCACCAGTTCAATAAGCTCGAGATGTTTACGTACGTGCTGCCGGAGGATGCCGAGGGCGAGCACGAGCGCCTCGTCGCCTTCCAGGAGTCGATGCTGCAGGCGTGCGAGCTCGCCTATCGCGTTATCGATGTTGCGGCGGGCGACCTAGGGTCGAGCGCCGCGCGCAAGTTCGATATCGAGGCCTGGGTGCCGACGCAGGGAACGTATCGAGAGCTCACGTCCACGAGCAATTGCACGACCTATCAGGCCCGGCGGCTCGACATCCGCTATCGCACCGAGTCGGGCAAGACCGCGCCGGTCGCCACCCTCAACGGAACCCTCGCTACCACGCGCTGGCTCGTCGCAATTCTGGAGACGCACCAGCAGGCCGATGGCTCGGTTGTGGTTCCGGCCGCGCTTCGTCCGTACCTCGGTGGCCTCGAGACCTTTGAGCCGATCGCATGAGCGTTGAGACACGCACACCCGACCGTTGGCTGATCGCCCTCGATATCGACGGCACGGTGCTTCACGAAGACGGCACACTCAGTGACCCGGTGGTCGCCGCCGTTGCGAGGGTTCGGGATGCCGGACACGAGGTGATGCTCGCAACGGGTCGCTCCGTGGCGATGACCCTTCCGGTGCTCGACCGCCTCGGCATCACACCGCAGTATGTCGTGTGCTCCAACGGTGCCATCACCCTCATGCGCGACCCGGATGCCCCCACTGCTTATCGGCGTGAGCTTGTCGTCACCTTCGACCCGAGCGAGGTGCTGACCACTATTCGCGGCAACCTCGAGACGGCGAACTATGCGGTCGAAGACGAGGACGGTCTCTACAAGTTCACGGGCTTCTTTCCGGATGGCACGCTCGGCGCCGCGAGCGAAAAGGTGGCCTTCGAAGAACTGCTCGGCTCGCAGGCCACCCGTGTTGTGGTGATTTCGCCAGAGCACGAGATCGAAGATTTCCTCTCTGTGGTCGAGCGGATGGGCCTGCACAAGGTCAGCTACAACGTGGGCTGGACTGCCTGGCTTGATATTGCTCCGGATGGCGTGAACAAGTCGACGGCGCTGGAGTGGGTTCGCGAGCGGCTCGGCATCCCCCGCACGCGAGTGATGGCCGTGGGAGACGGACGTAACGACATCGACATGCTCGAGTGGGCATCCGCCGAAGGACGCGGTGTGGCGATGGGCCAGGCGCCAACCGAGGTGCGTGCTGTGGCCAACGAATCGACCGGTACAGACGTCGAGGATGGCGTCGCGACACTGCTCGAGGCTTTCTAGCCTTACTTTCAGGGTGGCAAAGCAGTCATAAGTTACACTCGGAGTTTGGTTACGGTCGGGAGGGCTGTCCGAGCGGCCGATGGAGCCAGTCTTGAAAACTGGTGATGTGAAAGCATTCGTGGGTTCGAATCCCACGCCCTCCGCTCAACCGTGACCATCCCCTGCTGGGAAACGAAAGGTTTTTGCTATGAGCGAGTTGCGTCCCCGCTCTTCTGCCTCCGACGAGCTGCGTCCCCGCGACCGCTCGAGCGGCACGGCGAAGCTGCCAGGCATCGCCCGCCACGGCAGGCTGAAGAAGTCCAACCCCTGGCCCTCTGTTGCCAAGTTCATCGCCGCCGGCCTTGCCGTCGTGCTCGTCTCGGGCGTCACGCTCGGGGCGCTCGCCGTCAACCAGTTGCGCAGTAACCTCGCGGCAAACGCCGTCACCCTGATCGGTGAGACCGAGGGTCCGCCGCCGAGCATCGGTGCCTACGAGGGTGGCTTCAACATCCTGATCGTCGGTAGCGACACCCGCGCCGGCCAGGAAGGCATTGGTGGCTCCGCTGACGATGAATCCGGCACCCTCAACGACGTCAACATCCTGCTGCACGTTTCTCAAGACCAGACCAACGCCGTTGCGGTGAGCTTTCCGCGTGACATGGTGGTGGGCATCCCGGAATGCCCCGACGCCGAGGGCGACACCAAGGGGTACTCGACCGAGCCCATCAACGTCTCGCTCTTTTACGGTGGCCTCGCGTGCGTCGTGCTCACCGTTCAGGAGCTCACCGGTTTGCCGATCCAGTTCGCCGGACTGATCACCTTCACGGGCGTTATCAATATGGCGGATGCCATCGGTGGCGTTCCGGTGTGCGTCACGGGCCCGATTTATGACGACGGCATCATCATTCCTGAGGCTGGCACCTACAACCTCACCGCGTCTGACGCGCTGGGCTTCCTGCGTACCCGATCGGGAGTCGGCGACGGATCTGACCTCACCCGTATCAGCTCGCAGCAGGTGTATCTGTCGTCGCTCGTGCGCACGCTGAAGTCCGCTGGAACCCTCGGCGACCCGTCGAAGGTCTACAAGCTTGCCCGCACGGCTGCCGCGAACCTGCAACTGTCGAACAGCCTCGCAGACATCAACACGATGGCCTCGATCGCGCTGGCACTGAAAGACATCCCGCTCGAACGTGTCACCTTCGTGCAGTACCCCGGCTCGACCGGCGGCGACGGCATCTACTCGGGCAAGGTTCGCCCCGACACCGCAACAGGTGACCAGCTGATGGCGTACATCGCTAGCGACCAGCCCTTCGTGCTCGCCCAGGCCGGGGATGGCCGCGGTTCGGAGCTCGACCCGAATGCGCCGGCCCCCGAGGTGCCGGTCGACAACACAGGCCTGCCGATTCTTGAGGGTGTGAGCGGCCAGACAGCTGGCGACTACACCTGCTCGATCGCCAACGAGTAAATCTCTTTAGAGAGTACCTACCTAGAGCTGGCTGGCTCCGATGCGACGTCAGGAGCCAGCCAGACAGGTGCACCTCAGCCGGCCTATGCACCAGACGCTGGGGGTTACGCAGTTCCGATCCCGGCATCACGCTGGGGGAACGCTCGACGGCACCGAGTTCCGCTCGCCCCTTGGGGGAGAGAGCACAATTCTCGCGGGTGAGGTGCCGTGTTCGCCGGGATCGGAGTTGGGGTAAGACTTACTGCTAGTGCGGAATTCGGGTCCGCGTTGCAATACTACGTGTCCTCATTAAGGAGGACAAACCGACACGTACCCCCAGATCGTGGCACACGGCGATTCGGGACTCCCGCACCCGACGGCTATGATTACTGACGAACTACTGGAGACGTCGCATAGTTCGGCCTAGTGCACCACCCTGCTAAGGTGGAGTACCCTAACGGGTACCGAGGGTTCAAATCCCTCCGTCTCCGCCAAAGAAATACCCGGTCAGGGCTCGAATTATATTTCTCAATCGTTAGCCCTTCTTGCCGGCGATTTACGCTCTGAGAAAAGGGCTGTCAGCGGCCATGAAAAACTGCCCATAGGCGGCCAGTAGAACTGCCCACTGGTGGCCAGCAAAACTGCCCGCTGGTGGCCACGAGATCTGCCCACTTCCTTACTCACCTCGCCCGCGTGTTAACGGGCGGGGGCCTCTCCTCGAGGTTTGATGACGATGTTGAAGTCGCATCGAATCTGCCCGGGAAGAGGCCTTGTATGAAGTCTGACGGAGAAATTATGGAAATTCTTGCTGCCTACGACCTGACGGGATCGCTGCGTGCTGCGGCGGCGTTAGCGGGCTGTTCCCATCACACGGTCCAGAAACATGTCGCCGCCCGCGACGCTGGCCGGCCGATCGCGGTCCCGGTGGATCGGGACAAGGTCACGGATGCGTTCCTGCCGAAGATCGAGGAATGGGTCGAGGCCTCGAGGGGCAAGATCCGTGCCGATAAAGCGCACCCGAAGCTGGTCGCGCTCGGCTTTGAGGGGTCGGAGCGGTCGACCCGTCGCGCGATCGCGCAGGTCCGCGCGGCTTGGCGTCTCGGTCACGTCCGGGTGCACCGGCCATGGATCACCGAACCTGGTCTCTGGGTGCAATACGACTTCGGCGACGGCCCTGTCATCGATGGACGAAAGACCGTGTTGTTCGTCGCTTGGCTGGCGTGGTCGAGGTTTAGGATCGTGATCGCGTTGCGTGATCGGACGGCGCCGTCCGTGTTCGCCGCCCTGGATCGCAGCTTCCGGATCATCGGCGGCGCGCCAACCTATGTGTTGACGGACAACGAGAAGACAGTCACCGTCAGTCATGTTGCGGGGGTGCCGGTCAGGAATCAGCAGACGGTCGCTTTCGCTCGCCACTACGGCGTGACGGTGCTGACCTGTCAACCGGCGGACCCGGCCAGCAAGGGTGGGGTGGAGTCGTCGGTGAAGCTTGCGAAGGCCGACATCGTCCCGAAGGACATCAACCTGCGCGCAGAATATGCCTCGTTCGCCGAGGTCGAGGCCGCCTGCCAGGCGTTCATGGATCAGGTCAATGGCCGTGAGCATCGCGTCACGCGTCAAAGGCCCGCGGTGATGCTGGCCGAAGAGCAGTCGCGTCTGCATCGGATCCCGGACACCGCTCACACGGTCGCGTTCGGGGTGTCCCGCAGCGTTCCGGGCAATACCCCGATGGTCACATTCGAGAACGGCCAGTACTCCGTCCCCGCGCATCTGCTCGGGGCGAGGGTGTTCGTGCGTGCCCACGGTGCAGGTCCTGACGAGCAGGTCATCGTCGTCCACCACGGCGCTGATGGGCCGGTCGAGGTCGCCCGGCATGCGCGCACCCGGCCGGGGAGCCCGGCGATTGATGACGCCCACTTCCCCGACCACACACCGAAAATCCCGGGCGAATACACGATCGTGCCCCGGTCGAAGGCGGAGGCGGAGTTTCTCAGCATCGGTGATGGTGCCCGCGCGTGGCTGCTTGAGGCCGCTGCGGCTGGGACGGCGCGGATGAATCTGAAGATGGCCGAGGCGGTCACCCTTGCGAAGATGACCAGCACCGCCTTGGTCGACCAGGCGCTCGGGACCGCGGCGATCCACGGCCGGTTCGCCAACGGCGATTTGGCCTCGATCCTCAACTCCGCGACGACGAAACACACCACCCATGCCGCGGGTGAGTCCAGATCGTTGACGCAAGGCACCGCGGGTTGGGCGGCCATCGGTCACCATCCCGAGCCTGCGAACGATGAGTCAGGCGAGTCAGCATGAGTCCCGTCACCCAGGCCACCGCTCCCGCGTTACCGGCTGAGTTGGAAGCGATGATGCGGCAACTGAAGATGCCCTACGCCAGAGCCCTTGCCCCGGAGCTGATCGCAACCGCCCGAGCGCAGCGTTGGGAACCGGCGGAGATCATCAAAGCCCTGTTCGCGGAGGAGATCTCCGGCAGGTCCCGGTCGATGCTTGCCACCAGACGCAAGGCCGCCGGGTTCCCGACCGGGAAGACCTTCGACACCTGGGACGAGTCCGTGTCCTCGATCCCAGCCCCCACGCAGCAGGCGTTACGGACGTTGGAATGGATCGGGCGGAAGGAGAACCTCGTTGTCTGCGGCCCCAGTGGCACCGGGAAGACGTTCTTCCTCGAGTCCCTCGGCCAGCAGGTGGTCGAGGCCGGGATGCGGGTCGCTTGGTTCCGCCTTGAGGACCTCGGCGCCCTGATCCGCGCTCACCGCTCCGATGACTCCGTCACCCGCGTCGTCGCCCGCATCCTCCGCGCGGACCTGATCGTGGTCGATGACAACGGGCTGCTCCCGGTCGGCACCGACGCGGCCGAGGGACTCTATCGACTCGTCGACGCCGCCTACGAGAAACGATCA
>Ga0105048_10004472_pt1 | contig 22782 bp, 17 predicted proteins | sample MAT05_FD_78382 | JGI IMG/M metagenome (GOLD analysis project Ga0105048, IMG submission 78382) | Freshwater microbial communities from Lake Fryxell liftoff mats and glacier meltwater in Antarctica - MAT-05 | ecosystem: Environmental > Aquatic > Freshwater > Ice > Liftoff microbial mat | place...
CATGGTGGCCCTCGTGTTGATGCTCATTACCGACAAACTGCTCGGTCTCTTCATCCCTGCCCAGCGCTCCGTGCGGGCCCAGCCTGGAGTTGCCACATGACCGCCACCCTCATCAAGGCCGTTATCGCCTTTGCCCTGATGATTGGTGCCGCGGCCGGCGCACATATCTGGCGCCCCACCGCGCATCTGGCCGACAGCCGCGCCAAGGTCGATCTTGAGCAGATGTTCCCGGCCGCCTTTGGCGACTGGAAGGTGGACAAGTTCCAGCCCGTGCAACTGGTCGCCCCTGACGTGGCCCAGCTACTGGCCACGATCTACAGCCAGACTCTCAGCCGCACCTACATCGACAGCCAGGGTCAGCGCATCATGCTGTCGGTGGCTTACGGCGGCGACCAGAGCGACGCCACGCGAGCCCACCGGCCGGAAGTGTGCTACCCGGCACAGGGCTTCCAGATCATTGCCAACCAGACCGGCGTGGTCGACACGCCTTCGCACCCGCTGCGTGTGCGTCAGCTTGTCGCCAAGGCGGGTGGACGGGTCGAACCCATCAGCTACTGGATAACGGTCGGCGACCGCACTGCACTCAGCGGCACTGAGCAGAAACTGGCCCAGCTCAGCTACAGCACGCGCGGCGTCATTCCTGACGGCATGCTGGTGCGGGTGTCGACTATCGACCCCGACTTTGCACGTGCCTTTGGCGTGCAGGAACAATTCTTGCGAGCCCTGGCTTCATCTCTCTCTGGCAGCACAAAGCGCCGGGTGTTCGGCGCCGGCGCCGCCACCTGATTCCAGTCGGCATCCTGCCGCGGTTGCTCCGTGTGAGCAAGGGCCTTCCATGACCGCAATGAGCCCACCATCAAGCACGGTGTCTGTTGCCAGGCGCAGCCTGAGGCACTTTGCGGCCGGGCGTCTTCTTTCGGCCATCGTCGGCATAGGCACGCTGTTACTCCTGGTTCGGGCGCTGGAGAAGGGTGACTATGGGCTGTACATCGCGCTTCTGGCGGCCTTCGAGATATTGCAACTGGCCGCAAGCCCCGGGGCTTACGCCGTGGTCTTCCGCTACCTGCCCGAACTGCGCGAAGGCAGCGCCGGTCGCGCGGTGGCCAGGCTCGTAGGTATCGTCACGGCATACCGGCTGGTAACGATCTCGCTGGTCGCGGCGGGTGTCGCGCTGATGGCCGACTGGCTGGCCGCCCAGGTCGGTGTGCCTGGGCAGGGCCTGGCTATCCGCATTTACGCACTCGTGCTGGTCTTTGAAGGTATGGCGCGTTTCATCGATGCGCAGTTCGAATCGCTGTTGTTGCAGGGCATGGCACAAGTGTCGGTCCTGGTGCGCAATGCTGCAAAGCTGGTCGCGCTGGCGGTGATCAGCGTTGGTGGTAGTGTGGAAGTCCCGCTTCAAGATTGGCTTCTAGTTGAGGCGGTCACCACGGGGCTCGGAGCGACCATCTCCTGCATATTGATGATGCGCCACCTGATGGCGCGTCGCATTGTGGCTTCAACCGAAATGCCGCCGCTGGCCTTTGATCGGGTCCAGCGATTTGCCCTTCCCACCTATGTGTCCCAGGTCGTCGGGCTCGGCACCGGGAGCGAGATGGTCAAGTTGCTCGTGAGCAAGCTCGTCGGTACCAGCGCCACGGCCTCCTTCGGATTTGCCGCAGCCCTCAGCGCCACATTGCAGCGCTATCTCCCGGGCTTTCTGCTCGTCGGCTGGATCCGGCCTTTGCTTATCACCGCGCGAAAGCAAGGGCAATCCAATGCGGAGGTGGTTGTCATGGCGCAGGCGGTGCTAATGCTCAACCTGCTACTGCTGGCGCCGGTGGTCAGCCTATTGGCCATTGCAGGGGCTGATGTGGTGCGGATCATGGCTGGCGGTCGATTGCCGGGCAGCGATTCCTTTTTGTACTTTTTCGTCGTGCTCCTTGCCTTTCAGTCGGTGCGTGGCGTGGTCTCGCTGCTCGGCATCACGCTCGAACTCGGCAACGCCAGCCTACGCGCCACGGCCTGGTCGGTTCTCGGGTTGCTAGTGGGTCTGTCTATCTTTCCATTCCTCGGTATTGCCGGGCTGTGTGGCGGCCTGATGGTGTCGGAACTTATCTGGAGTGTTGTCATGATCCGTGCGCTGCGCGAAGGAGGCATGCACTTCGTCTTTCCGCTGCGTGGTGCGGCAAAGCTCCTCTTCAGCGTCGCCTTCGGGGTCGGCGTGGTGCTGACGGCCCTGCAACTTGTGCCGAACCAACACACTAGCGGCCTTGCGCTTGTCGGCGGCGCATTGGCGGCGCTCTTGTGTCTTGCGAGTAGCAGTTGGCTCAAGCCCTTTGAGCCCGCCGAACGCGAATTGATCAGCCGATTGCTCCCACGCCGCTTACTTTTCTGGTGACGATGTGCCGCTAAAGCAAGCCCTCAAAAAAACTCTGCAGCGCATGCCGCGGGTGTGGTGCGCCTATTGGCGCATTAAGCAGGAGCTGCTGCGGCTGTGGGCGATGCGCGCCTTTGCCTACGATGCGCTAGGTACCTACCGAGCAATGTTCTGGGTACCGGAGAGCACTGACCGACACACGCTCGCTGCCTCGCTGCTGTTCCAATACCACAAGCTTGAGAAGGGCTTATCCATGCCGGGGCCGCGAAGGCTATTCGGTGTCGACCCGGCCGGCGAGACGATGCGCTTACTTCGACGTTGGGAACGTGCTGGACACTCAAAGGCCAACCCGGTCTACCTGGGTGCACTTGAGACTTTGCGAGGCTACGCGCTACATCTTGAGACCTATGCGCTCGACGGCGAGAAGCGGATAGCGGCCGATGTAACCGGCTTTCTAGTTAGACATCAGATACGCGATCCGAAGCTGTCTACGCCGGTCGGGCTCGCCCAAATTGATGCGCCCGATTCTGCCCGGGCGGCGTTCAGGTCATTGGTCGCGGCACGACGCAGCGTCCGCGACTTCTCGCCAGAGCGTGTGCCACACGACCTCGTTCACAGTGCTGTGCAATTGGCCCAGCAATCACCCTCGGCGTGTAATCGCCAGCCTTGCAGCGTGCACGTCGTCACCGATGCCGACTTGAAGGCCAGTCTGCTGGCTTACCAGAACGGCAACCGGGGCTTCGGCGATCGCATCCCCACGCTGCTCATCATCACGGCTGATGAGCGGTGTTTCTTCGACGCCAGCGAGCGCCACCAGCCGTACATCGACGGTGGTCTCTTCGCGATGACCCTGTGCTACGCACTTACTGCCGAGGGGCTTGCGTCATGCTGCCTGAACTGGTGCGTACCACCGGCTAACGACCGGGTCGTGCACCGTCTAGCCCGAATTTCGTCGTCAGAGCGCATCATCATGTTCATGGCGGTGGGCTACGCCCAGAAGGGCTGCGTGGTACCGCGTTCGCCCCGCCGTGCTGTCGATGAGGTACTGCAGCCCGTGCCTAGCGGCGGAGCTGCGCCCGCGGCAGCTGCGACCGCTTGACATCAAAGGTCCAAACTTGAAGTTCTACTTTGCCGGTCATACCACCTTTGGCAACCGCGGCTGCGAGGCGCTTGTGCGATCAACAGTCGGGTTGCTGCGCGCGCATGCGCCAGACTCCTGCTTCATGGTGCCGTCGAGTGACATCGCACTAGACCGCCGCCAATGGCCGCAGGCCGAAGCTTTGGGTGTTGAGTTCACTGCTGCGCCGCCATTCCCGTCGGCGATCAAGTGGTGGAACCGGGCCGCGCGCGTGGTGCCGCCGGTTCACCGTCGTATGGTGCCGCGCTACAGCCTCGGCGAGCCGGCTCGGGCGGCGGTAGCCGGCTGCGACGCGATGATCATGAGCGGCGGCGACGTCATCTCTCTCGACTACGGACTCGCCTCGCTCTATAACTGGACCGGCTTGGCGGAAAACGCAATGGCGCTCGGCAAGCCCGTCGGCCTGTGGGCCGGCTCGGTCGGCCCATTCAGCCGCGAGCCGCAAGTCGAGGCGGTGGTGGCCGCGCATCTGAAGCGCTACGCTGCAATCAGCGTGCGGGAGCATGCGACTCTGGACTATCTGCGCGGGCTTGATGTTCGCGCGGAACCCGTCTCCGACCCCGCCTTCACGATGGCGCCCGAGCGGTTTGACCACGCCGCCTTGATGCCATCCGGTGCTGAAGGTGTAATTGGATTCAACGTCAGTCCGCTGATCCGCGGCTACCGGCCCGACGAGGCATCGCGACGTGCCCTAGACGCCGAGATCGTCGGTTTCATCCGCACGTTGCTGTCCAGCCCCGTGGGTCGCGACCTCGGCGTGCTGATGATTCCGCATGTCGGCCCACTGGACGGCGGCAGACAGAACAGTGACCACCATTACATGCGGGGCCTGTTGGACGGTGCCGGTTTCGATCAGCAACGCGTGCGCTTGGCGCCGCCGGCGCTGAACGCGGCGCAGCTAAAGCATCTGGTCTCTAAATGTCGTTTCTTCATCGGTGCACGCACTCACGCCACTATTGCTGCCTTCTCCACGGGCGTGCCGACGGTGTCGATTGCCTACAGCGTCAAGGCCAAGGGTATCAACAAGGACTTGTTTGGGCACAACGACTTCGTACTCGACACCCCTAGCGTCACAGCGGCCGCATTGCTGAAGCACTTCCATGCGATTCGCAGTGACGAGGTCGCGATCCGCTGCCAGCTTACGCAGGTGATGCCGCTGGTCCGCCAGCGGTCGGCGCGGGCGGCCGTTCACCTGCTTGCGGCGCTCGGCGTCGGCGCGAAGGAGGCTGCATGAACCAGCACTCGATCGCGCTGTACAGCGGTACGTGCGAATTTCGCAGTTCCATCAAGAAGCTCGCATCATGACCGTGCGCCCCGCAATGTCCGCCCGTGGGGTGCCCCTGGCAGGAGTCGGCCAGATTGCTGTCGCCGTGCTGTTGGTCCTGCTGGTGCTGGTAGTAGGCGCGCTCAGTGCGGTTGCACCACCTGCCGCTGCCGCACTCGGCATCGGCGGGATTGCCATCGTCATCGGGTTCGTGTTGCCGCTTCCATGGCTGCTCGTGACAACGCTGTTCGTATCTGCCGTTTTCTCCGGAAGCGTCGAATACTTCCTTGGCGTCTCGCAAGCAAACTGGATTCCCTTTGTTCTAGCTGGCTTCGTTGCTGTTCGAGCGATACTGGAGAGCGGGTTCGGCCTTCAGACCCGTGCCTTCGGCCGCTCGACGAACCCGGCCGGGCTCCCATTCTTCGCTTGGCCAGCGCTGATCTACTTGTCATTGGTCATCGCCTCGGCGGCCGCAAATTTGATCCCTGTTGCCCAGGCTTTAGCGGCTTTCAAGAACTACCTGCTGATGTGGGGCGTTTTGGTGGCGTTCTTCTGCATGGGTAATGTCGGGCGGACATCTACTTGGCTTTGGCGGTCGGTCGTCATCGTCGCAATCCTGCAATTGCCAGTAGTGCTGTACCAACGCATATTTATCGCTGGCCGGCTCGGCAACACCGCTTCCTCTCTTGGGTTCGATGCGATAAATGGCACCTTCGGCGGCGGCATACTTGGCGGTCGCTCTGGTGCGCTTGTAATGTTCACTTGCATCGCCTTGGCATATCTACTTATATTGTGGCGCGAGCGGCGAATCAGCGGCATCCGGATGGCCGGCCTTTCGCTGCTGATGCTGCCGACTCTGTTCATCGTCGAAGTCAAGGCAGTGATTTTCTGGCTGCCCGCGGTCGCGTTTATTGTCTTCTTCGCCCAGATCCGCCGCCGACCGTTCTTGTTCCTGATTGGCGTCGCCTGTAGCCTGCTGCTGGTCCTAGGCGTGATCGCGGCTTACCGCTTCAGCTATTACGCGCCGGCAGGCGACCAGACACTCGCGACCTTCTTCAGCCGGGATCTGGCTTACATGTGGGATCCGGAAAGATACAACCCGGCGACACGGGAGATGGGGCGGGTTTCGGTGCTCGTTCACTGGTGGAACGAGACATCGGTTACGGACCTAGCACGTTGGCTCTTTGGCTATGGGCCGGGCGCAAGTCGCGGTACCAGTTCGGTAGCCGTTGGATCGATTGCCGGGAAGTACCCTTTCTTCATCGACATCTCGGCGGCCGCGATGCTAGTATGGGATCTGGGCGTAGCGGGACTCATCTCATTTTGCTCTATTCTTATGTTTGGTGCCGTCAGCGCCTTGCGGCTGAAGCGTATGGATAGACTGCCTACAGCATTGCGGATAGAACTCGAGGCGGCCATGGTTGGTCTGCTATTAATACTTTCGAGCGTGATCTATGTTCGCGACGTCATTGATGGGACGACTATCCAATTCATGCTGTTCTTCCTCTTGGGGCTCGTGATTCACGGCAACCGGCAAGCCCTTCGAAAATGATCGATCTAGTGCTTACCAACGGGCGCGGCACCGTGATATCTCGTCTTTCATGTCGTGACTCGCTGCGGCCGAATTATCATTTTCTTCAGAATTGATGTTTTTTTTGGTGCGCGGCGTCAGCGATTTCGGTTTTAAAATCTGCAATTACCCCGATTTTACGCCTTTTAAATTTTTTACATTCGTCGTGCGTCTCCTTTCTTACGCCTCGGACTGATTTTAATCCGAATATTTAACCAAGTGTTTTAGCTTTATACGTCGGATCGTTTATCTTTCATGAATTACTTCGGCGTAATTGGGCACCCAATCACATGGATCCTCTGGGCTCGCGCTCTCAGGGGCTCAGTCAAAGACCTTAGTACATCTGCGCTCTCTAGTATAATTAAGGGATAGTCCGCACGATCGGGCATTCTTAAATTGTGATGCGCGGTGCATAAGCATAACTGCTTGCGTTGGTCTTGCAGGGATTTCTTGGGATCACTTAATAATTGTGGGAGCTCAGCATGTCGTTTGATCCTCTTGCGTTTTACGCCACTTATCCCGAAAAAGTCATTGGGCGGCCGGGTTACCCAGCTCGCGCGCAATACAAGAGCACGCTTCTATGGAGTTTGTATGGACGGCGGATTCGAGGTTCGATTAGCTCCATAGAAACCTACGCGGACATTGGCGGTTGCTTTGGCTTTGGCGCCAATGCTATGGCTTACACGATCGCAAGCACCCAAGAACGTTACCCGCAGACGAAGGTGTTTGAAATCTCTTCTGACTTCAGCAAAATCGGGAAGATGTTGTTTCCGAAGTTGGAATTCATTGAGGAGAGCTTTACACAGTGGCAGGGTGATCCGCTTAGATTCGATCTGGTTTCACTCTTTGATGTTATCGAGCATATTCCTGACCCTGAAAAATTCTTGTCTGATGTTGCACCGCGAACCAAGTTCGCGTTAATCAAGACTCCTATGGAAACGAGCGGGGAATGGCGCGGTTCCCGAGCGCCGGCACTGCAGGGAGAGGACCATGTGGACGGTCACGTTAATTTCTTCGACCCGGCACCGTATATGAAAATGCTTGAGCGCTGTGGATTTGAGATCGTGCAGTGGGATCTAGTGGCTGACATCGTGCCACGGGGTATCGCGAAATCTATTCTTGACCCGGAAGAGAGACTTGAGAGTTTGAATTCAAAATCAATGACAGCAGCCAGGCTGCTCAGAAGAATGGTAGGTATTCCACTAAAGTTTTCTCCCAGAATATTCAGATACACACGTCGAATGGTCGGTGGCGGCGATCATCTTTGCCTTGTCAAGTCGATAGTATAGATAGTATGGGGTGTTACCTCAGGCCGCCGATTTAAGTTCGAAGTGCACTACCGTTTGCGGGTGTTAAGTCAACTAGCTGACTTCTCATGGGCTTGCGTCGATACCTACCACAGGCGGCGGCGAATCCACCCCGTGTTGCCAGGTGCGATGCTTTCAGGGAAATATCACTCATGCCATCGGGGACAACCAAATGCTGATTCGACGAGAAAAATGTCCCGCCTGCGGCAACGCTGATCGTAAAGTGTTATCGGAAACCTCTTACTCCGACCCAGGACTGAGGGGGTATCTATCTCTATATTACAACAAGGCATCACCTAATCGACAGGCAGCCTTCCTGTCCGGCGGCGCATTCGGCGCTTGTCTCTGCGGGGCATGCAATCTTCGATACCAGCTCTATACGCCCGACGATGACTTCATGGTGGAGTTGTACGGTCGCTGGCTCGGACCCAACGACCCGCTCGCCCCGCATCAAGCTCATATGCCGCTTGATCATTACAGCTATCTTTCGCAAGAGGTGCATACGCTGCTCGCTTTCTTGCGGCCGCGCGTTCGTGGTCGAGATCGAATTCGGATACTCGACTTCGGCGCCGGCTGGGGCCACTGGGCAGAGTTTGCCCGCGCATATGGAGCAGAAGTTACTGTCACCGAGCTATCTCCCGCTAAGGCCGACCATTTACTTGGATTTGGGTTTCAGGTCGCGGCGACGAAGGACTTGGAGAGCAACAGCTTTGACTTCATCAACACCGAGCAGGTCGTAGAGCATTTATCCAATCCGCGGGTAGTCGTGCAATGGCTATGCGGATTGTTGCGGCGCGATGGCGTACTGAAGTTGAGCGTCCCCGATGGCACAGGGATTGATGCGGTATTGGCGCACTGGGACTGGTCGAACGCATATGAGCAGCGCGAACGCATCATGCCCCTTCAACCGCTTGAGCATTTGAACTGCTTTACGTCGGCGTCACTCAACCGCTTTGCCGGGCAGTTTGGATTGGAGCGTCTCGGCGTGCCATTGCGCGCGGCTTACTCGTCGCTCGTCGATCTGGATAGCGCCAAGGGTCTCGTCCGTGCCGTGGCGCGGCCGATAAAGCGTTTCGTGTTCAAGCGTGGCTGTTATGGTCTCTTTCAAGCCAAAGCCTAATGTGAAGTGCCCGCGATGACTGTATTCATGTTTCGCTGCCGAGCCCGACCGGGTGCCCGGAAAGCGCAACGCTCGCCGTTGTGCTGACGCGTCGACAGTGGTTCGCGACCGCCGTACCGGCGCTCACAAGCCTGCCGGGTGCCTTGTCGGCAACGCTCGCGCAAGGTGTGGTCGTCTCTGACGAGTCCAGTTGGCCGCCGCTGCGCGAGTCCGAGCTTTCAGTTGAATCCGGTTCTGCGCTTGACTTCTCGTCCCTCGTCGAGCCAGGGCCCGCCGGTCGGCAGGGCTGGGCGACCCGGTTGCCTGGCGGAGCCATCGGCTTTGAACGTCGCCGGCAGCCGCAGCGCTTTTTCAGCGGCTCGTTCCAATTCGCGCCGGGCAACGGCGGCATGCCCGACCACGATGAGGCGCGCCGCATAGTCACGCAGTTGGTGCGCACCGGCTACAACGCCGTGCGGCTGCAGTGCGTCGAGGCGCACCTGATGTCGGGCCGCACGGCCGACTTCGACTTCGAACCCACGCAATTTGATCGTTTCCTGTTTCTACTGGCCGAGCTGAAAGCGCAGGGTGTGTACGTTGTCATCGACGTGGCCTACATCGACAACGGCGCCTGGGGCAACGTGTTCCCGCACCGCTGGGTCAAGAAGTTCAACTTCCGGCGGGACCTGTACACCGTCGAGGCCGCGCAGCTGCACTGGCGTCAGCTGCTGAAGACGATGCTGGGTCGCCGCAACCCCTACAGCGGCACGGTGCCGTTGGAGGATCCCGCGATGCTGGCGCTGGTGCTGTGCAACGAAGGTGGGGTGATCGAGCTGGCGTTCCGCGAGGGCGGCGGGTGGGCGGCCAGGGTACCGGGGGTCTACGCCGAGCCCTTCCGCACTTGGCTGCAATCCCGTTACGAAGACGAAGCAGCTTGGCGCCGGGCCTGGGGCGGCGAGGCTGGCACCGGTGAATCGCTGCAGACCCGCGTGGCACCGCCTGAACGGTGGCGCACCAGCGGCCCGCGCCAGCGCGATTTCATGCAGTTCGTTGCCCGGCTTGAGCAGGACACCTACCGCTGGATGCACGACGCCGCCGAGGCGCTCGGCTTCAAGGGCCTGACCACCGCCTACAACAACTGGAACTGGCTGCACAGCGACATCAGCCGTTCATCAACGTCGATGGTCGACATGCATGCTTACCACGCGCACCCGACTGCGTTCGTGAGCCCCGGGTCGCGCGTGACGGCAGAGAGCTCGTTACCCCGGGCCCTGCCCTATCTGCGCGAGCTAGGGGCGTCGCGGCAGTGGGGGCGGCCCTTCACTGTCACGGAGTACGGGCACGCGTTCTGGAACGGCTGGCGCCGCGAAGCCAGTGCCTTGGCGCCGGCCTATGCCGCGCTGCAGGGGTGGGATCTGCTGACCCAGTTCTCTGAAAACTCGCTGCAGCTCAGCCTGAAACTGCCGCAGCCTGGGCGGCGCGCCGCGATCTTCCCCTTCACCATCAGCACCGATCCCATCCGCCGCAGTGGCGAGCGGCTGGCGGCATTGCTGTACGCGCGGGGCGATGTCGCGCCGGCGCGTGGCCGCATCGAATTCCGCATCGACGCGGATCGCGAGCTGCAAGCGAACGGTGCCTGGAGCCAGTTGAACGAGACGGCAAGCCGCATGATGTTCGTGACCGGCATCGGCCTGGGTATCGGCGTCGCAGCGCCGTCACCGGCGCTCGTGCTGGCCGACAGTGGTGACTTCCTGGTGGACAAGTCGGGCTTGGGCTACCAGATCCTGGCGGGCATAGGAAGCCCGCTTCGCCGAAAGTTGACGGCCGGCAGGGTGGTGACCGCTGCAGACTGGGCTGACATTGACCGTGGGCGCTTGCGCAGCGACACCGGCGAGCTGGACCTGGACACAGCGGCGGGTCGGTTCACGATCAACACGCCGCGCACGCTGGTGTGGCTGGGCCCAGCGGGCGATGGCGGCATCGCTGGGCTCGTTGTGGCTGGGCTGTCAGTACCGGCGCTGGTGGCGGCCAGCAGCCTGGATGGCCAGCGGGTGGAAGCCAGCCGGCGCTTGCTGCTGTTTCTGCTGACAGATGCCACGAACACGGGCATTGAGTTCGACGATGCAGCGCGCACACGGTTGAGGGCGCTCGGCGGCCTGCCGGCGCGTGTGCGACCGGCCCGCCTGACGCTGTCGCTGAAGTCGGCCGCGTCGGGGTTGTTCCGGCTGTATGCCTTGGCGCAGAACGGACAGCGGGTTGAGGAATTGCCGGTCCGCACGAGTGACGGCACCTTGCACATGAGCATCGATACGGCAGCATTGCGGCACGGCCCGGCCTTGCTGTTCGAGTTGGTTGCAGCATGAGCCGCCTGCGTGTGTGCCTGGTGGCGAGCCATTTTGCCGAGTACGGTTTCGCGCTGGGGGCGGCGTTGCAGCCGCATGCCGAGGTTCTGTTGGTGGCCTGTCGGGAAAACACTACCGCCGAATTGGGCGAGCACTTCGTTGCCGGCAGCAGCGACGGGTTTCGGATTCACTTCTTTCGCAAGAGCCGCAACCCGCTGCGTACGGTGGCTGAGGCCGCTGGCATCGTGCGTGCGGTCCGCGCTTTCCAGCCCGATGTGCTGCACGTTCAAGAGGACTCGAAGGATGCACTTGCATTGGCCCTTCCCTGGCTCGGCCGCGTTCCGGTCTTGCTGACGGTGCATGACCCGAAGCCCCACAGCGGCGACGACACGCGCGTGCGCAGGCGTACGCGCCACGGCCTGTACATCGCGCAGCTGCGCCGCCGCGCGGATGCGTTGCTGGTTCACGGCGAGCGTCTCGTCGCCGACGCGCGCGAGGTCGCGGGTGGGCGCCCGCGGCCGGTCCATGTGCTGCCGCACGGGCCGCTGGGCGAGCGCTGTATGGCGCACAGCCAAACAGCCCAGGAGCCCGGCCGCTGCCTGTTTTTCGGTCGCATCGAGGCCTACAAGGGCTTACGTCACTTCATTGCGGTCATCAAGAACCTGAACACCCAGGGCCTTTCGGTGCGTGGCGTCGTGGCCGGGCGTGGCAGCGACCTCGAGCCGCACCGCGCAACGCTTGTTGCCGACCCGGCTTTCGAGCTGATCGAAAAGTTCCTGAGCCCGCAAGAGGTAGCGACCCAGTTCCTGCGCGCCGACGTGGTGGTCATGCCTTACGAGAACGCCACGCAGAGCGGTGTGGCCGCTTTGGCGTTGGGCGCCGGCCGACCGGTGCTGGCCTTCGATGTCGGGGCTTTGGCCGAGATGGTGCTGGATGGACATACCGGCTTGCTGGTCGCGCCGGGCGACCTCGGCGCATTGACCACGGCGCTGGCGGGCCTCGTTACCGACCGCGGCCTCAACAAACGGCTGGGAACGGGTGCGCGTCATCGTGCAACGAAGGAGTTCTCCTGGTCGCACATTGCCGCCGGCTCGCTTCATATATACACGAGCCTTGTGCATGGCCACCGCTGATCCGCGCCGCCGCCTGATCTACCTCGCCTGCCCATGGGCCCCGCTGGGCGGTGGCATGTTCAAGGTCAGCGACTATCTCGTGCAGTACCAGGCGTTGGCACCCGAAGACGCGGAACTTCGTCCGCTCGACACGCGCGGTGGCGGGCACGTCCTGCTGTCGCTCTACTACCTGCCGCGCGCGATGATGGTGTTGCTGTGGCAGCGGCTGACCGGCCGGCTTGCCGGGGTGCACGTGAACATGGCCGAGCGCGCCAGCACCGTGCGAAAGGGTCTTCTGGTGGTGTTCGCGCGGCTCATCGGCGCCCCGGTACTGATTCACCTGCATTCGGCAGAGCTGCACCGCCTATTCCGCGCATGGCCGTCTGCAGCGCAGGCACTGCTTCGCTGGGTGTTCTCGCTCGCCGACGAGGTTCTCGTGCTGGGCCAGCAGTCGCGCAGCTTCGTGCTGGACGAGTTGCGCTGTCGGCCGGAAAGGGTGTATGCGGTGCTCAACGGCGTGCCCGAAGCGACCCGGCCGCGCCGCCCCGATCTGCCGCACCACGTGTTTAGGGTCTTGTTTCTCGGCAACCTGTCAGCGCGAAAGGGCGTGAGCGAACTGCTGCAGGCGCTCGCCAGCCTGCCTGGCGGAGGCGAACGCTGGCATGCGGTGATCGCCGGCGGTGGCGATGTCGAGGGCTTCCGCGCCGAGGCCACCCGGCGCGGCCTCGGGAGCAATGTCGAATTCTTCGGCTGGGCCCGCCAGGACCAGGCGGCCGAATTGCTGGCCGCTGCCGACGTGCTGGTGCTGCCTTCGTACGACGAGGGGTTGCCGCTGGTGATCCTCGAGGCGCTGGCCAATGGGGTGGCCGTGGTCTGCACGCCTGTGGGTGAAATCCCGTCAACACTCGGTGACGGGAAAGAGGCGATTTTCGTGGCGCCGCGCGATGCCGCTGCGTTGGCGCAGGCCCTGGCGCGACTGATCGAGGAGCCGGCTCTGCGCCAGGCCCTCGAACTTCAGGGGCGCGCGTTCTACGAGCGCGGGTTCTCGATCGAGGCTTTCTTCAACGCGGTTGCTACGATCCACCAACGGGTCTTCGGCATCCGTGCCCGCTTCGATGCGCGGGGTTCGGGGCGCGGGCACGGCTCATGATCGACAGCGCCGAAAACGTTGCTGAAGGCGCCGAATTGCGCGCGGACATCTGCATCGTCGGCGCTGGCGCAGCGGGCATCAGCCTTGCGCTCGCGCTCGGCGGTGTGGGGCTCCAGGTGCTGCTGCTAGAAGGCGGACTGGAGCAGCCAGACGCTGCCAGCCAGGACTTGTACGACGGTGAGGTCGCAGATCCGGCGATGCACAGTCCGCCGCGGCATTACCGTAGCCGGCAACTGGGCGGGGCGACCACGATCTGGGGCGGTCGCTGTGTGCCCTTCGACCCGCAGGACTTCGAGCCGCGCGCCGCAGTGCCCCACAGCGGCTGGCCCATTGATCGCCGCGAGGTAGAACGGTTCCTGCCCGCAGCAAACCGCCTGCTGGAGGCTGGCGTCGCTGTTTACCAGGCGTCGGGCGCTCTCGGGTCGGCTTCCCCTCCCATGCTGGCGCGTGCACCAGGGCTGCGGCTGACTGTGGACGGGTTGGAACGTTTTAGTTGCCCAACCAATTTCGGTACCCGCTACCGCGGCCGATTACAGCGCATGCCCGGTCTGCGGTTGCTGACTGGCGCCAACTGCACTCGCATCGCGTTGCAGCCTGGCGCCGGTGCCGTACGCGCACTTGAGTTCTCGACGCTGGCCGGACGGCGTTTCGGCGTAGTCGCGCAGGTCGCGGTCTTGGCGGTCGGCGGGCTGGAGACTCCCCGGCTGCTTCTGGCCTCCAACGACGTGCTGGGGTCGGGCGTCGGCAACGCGCACGATGTGGTCGGCCGCTACTACATGTGTCATCTGGCGGGCAGCGTGGGCAACCTGACTCTTGACGGGCGGCCCGAGCAGGTACGGCATGGTTACGAGCTGACGACGGAGGGGGTTTACTGCCGGCGACGCATCGCGCTGACAGCCGAAACACAGGCGCGGCTCGGTGTCGCGAACATGGTGGCGCGCCTCCATTTCCCGGCCGTGGCAAATCCTTCACACCGCAGTAGCGTACTGTCGGGTATCTTCCTTGTGCGCCGGCTCCTCAGTCATGAGTACAGCCGGCGCGTCGCCAATGCTGACGAGGTCGGGCCCTGGGCTCGCACTCGGCACTTGGCCAACATCCTGCGCTACCCTCATGACGCCGCGTCCTTCCTCGTGCACTGGACGCTGCAGCGAAAGCTGGCGTCGCGAAAGTTTCCCTCCGTGATCCTTAAGAACCGTAACAACCGTTTCAGCCTGGAAGTCAACGCCGAGCAGGCCCCGCTGGCTGAGAGCCGTGTGACGTTGATCGACCGGCGCGATCCACTGGGCACGCCGAGGTTGCGCGTGGACTGGCGGTATTCGGAGAGCGATATCGACAGCGTGGCACGTTCGCTGGAGGTTATCGCCGAGGAGTTCGCCGCGACGGGCGCGGGAAGTTTCGAATTCGACCGCACCACGTTGCGCGACGACCTGACCCGCTATGGGGCGTACGGCGGGCACCACATCGGCACCGCGCGTATGGGTAACGACCCGCGCACAAGCGTGGTGGATGCCGATGCACGAGTACATGGCGTGCAGAACCTCTATGTCGCGGGCAGCGCGGTCTTCCCAACCTCCAGCCAGGCCAACCCGACCCTGGTCCTCGTCGCGCTGGCGCTGCGGCTGGGCCAGCATCTGGCAGAACGTTTGACAGGTCGCCCGCACGACGTTGCAGAGGCGGTCGCCTGAGATGGCGGAGCGTGTTCTTGTCATCGGCGGCAGCGGCTTCATTGGCCGGCGGATCGTTGCCGCACTGCAAGCAGAGGCAGCATGGCAGATTCGCGTGGCGTCGCGCCGGCCCGCGGCTTCAGGCGTTGAGATCGTCGCGGCCGATGTGCTTGACCGCGCTGCACTGGCTCGTGCACTCGACGGTTGCGATGCAGTGGTCAACGGTGTCACCGGGTCTGCGGCCACCATCGTGGCTGGTGCCAAGAGCTTGGCGGCGGCGCTGGCTTCGTCGCCGTGCCACCGGCTCGTTCACCTGAGTTCCATGGCCGTTTACGGCGAGATCGATGGGCGCATCGACGAGGCCACACCGCTGGGCGTCGGCGGCGGTTGGTATGCCGAGGCCAAGCGCGAGGCCGAATCGCTGCTGCTGGCGGCCGCCAGCACGCACCTATCGGTCGTTGCGCTGCGGCCCGGCTGCGTGCACGGTCCGCAAAGCCATCTGTGGGTGGAGCGGTTCGGCCGCTGGCTGCGCAGCGGCCGTCTCGGCGACCTCGGCGCTGCCGGCGACGGCTGGAGCAACCTGGTCCATGTCGATGATGTCGCGCAAGCGGTTGTCGCCGGCCTGCACTGGCAATCCGACGGTGAGCGCCGCACGCTGGTTGCCAATCTGGCGGCGCCGGACAGTCCGCGGTGGAACGCCTATCTGGTCGCACTTGCATTGGCGCTCGACGCGACACCTGCGCCGCGGATTCCCGGCTGGCAACTGAAGCTCGACTCGAAGCTGGCGGCCGTACCGTTGCGTGTCTGGGAACGGTTGGCGCCCAAATTGGGCGTGCCCGCCCACTGGGCGCCGCCGGCGCTGCCGCCTTCGCTGCTGCATCTGCTGCAACAGGACCGCCGCCTGATCGCGGATGTCGCCACTAACGTGCTCGGCGTGAAGTGGACGTCATTCACGGCTGGCGTCGAACAGTCCGCAGCCTGGTTTCGGGAGACGGTGGCGTGACCACGCGTCCATTGCGACTTGTCGTAGGTGCGTCTGCCGGTGGGCATGTCAACGAGTTGTTGATCCTGCTCGAGGCGGCGCGCGGGCTGTGGCCGGTCGAGCCGTCGGCTTTCGTGACGACGATGCAGATCGCTGTCACGAGCTTTGCAGCGGGCGAGCGGCCGGTGCATGTGCTGGGCGAAGGCGACCGGCTGAAGCCGCTGCGCTCGCTGGCTGTGCTGTTCCGGGCGCTGCGTTCGGCCTGGCAGTTGCGGCCTGACGTGGTCGTGACCACCGGGTCGATGCCGTTGGCCCTGTTCTGCTTCTGGTCGCGGCTGATGGGCTCGCGCATCGTCTGGATCGACAGCGTCGCCCAGGTCGAGAAGATGTCGCTCAGCGGACGTTTCGTCGGGAGCTTCGCCGACCTGTGCCTCGTGCAGTGGCCCGAGGTCGCCGCGTCGACATCTGGGACCGAGTACGCGGGAGAATTGTTTTGATCCTGCTCACCGTGGGCAGCATGTTCCCTTTCGATCGGCTGGTACGGGCAGTCGATGAGTTGGTGGCTTCCGGGCGCATCACCGATGAGATCCGCGCCCAGATTGGTACTGGGAGTTACGAGCCGAAGTCCATGCCGTTCGACCGTTTCCTGGACAAGTCGCAGTTCGACACGTTACTGCACCGTGCCGATGCCATCGTCTCGCACGCAGGCATAGGCTCCATTGCTACGGCTTTGAAGTACGGCAAGCCGATGGTCGTGGTGCCGCGGTTGGCACGCCACGGCGAGCACGTGAACGACCATCAGGTGGCGACGGCGCGCAAGTACGAAGCGCTGGGCCATGTGGTTGTGGCTTACGACGAGTCGCAGATTGCCGAGAGGTTGGTGGGAATTGCGAGCTTCCGGCCGTCGCCGCGCGCAATCAACGCTGACGGCGTGGCGCAGCGCGTGGCGCGTTTCCTGCATAAGTTGAACCAGGGCCCCGGTGGGCGCGAAACATGATTTGGAATCCTATGAATGAGAGAAGAACATGGTGAGAGTTGGAATGGTTGGCCTGGGCAAGATGGGGCTGTCGCACGTTTCCATCGTGCGTGCGCATCCAGAGGTCGAATTGGTCGCAGGTTGCGACACGACGACCTATCTGACCGACGTCCTGCACAAGCACACGGGGCTAAAGTGTTATGCCGACATGGACGAAATGCTGGCCAAGGAGACGCTGGACGCGGTGGTGATATCCACACCATCGAAGCTGCATGCAGCGATGGTCGGCAAAGCGCTCGAGCGTGGGCTGCACGTGTTCTGCGAGAAGCCTTTCGTGCTCGACGTTGCTGATGGTGAGCGCCTGGCCGCGCAGGCGGCCGAGCGCAAGCTCGTCACACAGGTGGGGTACCACTATCGGTTCGTCGGTGCGTTCCAGGAGGCCGCACGCATCGTGCGGTCGGGCGCGCTTGGCACCGTTCACCATGTTCGAGCCGAGGCGTACGGTCCGGTCGTGCTGCGGGCCAAGGGCGGCACTTGGCGATCGGCAAAGAACGAGGGCGGCGGCGCGCTGTATGACTATGCGTGCCATGCCATCGACGCTGTGAACTTCATCGTCGGGCCGCCAGACTCGGTGAGCGGTGTCGTGAGACACGGCGTCTTTTCGCGCGATGTTGAAGACGAGGTGTACTGCACGCTCAACTACCCCCAGGGTGCCAGCGGACAGCTGTGCGTCAATTGGAGCGACGAGAGCTTCCGCAAGATGAGCACAAAGGTGAGCGTCTGGGGCAGCAGGGGCCGTATCACCGCCGATCGCCAGGAGTGCCAGATCTATCTTCGGGAGCCGCACGAGGCGTTACCGGACACTCCCGCGGGTTGGACCGTGCGCTACACGACTGAGCTGACCGAGGAGGTCTGGTTCTACCTTCGCGGTGAGGAATATTCGGCGCAGATCGATTACTTTGTCCAGAGCATCAAGACGGGCCGCACCGATGGAGAGAACAGCTTCCGCTCGGCGCTTCAGGCCGACCGGGTGGTTGCGATGATCCTCGCCGAAGGCGGCGACGGCGCGGGCCCGGCGGCTGCCGCCCACACCGGCTTCACCACCAGCGCGCCGCCGGCCAAGAGCTGGTTCGCGCGCCTTTTCCGCTGACTTCGAGACGATCTATGAACGCAACCCCCCACCAAATGGACCGCGTGCTTTTCGGCGACAACCAGTTCTTCGGCGTGAACCACATGTCCGAGGAGAAGGCCCGCGCCCAGCAGATGCGCTTTCAGGACTTGCAGGCCGTCATCGACGTGCTGGACGCGGCCTATGCCGAGGGCATCCGCACCTTCATGTGCACAACCCATGACCGGGTAGCGCTGATCTGTGATCACTTCCGGGCGCACCCCGAGAAGTACGCGGATTACCGCTTCTACCCCTGCATGCCGTACGCGCACAAGTACGCCAACGCCGTCACCGAACACGGCATGATCGATGCGCTGCGCATGTTTTTGCCGCAGGACGGCGCTGTCGGCGCTATGCTCAAAGGTGGCGTGGCGCTGGCCAATAAGGACATTGAGGCCATCATGCAGTTGCTGATCGACGCCGAGATGAAGATGTTCCATGGGCTGGCGACGCCCGTGGTTTTCATCCAGAACGTTATCACCGATCTTCTTTTGGGTCTGGGCTTCGACGACTGCTTCCGCTACTTCCACGACCATGTGCGTGCGAAGTACGGCGCCGAGCCGGGGTTCATCACAATGAACGTGCCGCGGCTGCTGGACGTGCTGGATCGCCTTGGTATCGAGAACCCAATCGTCTGCGCCAACATCAACAAGATTGGCTTCCGGATGTGCGGCGGGGTCGATCTGTACGAGAAGACGATCACCACCAGGCGCTTCCGCCCTGTAGCGATGTCGGTACTGGCCTCTGGCGCGATCTCGCCGCGCGAGGCCATCAACTACGTCTGCGCGCAGCCGCGCATCGAGTCGATCGTGTTCGGGGCTTCCGGCCGGGCGAACATCAAGCAGACGAAGGGTTTGATTGACGAGCTGAGCTGAGCAGGCCTCATGGCCCGCCGGCTTAGACAGTTAGTGGCAGGGCTGTTGCAAAGTACCGCAGGTCGGGCAACGCCCAACCGAGTTCGGCGTCGCTAACACCCATCCAGCGGCCTAGCGCGCCGGCAAGTTGCGTGACTGAGGTGCTCGGCAGCAGCCTGCCGGATCCCACTTCTTCGGCGGTACCAAACGCTGCGGGCGGGACTCGGCCATGGATCTCGCGGCTGCGCAGCGCAGGGCCGACCACCATGTGGTGGCCGCCCCATCCGTGATCGCTGCCATCGCCGTTGCTCGTGAGCGTACGGCCGAAGTCGCTTGCGGTGAACAACGTCACGTTCTGCTCCATCCCAAGCGCTACCAGGGCGTCGTGGAACCAGCGCGCACTCGTCGCCACGCGCGTCGTTAGCGAGGCCTGGTCGCGCAGCTGGTTGCTGTGTGTATCGAACCCGCCCAGGCTGACGAAGAAAACCTGCCGCCGCATGCCCAGCGCCTGCTGCGCAGCGATGAGTTGCGCAACCATGCGCAGTTGTCGTGCGAGTGGCTCCTTGTCCAGTGTCGTGTTGCCGGTCGGCAGTACCAGCGGCGTGACGGGCAGCGCGGGCACGTTCAGTCCAACGAGCGCGGCGCGCAGCTTGGTTTCGGCCTGGATAGCGCGCTGCATGACGCGCGTGTGCTCGGCCTGGAAAGGGTTGTTGCCGGCATCCGCCAGCAAGCTTTGCAGCGCGACGGCGGTCTGTTCACTGCCCATCGCTCCTCGGGGTCCCAGTGCGTTTATGCCCACAGGGCCTTCGGCGTTGACCTGGTATTGCACGACCCCGGTGCCCGAAACGAACACCGCGTTGCCGTTGGCTGAGACGGTGGTGAACACCGGGTCGGCGTTGGCGGCGGCCAGGATATCGCCGATGCGGCCGCCCCAGCCGCTGCGGGCGCCTTCGGGGTTCAGGCTCTGCCAGGCGCTTTGCTGGTCGTTGTGGCTGAACAGGCGCGGCGGCACGCCCTGGCCCGCCAAGTACTCGGCCTTGGTGATGGGCCGCAGCAGCGTGCCCACGTTGGCCACGACGGCGGCGCGCCCGGCCTCGTACAGCTCGCGAAGCGGCGCCAGTTCGGCTGGCATCGCAAAGGCGCGCCCGCTCCCCTGGGTGCTGCTAGTGATGGGTTGCAGCGCGTTGTACGGCAGCGCAAGCGTAGTGCGCGCGCGGGCGTATTCGGCGTAGCCAGTGGGGTCGTACGGCACCACCCAGTTATGCCCGTCGTTGCCGCCATGCATGAACAGGCACACCAGCGCCTTGTAGCCGCTGGTGTCGGCCGCTGCGGCCTGCTGCGCTAGAGCGGAGAGGCCCGCCATGCTCATAGCCAGCGGCAGGTGCAGCCGCTGGCCGATGCCGCCCGCGGCAGCCGCCAGCCCTGCGGTGCTATGAAGGAAGTGTCTGCGTGAGGCGTTCATGTGTAAGGGCTTTCGGCGGGTCAGCGTTGGACGAGGTATTCGGGCGACGCCAATGCTAGGAACAGCGCCACGCGGGCGCGATTACGGTCACTTGTGGTCGTAGCGGGCACGGCGGCTACGGCGTTGACGATCGTGCGGCGCAGGCGCTCGCTCATGCGGCCGGCAAAGAGCAGGGTATTCAGGTGGTCCATCATTGGGCCGGGGCCGCTGGCGGCCAGCGTGGCTTCGAACTCTAGCGTCGCAGTGATCTCCGGCGCGGCCCCGTTGACGCCCAGTCCCCAAGTGATCAGGGTCTCTGCACGATTGACCCATGCTGCCGCGGTGGACTCGCTGGTGATCTGGAATTCCGGCGCCACCAGCCCCGCATCCGCTAATGCCGAATTGGGTGGCACGTATCCCGGTCGGTAGAAGCCGAATACCGAGGGTGCCGTAAGCGGGCGTTGAAGGAGTTCGATCGTGCCGCCATCGGTTTTCCATTCACCGGTCGATGACTTGGCGTCGAACGCCCGAAGGAAGTGCGCCACGCGCAGCACCGGCTCACGCACCTTGCCGTGCCCCGGCCCCGGCAACGCGGGCCGCGCTTCTGTGTCCAGCAAGACGGCGCGCACCACGGCGGCCAGGTCGCCGCGCACGCCACGGCCGTTGTTGGCAAACAGCTGCGCCACACGCTGCACGTAAGCGGGGCTGGGGTTGCTGGTGACCAGCCGTTGGATCAGCTGGCGGCTGATGAAAGGCCCCGTGTTGGGGTGCATGTGCAGGGCGTCCAGCGCCATTTTCAGGCTTTGCGGGCCCGGGGTGCCGGCAGGGATCGTCACCGTCCAGGGCTTGCCGGCAAACAGGCGCTTCTCTTGCAGGCTGTGGAAGGCGGCATAGTTTTTCATCAGCCGCAGGTCCACGCGTGCGGCCCCTGTTGCCGCCAGGTCGGGGCTGCCCCCGCGGAAGTTGTTCGCCGTCAGCTGCGCGTCGTCGAAGCCCCAGGCCCAGCCGCTGAAGACACGGGCCATGGCCATCACGTCGTCGTTGGTGTAGGTCTCGATGGGGTTGCCGGCGGCGTTCAGTTTGGGCGTGCCGTCGGGGTTCAGTTCCAGCAGGCCGACGCTGAAGAGCTGCATCACTTCGCGCGCAAAGTTCTCGTCGGGCATGCGACCGGCGCCGTCTTCCTTTTGGTTGCGCAGGTGCGAAAGGTAGATGCCCATCACCGGGCTCAGCGCCACCTCTTCCAGCAGCGTGCGGTAGTTGCCGAAGGCGTGCCGGTTGATGCCGTCCAGAAAGCCCGCATAGGCGCGGCCGTAGGGATACAGGTTGCTGTCCGCCAAGCTGGCAGTAAAGACCTGCTGCAGCGCAAAGGCGGTGCGCTTGCGCAGCTGGTCGGGCGCCTGCACGGTGGTGCGCCAGAAGGTCTGCACGTTCCAGTTGGGCGTGTAGCTCTTGCCGGTGCGTGGCAGGAAGTCGGGGCCTTGGTCCTGCCGGGCCTGGAAGGCGGTGACGAAGTCGGGCGTGGCGGGCAGCCGCAGTTGCTCGTCAATCCACGTGGCGGTGCCGATGGTCTGAACACGTTCCACTTCCGCGCGCGTCGGCCCGAAGGTGGCCTGCTGTAAGAAGCGAGATGCTTCGCCCGCACGGGCCAGCGCGGCTGAGTCGACAGTCGTTGCGGGCCAGGTGATGCGCAGCGCGCCGCCCCAGTACATTTCTCCCTGGCCGGCTATGACGTCCAGCCCATCAAAGGCCTTGGCGCCGCTGCCCCGGTCGTACACCGCCAGCACAGTCCGGGGCAGCGCCACAGTAGTGCCCTGGCCTACGTATGCGACGAAGAGGTCGCGCTGCTGCCCGTTAATGGCCGCGTCGTTGGTGAAGACTATGTCCACCAGCGTGCCGGGCGGCACGGGGGAGACATCGAAGCTGTAGTCGGTGAAGGCCGTTGCTTTGACCTCGATGGTGGCGACCACTTGGCCGGCGACGCGTATTTGCACCACCGGTCCGATGCCGCCGGCCAGCGTGCCACGGGCGCGTAGGGTCAGTGGGGTGGCGGGGGCCCTGGTGCTGGCAGCAGCGGTACCGGCGTCGGCCGTGTTGCCTGGGGCCGACGTGGCGACTGCGGTGCCTTCGCCCACCCCGGGTGCCGCGGTGGCGGTTGCCGAAGTCGCCGCGGCGGCAGGGGCGGTGGCAACGGTGCCGCCGTCGCTAACGCCACCGCCACCGCCACCGCCGCAACCCGCCAGCAGCGTGGTGATTGCAAGCGCGACGGCTGCAGTCGTCATGCGCGATCGGCTACGCCGGCGCAGTTCCAGGACCGTGAACATGTTCATACCTTCGAAACCAGGGCCCCGCCGCGGGA
>Ga0105048_10004474_pt1 | contig 22771 bp, 6 predicted proteins | sample MAT05_FD_78382 | JGI IMG/M metagenome (GOLD analysis project Ga0105048, IMG submission 78382) | Freshwater microbial communities from Lake Fryxell liftoff mats and glacier meltwater in Antarctica - MAT-05 | ecosystem: Environmental > Aquatic > Freshwater > Ice > Liftoff microbial mat | place...
AGCTTCACGCGGCCGGGTTGAAGCGGCGCCACAGAAGGCTTTCCGTTGATGAGCGTTTTCTGGCTATGGACTGAGGAACTCAAAAGGGACAGCTGCACGGGGAGATTCGTAGCAGGGTCCCTGACTTCGGGCACAGCAGGATGCCGAAGCCGAGGTGGGCCCGGTAACCATTCAGCTTTGCGTCCGAAACGGAAGCCAAGTCCAGCGTGTATGTATGACTGACCCGATTGCCTCCATTCGGGTGCTTGAGGTGTCCGATACCAGCAGGTCGTGAGCGCCTTTTTGCGGCCACGACTGCGAGTTCGCGGTCAGACCTAACAGCAGTCATAGATCGTAGGCCAGGCAGGTCAATACGTGACTCGGTTGCGGGGCACGGACTTCGAGGGTGATGTGAACTGCCCGAGGTCGTCACGAAACACCGCACATAGATTGTTCCGCCGGCATCGCCATGTTTCAAGTGGTGCCATCGACATCGCACTCAACTGGATAGACCTTGCGTGGGTACTCACCCTGATCCAAACTGCGTCAGCTCGACGGCGATGCGCTGGCCACGCTGACCCGGGCCGACGAACTGGAACTGCTCTACCTGCGAGTGCATTCAATGCGCAATTTCAACTATGTCAAAGACCGGCCGATCGGCACGCTGAAGGATGACGCCCTCCCGGCTGCCGGCGCACCGGCTGGCAAAACCGTGCGATAGTGAAGCGACTGCCAGAAGCGACCTCGTCCGCCGTACTGCAGAGCGCCCACGCTGATGAACAACGCCGGTCCGGTTTATTCGCTTGCCGACGAGTTGCGGGCACGGGCAGAGTCTTCGGCCTGGGCCCGCTTCACCGCACCGGCCGACACGCAAGAGCTGTACGCCGCCTGGCTGACGCTGACTGCGGCCCACGTAACGCGCGCGCGCGCTGCGGTTCTGCTCACCCGTGAGCTGGACAACCAGACCTTCACGGTGGCGGCAGCCTGGCCCGACCCGCGTCGCGACCTCCAATATCTGGGTGCCGTTGCTCAGCAGGTGCTCGAGCGCCGCGAAGGCGTCGTCGCCGGCGCCAGCGGCGACGGCGCACCGGCCGCCGACGGCGCGGCCCAGGTGGGCTATCCGGTCGAGGTTGCCGGACAGCTGCAGGCCGCGGTGGTGTTCGACCTCGGCCCGGGCGCGCAAGCAGGGCTGCAGGATGCGCTGCGCCAGATCCATTGGGGCAGCGCCTGGTTGATCGATCACTTTCGCCATGGGCTGCTGCAGCGCCGAGAGGCCGAACTGGCGCGCATGGCGCTGCTGAACGAGCTCCTGGCCACCGCCATGCAGCACGCGCGGCTGGAGCCGTCGGCACTGGCCGTGGCCAACGAACTGGCATTGCGACTGCAGTGCGACCGCGTGTCGGTCGGCTCCGAGGCAGCAGGCCAGGTGACGCCGCTGGTCATGTCCAACACCGCCACCTTCGACCGGCGATCCGATCTCGTGCGCTGGGTCGGCGAGGCCATGGACGAGGTGCTGGACCTGGGCGTGGCCGTGACCTTCCCGGCGCCGTCGGAAGACGAACTCGGTGCTCTGGCCCACGCCGAGAGTGCGCGCCAACTCAACGTGGCGGCGATGCTCTCGGTGCCGGTGCGGCACGAGTCGCAAGCTGTGGGCGTGATCACCTTTGAGCGCAACGAGGGACCGCCCTTCAGTGAGCCCGAACGTGAGCTCGCGGCCGCGCTGGGGGTCATGCTCGGCCCGGTCTGGGCGCTGCAACGCACCAATGAGCGTGGCTGGTCCGGTCGCCTGCGTGATAGCGCTCGCGATGGGCTGCGCGAGATTGCTGGGCCGAACCACCCGGGGCGGAAGCTCGGGGCGGTCGTGCTGGCGCTCTTCATCGTCGTCATCACGTTCTGGCAGACCGACCACCGCATCTCTGCCCGCACTGTGGTCGAGGGCTCGACCCAGCTTGCCATGGTCGCGCCCTTCGACGGATTCCTGGCCGAGGCGTCGGTGCGCGCTGGTGAGACGGTGAAGAAGGGCCAGCCGCTGGCGCGGCTGGACGGCCGCGACCTGCAGCTCGAGCGTTCGCGCTGGAGCGCGGAGCGCGAGCAGTTGCAGCGCCGCTACCAGGTGGCGCAGTCACAGGCAGACCGCGCTGCGATGGGTGTGCTGGCCGCGCAGGTCAACCAGGCCGAGGCGCAGCTGGCGCTGGCCGAAGAACGGCTCGCGCGCGCCGTCGTGGTGGCGCCCTACGACGGCGTCGTCGTCTCGGGCGACCTCAGCCAGCAGATTGGCTCACCGGTTGAAACCGGGCGCCTGCTGTTCGAGGTGGCGCCGATGCAGGGCTACCGCGTGATGCTGGAGGTCGACGACAAAGACATCGCACGCCTGGCCACGGGGCAGAGCGGCGAGCTCGTGCTCTCGGGCATGCCCGACCGCCGGTTGCCGATCACCGTGCAGCGCATCACCCCCGTGGCCAAGCAGCGCGACGGTCTGAACCTGTTTGCCGTCGAAGCCGCCATCCAGGGCAGCGCGCCGGCTGGCCTGCGTCCGGGCATGGAGGGCATCGGCAAGGTGGTGGTGGGCGAACGCAGCCTGCTGTGGATCTGGACGCACGGCTTCTTCGGCTGGCTGCGGCTTGCGCTCTGGAACTGGATGCCGTGATCCCGGCGTGCTGGCCATGATCGACACTCCGCTGCACAGCAGCCTCTGGTACCGCGTGGCCGAACTGCGGCCGCAACTGGCTGCACGCGCGCGGCTGCACCGGCACCGCTACCGGGGCGATGTCTGGTACCTGCTGCAAGATCCTGCCTCCGGCCGGGTGCACCGCTTCTCGCCCGCAGCGCGGCTGGTGCTGGCCGCCATGGACGGCCGGCGCAACGTGCAAGACCTGTGGCTGCTGGCCGGCCGCAAGCTGGGCGACGACGCGCCAACGCAGGACGACCTGATCCAGCTGCTCGGCCAGTTGCACGGCGCCGATCTGCTGATGACCGACGTGCCGCCCGACGCGCTGGAACTGTTCGAGCGCGGCCAGAAAGAAAGCCGCGCCAAGCGCCGCCGCTCCTGGTCCAACCCGATGGCCATCCGCCTGCCGTTGTGGGATCCGGGGGCTTTTCTGGACCGGCACGCCGGGCTGTGGCCGCTGCTGTGGGGACGCGCTGGCGCCGTGGTCTGGCTGCTCGTGATGCTGCCGGCATTGATCCTGCTGCCCTCGCAGTGGGCCGAACTCAGCGGCAACCTGTCGGACCGCGTGTTGCAGGCCGACAACCTGCTGCTCATCGGCCTGATCTTTCCGCTCATTAAGGCTCTGCATGAGATGGGGCATGCCACCGCCAACCATGCCGCCGGCGGTGAGGTGCACGACATGGGCGTGATGCTGCTGGTGCTGATGCCAGTGCCCTATGTCGATGCCTCGTCGGCCAACGTGCTGCGCTCGCGCTGGGCGCGCGCATGCATCGGCGCGGCTGGCATGATCGTCGAGTTGTTCATCGCGGCGCTGGCCTTCTACGCCTGGATGCTGGTCGAGCCCGGCCTGCTGCGCGCGGTGTGCTTCAACATCATGCTGGTGGCGGGCGTGTCCACTCTGGTCTTCAACGGCAACCCGCTACTGCGCTACGACGCTTATTACATCTTGACCGACCTGGCGGAACTGCCCAACCTGGCGGCGCAGTCGGCACGTTACTGGGGCTACCTCATCAAGCGGTACCTGCTGCGCATGCGCGATGAGACCTCGCCCGCCAACACCCGCGGCGAGCGCTTGTGGTTTGGCTTCTACGGCATCAGCTCGGCGGTCTACCGCGTCTTCGTGACGCTGGCCATTGCGCTGTTCATCGGCGCGCGTTTCTTCTTTTTCGGCGTGGTGCTGGCGCTCTGGGCAGTGGTCATGATGGCCGTGACGCCTCTGGCCAAGGCGCTGAAGTCGCTGAACAGCCTGCCGGCCACCCAGGAACGGCGGGGCGCCGTCTACGGCACGCTGGCGGCGACTGTCGCGGCACTGGTGGTGCTGGTGGCTGCAGTGCCACTGCCTCATCGCACGCAGGCCGAGGGCGTGGTCTGGCTGCCAGAGCAGGCCATCGTGCGCGCCGGCGCGCCGGGCTTCTTCCGTGCGTTCGAGGCTGCGCCCGAAGCCTGGGTCGAGCCGGGCACCGCTCTGGCGCGCAGCGTCGACCCAGCACTCGACGCCCAGGTTCGGTTGCTGCAGGCGCGGGTCGACGAACTGGAGGCCAGCTACGCCGCCGAGTTCGTGACCGACCGCCCGCGCGCCCAGATCGTGCGCGACCAGCTCGCGCACGAGCGGTCTTCGCTGCAGCGCGCCGTCGAGCGCACGCAGGGGCTGCTGGTGTCGGCCTCCAGCGCTGGCCGCTTCACCGTGCAGCAGGCCGCCGACATGCCCGGCCGCCATCTGCGGCAAGGCGAAGTCATCGGCTACGTCATTGGTGACGCCGTGCCCGTCGTGCGGGTGGTGCTCGACCAGGCCTCGGTGCAGGCGGTGGCGCAGTCGACGCGCGAAGTCGAGATCCGCCTGTCGGGCGCGCTGGACCAGCCGCTGGTCGGCCGCATCCTACGCCAGGTGCCGGCCGGGCGAGACGAGGTGCCCAGCCAGGCGCTGACCGCCACCGGCGGTGGCCGCATCGCCGTCGACCCGCGTGACCCGCAGGGCAAGCGCACGCTGGAGCGGGTGTTCGAGATCGACGTGGGCTTTGTCACCCCACCTGCCGGCCCCTTGCCCTTCGGGCAGCGTGTGCACCTGCGTTTCGACCACCCCCCCGAGTCGCTGGCGGCGCAGCTCTGGCGCCCGGTACGGCGGCTGTTCCTGCGCCACTTCGATGTCTGAGACCGCGCTGCTGCGTCTGGCGCCCGGCGAGCTCGCCAGCGGCCGGCCTTACGTCGAGCGTGAGGAGAAGACGCCGCTCTGGCAGGACGAACTGGCGCTATCGCTCTGGTACCGGCTGGCGCTTCCGCTGTGGCGATCGCTCGGCGGCGGCACGGTGGCGGCGCGCGCCGTGGTTGCGCAAGCGCGCGCCTGCGCAGCCGAGATGGCCGCGCTGGACGACGCCGGGCTGCGTCTGCGGGCGCAGCGCTTGCGCGTGGAGATGCGCCGCAGCGGTTTTGGCGCGGCCCCGGTAGCGCGCTTTTTTTCCGTGGTGCGCGAAGCCGGCGGCCGCGTTCTGGGCAAGCGCCACTACGACAGTCAGGTCCATGCCGGCTGGCTGCTGCTGCAGGGCACGCTGGCCGAGATGGCCACCGGCGAAGGCAAGACCTACGCTGCGACGCTGCCGGCGTGCGCAGCGGCGTTGGCCGGGTTGCCGGTGCACGTGATCACCGTCAACGACTACCTGGCGGCACGCGACGCCGAGACGATGGCGCCGCTGTATGCCTTCTTCGGCCTGCGTTGCGGTGCCATCGTGCACGGCATGACGCGCGAGCAGCGGCGCCAGGTCTACGCCGGCGACATCACCTACTGCAGCAACAAGGAATTGGCCTTCGACTACCTGCGCGACCGCACCGCGCTTGGCGACCGCGCCAGCGTGCTGCACCGTGCAGTGGCGGCTGTGGCCGGGCAGCGCGGCAGCAGCGGCGAGCCCACCGTGCTGCGCGGGCTGAGCTTCGCCATCGTCGACGAGGCCGACAGCGTCTTCATCGACGAGGCGCGAACGCCGCTGATCCTGTCTGCCACGCTGGGCCGCACGGATCGCAACGAACTCACCGACTGGGCGCTGGTCTTCGCGGCGACGCTGCGCGAAGGCGAGGACTACAAGCTCGAGCGCGCGTTGATGCGCGTGCGGCTGACCGACGCCCTGCGCGACCGCCTGGAGGCCGAGATCGACGGCGAGCCGACGTCGGTGCCTGTCGATGCGCCGGCGCTGCCGTCTGGGGTGGCGCTGCGTGAATGCACCGAGAAACTCGTGCAGGCACTGTCCGCATTGCTGCTGTATCGGCGCGACCAGCAGTACGTGATCGCCGAGGGCAAGGTGCAGATCGTCGATGAATCCACCGGCCGGGTGATGCCCGACCGGGCCTGGGAACGCGGCTTGCACCAGATGATCGAGGCCAAGGAAGGCCTGGAGCCCAGCGGTGAACGCGCAACGCTGGCACGCATCACCTACCAGCGTTTCTTTCGGCGCTACCTGCGGCTGGGCGGGATGACCGGCACGGCCACGGAGGTGGCGGCCGAGATCGGCCGCGTCTACCGGCTGCCGGTGGCGCGCGTGCCGCTGCACCGGCCTTCGCGTTGGCACGATGAAGGCGTGCGCTGCCTGCGCGATGCGGGGCAGAAGTGGGACGCCGTGGTCGCCAGCGTGCGGCGGCATGCCGTCGAGCAGGGCCGGCCGGTGCTGGTGGGCACACGCACCGTTCACACGTCCGAGGAGCTCTCGGCGCGGCTGGCCGCGGCGGGCATTGCGCACGTGGTGCTCAATGCCAGGCAGGACAGCGACGAGGCGGCGGTGATCACCCTGGCCGGACACCGCGGCACGGTCACCGTGGCCACCAACATGGCCGGGCGCGGCACCGACATCGCGCTGGCCGAGGGCGTGGCGGCGGCCGGCGGGCTGCATGTGATCCTGACTGAATACCATGAATCACCGCGCATCGACCGCCAGCTGTTCGGCCGCGCGGCGCGCCAGGGCGACCCGGGCAGCGGCGAGGCCATCGTGGCGCTCGACGACGAGTTGTTCACCGTGCACTCGCCACGGCTGACGGCCTGGGCCGGGGCGCTGGCATCGGGGCAGGCGGCGCTGCCGCCCTGGGCGCTGGCCTTGCTGCGCCGCGCCGCGCAGTCGGCCGCCGAGGCGCGTAGCCACACGGCGCGCATGGCCAGCCTGAAGCATGATCGTCGTTTGGCCAGTGTGCTGGCGTTTTCCGGGAGAGGTGAGTGAAGTATCTGCTGGCGGTCGGGTGGGTGATGCTGGCGCCGTCTTGGGCGGCGGCGGCTGGTTTCGAGTGCCTGCTCGAGCCCTGGCAGGTGGTCGAGGTGCGGGCGCCGGTGGACGGGATGATCGCGACCATCGCCGTCAACCGCGGCGATACGGTCCGCCGTGGCCAGCCGCTGGTCACGCTGCAGTCCGAGGCCGAGAAGGTTGGGGTCGAGTCGGCCGCCTACCGGTCGCGCATGCAGGGGCAAATCACCGCAGCGCGCAACCGCATCGACTACGCGACCAAGAAGCTGGTGCGGATGACCGACCTGCAGAAGCAGAACTTCATGTCGGCGCAGGCCCTGGACGAGGCCGATGCCGAAAAGCGCCTGGCGGAATCGGAACTGCAGTCGGCGGTGGAGGCGAGCGAACTCGCGCGTATCGAGTTTCAGCGCGCGAAGGAGTTGCTGGCCATGCGCACGATGACCGCGCCGTTTGCCGGCGTCGTCGTCGACCGCATGCTCAACCCGGGCGACCTGGCCGAATCGGGCAGCGGGCGCAAGCCCGTGCTGAAGGTGGCGCAGATCGACCCCATCCGCGCTGACGTGCCGCTGCCGGCTGCGATGTTCGGCCAAGTGCGCAGCGGCACCAAGGCGGTCGTGACTGCGGCTGTCGGCGGCGGGCGCTTCGACGCCATCGTGCGCAGCGTGGACCGCGTGATCGACGCGGCCAGCGGCACCTTTGTGGTCCGCCTCGAGATCGCCAACCCGCAGGGCCTGGTGCCCGGGGGCTCGCGCTGCACCGCAGACATCGTCGGCGTGAGGCAATCGCCGCGCTAGTCTGGCGACCGTGTGCTCGCGGCTAGGCGCGCGCTCGGCGAAGCGCAAACGGGATCGCAATCGACCCGAGCATGAAGAGCATCCAGGTCGACGGCTCGGGCACGGCCAGCACCTCGAACTGCAGCACGCTCGGCAGTGGCAGCGGCATGGCGCCAACCACTATCCCCGTATCGAACGTCACCACGCCCAATGGTGCGGCAGGGTCGATCGTGAAGCGGTAACGCGCCAGCAGGGTGTCCACGGCGAAGGTCTTCTCCGGCAGGTAGAAGAACGCACACGCCTGATCGGTGCAAAGGCCCGATCCGCCGTCGGTGAGGCCTACTGTCTGCTCGAAGGAGACGAGGTGCAGGACAGACGCGACATCTGCCAGCGCGGGCACGATGTCGAGCGCCTCCAGCACGGTACCGGCGCGGGCATGGATGGAAAGATCGACAGCGGCGCCGGGCACGCCTTTGGTCTGCCCGCCGTAGAAGATTTCCGCGTGGCAGGTGAATGCCATCCACCCGAGTGCGCCCACCCCCAAGACCCGGCGCCATTGGCCCGTTTTGGAAACTTTCATATCGCTACCTTCTTTCCATGGTTGACAGGGTTGCCGAAACCTTCGGCAAAACGGCGGATACCGCGGAAATTCGCAGTCTGAACGCCGCATTGCGCTCATCGTGGGTTCGCCCGAGATGGTTGACGAACGTCTCCTGCCAGGCCTTGCCGGGATCGGCCTTCGGCGACTGCAGCGCAGTGCGGGTCGTGACCGGGCGCGCGAGCCAGTCGATGACCGGTGCCCCGACCTGGGTCGGGCCGGCCGTTTCCGCGCTGTGCGTCGAGAAGAGCCTGGCCCGCGCTGCGGGGTCGAGCGTGCGTGCCATTTCGCCGGTGCCGCTTGCCTTTGCAACCGGCGTGCTCAGAGGGAGATCGGACAACGGCGTTGGCGTGAGACCCAGCACCTTGCGCTGGATCAGCAGGGCATCGATCGACTCCAGCCGGCCGTTGCCGTTCACGTCGCCGACGATGAGCGGATCGACCAGCGGAAAGGCCTTGAAGCCGGTATCGAGCCGAACCACGACGCGCTGGACGTACTGCGCGTCGAGCGACGAGTAGGCAGCGTTGCCGGTAGTGTCGCCGGGAATGGTGACGACATGCACGCCGTCGTCGTCCAGCGCCGCCGTGGCGCCGCCGTCCACCGAAACGTTGCGAAGGTCGAGCACCTGCCTGGCGCCGTAAGGCGCCGTCACTGGCACCGTGGCGATCAGTCGGCCAAGCTCCAGATCGGCGCCGCTCACCGCCGCCGCGAACACGACTTGAACCCTGGCCACGCCTGGCATGCTGAGGTCGACGGTTGCCGTGCCGCCCGCAGGGTTGGAGAAACCCGTCACCTGCAGCAGCGCCGGGTCGAAGTGGATCTCGAAGGCCACGGTGGTGAACGAACCGGCGCCGGAGATCCGGATCGGGACGCCTGCCGCACTGGTGGCCACGCCAGCAGCCTGGCCAGGGCCGCGGGCGAAATCGGCAATGGAAACCTGCGCCAGGGCGCTAGCACTCACGCTGAAAGTCGCGCTGAAATCGTCTCCTGGCGTGCGGTCGGCATTGCCGTCGAGGAGGTCGCCGTTCACCGTGCGGAAGCCGGCCGCCCCGCTCTTCAACGTCACCGTGTAGTTGCCATCGGTGAGCGCCGAACCGGTCTTCACGAAGACGAAACCCATGTTGTCGGCGTCCATCACGAGCGATCCGCGAACCACGCCGCTGGGGCCCGTCACGACCATGTCCGTCGCGCCCAGCGCGGCCCCCGGTCCGGCGCCGTCGTAGAGGTTCAGCTGCGCCGGATCCAGCGCGCGGTTGAAGCGCATCGCGAGGCCCGACGGGTTCGACGTCAGCGAGGACACCTGCAGCGGCGGCTCGTCGATCTCGAACGTCGCGTTCGATGCGTCGCCAATGGCAGGATTGACCGACGAAACGATGCGGATGACATAGGCGCTGCCAGCCGGGAACAGCGCCGGATCAACTGTCCACGCGTACAGGCCGTCGTTCGCTTCGCCGGCGGCAAGCGTCTGGAACGGCCCGGCAAGACCGGTCGACGAGACATCGATGTCGACGGTCGTTCCGCCGGCGTGGTTCCAGCGGATATTGAAGACGGAGAGCTGTTCGATCACTTCGCCGCCGTTCGGCGCGATGACGATGATGAACTCCACCGCACTCTTGGAGGCCTGCTCCGTGTTGCCGTAGGCGCCGACGTTCACGTAGCCGCCGTTGTTGGCTGGCTCGCGGCCGAATGGGTCGGCCGGGTTGCCACGGTCGATGGCCGGTGACTGCTGGGCGTCGATCGTCTCGACCGCCATCAGCGCCGCTGGCGCGCCCGGGATGATGAAGCTCGGCCCTTCTACCGGTGCCAACGAGCCGCCGTGGAAGCTACCGAAACGGCTGCGCTCGTGGAAGTCGTCGTCGCGGCCGTCGCTGACGCCGGGCTCGAAGCCCAGCACATTGTCGGCGCCGTTGGCATCGACGAACTGCGGGTTGGCGAAGATGCTGTCGGTGTCGGTGCCAGAGGCGGCCTTCCAGGCCGCGAGCGTCGCGCGCTCGGCGCCGTTCCACGTGCCGATGCGCCCGGTGCCGAAGAGCGAACGGAAGAAGACGTTGTTGTCCGCACTGAAGCCGGCCTGCGAATCGGGCGTGACGGCGATGCCGAGGCCCGATTGCGCCCAGATGATGTCGTTTCGCACGTTCACGTTCTTCGAGGCGCCCTCGATGCGGATGGCGTCCGCGGTGGGCTCGAAGAAGGTGTTGTTGACGATCTGCAGGCCATCGGCCGCCCGCGCGCGCAGGCCTGCGGTAGTGCTGTCGTAGACGAGGTTGTTGCGGACGATCAGGCCGCTGCCGGTGATCTCGATGCCGACCGGGTTTGTGTAGACCACGTTGTCCAGCAGATCGGCATCGTCGGCCCGGATGCCGGCCACGCGGTTGCCGTAGACCCGGTTGCCCAGCACGGTGGCATCGACCGCGTCGATGCCGATGCCGTTGCCGCGCACGACGTTGGACTGCGCCGTGGCACCGTTCTCGACCCGGATCCCGACGGCTGCTGCGGCGGTCTGGTCGACCACCGTGTTGCCGGCCACCATGACGTTGCCACGCCCGGTCAAACCGCTCAACACGTTCTGAAAGACGATGTTGGCGGTTAGCGGCACCAGCGTGGTGGAGCCCACCAGCGCCGGTGCACCACCGCCCGCGTTGGAAACGACCATGCCGCGCGTGTTGCCGAAGCTCAGATTGCTCTGGATCGTCGCCGCACCTGGGTTTCGGATGTCAAAGCCGGTGCCCGTGTTGTTGATGGCGTTGTTCTGGCTGATGTTTGACACGGCAGCGCCGACGAAGAAGCCGCCGCCCGCATTCCCGGATGCCGATGAGCCGGTGACGCTGCCGATCTCGCCAGCCAGATGGATACCGAAGCCGCCGTTGTCCGTGCTGGTGAGCTGCTTGAAGCTGCCCGTTGACGACCGAGTCTCGATGCGGATGCCTTCGAGCAGGTGGCCGGAGGCGGTGACGCGGCTCGCCGACAGGTCGTCGCTGCCGCCATGCGCGTACAGGCCGCGCTGCGCATCGCGCAGCGTCAGGTGGTCGAGAGTCACGCCATCGGCATCGTTCATCTCAATCAACGGCCGGCCGCGATCGCCAGGGATGGCGGGCAGCAGCTCGGCGAGCAAAGCAGTGTTGGTGGGCCCGGTGAGCGTGAATCCCTGGTCGAGCCCGAAGCCGAGATCGATGCTGCCCGAGACCACCAGCGGGTCGATCATCGCGTAGCTGCCGGTGTCGATACGGACCGTGTCGCCAACCTGCAGGTCGTACACCCGCGCCAGGTTCGTAACATAGGGCTTAGGCGCCTTCGCCAGCTTGCCGGTGTGGCGGTTGTCGCCGATAGCCCCTGGCGTGTACTCGTCGTTCGCGTTGGAGCGGTCGTCGACGAAGTAGTCGCTGCCGTCTTCGGCCACCGTGAACGGCTCCTGGCTGCGGTCCAGCACGAGCGGGTTGTCCACCCACGACACCTGGATGCGCAGGCCGTAGGTGCCGAAGCCGATGCCGTTGTCTTCAGGCGTCCACAGGAACTCGCCGTCGTCGGCCGTAGCCGCCGTGATCGTGGTCAGGAAGGCCGGGCCGTCGGCCGTGTCCCGGTACAAGTCGACGCGCACCTGCGAGCCGGCCGTGTTGTTGAAGCTCTCCCAGCGAATCGGCAGCTCCCGCCCGCGCACCGCGTCGACGTAGAGGTCCGGGGTACGCAGCGCGATGTGTTCGACGCCAGGCTGCGGCGCCTGCATCGGCGAGGTGAAGCGCTGCGTGGCGAACATCGGGAACAGCGTGTAGTTGTCGTTGTGCCGGCTCTCAAACCGTGGCCGCGCCCAATCCGGGTTGACGACGGTGGCGCCCACCGAATGCAGGTCGAAGCGGGCGATGTCGGCCTGCCAGTCGAGCACGTCAGTGAAGTCGCGCGTCCAAAAAGCCACCTTGCCGGCGCCGCTGGTGTAGAGGTTGTTGAAGTCGCTGAAGAAGCCGGCCTGCGAATCGTTGGCGACGAAGATGCCGTAGCCGCCTTCGGCCCACAGCGTGTTGCGCAACACCTCGACGTTCTTCGAGCCGCCAGCGATGCGGATCAGGTCGCCAGTTGGCGAGTAGATCGTGTTGCCTTCGATACGGACGTCGGCCGTGCCGTTGACCGCGACGGCGGCGATCGTGGTGCGGTAAATGTGGTTGCCCTCGATGCGGCTTCCCTCGTCGGCGACGACGCCGAAGCGGCCCAGGCCGACGCGGTTGAACTGCACGGTGCCTGTGAAGTTGGCCACGCCGGCCACGCCGCCCTCTATGACGTTCGCGGCCGACAGGTCAGCGCCGCCCATGACCCCGCTGCCGGTCACGCCGACGGTGTTGCCCGTGAGGTGCTGGTTCTGCAAGCCGGCGGCCTGCAGCCTGACGCCGGTGCCGTTGTCCGAGATTTCGTTGGGCGTGCTGCCGGTCGCGAAGCCGAGTGCATCGGTCGTGCCGGCCACCGTGCTGACGATGCCGGTGGTGTTGTCGTGGATGCGGTTGCCGCCCAGCGCCGCCGCCGCGTTATAGCGCACGCCGACCTGGGCGCTGCGGAAGTCGTTGTCGTGGATGCTGCCGCCGAAGGCGGCATTGACCACGAGCCCGGTCGCCGACGCGAACACATCGTTGTGTGCGATCAGGCCATCGGCGGCGCCTGCGAGCGTGATGCCCGTCGTGCCGTTGAACCGGTTGTGCAGCACCTGCAGTTGCGTGCCGCCGTCGATGACGAGGCCGCCCGCGCCGATCAGGTTGTCGATCAGCGCCAGCCCGCTGACGCCCGCGCCGACGGTGACGCCAGCGCTGAGATTCATGCGCTGCAGCACGCCACCCGCCTGCACATCGACCGGGCCGCTGATGACCGAGCCGCCGCCTTGAGCGCCGAGGATCGTGACGCCGCCATCCCCTGCCCCGAGCGTGAACCCGGCATGGGCGCCCGGCGCCAGCACGATGACGTCGCCCGCGCCGAGATTGTTGGCGTCCAGGATCGCCTGCACGCCAGCGCCGCCTGCAGCGGCGAGGAACACCTGCCCTGGCAGCGCCGTGAGCGTGCGCAGAAACGCCTGCGGCAAGCCGGAGCTGTCGTCCGTCCAGCCGACCGTGGGCCGACCCGCCGCGTCGACCGCAAGGTCCAGCGCGGAGAACTTGCCACCGGTAGCACTGAGGCCACCGCCGCTGGCATCGCCGGGCAGCGTCTCAACGAACTGGCTGCCGTTCCAGCGCTTGGCGTACAGGCGCGCCTCGGTGTCGGCATAGTTGGAATTGCTGTGGTCCGCCCAGACGAGGAACAGCTCGCCGCCGCCGGATTCGAGCTTCGGGTCCAGCGAACGGCGCGCGGTGTTGCTCACGCCCTGCTTTACGGCGCCATCGGGCCCTGCGCCTACCCAGTTGTTGCCGCCGGCATACGTCTTGACATAGATCTGTTCGAAATCGCCGACGCGTTCGCGGTAGGCGACGAAGAGCTGGCCGTTGAGCCACGCTGCATCCGGCTCGCGGCTCTCGTTGGCGGGGCTGTTCGAAAGGCCCGTACCCGAGTCCGAGACTGCGAGGCCGACCCAACTGGCGCCTTGGCGCACGAGGGCGTAGATCTCGACATTGTCGGGACTGAAGCCGTTCGGCGCCACGCCGCTCCAGGTGACGGCGACATTGCTGCCTTCGGCAGCCACGTCGTACTCGCCCACGGAGCGAGCCTGCGTGATGCCCCCGCCCGAGGCCGATCCCGGGGTAATCTCGACCCAGTTCGCGCCGTCGAACACGCGACCGTACACCTGGGCTGTGCCCGACGAGGTGTCGATCCAGGTCACGAAGATGCGGCCGTCCACTTCGACGACCTGCGCCTGGTTGGCACGCGCCGTGTTGCTGACGCCGCCGGGCAGCAGCGAGTTGCCGAGCGTGACCCAGCTGTCACTCACCGCGTCGTATTGGGCAGCCATGACATCGAGGCCGGTCGCGTGCACTTCCGTCCAGGCCACGATGGGCCGGCCGTCGATCACGGCCAGCGTCGGCAGGCGCGAATGTCCGGCCGAATCGCTGACGCCGCCTCCTGCGGCGGAGCCTCCGAGCATCACCCAGCCGGTGGCGGCTGCCTTGGCGACATAGATCTCGTGGTTGCCGTTGCGGCTGTCGGCCCAGGCCACGTAGCGCTCGCCGGTGAGCGGGTCGACCGCCACCGTCGTGTCGAGCGCATCGCCCACGCCACCGGACAAGCCGAAGCCGGTGGCCGAGCCTGCGATCTCGGCCCACCAACCGGCGTAGACCGGGCCGGCGGGCAAGGTGTCGAGCGCGAGCGGGTCGTCCGCGCTGACGGCCACCACCGGATTCGGCGTCGCGGCCGGCAGCACGATGAGCGCCGGGTCGTCGCCGGCGCCGGCGTCGATGAGGTTGCTGGCGCCGAAGGTGTCGATGATCTGGTCGTCCCCGCCTTCGCCGAACAGCACGTCGTTGCCGCCCTGGCCGTCGAGCCGGTCGCGACCGGAACCGGCCTCGTTGCCGTTGGTGCCAAAGTCGCCGTACAGGTAGTCGACTGCGTTGTCGTCGCCGGCCACGTTGTCGTCGCCGGACAGCACATCGTTGTCCGCGCCGCCCAGCAGCACGTCCTTGCCGGCGCCGCCCTGAATGATGTCGTCGCCTGCACCGCCATCGACGATGTCGTCCCCCGCGCCACCCAGCAGCACGTCGTTGCCGCCGTGGCCGAAAACGTAATCCCTGCCGTCACCGCCGTCGATGCCGTCGCGGCCCTCGTCGGAGCCATGCAGCACGTCGTCGCCGGCGCCGCCGAGGATGATGTTGATGGCGCCAGTGCCGGCGTGGATGCGGTCGTCGCCCTCGTCGCCGAACAGGATGTCGTTGTCGCGCCCGCCGTCGATGTCGTCGAAGCCCGCGCCGCCGCGGATCAGGTCGTTGCCGAAGCCGCCGCGCAGATCGTCGTCGCCGCTGCCGCCGTCGATGTTGTCGCCGTGCGCGCCGCCGTCGATGGTGTCGTTGCCATCGCGCCCGAAGATCATGTCGGCGCCACCGAGGCCGAAGACGCGGTCGTCGCCCGGCCCGGCGTCGATGTAGTCGCCGAAGTAGATCGTGTCGTTGAAGTCGGGGTCGTCGCTGCCTGCGTCGGAGCCGAAGATCAGGTCATCACCGTCAGAGGTGTAGATGAAGCTGTTGAGAATGCTGTTCTCGACGCGCACCTCATCGGCGTCTCGCAGGGTCTGGATGGTGGTGCTGTCGGCAAAGATCGCGCCGCGCAGCACGATGCGTGAGCCGCGGCCCGGGTCGGCGTCGCCGAAGTCGCCGAGGATCGTGACGGTGCTCGGCGTGAACATCAGGCTCTCGAGCCGGGTGTCGACGTCGTCACCCACCCGCAGCGTGATGCTGGCTTCGTTGCTGAAGATGATGCCGCCCTCCATGAGGTAGAGGTCCTCGTCGGTGGCAATGGTGTCCGGCACCGTCAGGCGGATGATGCCGCCCGGGCTCACCACCTGCTGCACGTTCATCGAGCTGGCGGTCTCGAGCAGGTAGACGCTGCTGGAGGCGGTGGCATTCAGCCGCCCCGGCCGGACGGTTGAGGAGTCGATGTCGAAGTCGTTGACTCTGTCGCCGATGCCGCCGTTGTTGGCCACGAAGAACAAGTTCACGCCGATGGAATCGGCCTCGGCATCGTCGAAAGCGTCCAGGATGTCGCCGCGCAGCGTGGTCAGCGACACGTCTCCCGCCGCCGAGCGGATGCGGTCGACGTTCATGTCGAACGCGGTTTCTATCAACACGATGTCGGAGCCGGCATCGCCCCGCACGCGTGACGAATCAATTTCCAGCGCGTTCTCGAACGTGCCGACGCGGCCCTGCGGCGCGGAGAAGGTGAGGTTGACGCCCAGCACGTCGGCATCGGCATCGTCCGGCGCGTCGATGATGTCGGCGAGGCGCCCGGTCAGCGTGACGTTGCGCTGGGTCGATTCGATGCGCCCGATGCGCATGTCGCCCAGCTCTTCGGTCAGCGTGATGTGGCCGTTCGTCAGCACGTCGATGTTGCCGGGCGGAAACTCGCCGATGAACAGTCCTCGGATGTCGGTGTAGCCCAGCAGGTTGATGAAGCGTGTCGCATCCTCCGGCAGGCCGACGATGTCGATGTTCCGGCCGCTGCTGATGAGGCGCTGCGCGTCCAGCGGCTGGCCGACGACATAGCGTACGTCGACTGCGGCGAAGCCAGCGCCCCAGACCCCGCGCGGGAAGACGGTGGGCACCGTGCCCGGCGACTGGCGGAAGTGGTCCGTCACGATGGTCGTGCGCGGCGGCGCTCCGGGAGGCCCGGGCGGGTTGGCCGGCGTGTTCACCACAGCGGATTCGAACACCTCGATTTCGTACGGGCCGGGCACGACGGTCGGCTGCCGCCGGCCGTTCAGCAGTTCGAGATCGACGTTGGCCGACCGACCGTTGCCGGAACTGACGCGCTCGACGTCGACGTTGAAGCCGGTCACGGCCTCGGCCCCGGTCAAGCTGCGGCGCAGCAGGCCACGCAGCTCCATGAAGTTGGCCTGGCCGGCATCCGAGGTGCGGTAGCGATCCGCCGCCGCAGTGGGGCCGTCGTTGCTCTCGACAATTTCAAGGCGCAGGCGCTGAAGGTCGCCGCGTCCCACGCTGCCCTGGACAGCCTGGATACGGAAGCTGTCGGTGCGGATGAGCCCCTGAGGGGTGGGGAACTCGCCGCCGCCGGGCAGGCTGGACAGGATTTCGCCGCGCTGGTTGAAGACGTTGGTCATCCCGATCGGGTTGTTCACCACGCCGCGGAAGGTGATGTCGGGCCGCAGCGCATCCTCCCGGTTGAAGGTGTTCGAGATGCTGATCAGCGTCGGCTTGAAGTCGTGGTTGACGTCGAACTCGAAGTTGTCGACGTGATCGACATCGATGAACACTTCGCGCTCGGGCGTGCTCAGGAAGGTGTTCACCACTTCGATGTCGCCGATGACCATGTCGCGGTCGGACTGGTTCAGGATGTCCACCTTCCCGTAGGTTTCCCTGAAGGTGAACAGCGGCCCGTCGGGTAGCACGGTGGTGATGTTCGAGTCGCCGCTGTCGATCGACCGGAACAAGGCCTGCCCACGATCGTTGTCGTTGATGATGTTCTCGACGATGAACTCGCCGTTGTTGTCGGGATCGATGAAGGACCCGATGGCGCTGCCGACGCCCACAACGCTGACGTTGATGGCCTTCTGGATGCGCCCGTCGGGGCCGACGATCAGCGTCGGGTTAGGGCCGGGCAGCAGTAGCACGTTCGCGTCCCAGTTGATGTTGCGCGTGCCTTCCTCGGCGTCGATCTGCACGAACAGCGCGAGCCGGTCGAAGCCGCCGGGTTGCTGCAGCGGCGTCACGTCGATGGCCGGCACGCCCGGGCCGGGGAAGAGCCGCGGGCCTGCGGTAACGAGCGCGTTGGCATCGGCGTCGATCAGGGTGTCAACGGTCAGGGTGGCGTCCGGATGGTTGTCGTCGCCTCCGAACAGGCCGGTGGCGTCCGCGACGAGGTTCTCCGCGATGTCGACGTCGTGGGTGATCGCGCGCAGGTCCACGCCTTCGAAACCGGTGACCTGCGCGCCGCTTCGGATCGCGGTGGTGGTGTTCGGCTGCACGTTCCCGCTGGCCCTGGCGTCGGCATCCGCAGAAAGCCCGACTGCGTCGGCATCAGCCTTGTAGGTGTAGTTCAGATGCAGCCACTGCGAGCGCATCGACACGCTGCGCGCGGTGACGCGGGCATTCGAGCCTGCCACCACCTGGGTCTCATCGTTCAGCGTGCCGCGCGATGCGGCGTTGACATCGGCCACGAAGCCGCCGGCGTCGCTGTTCGTCGTTACCTTGGCGTCGAGCGTGGATTCCGATGACACGCGCAGGTGGCCCTGCGCTTCGATCACCACGTTGTCGCCGACGATGTTGCCGCCACCGGCATCGACGCCGATGTACGCACGGTTGCTCTGGTTGGTGTCGTTGTTCGCTTCCGAATCACCCACCGCGACGAAGCCGCCGCTGCCGGTGCTGGCGTAGGCGGAGGAATTGACGACCGAGCTTGTTCGCACGTCGACGTTGCCGCCCGCCTGCAGCAACGCCGGGGCGATGAAGGCCTGCACGTTCTGCGTGAGCACCAGATTCCCGTACGGGTTGTTCACAGCCACCACGCCGCCGCCACCGCCCTTGGCGACCGCCGAGCTCTGGCCATCGCCCGTCGGGGGCGACAGCTCGCGCAGCGACACGCCGCCCTGGCCGAGCAGCAGGTGGTTGCCGCCGGGCGCGGTCATCAGGTCGAGCCGGAGCTGGTGCACGCCACTCTGCACGGTCAGGTCCAAGCCGGGCGCGGACAGTTGGTGCGTGCCCACCCGGCCGCTGCCGTTGATTCCGATCGCCGTGCCGCCGGGCGTGGCGGCCAGCTGGAAGGTGTTGCCGGCGATGTTGCGCACGTGGTACGTGACACCGTTGCTCAAGCCGCCGATGGACTGGCGCTCCAGCACATGTTGCTGCTGGTTCGCCGGTGTGCCCTTGTCGGGCGTCAGCGCGATCGGCGTGGTGTCGACGTCGTCGTCGCCATCGTCCGGGTCGGCCGCGTCGCGCGTGGTCGCGAGCTGGATGTGGTTGGCATCGATGACGATGACGAAGTAGGCGGTGCCGGAGGTCAGCCCGCCGATGGGCGTGCCGTCGGGCTGCACCCGGTAGGTCACCCGGTTGCCGACACCGAAGCCGTGGTTCTGGAAGAAGATCTGGTTGTTGTCGGTCGGCGCGCCCGCGTTGAGGTCCACCGACTCGCTGGTGAACGCGCGTGCCGGCGGCGCCACGTAGGTGACGGCCTGGTTCTCGACGTAGCCATGGCCGAACGCGGTGATGGTGTCTGCCGCCTCGTCGACGAGAGCCGGCGAGAACGTCCGGTCGAAGAACGCGCCGCTGCCCTGGGCCTCGTCGCGGTCGGTGTAGAGCTTGATCGTGAATTCGTCGAGGCTGCGCACGAAGAATGTGTTCGACCCGTTCAGGCCGGTGCTGACCGACGTGCCGGCGGGGGTGTACTTGACCGCATCACCCGAGACGAAGCCGTGCGACACCGCGAAACGGATCGTGTCGCGCGCCGCATCCACGCCGGTGTCCGGGTTCAGCAGGTCGGCGGTGCTGCCGGCCGAGGCCTCGAACACGGCGCCGAGCTGGATGGTGTTTTCGCCGGTGAAGATGGCGCTGTATTCGCGCCCGGTCTGCAGCGTGCTGCCGTCGGCGGTGCCGATGGCGGCATTGCCGTTGGAGTTGTAGGTGACCCGGTCGCCGTTGGACAGCCCATGCTGGGTGAAGCTGATGGTGTCGGCGTCGATGGTGGCCTGGTCAGGCGTGAAGGTGTCGCCCAGCACTTGCGCAGGCTGCGCGCGCGCCAGCGCTTCGACGACCACCGAGCCGTCCACGTCCAGCGTGGCGCCTGAGTCGATGAAGGCGTTCACCGTCGGCTGGACAGTCGTATCGGCATTGGAGGCGCCGACGGCGACCACCCCGCCACCATAGGCCTTGGCGACGGCGTCGCCTTCGGCGCGCAGGGACTCGGCGTGCAGGGTCACGCCGCCACCCACGTTCTGCATCGACACGTTGTTGTCGATCACCGCCTCGACTGCGGGCGTCAGATTCACGGTCGCCCGCGCTCCGCCCGAACTCACCACGCCACCCGTGCCGGTGACGGTATCCGCCTTGGCGGTGTTGATCGCGATCGCGCTCAACTCGACGTTGCCGGCACGCAGGACCTGCGCGTTCTCGTGGAAGTAGGCCGTGGTGTCGCTTGTCAGCGTGGCGGTGGAACCGACGCTGCCTTGGCCCACCACCACCCCCACGGCCCCCCCGCCGGCCTTGGCGGTCGTCCGGTTGCTGGCCACCGCATGGGCGGCCACGTTGCCTGTCGAGGTGATGCTCGCCGAAGACCCGAACGCCACCCTCGTGTCGCCCGTCGTGCTGGCCGAGGCATCGGCGCCGGCGCTGCCGACCAGGCCGACCGTGACCACGGTGGTATCCGCAGTGGCGGTGCGGGTACCGTTGGCATCGAGTTCGAGAGAGCCCACGGAGACGATGCCATCGACAAATGCGCGCACGAGGTCAGATGCTGAGGCGCTCGGATTCGCGCGGCCGACGGCGGCGATCCCGAAGCCCGAGGTATCGACGTCGGCATCAGCTGTCGAGCTGAGCACCGCAGAGAGAGACACGTCGCCCGCGTTGACAGTCGCGCCGCCTGCCACGAAGGCGTCGACGGCATGCTCGGTCAACGCTGTCGGGTTGGCCGTCGTGATGGTACCCAGGCCTGCGCCAAAGCTCGTCATGGCGGCATCTGCGGTGTTGCCGAGCGAGCGCGCCGTCATGGCCACGTCGCCAGCGTTGAGGGTCGCGCCGCCACCGATGTAGGCCCGCGTCGAACCCAGCACGCGCGCCTGGGCGGCGATCTCCTCCACGTTGACCAGCCCTATCGAGATGCTCAGGTTCTCGGCCGACGCATGGCCGGTCGCCTCGGCCAGCAAGGCCAGCAGCCCGCCACTGACGCCGAGGTTGGCGCCATCGGCGACATAGGCCGCCGTCTCGTGGGCCACGGTGACCGGGATGTCGCTGCCGCCGACATTGCCCAACCCGATGTTGAGCGCGAACACGTCGCTCGTTGCGCGGTTGTTCGGCGCCCGCGCGGCGACGTTCACCGCCCCGGCATTGATGGCGAAGTTGCCGCCCAGATGGGCGAGCGTCTGCCCGCCGACCAGCACGTCGGGCTCGACTGTATCGCCGTTGCCGAGGGCCACCGAGATCGACAGCGAATCGAGCGACGCGACGTTGCCGTTGTCGACCTGCCCGGCTGTCACGTTCAGCGCGCCACCCAGCGTGATGCTGCCGGCCGCACCGCTGGGCGCAACGCCGGCACGCGGGCCGAGGTAGGCGTCCACGACGTGCAGCGTGTGAACGATCGGCTTGATCGCCGAAAAGTCCACCAAGCCGACAGTGACGATGTCGGCCGCCACACGCGCGGTATTGGCCGCCGCAGCGTTCAGGCTCAGGCTGCCGGCGCTCACGTTGACGCCTTCGGCGGCGAACGCCCGGGTCGCACCCAGCGTCTCCACGGTGGGCTTGAACGTGCCGATGCTGAGGAGCGAGGCGCCCAGCTCGAAGCGGCTGAGCCTGGCCTCGTTGCGGGAGGTGGCGCCGAGCGCAATGCCGCCGCCGTTCAGCACGAAGCCCGTTCCGGCGCCGACCATCGCTTCGGTGTCGTGGGTGGTGCGGACTTCGGTGGTGACCTCGGTCACCTGCACCAAGCCCAGCTTGATGGGCACGGTGTCGGAGCCGGCGGTGTTGGTGGCGTTGGCCTGGCCCGTGATGCCGGTGGCGTTGATGGTGTAGTTGCCGCCCACCGAGACGCGCGTCGTGCCGCCCGCAGTGATGACCGGCTTCACCAAGTCGACGCTGACCAGCGCAAGGGCGATGTTGACCTCGCCCACCGAGGCGGTATTGACCGAGGTCGCCGACAGGTCGACGCCGCCGGTCAGCGTGATGACGCCGGACAGGCCGGCCTGCGCGGCAGCACCTGGCGCTGCGCCTATCCACGCGCCGACCTGGTGGCTGGTGATGGCGGTCGGCTCGGCTTCCTGCAGCGAGAACAACGACGCCGCGAACTGGAAGCGGTCGACGCTGGCATCGTTCTCGGCCGATGCGTCGGCGGTGATGGCGGACGCACGGATGTCGGTGTCCTCCATCACGTAGGCGGCCGTAACGCCGCCGGCATTCGCTGTCGACTTGACGAAGTTCAGGTCCACCACGCCGATGTCGACTGGCGCGATCTGGTCGATGGACGCTTCGTTGTCGGAGCTGGCCTTGAGGTTCAGCGCGCCGCTGACCCTCAGGTTGGCGCCCTGCCCCACGAAGGCCTCGGTGACATGGGTCGTGGCCGCCGACTTCTCCGACTGGTCGATGTCGACGAGGTTCAGCTCGAACGCCAACGCGGCGGATTCCGCAGTGTTGGTGGACCGCGCGGTGGCGTCGGCATGGTCGGCAGCGATGACGAAGGCACCGCCCAGGTGGGCGCGCGTCTGCCCACCGGCATCGGCGACGGGTTTGACCTTCTCGACCGTGACGAGGCTGGCGTCGACGATGACCTGGCCGACGCTCGCCGTGTTCTCGGACGTGGCGTTGAGGTTCAGCCCGCCGCTGGCGATGGCTAAGGTGGTGGGCGGCTGGCCGGCGGGCGCGGCATTCTTTGCCGGGCCGACATAGGCGGCGACGAGGTGCCCGGTCGTCGCGTCGACATCGGCAAGCTGCACACTGACGCCGACCACGCCGGCGTAGTCGAGCCCGGCGGTCGCATTGCTGGTGGCATTGGCGGTGCTGGTCAGCGTGCCCACGTTGATCGACGCGCCTTCGTCGATGTGCATCTGCGTCGAGCCCAGCACCTTGGCGTGGCTGGCCGTGTCGGCCACGTTGACGAAGTTCACCGTCACCGACAAGTTGTTCGCGCGGGCGTCGTTGTCTGAACTCGCCAAGAGGGCCAGCACACCCGTCAACTCGACATCCGCACCGCGGGCGAGGACTGCTTCGGTATC
>Ga0105048_10004475_pt1 | contig 22770 bp, 13 predicted proteins | sample MAT05_FD_78382 | JGI IMG/M metagenome (GOLD analysis project Ga0105048, IMG submission 78382) | Freshwater microbial communities from Lake Fryxell liftoff mats and glacier meltwater in Antarctica - MAT-05 | ecosystem: Environmental > Aquatic > Freshwater > Ice > Liftoff microbial mat | place...
CCCAGTGCCGCCTCCAGCAGTTCGAGGGAGTCGAGATCCGCCGGATCGATGGTGCCGATGGCCGGTTCCGTGAGCTGGACCACGGGCACGCCTGCCTCGAACAGGGCGGCGATGACCGGCACCAGGTCGGCGGCGCAATCCCTGGCCCGGCGCTGTACGTCGCGCGCCGTCGTCCACGGACCCAGCAGGCACGCCTTGATGAGTGGCGGCTCGATGCCGGCCACCGCCGCATAGTGGTGACCGACCGCATCCGCCGCACGCCACGCCCCCACGACCGCGGTAGGGTCCCTGCCCCTGACGGCATGCACGTGCCCATCGGTGAGCATGCCCAGCCCCGCCTCCAGCTGGTCCGCGATGGTCGCCACCAAGCGTTCCTGGGGCGTGCCGTCGATCTGGGGATACGGTCCGATGAGCGTCGCGAACACGCACGCAGCGTACCCTGCAACGCATGATCGACAGTGCCCCGGCCCAGATGCCCGTGCCTCTCGCCCGTGGCGCCAACGGAGCCGTGGCCAGCCCGCACCACCTCGCCACGCAGGCCGGTATCGGCATCCTGCGCCAGGGCGGTTCGGCCGTGGACGCGGCCATCGCCACGAACGCCGCACTCGCGGTCGTGGCCGGCCACTCGTGCGGACTCGGCGGTGATGCGTTCTGGCTCATCGCCGACCCAGCCACGAACGAGGTCGTGGCACTCAACGGGTCGGGTCGGTCGGCGGCTGGCGCGACACCCGCGGCGGCGGCGGCGGCCGGACTGACGCAGATGCCCGAGCGGGGTCCCTGGTCGGTGACCGTACCCGGTGCCGTCGACTCCTGGGGTCGGGCGCACGAGCGGTTCGGACGCCTGGCGTGGGCCGACCTGCTGGCGCCCGCCATCGAGCTGGCGGCGGGCTTCCCCGCCAGTGCCGGCTGGATCCTCGCCGTCGAACGCGCTGCCACGCTCTTTGGTACCACCAGCGATTGGGCGCTCTCGTATCGAGCAGGTGGACGTCCGTGGCGACTTGGCGAGAGGGTCCGATTGCCGGCCCTGGGCCGGACGCTGGCCATCCTTGCGGCAGAAGGGCCGGACGTCCTCTATACCGGTTCCCTCGCGGTCCAGGCAGCCGGCTACCTGGAACAGGCGGGCTCCCCCGTGCGCGGGGCGGACCTTGCCGCGCATCGGTCCGACTGGGGGTCACCCATCTCGACCACCTATCGGGGTGTGACGTCCATGTCCCACCCACCCAACAGCTGTGGCGCGGTGGCCCTCGAGACACTCGCCATCCTCGACCACTTCGATGCGCCGCCACCGGGTGCGTTCGATGGTCTGGGCGTCGCGGACGCCCGTTGGGTCCACCTCGGCCTGGAGGCATCGCGCATCGCACTCGCGGACCGGGATCGGTGGCTGACGGACATCGATGCCATGGAGCCAGGTGCCCTCGACCAGATCCTGGACCGCCAGCGAGCAGGTGCGCTGGCGGCATCGATCGACCCTGACCACATCGGCGCGGTCGTGCCATCATCGCTGCCGGCCGGCGGCGGTACCGTCTACCTGTGCACCGCGGACCGGGACGGCGGCGCTGTCAGCCTCATCGAATCCAACTACGCGGGCTTCGGCTCGGGTCTGGTCGACCCAGCGACCGGGATCGGGTACCAGAACCGAGGGGCCTTCTTCCGCCTCCAGCAAGGTCACGCCAACTCCCTGGCGCCACGCAAGCGAACGCTGCACACGCTCACGCCCGGGATGCTGTTGCGGGACGGTCGGCCGTGGGTGGTCCACGGCTCCATGGGCGGCGAGATCCAGCCCCAGGTCTTCGCCCAGGTCGTGTCCGCGATCGTCGATGGCGGCGTGGACGTGGCCACGGCCGTCGGGGCGCCGCGCTGGGCAGCCGATGTCCCAAGGCACATGGGGCCGGCATCACTCACGGTCCTGGAGTCGCGCTATCACCCGGAGGTCGTGGACGGACTCCGCGCTCGGGGTCATGTGCCGCACATCATCGATGCGTGGTCGTCTGCGATGGGTCACGCCCATGCCATCGAGATCATCCACGACAGCGCGCAAGAAGACGATCGGACGTTCGCGGCGGCGACCGATCCACGCTCGGAAGGGCTGCCGGGCGCATGGTAGCCGGTATACTGCTAGCGGCCGGTCGCGCCGCGCTCACCACCTCCGTGGCTGGCCGATCCGCGCGCCAGCTGCGCAACCTGGAACCAGCCGCACCACCACCCGGAGACCCTGTTGAGCTCGAACATCAGCCAGAGCTACCCCAGTGGCAGCGAGACGGAGGCCGCGCGCGCTGCGGCCGTGGAGCGGGCATTCGGCGCCTTCGACGGGTTGCGTGACAAGGTCGCCGCAGAAGCCTCGCCACTGGGAGACGTAGAGCCCGCCGACCACGGTGCTCCCGCCCGCTGGTGGATCTGGGTCTGCCCCAAGGAAGACTTCTCCGGACGACTGCACGTCGCCGGCTACGCCCGCGAAAGGCACGCCCTGTATGCCGTGTGTGACACCCACGGGGATACCTACCTCAGGTAGCACCTGCCCGAAGTCTCGGGTACCGGCCGCGGTCTGCGGCGCGAGCCCAGCGCTTCGGGTGCCATCGTTGAGTCCGCTCGGTGCATCAACGTGGCCCGCAAGCGGGACGCACGCCGGCCCAGCGCCGCGTCCCTCCCGGCTGCCGGCTGCGGTCTGCGGCGCGAGCCCAGCGCCGCGTCCCTCCCGGCTGCCGGCTGCGGCGTCGCTCCCGCTATCGCTGCGCGGGTGATGCGCAGAACGGACTCATGGGTGAGGCGCGACGTCTCAGGTGGGCGCCCGAGCACGCAGCGACACGGCCCACCATCAGGCGAGCGACACATCTCCGCTCCCAGCGAATGGGTCAGCCCCGCCACGCCGAGTTTCAGACCCGTTCCAGCGGCGAGGACGACGATCTTGCGGAGTCAGCGACGTATCGCCATGTTCAGTGCCCAGATGTCGGCGTCAGGACGGCTGCGGCGCCCTCTTGAGGGCCATGGCCGGACGATCCGGGCCATCCTCGTTCGCTGAAAGCGCAAAGGCGGGAGCTGGGCGACGGACCGGGCCAGGAGCCCGCGGGCTGATGCGTCGAGCGGACTCACGGAGGCGGGACGGCAGGCTTGGGCGCCCCGGAGCGCGTGGCGACACCAGACCGGGGACCCAGCCCGGCCCGGGCGCGGGGCCGATCGTGAGATCACTGAGTCGATCCATGCGCCGGATCGAGCACCATCGATCCACCCTGCGCTGGCCACCGCTCGACGGGCAAGTAACGATCAGCCCCGGGCGAGGCGCTCTGCGGCCCACTCCCCGACGACCGGGTCGCGACCGAGACCCAGGATGATGCCCGCGAGCAGGACGGTACGAGGCACGATGGAGTCGACCTCCAGGTACTCCGCCGGCGCATGATCGTTGCCCCCGATAGGCCCCAACCCGTCGATCGCGGGTACGCCCACACCGGCGATGGTATTGGCGTCCGACGCCCCCCCGGTGGCCGCGTCACGCAGCGTGAAGCCGAGCCCGGACGCGACCGAGACCGCGTGGTCGACCAGGCGTCCTGACCGCTCCAGCTTCTCCATCGGCCAGAAGCGACCCATCAACACGACCTCGCAGGTCGTGTCGGGCACTGTGGTCGACGCCGCGATGCGCCGGATGGCGGCCTCGGCCTCCTCCAGCGTTGCGCGCTCGACCGAGCGCAGGTCGACCTGGATGATGGTCTCTGCGGCCACCACGTTCGGCCGCGTACCGCCGCGCACGACACCGGCATTCACGGTCACGCCCGGCCAGCGGCCATTCAGGGCGTGGAGTGCCACGATCTTGTGGGCGGCCTCCAGCACTGCGCTGCGGCCCTTCTCGGGTTCCACGCCAGCGTGCGCCGCACGACCCGTGATGCGTAGCTCGAAGTCGGCGATGCCCTTGCGCGAGCTGACGATGTCGCCGTTGGCGCGGGCACCTTCCATGACCAGTGCCGCGTCCACGGTCGCGGCGTGGGCGAGGATCACGGGCGTGCTCACGGGCGACCCGATCTCCTCGTCCGGATTGGCCACGAACACGATGCGCTCGAACGGCAGTGGCCCGAAGTCGCGCAGGATGCGCAGCGCGTACAGCCCCGCCAGCAGGCCACCCTTCATGTCCGACACGCCCGGACCGGTCGCGATGCCGTCCGCGATCCGGAATGGCCGCTCGGCGACCGTGCCCGGATCGAACACGGTATCCATGTGGCCGACCATCAACAGCGCGCCGCCGGTCGTCGTGACCCGGGAGCCGAAGGTGCCGACCAGCGTGTCCCCGTGCAGCTCGTTGGGCTCGATCTGGACATCCGCACCGAGATCCCGGAACGCCGCTGCGACCCACCGCCCGACCTCATCCACACCGGCCTTGGTGTACGAGCCGCAGTCGATATCCACGAGGCGCTGGAGGTCCGCCAGGTACGCCGGCAGTCGCGCGGTCATGAGCACGGTAAGCCGATCGAGGTCGGCCGGGCTGACAAGCTGATCCATGCGCCCGAGTCTAGCGGCCGCCCCAAGTCACGCCCGTCCTCACGCGATGCCTCGGCAGGCTATCCTCGGCCACGTGCGACTCGTCGAGATCCGGCTCCTGGACGGCCCCAACGTCTATCGGCTCGAGCCGACCGTCAAGGTCGAGGTCGCCGTGGGACGCCGACGCACCTGGTTCGGGCAACGGCTGCCAGGCATGCATGCCCGCGTCCGACTGGGCGCCGCCGTCCCTCGATCCGCAGCACCCCGGTCGGTCGCTGACCTTGCGGCCTGGGTCGGCATCCTCCACCACCGATCCGGCGCCGACGCCTGGCTGGTGGGCGAGGGCCGCGCGACGACACCCGGGCGCGCCCGTATCCAAGTGACCATCCACCGCACGTCCGAGCCGGGCATCTGGGTCGTGGCATACCCGTGGCGCCAGGACGGCCGCGCGCAGGCCATCGCGGAGGCAGCCCTTCGACTCGTGGACCTCGACCTCGTTCCGGCGACCACACTTCCCGCGACCCGCCGCACGGCAGGCAGGAAGGGTCGATCCCGGACACTGACCCGGTCGCTACGTGCGATACGCGCGGCCAGCTCCCAGCCACCGGAGTGGATCCGGGACACCGAGCGCCGGGTGCCGGCCATCAGCATCAGTGGCACCAACGGCAAGACGACCACGACCCGGATGATCAGCCACATCCTCCGGCGCGCCGGACGCCACGTGGGCACGACCACATCGGACGGCGTGCTCATCGACGAGCGGCTGACCGAGTCGGGCGACCTGACCGGGCCGTACGGCGCACATGTAGTGCTCACCGACGAGCGCGTCGATGTCGCGGTCCTGGAGACGGCGCGCGGCGGCATGATGCTGCGCGGCGTTGGCTACGAGTCGAACGACGCGTCCGTGCTCACGAATGTCAGCTCCGACCACATGGACCTCCACGGCATCCACACCCTGCCCGAGCTGGCCGAGGTCAAGTCGGTCATCTGCCGCATGACGCGGCCGGAGGGTGTCGTGGTGCTCAACGCGGACGACGACCTGGTGGCCGCAGTCGCACGACGCGTCCAGGCGCGTGTCTGGCTGTTCTCGATGGTGCCCGGATCCGTGCGCGTCCGGCGCCACCTCGCGGCGGGCGGCACGGCCTTCGTGCTCCGGGACAGTCAGCTGATGGAGTGTGAAGGAGAGCGCCGGATTCCCATCGCAGCCGTGAACGATGTGCCCGCCACGCTCCATGGCCTGGCGCTGCACAACATCGCCAATGCCCTGGCGGCCGCGGCCGGTGCGCGCGCACTCGGCGCAACCATCGAGCAGGTCACCACGGGGCTGCGGACCTTCTCGCCGAGCGCAGAGCAGGCACCTGGGCGGCTCAACCTGTATCGCCGGGATGACACGGTCGTCATCGTCGACTTCGCCCACAACGAGGCGGGGATCGGGGCGGTCCTCGCGGTCGCCGAGGGTCTGGTCGGTACTCGCGCCGCCCGTGCGGGCACGCGCACCCTGGACGTCATCGTGGGCATGGCCGGCGACCGGCCGGACGACACGCTGCGGGGCGTGGCGCGTCTCGTGGCAGAGCGCGCCGACCGCGTGGTCATCAAGGAGACGCAGCGCTACCTGCGCGGCCGGACCCGCGAGTCGGTCATCGGGGAGCTGAAGGCGGGTATCGATGCGGGTGGCGGCAGCGGCCGGACGACCCAGGTCTACGAGGACGAGCGGACCGCAGTGAGCGGCGAGATCGACGACACGGGCCGGTTGTCCGCCACAGGGCTACCGGGACTGCTCGTGGTCATGTGCCACGAGGATCGCGGCGCGGTCACGGCGGTGCTCGCCGAGCGGGGCTTCGTGGCGGTATCCGCGGCCGAGGCGGTGGCCGTGGCCCCTCGCTGACGGCGCCTATCCTTCGGGGACGAACAGCTCGTCGGGTGCGGTGATGGCGATGCCAGCGCCCCGGTCGAATGCCATCGCGGCGCGGTAGACCTGCGTCGAGTCGTCGGCACAGATCACCACCAGGTCACCCGGATGTGCCCGGCGCATGCCCGCTTCGGCGGCCTCCAGCTCGTCGAGGATGGCCACGGCCCGATTGCAGCGAGCCCCTTCGGCACGCGCCCGGCGGACACCCTCCAGCACGTTCGCCGCGCTCTCTCCGGGCTTGCGGCCACGCAGGTTGACATCCTCCCGGACGATGATCTCATCGAAGGAGCGGGCTGCCTGCGCGCCGTAGTCCAGCTGGTCCTGGTCTCGTCGGTCACCCGGGATGCCGATGACCCCCACGGCCGTGCCGTGCCGCTCGGCCGGGGCCGTCTTGCCCGGCTTGGTGCTGCGGCGGCCCCGCCGCCCATCACCGGCCATCGTCAGATCCACGAACTCCGTCAGCCGGCGCATGCCGTCCACGTTGTGGCAGTAGTCGATGACCACCTTGAAGCCGCGCACGTCGACCTCGTTGAGGCGGCCGGGCGCCTGGAAGAAGGACGTGCTGAAGGTGCGCAGCCCCTGTCGGATGTCGTGCAGGTGCGCCCCGGCCGCCCACGCTGCGGCAGCGGCAGCCAGCGCGTTCGCCACGTTCATCCGGGCACGCCCGTCGAGCGTCGCGGGGATGAGGTGCGAATGGATGAGGGGCATCGTGCGGGGCCCTTGGCGCAGCGCCAACAACTCGCCGTCATCCGTGTCCAGGATGACCATCGCGGCGCCACCCCGGCCACAGTGGCCGTCGACCCGGTCGAAGCCGTCCTCGCCCTTCTCCGTCTGCATCGAGAAATAGATGACGCGGCCCTCGGACTGGCGCGCCATCTTCGCGACCAGTGGGTCATCGGCGTTGAGCACGGCGGTGCCGTTGCGGGGCACGGAGTCAACCAGGACGCTCTTGATGGTCGCCAGCTGGGCGACCGTATCCACGCCCTGCAACCCCAGGTGGTCGGCGGACACGTTGGTCACGACCGCGACGTCGGTGCGATCGTAGCCGAGGCCCTCCCGCAGCAGCCCACCACGCGCCACCTCGAACACGGCAGTGTCCACGAGCGGGTTCTGGAGCACGGTGCGCGCCGAGCGAGGCCCGGACATGTCGCCCTTGCGGGTCAGTCGACCGTCGATGACGATGCCGTCCGTGGTGGTCATGCCCACACGCCGACCCATGAGCTTGAGGATGTGCGCGATCATGCGCACCGTGGTCGTCTTGCCGTTGGTGCCGGTCACGCCGATGATCGGGATGCGGGCATCGCTGCCCAGCGGGAACAGCAGGTCGATGACGGGCTTGGCCACGTACTGCGGCTCGCCCTCGGTCGGGTTGGTGTGCATCCGGAACCCAGGCGCGGCGTTGACCTCCACGATGGCGCCGCCCTGTTCCCGGATGGGCACACCGATGTCGGGCACGACCATGTCGATGCCCGCGATATCCAGGCCCACCACCTGCGCCGCCGTCTCCGCGATCTCGATGTTCTCGGGATGGGTGTCCATGGTCCGGTCGATGGACGTGCCGCCCGTGGACATGTTGCCGGTCAGGGCCAGCTGGACCCGCACCCCCGCATCGGGCACGGAGTCGACCGTGAATCCCTGCTTCTCGATGAGCTCCAGGGCCGCGTCATCGAGCTTGATGCGCGTGAGCACCTTCTCATGGCCAAAGCCCCGCCGGGGATCGTTGTTCTCGATGTCCACGAGCTCCCGGACGGTGTGCGTGCCGTCCGCGGTGACCCCCGCGGGCACTCGCTCTGCGATGGCCACCATCCGCCCACCGACGATGAGCGCCCTGTGGTCCGCGCCGTGGACGTAGGTCTCGACCACGACATCGCCGCCCCGGCTCTCGCGCAGCGCGATGGGGAACGCCTTGCGGACGTCCTCCTCCGAACGCAGGTCGAGGCACACACCCCGGCCGTGGTTGCCGTCGAGCGGCTTGACCACCACGGGGTAGCCGATGGCCTTCGCGGCGGCAACGGCGTCGTCCTCGCGATCGACCGTTTCCGAACGCGGCACGGGCAGCCCGGCAGCCGACAACAGCTGGTTGGTGAGCGCCTTGTCGGACGCGATATCGACCGCGATGGCCGATGTCTGCGAGGTCATCGTGGCCCGGATGCGCTGCTGGTACTTGCCCTGGCCCAGCTGCACCAGACTGTGTCGATCGAGTCGGATCCAGGGGATGTCGCGCGACACCGCCTCATCGATGATGGCCTGGGTGGATGGACCGAAGGCGGAGCGCTCCGCGATGCGGATGAGTCGCTCGAGGGCCGCGGGCAGGTCCAGGTACATCTCGGAATCGTCGGGAGCGACGAGGTAGTTGACCAGTGCTACGGCGATCCGCCCGGCCTCCAGGCCGACCTGTTCCTCGCGGTACTCGAAGATGATGTCGTAGCGGCCGGTCTGGCCCGCCGACCGGGTCTTGCCGATACGCACCTCGGTACCGGCGAGGCATTGGAGCTCCAGCGCGATGTGCTCCGCCACGTGGCCCATCCAGGTGCCATCCGCGAGCCGGCTGAAGAAGCCACCGCGTCGACCCAGCGAGCAGGCGTGCTCCTCCATCGTGGGCAGGAGCGCCATGAGGGCCTCGTTGAAGCCCGGGATCGTGTTCGACGGGTATAGCTCCAGGACACCCAGGTCCGCGGACATCCGGATGACCGGCTTCTTGACCCACACGTTGGGTCCCCGAAGGACGCGTGTCTCCAGGATGCGCAATGTCGGCGCGAGCGGTGGCAGCGGCTCAGCCGCCGGCGTCGACCCCGTCCCCGGTGCCTCGGTCATCGGTCCTCCGTCGCGTCGGTGTGTGGTTCGGTCAGCTGGACGCGACCGCATCGTTCTCCAGGGCGCGCAGCATCGGGGCCGCCACGCGGACCCGTCGCCGAAGGTCGAATCGATAGCCCACGGGCAGTGAATGCAGCACCACGTTGCTGATCATGATCGGCCGATGCGCGCGCACCTCCCACGCGTCCGTCTCGGATGCCTGGCCGTCCACGATGGTCACGCTTCGCCGGCCGATGACCTCCATGACCATGTCCGGCGAGACCACGCCGCAGGTGTCCTCATCGATGCCCAGACCGAGCAGCGCCGGGTTCTGGGCGATGGTCGCCAGCAGCCGACCGAGTCGGTTGCGCTGCTGGAAATGCTGGTCGACGATGACGGCAGGCAGGATGCCCAGACCCGCGGCCATCTGGACCATCCGCTGCTTTGGCGTCCCACCGCTGGCCCCGAAGGCGACCATGTGGCTGCTCATCGCGGAGGCGCCGGCACTGGTGCCCGCGACCACGGAGCCATGGCGATGTCGATCGGCGATGGCCTGCGCCAATGCCGTGCCACCGATGGTGGACGACAGCCGCAGCTGGTTGCCTCCAGTCATGAACACGCCGGTCGAATCGCGAACCGTGCGAGCGGCATGATCGTCATTCGCCTGGTCGCGAGTGGTGGCGTGGATGGGCCACACAGCGGCGGCGCCCAGCTCCGTGAATACCTTGCGATACATCTCGCCGGCGAGCGGACCGAGCGACGAGGCGCTACTGATGACCGCGATGCGCGCATCGGGACCGCCGGCCAGGGCCACGAACCGGGTCAGGATGACGCGCTCGCGAACCTTGTCCTCGGCGCCGCCGATGACCATGATGTGCCCTTCAGCCACGAGTCTGCGGCCCCTCCAACAGTGCTTCGCGGAAGGATACAGGTCCCGGCTTCTTGCCACCGGGCGGGCGGGCGGACCCGGCGAGTGGGTACAGCAGGCGAGCGAGCGGCCACTGGCGCATCGGCGCAGCGGAGCGGCGCGGGCGGACGCCTCTGCGGATGATGCGAACGCTCACGGGCGAGACCACAGGGTTCGGGGCCGCGCCGGGCCGTGAGGGGCTCGTCCGTGGCTCCCAGGGTCCCGCAGGCTGACGATTCACCAGATGATGTGCAGGATCGCGCCCATCGGAGCGCCAGGGACGTTCTGGAGGCGCCAGACTGTGCCGCTCGGGCCGGCATCGTTGACATCATCCGTAGAAGCGCCGATGGCGGCCGGAATGGGGATCGCGGATGGTCGTGAGCTGGTCCGTGAGGTCACCGGACCACCTGAAGGGGGCTCGCAGGACGGCTGCCGATGGCTCGTCGGGGTCGTTCGGATCGGCCCGGACATGCGGCCGCGAGGTCCCGGGACGGCTGAGCGGCTGGCTGGTCGTCAGGCGAGGAGCGTGATCGCCCGGAGTCTCGTGAGGGCCTGGACGAAGACCGTGGCCCACGGCCAGCGTGCCGAGGGGCGTGTCGAGCTCGGAGGTGGTGGTCGGCCCGAGCCGGGCCGAACTCCCGCCCCGGCCGCGCTAGCATGGCCGCGATGCAGCTCACGCCCGGCACGTTCGACTTCCTCCAGGAGCGGCGGCGTCTGCTCGCGATCCTGCTGGTCAGCCTTGCGGGCACGGCCGTGGTCGTGTTCCTGGTCGCCCGGGGCGAGCTCGCTGGCGCGGATGCCCGCGCCTATTGGGGCGGTGTCCGTGTCTGGCTCGACGGCGGCAGCCCCATGGCGCCACCTGCCCCATACCTGCCCTATGTGTACGCGCCCTGGTCGGTGCCCATCTTCCTGCCCTGGGCGTTGCTACCCTGGGATGTGGCCTGGTTCGTGTGGCGTGGCGTCAACGTGCTGCTCTTGCTGTGGTCCGCGTCATGGGCATACAAGCAGCACCCCATGGCCACGGCGGTCCTGTTGTGCGTCCTGGCTGCGCCCATCGCCGCCACGCTGGACACCGGTAACATCACGCTGCTGTGTGCCCTCGGCATCTGGGCGGCGCACTTCGTGGGTCCTCGGCTGGGCGGTGGTCTGTGGGCACTGGCCACGGTCCTCAAGTGGTTCCCGGCACCACTGTGGCTCATCCTGCCCGGGCGAGCCCGACTCTGGGGTCTCATCTGGATGGCTGTCGCGCTGCTGCTGGCACTCGCGACGTGGCCTCAGACCGTCGCCCAGATGCAGGCCGCCATCGCGTTCCCGAGACCATTCCGACTGGACTATCTGCTGCTGTTGTGGGCCTGCGTGCCATGGATCTGGATGCGGCCGCGCCTCCTGCAGCCGGCCGAGTGGCGCCCGCTCGCCCGTGAGATCGTCACAGCCACGCAGCAACAGTGGCGCGAGCTCAGGTCAGCCGACCGGCCCCTGCACGCAGCCATGACGTGGGTCAGCGCTCACATCCGCTCGATGTTCGGCATCTCCCCTGCCGCCGCGGCGCCCGAGCCGGTCGCGGTCTCCATACCGCCCGAACCGGCTGGCTGACAGGCTGGGCACCACCACACACGGCGGGGCATCGCACCCGTCACGAGGCTCCGGATGAGCGTGCCGCAGCGGCGACATGGGCGGCCGGTCCGCCCATAGACCCACAGCCGGTCGCCATCGGCGCGGCGGATCGCCGACCCCGGCGCATCGACACCAGGCTGGGCTCCCAGGGCATCGGGCGTCGTCGTCCGATGGGGCCCCGAGCTGTTGGCCCGCAGCAGCCGGGCGCCTGTGGCCACCAATCGCTCCAGCACGGCTGGGTCGACCCGGCCAACGGGCAGGAACGGATCGACACGCTCCATGAAGCACAGCTCGCTGCGGTAGACGTTGCCCAGACCAGCAAGGGCTCGTTGGTCGAGCAGCGCCTCCCCCACCGGCATGTCACGGCGTGCTGCCGACCCCAGCCGCACCAGCGCCCCATCGAGGTCCGGCGCGGATGCGAGCAGATCTGGACCGAGGGTCGCGAGCGCCGGATGGATGGCCAGTGCCCGGGAGTCGAGCAGCTCCACCACCGGCGCATCGAAACAGACCGCCACGGCATCGGGCACCTCGATGACACACACCGCGCGGGCCGGCGTCCGGCGCCATCGCTCACCAGGCCGGTATCGGTGCCATGAACCGTTCATCCGCAGGTGGGTGTGGAGCGTCAGGCCGCCGTCAAACCCGATGAGCAGGTGCTTGCCCTGGGCGTCCACACGGTCGATGCGCATGCCCACGACCTTGCCCAGGGCCGCCCCACCGGGTCGGGCACGAGCCGCGCGTACGACCCGCCCCAGCAACACGTCCCGCAGCACCGCCGCGGTCCGGAAGAGCGTGTCGCCCTCAGGCACCCCGGGTGCCGCCGAACACGAAGCCGCGGTAGCCAGCCTCGAAGCCGGCATGGGACAAGGCATCCCGGTGCGGCGACGACCCGATCGCTTCGCCATCGATACGGCCGATCTGGAGTGAGCGCATCCTGCCATCGGTGACCAGACCCGACAGGGCGCGCAGCGCCAGCGCCGCGGTCTCCGTGTCGGCGAACGCGGGCAACGTCCGGATGGACTTGCCACCCCGCTCGAGGTACACGACCGGATCCCCGTCCACGAGCACCACGTATGCGCCCGCAGCCCGCGGGAACGAGGCGCGGGCACCATCGGCCCCGCCGCTCGGCCAGGGCAGGGTCACACCATACGGGTTGGCGGGGTCCGTGGCGGCCAGCAACAGCACATCCCGGATCCCGAACGTGCCGGCGCTGCTGTCACCTGGCGCTGACCGCTCGGCCCGTAGCCGGTCCAGGGCTCCCGGCAGCGCGAACTGGGCACCGCCGAGTCCCTCCACGAAGTAGCCCCGTCGGATCCGCCCCCGGTCCTCCATCTCGCGCAGGATGGGATAGATGGCGGCGAAGCCGCCGGGTACGTCCTCCGCTGCTGCGCCGTCACGTGTGAGTAGCCCATTGCGGTCGAGCAATCGCAGTGCCAGCGCATGTCGCCGCTCCGTGTCGGAGGGCGCCACGCCACCGGCGATGGCGATGGCGGTCCCGATCGCCTCCGACACCAGTGACCAGCGACCAGCGCCCTCGGGCGGCCCCATCCGACCCGTGGCCCCCAGCCGCGGACGAGCCGCCGGGCGGTCCCGACCAGCACGTGGCCAGCGCAGGGCACGGATGGGCAGGAACGTGTCGTTGGTGAGTCGGCCGGACCAGACGAGGTCCCAGAGGGTGTCCAGCAACTCCCGCTGTGTGGGTGCATGTGCATCTGACGCAGCTGTCGCCCGCAGCACTGCCGCGAGGAGCTCCCGATAGAACGAGGCACCCCGGTCGCGCAGATGCGCCAGGATCACCGCCGCGATCCAGGAGTCCGCGGAGGTCGGAGCTGCCACCGCCGACAACGCGTAGCCCAGGCGATCCGCGCGCCACAGCTGGACTCGGCCGTCGTCGCGACCCAGCGATCCGGCACCCAGCCAGACCACCTCCCCCGAGGCCAGCAGCTCGTCCAGCATCCGGGCTCCGTAGCGCCCCACACGGGCGGGCAGGATGTCCCGTTCCAGGACGCTCGCCGGCAGCGCCAGACCTTCCAGTTGCGCGATGACCTCCAGCAGCCGGTCCGTACCACCAAGGGTCGAGCCAACCCCCTGCCACGCCGGCAGGAAACGGCCAAGGGTGCGCGGCTCGACCGCCTCGACCTCTCGCCGCAACTTGGCCAGGGACCGTCGTCGGAGCATCCGGAGGACCTCCGGGTCGCACCACTCCCGCTCCACACCACCCGGCCGGAACTCGCCACGCACCAGGACGCCGGCCCCCATCAGGCGCTCCAGACCCGTCTCCACGACGCCGAGTGGCAGCCCCCATCGAGCGACCGGGCCATCCGCCAGGAACGGTCCGTGGCGGCGCGCATAGCGCGACAACAGGCCGCCGAGCGCATCCCGGGTCTGGCCCAGGAACGCCTCCGGCACGCCCCGCGGCGGCACCACACCGACGGCATCGCGGTAGCGCGCTGCGTCCTCCGTGGCGATCCAGCGGATGGCGCCAGCGATACGCACCTCCACGGCGCGCCGGTCCGCGGCCAGTGCCCCCAGCCACTCCCCCGCGGCGCGGCCGCGCGATGCAGCATCGATGCCTCGCACGCGCGCGGCGACCTCATCCGTCGACAGGTCGCCCAGGCCGCGCAACAGGTCATGAACCTGGTCGGCCGACCCAGCCGCGCGCTCCAGCGTCAGCGCCTGGAGCTCCAGCTCCAGCTCGCCCAGGGCATCCGCGTCGAGCAGCTCCCGCAGCTCCTCCGCACCCAGCAACTCCCGCAGCAGGTCGCGGTCGAGCGCCAGGGCCTGTGCCCGCCGATCGACCAAGGGTGCGTCGCCCTCGTACATGTACGCCGCGATGTAGTCGAACAGCAGTGAGCTCGCGAACGGCGAGGCGCGCTGTGTCTCCACACTCACGACGCGGACCTCACGCCGCTCGATGGCCGCCAGCACCTCCCGCAGGGCGGGCAGGTCGAACACGTCCTGGAGACACTCGCGATACGTCTCGAGGATGATCGGGAACGAGCCGTACCGACTGGCCACGGCCAGCAACTGCGCCGAACGTTGGCGCATCTGCCACAGCGGTGTCCGGCTGCCCGGCCGACGACGCGGCAGCAACAGCGCCCGTGCCGCGTTCTCCCGGAAGCGGCTGGAGAACAGCGCGGAGGATCCGACCGCGCCCACGACCAGCTCCTCGATGTCCTCCGACTCGATGAGCACAGCCGCTTCCGCCGCCTGGGTCGCACCCCGGCCACCCGCGAGGTCCAGGGCGCCATCCCCAGCCGACCAGTCGATCCCTTCATCCGCGGATGGCAGCCGGACCACGATGCCGTCGTCGGACCAGATGGGTTGGACCTCGACCCCCAACCGCTCCCGCAGTCGGGCCTCGATGGCCAGCGCCCAGGGTGCGTGCACGCGCGCCCCGAAGGGGCTCAGGAGGCACACCCGCCAGTCACCGAGCTCGTCCCGGAACCGCTGGAGCACGATGGTCCTGTCGGTCGGCAAGGTGCCGGTCGCGCCGCGCTCCTCGTCCAGGTACGCCAACAGGTTGCGGGCGGCCAGCTCGTCCAGGTCGTGGCGCTCCTGGAGCAACGTCATCGCTTGTTCGTGGCCGCGGCTGCCGCTGGCAGTCAGGTCACCCATCTCGCGGGTGAAGGCACCCAGCGCACGACCCAGATCGACCGGACGGCCGACACCATCCCCTTTCCAGAACGGCACCTTGCCCGGTTCCCCGGGCGCCGGCGAGACCAGCACCCGGTCATGGCCGATGGACTCGATGCGCCACGCCGACGCCCCCAGCAGGATGACCTCGCCCTCCCGCGCCTCGTACACCATCTCCTCGTCCAGCTCACCCACCCGCCGACCACCGCCGCGTGCCGCGCGTGCCCGCGTCCCGGGGCCAGCGGCACCGGCCACCGCCGCGTCGTCGTCCGCGAGGAAGACGGGGAACAGGCCGCGGTCGGGGATGGTGCCACCCGAGATCACCGCAACGGTCCGGGCATCACCCCGGGTGCGCACCGTGCCCGCCGCGCGGTCCCAGATGACGCGCGGCCGGAGTTCCGCGAACTCGTCGCTAGGGTACTGGCCTGCGAGCATGCCCAGGACCGCCTCGAACGACTCCTGGCCCAGCTCCGCATAGTTCTCCGCGCCGCGGACCAGCCGGTAGAGCTCGTCCGCGGTCCACGGTCGCTCCACGCACGCAGCGACGATCTGCTGGGCGAGGACATCGAGCGGGTTGCGAGGCACGACCGTTGGTTCGATGGCGCCGTCATGCATCAGGCGCGTGACGACGGCGCATTCCAGCAAGTCACCGCGGTACTTGGGGAAGATGACGCCCTTGGACGGCTCACCGACCTGGTGGCCCGCTCGACCGATACGTTGCAATCCCCGTGCTACAGACAAGGGCGACTCCACCTGGATGACCAGGTCCACGGCGCCCATGTCGATGCCCAGCTCGAGGGAGCTGGTGGCCACGAGTGCCGGCAGGCGGCCCTCCTTGAGCATCTCCTCGATGATCAGCCGCTGTTCCCGCGCGAGTGATCCGTGATGCGCCCGGACCAGGTCTTCCCCGGCGAGCTCGTTGAGCTTGAGCGCCAGTCGCTCCGCCAACCGTCGGCTGTTCGCGAACACGATGGTGCTGCGGTGCGACCGGATGAGCTCCAGGATGCGCGGATACACCGACGGCCAGATGCTCGTCCGCTGCTCGCCGGCAGCCGCCGGACCGCCGGGTGCCTCCTCCAGCGGGATGGGCTCGCCCAGCCGGCTCATGTCGTCCACGGGCACCACCACCTGGAGCAGCAGCGGCTTGCGCACGCCCGCATCCACGATGGTCACCGGACGAGCAGTAGCCACGCCGTCGCCGTCGGCACCCGTATCCCGGCCACCCAGGAAGGCGGCGACCGCGGACAGAGGCCGCTGCGTGGCTGACAGGCCGATGCGCTGCGGCGGTCGCCTGGTGATGGCCGTCAGCCGTTCCATCGACAGCGCCAGGTGTGCACCACGCTTCGTGCCCGCCATGGCGTGGATCTCATCCACGATGACCCACTCCACCGAGCGCAGCGTCTCGCGAGCCGCGGAGGTGAGCATCAGGTACAGCGACTCCGGGGTCGTGACCAGGATGTCCGGTGGACGCTTGCCGAACGCGCGTCGCTCATCGGCGGGTGTGTCCCCTGTCCGGATGCCGACCCGGATGGACGTGCTCGGGGCTTCCCTGCCGGCGGCCGCCAGCGCGATGCCCGCCATGGGCGAACGCAGGTTCCGGTCGACATCATGGGCCAGCGCCTTGAGGGGCGAGACGTACAGCACCCGCAGCCGGTCGAGCGGCTCGGCCGGCACCGGGTCACCCATCAGCCGGTCAAGACACCACAGGAACGCCGCGAGAGTCTTGCCGCTGCCAGTGGGGGCACAGATGAGCGTGTGGTCACCCGCCGCGATGGCCGGCCAGCCCTGCGACTGTGCCGCGGTCGGCGCCTCGAACGAGGACGCGAACCAGTCGCGGGTCGCGGGTCGGAACGACTCGAGCGGGTCGATCGGGGGGGTGGGCTGGGGTGCGCGAACTCGTCTGGGCACTGGACGAACCAGTATACGTCGATGAGGCGCGAACCGAACGTCCGTTCGTTTTGCGCCTCGGGGCGCCCTCGCCGGCCGGGAGTCGAACGAAGCGCGCTAGCGGACCGTCACGGTCACGACCGCGGTCCAGTCGCCCACGTTCCCCGCCCGATCCCGAGTTCGGATCCGGAACTGGCGGACGGTTCCCTTGGCGTAGGACACGGTCATCGACCGTGAGGTCGTCCGGGAGCGAATGGTGGACCACGTGCCACCCTTGGCCCGGGAGCTGACGTCGTAGTTCGCGATGCCCGCGGTCAGGGTGGCAAGGACAGGGTCCGAGCCACTCCAGGCGAGCTTGACGGCGTGCGACCCGGAGGCACTCGATGCCTTCGTGAGGACGCCCTTGGGGCGGGTCCGATCGGGGCCGTGGATGAATTCGATGGTCCAGATGGTCTTGGCGCCCACGGGTGCAACACCGATGCCCACGTAGTTGTAGTGGGCGCTCAACACGATGGCCTTGTGGGCGCGTGAAGACATGAACATGTCCATGGCCTGTGCGGCGGCCACCGCGAGGGTCGGTGCCTCGGTCCTGGCGATGATCTCACCCGTGCGGTACCAGGCAACCTTGTCCTGGTCCAGCATGTCAGCAGCGGTGGTGCCATCCAGGCCGTCGTGGGCGAGATAGTCATTGGCAGCCATATCGTCGGAGCGATCGCGGGCGACCGTGGCGACACGCGCATCCAGCCGCAGGGCTCGCAAGCCCGCGTCCGAACGCAGCTGGTTGAGGATGACGAGCGCCTGCGACTCGCCGGTGGTCCGGGCCGAAGCCGTGATCGTAGTGGCCGCGCTGGCGACCGTGGACAGGGAGGAGACGAGCATCAGGGCGAGGGTACTCGCGATGATGACGGGTCGGGGACGCAGCCGTGCTGCCTGGAAAACAAGGGGGTTCACTGGCCCACCGTGACACAGATGAGCCACTCTCACAGGACGATGGTAAGGGGGTCCCTCCGTACCATACCAGACCAAACCAGAGTGCACAAGTCGCAGTCCACGGCTCCGCCGCGGTCATCCGCGGTCATCCGCGCCTCAGCGAATCCCTGGCCTGGGCGAGCGAGGCTGCCACGATGCGCGCGTTGCGCTCCCCTACCCCGGCGGGCTCCGGCGCGGCCAGCCCGACGGGGTCGATGAACGTCAGTGGCAGTGGCGCCTGGTCGTGCTGCTCAGCCTCCGCAGACCACCGCGCCCGCCATGCCTCGGGCACGACCTCCGGCACATCCCGGTGTGCCTGGGCCAACCAGACCAGTGCCCACGAACGAGGCACCACCCGATACGCGTCGTAGCCACCGCCGCCGGTGGCCAGCCAGCGGCCATCGCACCAGGTGTGCGCCATCTCGTCCAGCAGACGCGTCGCGCGGGCATAGGCGGCAGTCGTCAGTCGCAGGTGCGCCAGGGGGTCGAACACGTGGCTGTCACAGCCGTGCTGGCTGACCAGGAAGGTCGGCCGGAACGCCTCCGAGAGCGCCGGCACCACCGACTCCACTGCCGCCAACCAGCTCGCATCGCCGGAGTCGGCATCGAGCGGCAGGTTGACTGCCGTGCCACGGGCTCCAGGTCCACCGGCATCGTCCGCATCGCCGGTGCCCGGGAACAGCGTGCGCCCCGACTCGTGGATGGACAGCGTCAGCACCTGCGGGTCGTCTGCGAACAGCTCCTGGGTGCCGTCGCCGTGATGCACGTCCAGGTCGACATACAGCACCCGATGCCCAGCATCCCTCGCGGCCGCGACAGCGAGCGCGACATCGTTATAGATGCAGAAGCCGGAGGCTCGCGACGCCATCGCGTGATGCAGCCCACCACCAGGATTGAAGGCATGGACCGCATCCCCCGCCAGGATCCGATCGACGGCACCGATGGAGCCACCTGCGACGAGCGCTGAGGCCTCGTGGATGCCGTGGAACGGCGGGCAGTCGCCGGGCCCGATGCCCATCGCCGGCGGCTGCCACGGGTCAGCCGAGAACGAGCGGACCTGGCGGATGTAGCGCGTCGAGTGGAGTCGCGCGAGCTGCGCGTCCGTAGCCGGCTGTGGCGCCACGATGCGGGTCGCCCCGACATCGCGCAAGAGCTCGATACCGGGACCGAACCGCCTCGGTGTCAGCGGATGCGACGGCCCGAAGTCGTACTCCCGGATGGCCTCCGACCAGACCAGGATGGGGTCATCTAGACCGGCCGCGGTCACGCGGCGTCCTCCGGGACCTCCTCGCGCACGACCTGGACATCGCCGATACCGGCGGCCTGCAGCGCGGGCACGAAGGCATCCGCGTCGCCCACGATGACCACGGATGCTTCCTCGGGCCGGATGTGGCGCTGGGCGGCGGCCAGGACCTGCTCCGCGGTGATGGCCGCGATGGCCGGCCGGTAACGGTCGAACTCGTCATCCGCCAGCCCATGGGCGACCATGCCCGCGATGGCACCGGCCACCTGGCCGGACGTTTCGTAGCGCAACGGGAACACGCCCACGAGGTAGTCCCGGGCGATGGTCAGCTCGTCCAGGGTGACGAGGCCTTCCCGGATGCGCTGCAGTTCGCCCAGGGTCTCGACCACGGACGGCACCGTGAACTCGGTCTGGACCGCGGTCCGGACGGCGAACGGGCCCGACCCGACGCGCATGTCGAACGAGGAGTGCACACCGTAGGTGTAGCCCTTCTCCTCACGCAGCAACGCATTCAGGCGGGAGCCGAATAGGCCACCCAGCAATGCGTTGAGGACCGAGATGGCGTGGAAGTCGGGGTTCCGGCGGGGCACCCCGAGGTGCCCGATACGCAGTTCGGACTGGGGCGAACCGGGTCGGTCGACCACCACGATCCGCCGAGCACCCGGCACCACGCTGTCGACCACACCCCGGACCGGGGCCGGGGCCGTCGGCTCGGACCAGTCACCCAGGCTCGCACGCACGAGTTCCTCGACGGCGATGCCCGACAGGTCACCAGCGATGAGCATGGTCGCCTTGGACGGCCGCATGACCGACGCATGACGCGCAACGAGCACATCTCGGGTGAGACCTGGCACGGTCGCCTCCGTGCCACCCATCGAGCGTCGATAGGCGGCATCCTCGGCATAGATCGTCTCCGCGAACGCGCGCTCGACCCTGCGGCGCGGCTCGGCGCGTGCCTGGAGCAGGTCGTTGAGGCGCTCTTCCCGGAGTCGCTCGACCTCATCCTCGGGGAAGCTCGGCTGGAGGGCCACCTCCGCAAGGAGTGCGAGCGCAGGCGCGAGACGCGATCGGGGCACGTCCACGGAGACCGCGAAGCTGTCCCAGCCGGCATCCGCGGACACCTCGGCGCCGAGTCGTTCGGATGCCTCGATGAGCGACACCGCGTCGTGGTTGGCAGTGCCCTCGGTCATGGCCCGGGCCATGAGCACCGTGGCGCCAGCCTGGTCAGCGGGCTCGCCGGTCGCACCCGATCCCGCACCGTCCAGCAGCAGGTGCGCGACCAGCAGCGGCCGGCCCGGCAGGTGCGCGGTGATGAGCGTGATGCCATTGTCCAGCCTCGAGCGCGCGAAGGTCGGGAACTGGTAGTCGCGGGCTGCGCCCGGCACAGGCCGCTCGTCGAGGTAAGCCAGCGGGTCGGATCGATCGGTGGTGGCGGTCATGCTTCGGATCCTTCAGCCTGCACCGCGTCAGTCGCGTCAGTCGCGTCAGTCGCGTCAGTCGCGTTAGTCGCGTCATCGGCGGGCACGTACGTGATGACTGCGCGGTTGTCGGCGCGGAACACCGCGGCAGCGGCGGCCTGGATGCGGGCCGCATCCACGGCGAGATACCGACCCAGCTGCTCATTGATGAGCTCCGGGCGGTCGAAGTAGGTCGCGTACTGGGAGAGACGGTCGGCGATCTCCTCGACTCGGCCCACGGCACCCAGCTCGGCGGACTCGATGAGCGCCCGCGCGCGGGCCAGCTCGTCGTCACTCACCGGCTCCGTGGCCAGGCGCTGCGTCTCCTCGTGCCACATCCGTTCCACGGTCGCGGCATCACTTTCGGGTCTGGCAGTGACCCAGCCCGCCAGGATGGCCGCACCACCCACGATGGGCAGCGTGAACGCGGCCACGTCCTGGGCGACGCGCTCCTCGCGGACGAGGCGTTGGTACAGCCGTGACCCGCGGCCGCCGGCCAGGATCTGGGTGCCCACCTCCAGGGCGTCGAACTCTTCGGTGCCGTACGCCGGCATCCGGTAGCCGATGTGCACCCGGACCAGGGGCACGGCATCCGGCACGGTCTCCCGGATCTCCCGGCCGATGACCGGCGGCAACTCCGGCGGCCACGATCGACCGAGGTCCGGGTTGGCAGGGATGGGCCCGAACCAACGCTCCACAGCAGCGAAGGCCGTCTCCTCGTCCACATCGCCCGCGATGGTCAGGACCGCGTTGTTGGGCGCGTACCAGGCGCGGAAGAAGCTGGAGACATCCTCCAGGCTCGCCGCGTCCAGGTCTGCCATGGAGCCGATGGGCGTGTGGTGGTACGGGTGACCCTCAGGGAAAACGGCGGCCATGAGCTTCTCGTAGAACGAGCCATACGGCCGGTTGTCATAGCTCTGGCGCTTCTCGTTCTTGACCACCTCCCGCTGGTTGTCCAGGTTCTCCTGGGACAACGCGTCGAGGAGGGTGGCCATGCGGTCCGCCTCCAGCCACAAGCCAAGGTCCAGCTGGTGCGACGGCAGGGTCTCGAAATAGTTGGTCCGATCGAAGAACGTGGTGGCGTTGTTGACACCGCCTGCGCCCTGGATGATGGACATGTGCTCGGACTTGGTGACGTGCCGCGAGCCCTGGAACATGAAATGCTCGAACAGGTGCGCGAACCCGGTCTTGCCCGGCACCTCATGGCGCGAACCCACGTCGTACCACAGGTTGATGGCCACGACCGGAGCGAGATGCTCGGGCGCGACGATGACCCGGAGCCCGTTGTCCAGCCTGCGCTGGGTGAACCGGACGTTGGGCAGGTCGGCAGTGATATCAGCAGCGGGGAGGGGCATGCCGCCGATCGTACCAGCGCTCGCCGCCGACGGTCGGCAGGGTCTTCCAGGCGCCGTTATCCGGCACCAAGGTCCGCTGGACCCTCGAACGCTGACGACCGAACGCCGGGTGGTTCTCGTCGTCCCGCTGGCCGGGCGACCAGGCCAGGGTGCGTCGGCGCGGGGGCCCGAGGGTTCTCGTCGTCCCGCTGGCCGGGCGACCAGGCCAGGGTGCGTCGGCGCGGGGGCCCGAGGGTTCTCGTCGTCCCGCTGGCCGGGCGACCAGGCCAACAAGGTGTTCGAGAGGCCGAGGACACGGCCCTTCGCTGGCCGATTCGCCCGCTGACCGGGCATGACGGCCAAGGAAGGATGCGCGGGACGGTCATCCGCGAGTCCGTTGGCTTGATCGCCCGCTGCGCGGGACGGGCGGCCCGGCGGCGTCGCTGGCCGCCAACGGAGCTGTTATGGCCGGCCCGGCGGCGTCGCTGGCCGCCAACGGAGCTGTTATGGCCGGCCCGGCGGCGTCGCTGGCCGCCAACGGAGCTGTTATGGCCGGCCCG
>Ga0105048_10004477_pt1 | contig 22765 bp, 18 predicted proteins | sample MAT05_FD_78382 | JGI IMG/M metagenome (GOLD analysis project Ga0105048, IMG submission 78382) | Freshwater microbial communities from Lake Fryxell liftoff mats and glacier meltwater in Antarctica - MAT-05 | ecosystem: Environmental > Aquatic > Freshwater > Ice > Liftoff microbial mat | place...
CATAAATAAAACTTCCGTCATGTATTGATCTAGAATGATATCCCATGGCTACACCATTTTCTCCTGTTACGAAAGTGTAATTCCCCAATGACAAACCATAGCTTGAATAAACTTCGGGGTGATAACCAATCGCAATTGAACTAAGTCCGTGCGCTTTTGCCCCCCTACCAAGAGCGATAGAATAATTTCCTACGGCTTCTGGATTTTCACCTGCAGCAAAAGCGTATAAACCTGATGCAATTGTTCCTTTACCAACAGCAAAAGACCCTTCTCCTGAAGCAATCGTATTGAGACCAAATGCCACTGAATAAAGACCACTAGCTCGCGTATTATAACCTGATGCGAAAGAATATTGACCAACAAATACATTATCCCAATTTGTACCACTTGCGTAACCTACTCTAAATGCACTTTTGCCTGGGTACCACATCATTCTGGAACCTATTCCTTGAACAGGTATGGTACCAGTACCATGTGTTCCGGTATAAACAACACCATCAACATTTGCGATATGAAATCCAGCTGTTGGGTTTGCAGTACCAAAACCAATTCGACCGTTTGCTTTTATTCGACCTTTTTCTGTTCCAAATGTTTTAAAAATAAGATCGACAGAATCTGTTGTTCCTAAAAAATTTGATGATGCTAAAATTCCAGAATTGCCATTTATTCCCCAATTTCCTATTGAATATTGCGCAACTCCTGCAGTAATTGCATAATTAGCAGAATCACTGTAATTAGAAAAATTACTTAGCAAAGCATAATTCGTTGAATCTGCATAATACGAATAATTAGAAGAGTCTATCAATTGTGGAAAAATACAATTGAGCGCAAAATTTGAAGAATCCGAATAAACTGAATTTTCACTATTATAGGCAAACAATATCGAATCATTTAAGGTAGTAATATTATCTTGTTCTGGCACCCACGTTGTGCCGTTCGATTTCAAAACATCACCGATTTGTATTCCAGTTGTATCAACATCTTGAAGCTGACTCAAAGCAAATTCCTGCGATGTTGTTTTAGCATGATACGCAAAAGGAACAGACATCATTTGCTGACTTGAAATAGAAACAAAAGTTCCTATATTATTTTCATCAAAAAGCATTTCTAAAAAATGTGACGACTCTCCCCACTGAATAGCTGAAAAACTAAGTGTTGTACCGACGCCTGTTGATGTTCCTGAACCGACAACGGTTGAAAAATGTCCCAAATTATTTAATAAAACCACATGGTTCTCTTGCCAAACAATTGGACCTGTATTACTATCTGTTCTCACATTAAATTGAACACCAACAATAATATTAGACAATATATTTCCTGATGATCCAAGCACCTGTGCTTGAAAGGGAATACCCTCAGGAAAAACTTGCGCAAGTCCTGACAATTCAAAAAGAATTGTTAAACTAAGGATTAACTTTTTCATATAATAATTTAATTCTGTTATTCAATTTCTCCAATTCAATTTTTTCGCTTTCAATATTTTTCTCAACTTCTGAAATCTCTATAGTTTTCAGTTCATTATTCAATTCATTGTTTAACTCTTTAATACCTAAAATAACTACTCCATCAATGTCCAACATATTGATATAGTTTTTATATTCTCCAACTTCAAAAACATCTTCAAAATCTTGCGCCATCGGACCTAAGTGAAAAGTGCTTTGACCAATATATGCCCAAGAATAAATAGGGATTTTTAGGTATCTAGTAGAAAAAGCTGCATAATCTAAACTATAAATATTCTCCTTCTTGGTTCGGTCAGAAATCATATTCCACGAACCCGATCCTGGCAATAATTCAACACCCATTGATAAATCACTAGATGAATAAAAAATGTATCCTCCTGCGGCCCTGACTACAAATTGATGAATTGCGTTTGGCGTAACAATTGAACTACTGCTTAAATCGCCATAAGTAAATCCTCCTTTAAATGTGCTTGTGCCAGCATTAGTCCCAAGCACCGTCGCAAAATTACCGGTAGCTAATAAATCTTTACCCATTGCCCACGAAGTAGCGCCAGAAGTAAAAACATTATTACCAATTGCTACAGAAGCGGATTGACTTCCCGCATAAACATTTTTTCCAATCGCAACATTTCTAATCAAGGTAGCACGTGCACTATCACCTATTGCAACAGAATATTGAGACCCTATACAGTTTTTTCCTAAAACGAAACAAGTATTTGGTCCATAACTAATACCAGAAATAGTAGAAGAATCCGCAAAATTATTACATCCAAATATAGTCACGTAAGGGCCCTTAAGCGAATTATTTAAACCCCAACTAAAACTTCCTAATGCAATAGATGAATCCATTGACGTATTATTTTCACCACCAATAAATGCACTTTTTTCTCCAGAAAAATATAAAAAGGAACCGGAAATATTGGATACGCCAATAGAGTTATTTGGTACAATCAACATCCCATTATTTGAATAAAAACCAAATCCATTTAAACCACTAGTATTCGTAATTTGATTGCCTAATCCAAGGCTTATTCTTAAATTACTATTCGTTCTAATATTAAAAGCTTCTGAGTTGTTTGTACCAATAAAATTAGAATCCATCAAATTTCCATTACCAAATAAACCCCAATTATTAATGGAAAAAGAAGTGTTTAATACTGAATCTGCATAATTTGCAGTATCGGCAGAAGCAGCAAACAATGAATTTAATGCGAAATTAGACGTATCACTGTAATAGGAATAGTTTGAAGAATCAATACTTGTCGCAGTCATTAAAGCGAAATCTGTAGAGTCGGAAAACTGACTCATCTGGGAATAATAGGCAAAACCTATTGAATCACCAACATTATCAAGTTCAAAACCATAGTTAATCCCATTAAATTTTAGGCAATTGTTTATTGAAGGACTTACTGCAGAAACATCTATTAAATTTATAACTTTTGGGACGGTATTAACATACTGACTGTGGAAGGCATAAGGTTGTGGCAAAACTGTTATTACAGATATTTGATAACTCACTGTACCGTTCATCCTATAAATTTCAATATGATCAAGATTAAACCAATTTATTAATTGAAAATTGCTGGCTGTGCCAATTGTGTTAATACCAAAACCTAATACAAAATGAAAACTTTTACTTTCTGATAATGGAACATTATAATGGTCCTCCAACCAAATGGTATCATTGGTAATTGAATAAAGTACTACTCTAAAATCTGCTTCATCTACAAGTTCGTTTACAAGTTGCCCTTGCAAATTAATTCCATTATAATAAGGTTGCGCCCAACTCAAATTAATGACTATTAAACTTAAAACAAATAATATTGAGCGTACGTAATTCATTTAAATTTTGACCAATTTATTAGTTGAAACAATTTCTTCGTTCATATAAATTTCAAGAAAATATATACCCGATTCGAAATATTCAATATCCAGAATAAAGCTTGTATTAACTGATTTCTGTGACAATTTAACTTTACCATCCAAAGAGACAACTCTTACGTCGATATTATCTTCAGTAAGAATTGCAGTTAAATCGCAATATAGAATTGAGAGCACCGGATTAGGATAAAAAGTAACAAGTTTAGTTTCTATTTCAATATTTGAAAGAAGAGAATATTGAGTTGGTAAAAAACCAATAAATGCTTTCGGTGAATCAGTAAAATTATCCATAGATTGTCCAGCCACTAAATGAACAGTATCATTACTTCCCTGTTGATAAAACGACGAATAAGTGTATTTCACAATAGACTGCGCAAATAACACATTGGAACCAAAAAGTAATATTATAATTAATATTCGACCAAAATTTCGAATGATGAATTGATCAAACATAATTGATGAAGTTTCCTTCAAATGTAGCCCAAAGAATCTGAAATCACAAATTTTTTCAGTTCCGATAAGTAATAAAATTCACAACTATAAATACAGCTACACCTTATCGTCTTCTGATGTGTAGCTTCCTTCATAACCATATCCGTAGCCATAGCTATAACCGTACGTGTATTTATACGAGTATTTCGAATAATAGTATTGAATTTTACTTTCTCTGATATTATTAAGCACAATTCCTTTACTGACAACATCAAATTTTGAAAGAATTTCTTCGATGTGCTGAATCCCACTTTTTCGTGTGTACTTTGTATTTAAAATCACCAAGAAGATATCTGAAATTTTCAATAATTCCATCGTATCATTCAACAACCCAAAAGGAGGTGTATCGATAATTATAAAATCATACTTTTTTTCCGCAGTTTCAAATAACTGAGCAACTTGGTCTCGCATTACTAATTCCGAAGGATTGGCGGTTATCGGACCCGCTGTTATGACATCCAAATTTTCATAAATATTTTTGTGAATAATCTCTTCAAAAGTGCTTTTTCCAATAATGTAATTCGATACACCTTTTATGTTTTCAATTTTAAATGTTTTGTGGACTTTGGGACGATGTAAATCGAAATCTATAATCAAAACTTTTTTATCACCTTTTGCAACTATTGCTGCAAGATTGGTCGAACAGAATGTTTTTCCTTCTCCTGGAAAAAAAGATGAAACCAATACCCTTTTGGCTTTTCCGTTTGTGTTGCCCATAAAGGACAAATTAGTTCGTAACGTTCTGAAACTTTCAGTGACCGCAGATTTCGGTTGGTTTTCAATCAACATTTCATGTTCAATATTTTTGACCATGGGAATTCCACCAACTATATTCAGCGAAGTAACTTCAGCTAATGCAGAAACATTTTCAATTCGTTCAAAAAATAATTTTCGGACAATTGCAATAAAAAAGGCCAACAAAACACCGCCCAATATAAATAGTCGCCGAATTTTAGTTTTATCTGGTTCAACTATACCCAACGTTTGAGTTGTTTCAATAACACGAACTTGTGGTATAATACCTGCGCGAGCTATTAAAGTATTTGTTTTCTTTTCGAGGAGGAATAAGTACATTTTATTGTTCACATCCAACTCTCGCTGAATGTTTAAGATATCTTGAGCTGACTTTGGTAAACTTTTAATGTCTGACCTATATTCTTTGACATAATTATCCGCAAGTTCAATCTCCTCTACTAATGCACCGGTCAAATTAACCAAGTATATTTTAACATCGTTCTTGAGCATTGCAATTTCTTTTTTGAGATTAATCACATTCAAGTTATCTTCTGACTCTTGCGTTTTCTTAAGTTCTAAGCTTATTTGTTTTGCGCGGATTTTGCCAATCACTTCCTTCAAATAACTATCCGATTGTTCAATAAAAAAATAAGGTGGTAATACACGTTCATTTTCGGAAGAGTTTAAATACTCATTAAGTGCAACTATTGAGCTCTGTTTTTGTCCCAATTCGCGACGTAATTTTGTAAAATAAATGTATTCATTAAAAAACTCGTCTTCCTCTTTTGTGATATGGAGAATTTCATTTTGATCCTTATAAAGTAATAATGCATTTTCTTTTTCTTCAATGAAAGTAGCTACGGTATCAATCTGTTTCTCAATATTTTCCAGCGTATTTTGATTTACTTCCAGCTGAATTCGTTTTGAGTAATCGACATAAGACTTTGTTAACGTATCTAAAAAAACTTTTGCGCGCTGCTCCAGGTCATCAGTAATATAGGCCTCTAGAATTGATGTATGCTCAATGTTTTCGATTGACAAGCTTGATTGAAATTTTTGAATCAAATAATTTTTACTATGAAAAATAATTTCGTAGTCGGAAGATTTAATAATTTCAACTGTAGCTGCATCGAAAGTATATCTCTTACTTAGGTTAATTATAAAATCAGACGTTGTCAATTCTTGATCAAAGAAATATCGGTATTGAATGGTTTGGTCATTTAGTTCGTACCACAAGGTGTACTCATTTTCATTAAGGATTTCTATTTTTATCGGAATCTCATAAAGCTGGTCATTCAATACCGTTACTGTGGATTTAAACGGCAGTGTTTCAAAAACCTCATGTTTAGTTATTCGACCAAGTACAAAATAGGATGTATTAATTTTAATTTTATCAATTACCTCACCAATCAAATCTCGTGAAGTAAGAATTCTCATTTGATTTTGTAAATCCATGTAAACCCCATACGCACCCAAACCTTGATAAATGGGATCTTGGTAATCATACGTTTCATTGTTTTTTAACAGCAACTGAACTTTTGCTCCATAAATGTTATTTAGACGATAGGCATAGAGATAACCAATTACATAAGACAATAATGGGATCAAAATCAATAACCCAAGGTTTTTAAGTATAAGGCGCCAAACAAAAACGATGTCTTTTATTTCAATTAATTTGTTTGAATGCCCTTTAGCTGTCTTTATTTTTTCCATTGTCATCTTTTGAAGCTTATTTTCACATCGATAGGTAGTACTTAATCTCAATCAATTTACTTAGATCCATCCTTTTGTTCTATACGGAAAAGAAATGAGAATGTTTTTAGGTATTCGTTAATGATGCAATAAAGTAGACAGAAACTGAAAAAAACACCATTCTAATACGATTTACCAGAAATATTTTGGATTTAAAAACAAACAATATCATGCGTTTGGAAGAAGATAAGACACTTTTAGGAAGAATTACTGCTATTAATTGCTCTTTTTAGTTTCTAGTTTAAGAAATATTTAATAACTTGGCAGAGAAACTACGAATTTGGTGTTATGAAATTAAACTACTCTTTTGTTGGAAGTGTGTTATTTACATTTTCATTAAGCATTTGTCAATCAACTTTTAGTCAAACCGGCGCTGGAGGGGTAGGTAATGCTGGAACTAATGTTATTTGGCTCGATGCAAATACAATAATCCAAGCAAACGGTACACAAGTTTCTAGCTTTGCAGATGTTTCTGGTAATGGTAATAATTTGAGTCAAGGTACCTTTGTTAAACAACCACTATTTAATACAGGGGTTGTAAACGGATTACCCGCCATTCAATTTGATGGTGTTAATGATTTATTATCTCGTGGCGCTACACCAGCACTTGCGTCTACTAATCTAACCTACTTTATTGTGTTTAAGCGAGCTAACTTAACTAGTCAAATGTTAATAACAGCAGGGTATGCGAGTAACTCTCCTAAATGGAGAACTTACTGCAATAGTGGTAGTAATAATTTGATTAACGCACATTTTTCTCCTACAATTAAGCATGCAAGTTATACTGATGCTGGAACGCCAACATTTATTTCCACACACATAACTCCAACACAAATTAGAGTGTATAAGCTTGGGCTGCAACAAGCATTAACTAACGCAGCTTATACAGCACCCACCGGACATCAAAATTTGGCATTAGGAAACACGTTAGTTGCTGGACCTAATAATTATACTCTTAACGGATTTGTTGCTGAAGTGGTAGTATATAATTCTGCACTTAATAATTTGCAAAGAATAATAGTTGAAAATTATCTTGGTGCGAAATATGGAATGACAATTCCTACAGATCTATACGTTTACCAAGCTTCGCACAACATAGGTCTTATAGCGTTAGGAAATGATGGTGTATCTTCTCAAACTACTGCAAAAGGTTCGGGAGTTCTAGAATTATCTGCTGCCTCCGCAATGACTACTGGTGAGTATTTTATCGTGGCTCATACAAATGATGCTTTAAGCAATTTTACTACTTCGGATATTCCTCCTTCACTTATTGGTTATAAACGTTGGACTAGAACTTGGAAACTAGACGAAACGGGCGAAGTTGGCAACGTAACTTTGAAATATTATTTGGCTGGAGGTAACAACTTTGGAGAAACCACAACTTACACCTTACTTGTAGATAACGTTACTCAAAATGGTGATTTTTCTGATGCAACACAAGTAACCGGAATATATGATGGTGGATCACAAACAATAACCTTTACCACAAACATTAATGATGGAGATTTTTTCACACTTTCGGCTTCTGATCAAACATTAGAAATTCATGCAATTAATAGTGGAAACTTTAGTAATCCAAACACATGGGATTGCGTCTGCATTCCAAATGGCAACGACAACGTCTTCATTGATGCCAACGTCAGCGTAACGGTAGATATAAATGCAGAAGTTGGATATTTCTCAATTGGAGATCCTGGTGGATTGTTGATAATGAACGCAAACAACACATTAAGTATTTACAAAGACTGGGATATGCTAGGCAGTGTTCAATTAACCGCAGGAAAAATTGCAATGGTTGGTATAGCTGACCAATACATCGATCCAGGAGGAAACGCATTGGATTTTAATGATTTTGAAATAAATAATTCAGGAGGAGGAACCGTTACATTGTACGAATCGTTTTATAGCTTAAAAGGAACACTCTATCCAATAAAGGGTCATCTTACTTTAGATTCAGCGCCAGGTAATTCTTTTATCTTTTTGTCAACTGCATCAACTGGTGGCGCAAGAATTGATCAAATTGCAAGTGGTTTTACATTTACTGGAAACTATACGACCCAACGGTTTATACCTCCGGGTTTGACAAATTGGCGAGGGCTTTCTTGCCCGGTAGCTGGATCCACTCTTTTAGACTGGGATGCCAATTGTGCCATTAGTGGTATTGGTTTTCCGGATGGTTGTGCAATTGGTGTTAGCGGTTGTTTTTATTCTGTCAGGTTTTGGAAAAACAGCATTTTGAATAATGTAACTTCTATTGTTCATCCGCTAGTAATTGGTCGCGGATATGAAATGCATTTAGGAGATGATTTGAACAATTTTTCGGGTGTTACTTTATCGAATAAAGGTCAATTGGAAACCTCTGCTTCTGTGCCTATTTCAATGAATACAGGTTGGATGACATTAGGCAATCCTTTTTTATCGCCGATTCTCTTTTCATCAATTGCCAAACCAAGTCAATTGGGTAATTATTTTTATGTCTATGACGCTTCTATTGGGGATTATCAATGGTATGATGGAATAAGTGGGCTTGGCAGTATTCCTGAACTAAATAATGGATTGATGAGTCAGTACCAAAGTGTTTGGGTGTTCATAACAAGTGCTTGTTCGATGTCAATTGAACAGTCAAATAAAACAACAACAAATGGAACCTATATCAGATCTAGTGAGGTTGTACAGAATAGCTTAACATTATTTCTAAAAGAACAAAACTCAACCTATAGATCTTCAATTGTGTTACAAGAGATGAATGGAGCAAGTGATGATTTAGATTCTTCGATGGATTTCCGCCAATTGATTACCGGAAGTGAAGCAGCACCAGGTTTTTCTTTCTTCACTGAAAGTTCTTTGATTCGCAAAAATTATATCGAAAACAACTTTTTAAACAAATCGTTTATTCTTCATACTAATTTTAAAAATGACGGCTACTATACAATAGAAGCTGCAAATATTGAGAACTTCAACTCTTACCGAAAAGTTTTACTATTCGATAACCTTACGAATGAATTCATTGATTTGAAAACAGAACTGAATTATACCTTTTACAGTGAAATTAGCGAAGGAAATAGATTTACGTTAATTTTAACAAACGGTGAGGTTGAAGCGGAGTCAACAATTCAGTCGCTTACTATAAATGCGGAAGGCGAAAATGGATTAATAATTACGCAAATGGGCCACATGTTCAATGTCGTATCATCTGAAGATTATACTGACAATTCACAAATTAGCTTGGTTAACGTTTTAGGACAAAACGTCATTTTCAACCAGTCGATGAAATTTGTATCGGGCAGCAATATAATTAACGTTGCAGAGGAATGTGTTGGCGTTTACATACTGGTAATTGCAACAGGGGATAAAATTGTCACTAAAAAAGTAGTACTTTAGCCTTGAATTGAATATTAATAAAGATGAAATTAAGGCAGACTATTCATAAATTAATGCTATTGATTATATTGGTCATAGCCTCATTTGTGTCCCACGCTATGCCAGGACCAGCTGGAGGCGCACCTCCCGGCGGCGCACCTCCAGCCGGTGGACCTCCTACCGGTGTCGCACCTTGTTGGAGCCCACCATGTGTACCTATTGATGGTGGAATTGGAATTCTACTTGCTGCTGGCGCATTTGTTGGTGCAAGAAAAATTTATCGTTCTTCTCGAGGATAAGGCATTATTTGAAGAATGACCAATTTTTTACGTCAGCCAGCGGTTAAATTTCTTTTAATCGGAGTTTTGTCCTATTCGGTTTGGTTAATTATCTATTACTTTTTAATTAAGGAGTATACGAATTGGGATTATTATCTCGATTACTCGATTGTATTTAGTTCTCACGAAATATTTGGATTGTTTGGTGTTAATTCCTTGATAGACGTTGAAAGCGATCATGTGGTTCTCTATTTAAATGAAGCCAATAAAATTGGAGTTTGGGTAGGAGACGACTGCAACGGTTTTAAGCTTTTTTCAATTTTTGCTATTTTCATTATTGCTTTTCCTGGTTATTGGCGAACCAAACTTTGGTTTATTCTTTTGGGAATGGTTTTTATTCAAATTGCGAATATTATTAGAGTTATGTCATTACTTATGATTTATGATTCGCATCCTACTTTTTTAGACTTTAATCATAAATACACTTTCACCATTTTTGTTTACAGTATTATTTTTTCACTTTGGCTTTGGTGGGCTAAAAAATATGGCCATGTCAAAAAGAACTAAGCTAATAATCCTTACTTTTTTTATTATTCTTCTCGGATTTTTGCGAGATTATTTATTCGATAATATTAATTGGATTTATATGACGTTGAAGAATGGCCGAGCGAACCAGGCATTAGATGAATTTCACTTTATGTTAAATTGGACTTTAAAAGAAATCAACATACTAAAATGGATTTTAACTTTTGTTTTTACCGGCCTTTTTGCTTTTATGACTTGGTGGATTATTAAAGTTGCATTTAAAAACAAACTTTTTAATCAACTTGCAATTGCAAGTTTTGTAGGTTTAATGACTATTTCAGCCTTACTTTTTTTTGCTGGTTTTATTTTTGGGCAATCAGAAAATTTATATGGGGTGATAAGAACTTTAATGGGATTTGCCCAATCCTTTATGCCTTTGATGGTATTATATGTTCTTTTTAAATTTTTACCTGAGCAGAATAAGAAAGAATAATAAGATAATTTTTACTTTTAGCTAAAACTTAAAACAATGTCAAAGGATAAAGCCATTTTTGATTTAATAGAACTCGAAAAAAATCGTCAATTGCACGGAATAGAATTAATTGCTTCTGAAAACTTTGTAAGTCAACAAGTGCTTGATGCAATGGGTTCAATTCTTACAAATAAATATGCGGAAGGCTTACCAAACAAGCGTTATTACGGCGGTTGTGAGGTAGTAGACCTAATTGAAGAACTTGCAATTGAGCGATTAAAAACGTTGTTTGGCGCAACATGGGCAAATGTGCAACCACATAGCGGATCTCAAGCAAATGCCGCCGTTATGCTGGCCTGCTTAAATGCTGGTGATAAAATTTTAGGTTTTGATTTATCGCACGGTGGACATTTAACACATGGTTCTCCTGTTAATTTTTCTGGACGACTTTATAAAACATCATTTTACGGCGTTGATAAAGAAACGGGCAGAATTGATTATGATGCGATGGAAAAAATAGCGAACATAGAAAAACCAAAACTACTAATTTGTGGTGCATCTGCCTATTCGCGAGATTGGGATTATGCTAGAATAAGAAAAATTGCTGACTCTGTTGGTGCTATTATTCTTGCCGATATTTCTCACCCAGCCGGAATGATTGCTACAAAAATATTGAATGACCCTTTTGATTATTGTCATATTGTAACAACAACAACACATAAAACATTGCGCGGTCCACGTGGTGGTGTAATTATGTTGCGCAACGATTTTGAAAATCCGTGGGGAATTAAAACGCCAAAAGGAGAAACAAAAATGATGAGTGCCATGTTAGATAGTGCTGTTTTCCCTGGAACGCAAGGTGGTCCATTAGAACACGTTATTGCTGCAAAAGCGGTTGCATTTGAAGAAGCACTAAGTCCAACTTTTAAAACATATCAACTAAGCGTGCAAGCCAATGCTAGGGCCATGGCAAAAGAATTAGTGAATCGCGGTTACAATATAGTTTCTGGAGGAACGGACAATCATTGTATGTTGATTGACTTACGTTCAAAAAATATTACCGGCAAAGAAGCCGAAAACGCCCTTGTAAAAGCTGACATTACTGTAAATAAAAACATGGTTCCGTTTGATGATAAATCTCCGTTTGTAACGTCAGGTTTTAGAGTTGGAACTGCAGCAATTACAACACGTGGCATCAAAGAAAATCAAATTGTAAGCATTGTTGATTTGATTGATCAAGCTTTGATGAATAAAGACAATGACACTCGTTTAACTGAAGTAAAAAAATCGGTGCAAGGCTTAGTGAAAGATATGCCATTGTTTGCTTGGTAGTTTATCTGCCAGCGATTGCAGCGTGCAGGAGGTGAGGATTTTTTTAACTAAAAATGCACAGGCAAATGCGACCAAAGGAAGCACATTGAATGTGTAAATTTGAAGTAAAAAAATTGAACCGACTAAAGCGGAAAGCGCGACCCGAAGGGGGCAGCCAAAATATAATTTACAAAGCCGCCAACAACAACTCAATATTCTTAAACGGCAAGTCAAAAACTTTTCCAAGAATTTCGCTGGTTAATTTGCCTTTGTAGATGTAAACGCCGCTTCGGAAACCTGGATCTTTTTTAACCATTTCTTTGCAACCGCCCATTTCGCCCATATCTAATAGCAAGGGTGAAAAAATATTGCTGAGTGCAATTGATGCAGTTCGTGAAACGCGTGATGCTAAATTTGGAACACAATAATGAATGATATCGTGCTCAACAAATGTTGGTTTTGTATGATTTGTAATTCGTGAAGTTTCAAAACATCCGCCTTGATCGATACTAACATCGACAATAACAGAACCGGCTTTCATTCCCTTCACCATTTCTTCTGTTACGATACAAGGGGTTCTTCCGAACGGTGCGCGAACAGCTCCAATAACAACATCGGAGCGCATTATAGCTTTCTCTAATAATTTTGGCTGAATGACCGAAGTAAAAATTCGTTGACCAATATCATTTTGCAAACGACGCAATTTAGAAATGGAATTATCGAAAACTTTAACTGATGCTCCTAAGCCAAGTGCTGTTCTGCAAGCATACTCACCTACAGTTCCTGCGCCAAGAATAACTACTTCTGTTGGTTGTACTCCTGCTACTCCGCCCATCATAATACCTTTTCCAGTTTTATAATTGGATAATAATTCTGCAGCGATGAGAACAGAAGTGTTACCAGCAATTTCGCCCATGGCGCGAACCACAGGATATATTTGATGTTCGTCTTGAATATAATCCCAAGCAATGGCTGTGATTTTTTTCTGCATCAAGGCCATCAACGTTTTTTTTGGATGCAAGGTTAATTGCAAAGAAGAAATGAGGGTTTGATTACCTGGCATTAATTCAATTTCATCGTCTGATGGTGGAGCAACTTTTAAAATAATATTTGCTTTAAAAACTTCGGCCGCATCGTAAGCAATTTCGGCACCTGCTTCGGAATAATCGTGATCATTGTAACGCGCACTTTTACCAGCGTTAGTTTCAATTAAAATTTGATGGCCATTGCTGGTTAAAAACTGAACTGCTTCCGGGTTTAACGCAACGCGATTTTCTTGATAAGTTGTTTCTTTTGGAATTCCGATAACGAGTTTTCCCTTTTTGCGACTGATTGCCAACATTTCTTCTTGTGGCAACAAGCTTCCCTCTTTCATCAACGACTTTAGTGTTTCCGGATCTGTGATCATAATTTTACTTCAATTAATCTGCACGCATTCTCTACTTCTGTAATTTTTAAAGATACGAAATTTTGAGGCAAAAGGTTATCAATCTTTTGCGGCCACTCAATAAAACACCAAGTATCTTCTTCAAACATCTCTGTTGCACCTATATTAATAGCCTCTTGCGGTGAGTTTAAGCGATAAAAATCGCAATGATAAATTTTACCGTGCGACTTAGAAAAATACTCGTTGATAATTGGAAACGTAGGTGAAGAGACCGTATCCTCTACGCCAATATTTTGTAAAATTGATTTGATAAGTGTTGTTTTGCCAGCACCCATTTCTCCGTAAAAAGCAATTTGTTTGACTTTGTTTGAAATAAAAAAATCGACCAATTGCTTTGCAGCAATCGGAATTTCTTGAACTGAATTTATTTTTAAAACAAAATTTGACATTGATTTATTTTGGCTTGACCAAAGATAGTTGAGTTAAGTTACACAACTAATTCTGGTTTTTGAAAGAAAATTTCGGTTGTGGTTTTTTAATACCATTTGATTTTTGGTTGCCACGAATGCACGTATAACATTTGATTCGTGCATTCGTGGCAAAAATTTATTCTCATCAATCGGAGAATTAAATTGGTTCTATTTCGCAGTCAATTCAATAAATGGAATAATCATCTCCTCTAACGAAACACCACCGTGCTGAAAAGTATCTGTATAATAATTTACATAGTGATTGTAATTATTTGGATAGGCAAAAAAGTCGTTTTCCTTTGTGAAAATGATTGTTGAACTTACGTTTTCTTTTGGTAGACCAATATCCTCCGGATTAGTGGAAACAATAACTTCCTTTGCATTGTAATCTAAATTTTTACCGACTTTATAACGTAGATTTGTGTTGGTCAATTTATCTCCAACTACTTTTACCGGATTATCTACTCTTATGGTTCCATGGTCGGTTGTAATAAAAGTTCTAATTTTTTTATCGGCTATTTTTTTTAGAATTTCTTTTAACGGAGAATGATTAAACCAAGATGCAGTCAAGGAACGATAAGCCGATTCATCATCCGCAAGCTCTTTTATTACATCCATTTCAGTGCGCGCGTGCGAAAGCATATCAACAAAATTATAGACAATCACATTCAAATCATTGTGCAATAATTCATTGAATTTATCGACCAATCTTTTTGCAAAATCAAGTTTAATAACTTTGTGGTAAGACATTTTAATATTCTTGTTATGACGTTTTAAATTGCCTTCTAAAAATTCTGCTTCGTGCATATTTTTTCCACCCTCATCATTTTCATTCATCCAGAGTTTTGGATATTTTTTTGAAATCTCTAACGGCATCATTCCGGCAAAGAGCGCATTACGCGCATACTGTGTTGCCGTTGGCAAAATGGCATAGAACAGTTCTTCTTTTTCAACGTTGAAATATTCCGAAATCATGGGTTGTAAAATTTTCCATTGATCGTATCGCAAATTATCAATCACAATTAAAAAAATAGGTTCTTTACCGATTTTTGGGAAAACTTTTTTTGCCAATAATTGATGAGAAAGGATTGGAGCGTCTTCATCACCATTCAACCAATCGCGGTAATTTTTATCAATGAATTTGCAGAATTGTGCATTTGCTTCTTTTTTCTGCATGGCAAAAATTTCTTTCATTCCAGGATCAGACGATTGTTCCAACTTCATTTCCCACATCACTAACTTGTCATAGATTTCTGCCCACTCTGCTGCATCAAGTCTATCGCCCAACCGCATTGCAATTTGTCGAAATTCAGTTTGATAATCGCTCGTGTTCTTTTGATCAATTAAATCTTTTGTTTTGAGATGTTTTTTTAGCGAAAGTAAAATTTGATTTGGATTAACCGGCTTAATCAAATAATCAGAAATTTGACCACCAATGGCACCTTCCATAATATGTTCCTCTTCACTTTTTGTAATCATGATGATGGGAACATTTTGTTTTTTCTCTTTAATTCTGGCCAATGTTTCAAGTCCGGTAAGGCCTGGCATATTCTCGTCCAGAAAAATAACATCGTAATGCGTTGCTGCACTCATATCAACAGCATCAGCGCCATTGTTGGTGGTATCAATCTTATAACCTTTGGCTTCTAAAAAAAGAATATGTGGTTTTAATAAATCAATTTCGTCATCTGCCCATAATATTCTTGCTTCCATCTGCTGTTTTTTAGTTAATTTTGGTCTGTTAAATTAGTCATTTTGAACGTGCATCAGCCCATACACAATAAAAGAAAAATCATAAACGATCCGGTTCACGGTTTTATTACAATTCCTGATGATCTAATTTTTGATTTAATAGAGCATCCATATTTTCAGCGCTTGCGCCAAATAAAACAATTAGGTTTGTCTCATTTAGTTTATCCGGGAGCAAACCACACACGCTTTCATCACGCTATTGGCGCTATGCATTTAATGGTGAAAGCCATTGACGTGTTGCGCACAAAAAAAGTAGAAATTTATGAAGAGGAAAGACTGGGCGCTATTGTGGCTATTTTATTACACGATATCGGACACGGACCATTCTCGCATACGCTAGAACATTCACTGCTTGACAAAGTTCATCACGAAGAGGTTTCGCTTCTTTTTATGCAAGAATTAAATCGTCAATTCAATGGAAAATTAGATACAGCAATTGCCATTTTTAACGATACTCATCCAAAAAAATTCTTGCACCAAATGGTTTCTGGTCAGTTAGACATGGACCGTTTAGATTATTTGCAACGCGACAGTTATTTTACCGGCGTTGAAGAAGGCGTAATTGGAAGCGAACGCATCATAAAAATGCTAGACGTGGTTGATGGAAATTTAGTGATCGAAGAAAAAGGAATTTACAGCATCGAGAATTTTATTGGCGCTCGCCGTATTATGTATTGGCAAGTGTATATGCACAAAACCGTTGTTTCGTCCGAACACATGATGATTAGTATTTTGCGTAGAGCTAAACTTCTTTTTCAACAGCACATAGATTTATTTGCAAGCCCAAGTTTGAAAATTTTCTTGAAGCAAGATGTATCGTTAGATGATTTTAAAACAAACACCCAATGGTTGCAAAATTTTGCAATGATCGATGACAATGATATCATTACTTCTATTAAAGTTTGGCAAAGTTGTGACGATAAAATTTTATCGAAATTATGCACAATGCTGCTGACCAGAAAACTTTTTAAAACTGAAATTTCAAAAACAGAAATCAGTCAAGAAAAAATTACTCAACAAAAAAATAAAATTGCAGAAAAACTTAACATCTCTCTTGAAGATGTAAGTTATTTTGCGATTTACGAAACACTTGTGAATAATGCCTACGATGAAAAAGACAAACAGATTTTGATTCTTTCTAAATCCGGTATAACACAAGATATTGTTCAGGCATCTGACAATTTAAATATTCTTGCTTTGACAAAACCGGTGGAGAAATATTGTTTTTGTTATGCTAGTCTTACCTAACCGTTAACAAAAAATAAGTCATTTCCTGCAAACGTATTGTTGAAAACTTCGTTATCTACTGTAAAGCCTCACGTATTTATTATTAATTTTGACACAATGGAGTTTTCTGCACAGCAAATTGCCGGTTTAATAAATGGCCAAATAGTTGGTAATCCAAACGTTACTGTAAACGGTCTTTCAAAAATAGAAGACGGGCAAGTTGGTACGCTCTCTTTTTTAGCCAATCCCAAATACGAAGATTATATTTATTCAACCAAAGCATCGATTGTAATTGTAAACAATACGTTTATCCCAACTCGTGAATTGGCTGAAGGTGTTACGCTCATTAAAGTAGAAGAAGCTTATTCGTGTTTTGCTAAATTGCTTGAAATGTATGATCAGGCAACAAAAAAACAAGCTAAAATAGAACCTCAATCTTACGTTTCTCCAAGTGCAAAAATTGGTAAGAATGTTTATGTTGGTGCTTTTGCTTACATCAGTGATGATGCGGAGATTGGTGACAATGTTCACATTTATCCAAACACCTTTATTGGTGACAATGTAAAAGTTGGTTCGGACTCAAAATTATTTGCTAATGTTTCTGTTTATCGTGATTGTTTGATTGGTCAGAATTGTACCATTCATTCAGGTGTTGTAATTGGTGCAGATGGTTTTGGATTTGTACCTAATTCCGAAAATAATTATCAAAAAGTTCCACAAATTGGTAACGTAATATTAGAAGATCACGTAGAAATTGGAGCTAATACGTGTATTGATAGAGCGACTTTAGGGTCAACAATTATTCGCAAAGGCGTTAAGCTTGATAATTTAGTTCAGATTGGACACAATGTAGTTATTGGAGATAACACCGTAATGGCTGCACAAGTGGGTGTTGCCGGCTCAACCAAACTAGGAAAAACATGATGGTTGGTGGACAAGTTGGAATTGTTGGTCATATTTCACTAGCAGACGGAACAATGATCGGTGCTCAATCCGGTGTACCAAAAACAATTACAAAAGAAGGAACGATTCTTTTAGGATCTCCGGCTTACGATGCAGAAGATTATAAAAAAGCATACATGGGATTTAGACGACTACCTCAAATTTTAGATCGTCTGAGAGAAGTGGAAGAAGAATTAAAAAAATTAAAAGAGAAGAAGTAGAACAAGTTTCTCTTCATCTTAATCAATAAACACAACCCGAATGGCTGAAAAGCAAAAAACCTTAGCAAGCGAAATTAAATTCTCAGGTGTTGGTTTGCATACCGGAGAACTTGTCAACTTAACAATTTGTCCGGCGCCTGATAAGCATGGTTATAAATTTCAACGAATCGACCTTGAGTCAAAACCCTTAATCAAAGCTGATCCTGACAATGTTGTTTCAACAGCACGTGGAACGACGTTAGAAGAAAAAGGTGCAAAAGTTTATACAACCGAACATGTGCTTGCTGCTTTGTATGCCATGCAAATTGATAATGCTTTAATACAGTTAGACGCTCCTGAAGTTCCAATCATGGATGGTAGCGCGCACGCATTTGTTCAGGCAATTAAAAAAGTAGGTTTAGTTGAGCAAGAAGCGGAAAGAGAGTATCTTGTTTTAGAAGAAAATATTAAATGGGAAGACCCCGCTAAAGGCATTGAATTTTTAGCAATTCCTGATTCCGAATATCGCGTAACTGTAATGGTAGATTATAATTCACCGGTGCTTGGAACGCAACATGCAAGCATGTTTAAGATTGGTGATTTTGAAAAAGAAATTTCTACTTGCCGTACTTTTTGTTTTTTGAAAGAGCTGGAATATCTTGCAACAAATGGATTAATAAAAGGTGGTGACTTAGACAATGCCATTGTTTTGGTTGAGCGCGATGACATTACTCAAGAAGAATTAGATCGACTTGCAAAACTTTTAGGAAAAGAAAACTTGCAAGTTTCATCGGCTAATACAATCGGAACATTAAATCATACAAAATTAAATTTTGAGAACGAACCTGCTCGTCATAAATTACTTGATATTGTAGGTGACTTAGCGTTAATTGGTAGACCAATCAAAGGACATATTCTCGCAGCAAGGCCGGGGCATGGTGGTAATGTTCAGTTTGCAAAATTATTGAAAGAGCAAATCAAAAAATTAGCGACAAAAGCAAAATATTTTGATTTGACAAAAGAGCCATTGTACGATACCGTTACCATTGAAAAAATGTTGCCGCATCGTTATCCATTTTTGTTGGTAGATAAAGTTATGGAAATTACAGACACCACAATTATTGGTGTAAAAAATGTGACGATGAATGAGCCACAATTTACAGGACATTTTCCTGGTAATCCAATATTCCCAGGTGTTTTACAAATTGAAGCTATGGCGCAGTGTGGAGGTGTTTTTGCATTGAGTAAAGTAGAAGATCCTCACCTCTACTCCACTTATTTTATGAAAATTGACAATGTAAAATTTAAAACAATGGTTCGCCCGGGTGATACAATTGTTTTTGAATTAGCATTACTATCACCTATTCGCAGAGGCCTTGTCAACATGGGCGGTAAAGCTTATGTAAATGGAAAAGTAGTTATGGAAGCCGACATGCTTGCTCAAGTTGTGAAAGATAAAGTATGATTAGTCCGTTAGCATATATTGACAAATCAGCAAAAATTGGCACCAATGTAACAGTTGAACCATTTTCAACTATTTACAACGATGTTGAAATTGGTGACGGAACTTTTATAGGACCAAATGTGACAATTTATCCAGGTGCGCGAATTGGAAAAAATTGTAAAATATTTCCAGGTGCAGTTATTTCGGCTGTACCTCAAGATTTAAAATTTCACGGCGAATATACAACGACAGAAATTGGTGACAATACCGTTATTCGTGAATGCGTAACTATTCATCGTGGAACAGATGATCGATTAAAAACAGTTGTTGGTAGCAATTGTTTATTAATGTGTTATGTTCACATTGCGCACGATTGTATACTTGGAAATAATGTAATTATCGCAAATAATTCTGCCATTGCTGGACATTGTACAATTGAAGATTGGGTAATTATTGAAGGCATGTGTGGCGTTCAACAATTTGTAAATCTTGGTGCACATTCTTTTATTGCTGGCATGTCTCAAGTTAGAAAAGATGTTCCACCGTTTGTACGAGTTGCTCGCGAACCTTTAACTTTTGCAGGTGTTAACGCAATTGGTTTGCGCCGCCGTGGAATGAGTGATGAAGATGTAAAACAAATCGAAGATATTTATCGAAATTTATTTATCCTCAACAATTCCATCACAAAAGGAATAAACATAATTGAAGCCGAAATTCCTGACACCGAAATTCGCAGAAAAGTAATTGACTTCATTAAAAAATCTGAGAAGGGAATTATTAAGGGACCTATTTAGGAGGAAAAAGTAAAGAGAGATGAGGACAGAGCGCAGAGGGCTCGCGAAAACATTTTTTATTAACCCTATTTCAACAAAACTCCATTTTTTCTCCCGGATAGCTATCTGAATTACCGTTTCCAAATTACATCCTATCAATACCATCCGCCATTTACCCTCGTGGCTCTGCCCTCGACCCTGATTCACCCTTTTAACTCTTCTCCCTAATATTTAAAAAGATAACCATTATATTTGTAGATAGAATCAATACAAAAACATGGCAACAACAGCAGAAATTAAAAACGGAATTTGCATTAATCACAACGGAAAATTAATGACCGTAGTAGAATTTCAACACGTAAAACCAGGTAAAGGTCCTGCGTTTGTGCGAACGAAAATGAGAAACATTGAAACGGGAAAAGTAATTGATAACACTTTTTCTGCCGGACATAAAATTGACATCGTTCGAATTGAAACACGCGAATACACTTATTTATATCCAGAAGGAGAAGGTTATTATTTTATGCACAAGGAAACTTTTGAGCAAGTTTTTATTGAAGCAAGAATGATTGAAAACCCTCTATTCTTAAAAGAAGGTGCTACCTGTGTAATTGTTTTTCACGCAGAAGAAGAAATACCTTTAACAGTTGAGTTACCAAATTATATTGATAGTGAAGTAGTTTATACAGAGCCTGGCGTAAAAGGAGATACTGCTACAAATACCATGAAACCTGCAAAAATTGACACAGGAGCTGAAATTCGTGTTCCGCTTTTTATTGAAATTGGTGATCGAATTAAAGTTGATACCCGTACAGGTGTTTATTCAGAAAGACTTAAATAAAATTTAGTTGCAGATGCAGCAACAGATGCAGTTAAGCAACATAGAAATATAAAACTTCAACACTCAAATGCATGGCTTTTGAGTGTTTTTTTTTGACGATAAAAAATGGAAAAAAATATAGACATAAAAATCAACACTCGTTATTTTACTTTTGGAAATCCAAATGCAAAAAACCTATTGGTTGTTTTACATGGATATGGTCATCTTGCTTCCTACTTCCTTAAAAAGTTCGAATTTTTAAATCCTGACAACTATTATGTTGTAGCACCAGAAGGACTTCATCGATTTTATCTCAATGGTACGGGCGGAAGAGTTGGCGCATCGTGGATGACAAAAGAAGATCGTGAAAATGACATAAAAAATTATGTAAAATACCTTGATGAAATTTTTGATGAGGTAAATTCAACAACAAATTTTAAAAACAAAATACTCCTCGGCTTTTCGCAAGGTGGTGCAACAGGATCAAGATACATGGCTTTTGGCAAACATTCATTTCATCAATTCATTTTGTGGGCTGCCGTTTTTCCGCCAGATTTATCAAACCAAATCAATTCAAAATTTGATACATCAAAAAATTATTTTGTTGTAGGAAATCGTGACCCATATTATAATGAACAACAAATCGCCAATCATCTCGTTCAATTAAAGAAAGAAAAATTACAAATTGAATTGATTAAATTTGACGGTGAACATGAAATAAATTCTGATGTCCTTTTAACTATTCTAGAATGAAATATAAATTAATCATATTACTTCTAAGTTTCACCGTTATTGCCAGAGCTCAATATGATATTGATACACTCGCGTCTGACACGCTAACTAAAGAACCCAAAGTAAATTTGTTTGAATTGAAGAATAAAATTTATGTTGGTACAGATCTTTCCTTAAGTTTTGGCAGCTTAACTTATATTTATTTAGCACCGATGATTGGTTATGACATCACAAAAAAATTCTCTGGTGGTTTTAGTACGATGTATCAATTGTTAAGAGCAAAATCGTTTAGCGGAAATATTGTTTCTGAAAATTCATTTGGTGGAGGTATTTTTTTGCGCTATCGTCCAATTCAACAATTTATGTTGCATACCGAATTAGATTTGATGAATACGGTGGATTATTCGGTTGCGTTTGGCCGAATCAATGTTCCAGCATATTTTTTAGGAGCCGGTTATACAGGTCAGTTAGGCGATAGAGTTTATTATAGTCTTTTAGTGAGTTACGAATTTATTCGCAATCCAAATATGCCAATTCCTGCTTTTGTAAATATTCAAGGTATTCCGTTTTATTTAAAATATGGATTTGTTTGGTATTTAGGGTAAGGGGAATGAGAAATGGCAAATGTAATTTCCTTGTTCTGGATTTGACGCTTTAGTCATGTATTCCTAATTTATTTCTTAGATGCCTTAAATTTTCCTTATATGTCTTAAATGGTTTATTTTTTAAACATATAAGGCATATAAGCA
>Ga0105048_10004479_pt1 | contig 22754 bp, 17 predicted proteins | sample MAT05_FD_78382 | JGI IMG/M metagenome (GOLD analysis project Ga0105048, IMG submission 78382) | Freshwater microbial communities from Lake Fryxell liftoff mats and glacier meltwater in Antarctica - MAT-05 | ecosystem: Environmental > Aquatic > Freshwater > Ice > Liftoff microbial mat | place...
GTTTCCGGGCGTCGGCGAGCCCGCGGCGACGCCGCCGCACCCTCCGCCGGGCGTCGGCAAGCCCCCAAACGGCGCCGCCGCCCCTCCGCCGGATGTCGGCAAGCCCCGCGGCGGCGCCGCCGCCCCGGTGCCAAGAGCCGGAAAGTGCTGCGGCGGCGCCGCCGCACCCACGCCGGGCGGGAAACGACGAGATTCAGGCCGGCTTGGCGCTGCCAGCCGGCGTCGCGGCTTCCGTGGAAGCGGGCGCGGCCGGGAGCTCGGGCTCTTCCCCGAGGTCTTTCTCCGCCTCGTTCTCTACCTCGTCAAAGAAGAGGTCTTGCATCTTCTTGTCCTGCGGATACAGCGCTTTGACGCTGAAAGAGATCTCGAGATACCCCGTGATGAAGGCCTGCTTGGCGAGGTTGCGCGCGACCCGGAGGTTGCGCGCGCTTTGCCAGGCGCTGTCACGGTAGTCGAGCGCAGCCTTGTAGTCCTTGGCCAGGCCCTCGAAGCTCGCGCTCTCCTGGGCGGCGGGGGGCCAGGTGGCCGCGAGCGCGTTGAGCGTCCCCACCAGGTCGATGAGCACGTCGAGCTGCTTTTGCCCGAAGGGCTTGACGAGCGCTGTCTTGCCCTCGGGGGCGACGACCTTGAACAGCGGCCCACCCGCCTTGTCGTCGGCCACCTCGACCCGGCGGAGAAAGCTCTGGATCGCGTTGTCGGTGGTGAGATCGATGAGCTTCACGTCGACGCGGGCGTCGATGATCAGGAGCTTGGATTGCTCGTACGTTTGGCTTTCCTTATCGAGGGTCGCGGTGATGGCGCTCATCTTCTGCGCGTGAGGCGCCAGCGGTGGGTTCTGGGTGACCTTGCCCAGCATCCGCGCCGCGTACCTTCCCAGTTGCGAGCATCTGGGGATCGGGGTCTTGATCGTCGGGTTCTCCATAGAGCTTGATGCTCAGAGAACAGGATCACTTCGGTCAACAAAAAAAGGTGAGACGACCGGCCCACGCCCTCGTTCGGATCGCCCACGCCGCGACGCCGGTGTAGATCCCGCCGCGATGGATCTCCGAAGCTCGGCGGCCGCGCTCGTCGCCTCTCTCTCGCTCGCAGGCCTCGCCTGCAACCTCCCCGAGCCGGACGGCAGCCACCGCGCCGCCGCGGCGGTGACGGCGACGGCCGCCGCGCCGCCGGCCGAGTACACGGTCCCCGCCGGCGCGATCGATCCGAGCGCCGCGGCGCCGCCCGCGCGCGCCGCGGCGCCGTTCGCGGCGACGCGCGTCTCCCTCGAAGACAGGGCCATGGGGACGCACATCGTCCTCGCGGCGTTCACCACGCCCGAGCTCGACGACGTTACTCTTCGGCCCAGGCTCGAGAAGGCCCTCGCCGAGATCCGAAGACTCGAAGCGCTGATGACGACGTGGCGCGACGACAGCGAGATCTCACGGATCAACGCCGCCGCGGGGAAGGCGCCGGTGGTCGTCGGGGCCGAGACGCTCGCGGTGATCCAGAAGAGCCTCTGGATGGGCGAGCGCTCCGAGGGCGTCTTCGACATCACCTTCGAGGCCATGCACGGCGTCTGGAAATTCGATCAGGATCACGACGAAAAAATCCCCGCCAAAGCCGCCGTCGAGAAGGCGCGCAAGCTGATCGATTACCGTAAAATCAAGGTCGACAGCAGCAAGAGCTCCGTGATGCTGGAGAAGGCCGGCATGCGGATGAGCCTCGGCGGGATCGCCAAGGGCTACGCCGTCGACGCCGCCGCGCGCGTGCTCGAGGAGGAGCGGCTGCCGTCGTATTTCGTGCAGGCAGGAGGCGATCTCTACGTGAAGGGGCGCAAGCCCGACGGCGCCCCGTGGCGTGTGGGCGTCCGTGATCCGCGCGGGCGCGACGCCACCGATTACTTCGCGATGCTCGAGGTCGAGGACCACGCGTTCTCGACGGCGGGCGACTACGAGCGCAGCTTCCTCAAGGGCGACAAGCGCTACCACCACATCATCGATCCGCGCACCGGCTACCCGGCGACGGCGTCGCGCAGCGTCACCATCTGGGCGAAGGACGCCTTCACGGCGGACGCGATCGACGACGCCGTGTTCATCCTCGGGGCAGAGAAGGGGCTCGCCCTCGTCGAGTCGATCGAGGACTGCGGCGCGGTGATCGTCGACGCGCACAACAAGGTGTGGATCTCACGCCGGCTGAAGGAAAAGCTCCACGTGCTGCGCGCCCCCTCGGACGGCCCCTGAGCTGTCGTGCGGTGAGATTGCGCACGAGTCCGCGGGGGACAAAGAGCCAGAATATTGACGCTCTTCGCGGCGGAAACGCGGCCGAAACATGGTCCAGATTTCGAGGACGAGCCTTTCGCGGGGTCCCGGATGCAGCTAACGTGAAAGGTTGATGTTGCCTGACCGGAGCGCCTCGGATGCACAGCTATCCAATCTGGATAGCGCAGCTACTCTCGCTCTCTGCAACACGCTCGCGGAGTACGGTGAGGCCGGCGCGCTCAGCCACGAGCTGATGCTGCGGGCCGGGCAGTACGCGACGACGCGGTTCGGCGACGACCTCGACATCCTCCTCGCCGCGGCTCGGATGTACCAGCTCGGCGACGAGACCGAGCTGGCGCGCAAGGTGCTGCTCCGCGCTGGCAAGCTCGCCCCGGAAGAGTCGCGGACGCTGCGTCAGCTCGGCGAGGTGCTGCGTTTGCTCGGCCTCCCGGTGACCCCGTCGCTGGCCATCACCGAGGCCGAGGACGCGCCACCGGCCTCCGCGCGATCGCACTCCTATGTGCGCGAGGCGCCCGAGCGCGAGGCGCCGGCGCCGCCTTCGAGCCAGGCGTCGCGGCAGATCCTTCCGCCGAGCGGGGCGAGCCCGCAGAAGCGACCCTCGCAGCGGCCGACGCGCCAGATCCCCGCGCAGCGGCAGGACGAAGAGCTCCCCCCGTACGATCGATCCGAGGAGGAGCGCGCGCCCGCGGTGATGCCGCGCATCCCGGTCCGCCGCATCAGCAGCGGGCTGCATCGCGCGGTCACCTCGTCCGCGGAGGCGACGACGCTGCAGTTGAAGAGCCAGCCGCGGCCCGAGCCGCGTTACCCCGAAGATCGCCGGACCGACGGCGCGCTCCGCCTGCCCATCGAGCGCGACAGCGCCTCCGCCGGCGTGCGCCTGGTCGAAGCGTCGCGCACGCGCGAGAGCACGCGTCCGCAACAAGAGGTCACGCGGAGCCTCCGATCGAACCGGATCCGGATGCTCGATCCCGGCGATCCGACGCGTCAGCTCGACCGCTACGAGCTGATCGGCGAGATCGCCTCGGGCGGGATGGCCACGGTCTTTCTCGCGCGGCGCGACGGCGCGGGCGGCTTCCAGCGGCTCGTGGCGATCAAGCGGCTGCACCCGCACCTCGCCCACCAGGACGAGTTCGTGGAGATGTTCCTCGACGAGGCGCGCCTCGCCGCGGCGATCCACCACCCGCACGTCGTGCCGATCCTCGAGAGCGAGAACGGCAACTACGTGGTGATGGAGTTCATCGAGGGCGACACGCTCGCGGGCCTCGCCGCGCGCGCCCTCGCCCGCGGGGTGATGCTCCCGCGCGCGGTGGCCGTGCGCATCGTCCTCGACGCGCTCTCGGGCCTCCACGCCGCCCACCAGCTCAAGGACGGCGAGGGCCGCCTCCTCGGCCTCGTGCACCGCGACTGCACGCCGCAGAACATCCTCGTCGGCTCCGACGGCTCGTCGCGCCTCACTGACTTCGGCGTCGCGCGCGCGGCCTCGCGCCTGGCGATCACCCGGTCGCAAATGGTCAAGGGCAAGGTCGCGTATCTCTCGCCCGAGCAGGCCACCGCGGGGGATCTCGATCGCCGCTCCGATCTCTTCACCATGGGGATCGTGCTGTGGGAAGTGCTCACGGGGCGCCCGCTGTTCCAGACCGACACCGAGCCGATGACGATCTCGCGCCTGCTCACCGGGCCGATCCCCTCGGTGCGCCAGTACGCGCCCGACGTCGCGCCGGAGCTCGATGAGGTCTGCGCCCGCGCGCTCCAGCGCAACGTGGCGCGCCGCTACTCCACCGCCGCCGCGATGAGCGAGGCGCTCGAGGCCGCGGCGCGCACCGCGATCGGCGGCGCGGCCTCGCCGTCCGAGGTCGGCCGCTGCGTGGAGATGCTCATCGGCATCGACCTCGCGGCGCAGCGCGAAGCCGTGCGCGTGTGGGCGACCCAGAACGAGTCCAGCCCCGAGAGCCGCAGGCGCAGCTTCACCTCCGAGACGTCCAGCGCGAGCCCGGCGGCGCCCAGCGTGATCCCGCCCCAGGCGCAGCTGGAGACGCCGCTGCCGCTCCCCGAAGGCGCATCGGAGCGCGTCCCCACGCCGATGCCGATCGCGCCCACGGTGCCTCGCTTGGCCGCCGTGGGGCAGCTCCCGCTTCCGGTCACCGCGGCGCCCGAGCCGACCGCGGTCGCCGTGAAGCCGTCTTCGGCCTCGACGCCGGCGAGCGCGGCCCCGCGGACCGACGCGAAGACGCGGATGCGCACGCGGCTGACGGTCGCGGCCATCGTCTTCGTCGGCGTCAGCTCCCCGCTGTGGATGAAGCCCGTCCTGCACGTTCGCGAAAAGCTCTTCGACCACGGAAAGGCACCCTCGAGTGTCGAGCGAGCGGACCCGACCACGGACCTCGCGCCGAGGCCATCCCCGGGCGCGACGCCCGAAGCCCCTGCGGATTCAGCGCCTGCCCCGTGATCGTGCAGGCAGGGGTGTTCCCTGACTTGTCGAGAGGGCCCCTCTTCGGGCATTCTCCCGGCTGAAAGCGGGGTCACCATGCCGATTGCCGGAAAGCTCGAGGTCACGATCAAGATTCACGAGGTGCCCACCGACGTGACGACGAAATCGAACGGGTGGAAAGAGTTCACCCTCGATTGCGGCGGCCGCCCGGTGATTGTCACCGTCCGCCCGCGCATGTGGATTCGCCTCGAAGAGGCCAAGGCGAACTACCCGCTCTGGGTCGCGTCGATCACCGGCCAGATGGGCCAGTCGCACGGCAAGGGCTTCGTGCTCACCGAGCCGGCCCTCCAGGTGTTCGAGCGCAAGGCCAAGGTCGCCGAAGCGCCCGAAGCGCCCGAAGCGCCCGCGGCGCCCGCGGCCGAGCCGGCGGGCTAGAGGGCGAGCATGCGGACGGTGCGGGGCTTCATCCGCACCTCGAACGCGCCTCGGCGCGCCTCGAACGCGGCGTCGTCGAGGACGTCGACGGCGCGCCCCGTGGGGATGCCGATCGACACCCGCGCCACCACGTCGGTGTCTCCAGCGTTGATCACGAAGAGCACGCGGGCGCGCCCCTCGGCGTCCTCGTGCACGGTCGCGTAAATCCCCTCGGGATCGCAGGCGTACGTGGGCAGCGGCAGCGCGAGGATCGCGCGTGAGACCGCGTCGTCGGCCGCTCCGGGCTCGTCGGCCAGGACCAGCGGGATGCTCTGGTGCTGGCCGCGCAAGCGCGCGAGATCGAAGGGCTCGGGGAGCGTACGGAGGGCGCCGTCGCGCAGCGGTTCGCGCGGGCCGAGCGTGACCAGCGCGCCGCCCTCGGCCTCCTGCGCGAGCACGCGGAAGAGCTCCGGGTTCATCCCGCCCGAGGTCGCGCAGAGGATCCATTTCGCGCCGCCGAGCGAGACGTCGCGGTCCTCGCCGCCGACCTGCGCGAAGGGGACGCCGCGCGCCTCGAGCGCGTGCTCGATCGTCCGCGCGAAGCTGTCGGCCTCGACCCCGATCGGGTAGCCGAGCCCGAGGTCGTGCTCCGACACGCTCTCCCGCGCGCCAGCGCCGGCGACCGAGAAGAAGGCGCCGGTGATCGGCCCGAAGGCATGCATGACGCGCGTGATCCGTCGCTCGCTCCGCGGCGTGAGCAGGCGGACGGGCACGGCGCGACGGAGATCGAAGAAGCTCGTTTGATCGAGGGCCGCGGCGAGCCGCCGCCAGAACGCCGCGAACGGCCGCGGGCGGCCGTGCGGATCGATCGGCGCGCCGATCCAGCGATCGCGCTCCACCGCCATGTAGATGTTGTACCCACGGAGCCCGTAGGCGAGCGCGGCGAGCACCGTGAAGGCGCTGTCCCGCTCCTCCAGCGGCGGGAAGAACGGGGGGAACCCCGCGCCCATTTCGCAGGCGAACGCCGGGTGCCCGAGCCCCTCGCAGCGGAGCGCGAGCTCGCTGGTGCGGCGACGAATGATGAGGCGGCTCTCCGGCCCGGCCTTGTTGTAATAATCGAGGCCGACGAGGTCGACCGCGTGGGCGGCGCGAGCCGCGTTGAGCGGCGTCGCCTCTTGCCCCGGCGGCAGGTTGTGCGAGGTCGGCAGCCCCTCGATCCCCGCGGCGAGGAGGGCCGCGGCGAAGCGCTCGAACGACGTCGTCAGCAGGTGCTCGTGGAACTCGGCCCAGTCGAGGTGCCGCGCCAGATCCCCAGGCCCCTCGGCGTCGAAGCGCGGCGGCGGGAGGATGGTGGCAAAGCGCCGCTCTTCCTCGTCTTCGCTCACCTCGGCCACATGGACGCCCTCGGCGGGCGGCGGCTTCGAGGGCGACTTCTTCGCGTACGTCGCCTGGAGCGCGTCGATCGTGCGGTATTTCTCGCGCAGGAAGGCGCGATAAAGGCGGACGGCGTCGGGGTGGTAGTCCTGATCGTAGGCGCCGTCGCGGAAGTAGAGCGCGCCCTCGTTGTCGATCTGCACCAGCACGATCGGGCCGTCCGGGTAGAGCAGCGGGCGGAGCGCGGGCGCGAGGAGCTGGAAGTAGCGCGCGGTCTCGTCGAAGAACGCCTCGCTCGCGTAGCTCGGCACGGGGAACGCGAAGGGCAGCATCGGCAGCATCACCGGGTTGCCCTTGGGCGTGCGCGCCTGGCAATTCACGTCCCAGATGATGCGCTCGGGGATGCCGAAGTAGGTGAGCTCGGCGTTGATGTGCGGGCCGGGCCGCGCGATCACATAGAGGCCGAGCTCGTGCGCGAGGCGAATGAAGGCGCCGACGTCGCGCTGCGGATCGCCTTGCCCGAGCTCGAGCTTGCCCGGCGCGATCTCGTGGACGTTCCAGGGAATGTAGACGTCGATGAGGCGCACGCCGAGGGCGCGCGTGGCCTCGAGGCAGGCGCGCCAATCCTTCGGATCGAGGCGCCAATAATGGACGCTGCCCGCGATCAGCGGGACGGGCTTGTCGCCGACGAGGAGCCCGCCGGGGACGAGGCGCACGCCCCGCCGCTCGTTGCCCTCCGAGGCCTGTTCGCGCAGTGGTTTCGACACAATTGCGGCGACCTTAGCAAGGATCGCCGGGGCCGGGTACAGCGCCGCGATCCGCGGCCCCGCCGCGCTCGTTCGCCGCGAGCGGCGGGCGGGGCGCCGATCAACGCCGCGTCACGGCGGCGAAGGATAATTGCGCTTCACGAAGCAGAGGCCTTCGGCGTTCAAATGCCCCTGCGTGCTCTGGTTGTACGTCGCAAAATCGTAGAGATCGCGGATCGTCTTGGTGGGCTCGCCCGCCGGGTCCACCAGGATGCTGCCCGTGTCGAAGGCCATCGTGCCCGCGTTCGGAGGCGTGTACTCCTTGGTGCAAGTGCGCCGGGGCAGGTTGTTCCCGTCCTTGTCCTTGATCACCTTGGGATCGACGCCGATCAGATCCTCGAGCACCGCCGTCGGCGTGCCCGGGACGCCGACGTAGCGCGCGGCGATCTGATCGAAGTGAGCGGGCGAGTCGTGGGCGAAGCTCTCCCAGAACGGGTGAGCGAGGTGGAGCGTGATCTGCGCCGTCACCGCCTCGTTGGCCTTGACCACGACGCCGCGCTGGTGCTCCTCGGTCCCGAGGTGCTTGGCCGAGTCAGCGTCGGGGTTCTGGCAGTTGAGGTAGCTGGTCGGGGACTTGAAGCCGAGCTTGAAGTTGACCACCTTGGGGAGCTTGTCGAACTCCGGATCGACCGGCGTGCAGGCGGTCCCCTTGAAGGTCGCCGTGCCCACGTAGAGCACGGTATAGCCCTTCTGCGTCATCATCGTATAGTCAGTCTTGGCCTGCGCATCGAGGGTGCTCACGAACTTCGCGTCCTCGGTGGCGGGCACGATGCTGAAGCCGAAGGCGTAGCGCTTGCCCGCATCGAAGGGCTTGTCGGCGTTCTTGTTCTGCTTGTCGAGCGTGGCAATCTGCACCGCCTTTTCGCCCTTTTCGCCCTTGCCGTCCAGCGTCCCACCCTTCTGGAGATCGATGACAAAAGGCCCGTCGACCTCGGCGACCACGGTGCCAGTCTTCGACGGATCGGCGGGGCTGCTGTCCGGGGTCTCCGCGAGGGTGATCTTGTCGACGGTGACCAGCACCTCGGTGAATTTCACCTCCCATCCGTCGACGAAGCCAGCGTCGGTGAAGGGGAAATCATAGCCGCTCCGCGCGGGCGTCCCGCCCGAGGCCGTGATGATGAAGGTCCCCGTCTGAGCCGTGTTCCCGCCCGTAGTGGAAGGCGGTTTGCTGTCGTCACTGCAGGCCGAGGCCAGCGTGGAGGACGCCAGGAGACCCAAGATACACAAGTGTCTACGCTTCATTTTTAAAATCCCCTTCAACGCGACAATTCCAGTGCGAGGGAGCTGGGTTTAATCGGTTTTCGTGGCCCGTCAACGAGCCTCAAAGGGGAAATTGGCGCCGTCCACGACAGTTGGCCTCGCGCCGTCGGCGACGGCGCGAGGCAGGCTCACTGCGGCGAGGGGTAGTTACGCTTCACGAAGCAGAGCCCGTCGGAGCTCAAATGCCCCTGCGTGCTCTGGTTGTAGGTCGCAAAATCGTAGAGATCGCGGATCGTTTTGGCGGGATCGCCCGTCGGATCCACCGGGATGCTGCCCGTGTCGAAGTGCATCGTGCCCGCGCCGGGAGGCGCGTAGTCCTTGGTGCAAGAGCGCCAGGGCAGGCTGTTCCCGTTCTTGTCCTTGATCGCCGTCGGATCGACGCCGATCAGATCCTCGAGCAGCGCCGTCGGCGTGCTCGTGGCGCCGACGTAGCGCGCGGCGATCTGATCGAAGTGAGCGGGCGAGTCGTGAACGAAGCCCTCCCAGAACGGGTGATCGGTGTGGATGGTGAGCTGCGCTGTCACCGCCTGGTTGGCCTTGACGGCGATGCCGCGCTGGTGCTCCTCGTCGCCGAGGGCTTTGGCCGGATCGTTGTCGGGGTTCTGGCAGTTGAGGTAGCTGGTCGGGGACTTGAACCCGAGCTTGAAGTTGACCACCTTGGGGAGCTTGTCGAACTCGGGATCGGCCGGCGTGCAGGCGGTGCCCTTGAAGGTGGCCGTCCCCACGTAGAGGACAGCGTACCCTTTCTCCTTCATCAGCTCGTAGTCGGCCTTGCCCTGCTCATCGAGGTTCACGAGCTTGGCGCTCGCGGCGGCAGGGACGATGTCGAAGCCGAAGCCATAGCGCGTGTCGCCCTCGAAGGGCTTGTCGCCGTTCTTGTTCTGCTTGTCGAGCGTGGCAATCTGCACCGCCTTCTCGTCCGTGCCGCCCTTGCCGGCGAGGGGACCTCCCTTGTGGAGGTCGATGACCCAGGGGCCGTCGACCTCGGCCACCACCTTCCCGGTCTTCGACTCGTCGCCCGGATCGAGGTCCGGATTCTCGGTGACCTTGATCTTGTCGACCGTGACCAGGAGCTCGGTGAATTTCACCTCCCACCCGTCGACGAAGCCAGCGTCGGTGAAGGGAAAATCATAGCCGCCAAGCGCGAGCACCTCGCCCGAGGCGGTGAAGACGAAGCTGCCCCCCGCGGACGGCGACGACGTATCACTGCCGTCGCACGCCGAGGTGAGCGCGGTGGAGGCCACGAGGCCGAGAATACCCAGATAGTTTCGTTTCATTTCAATGCTCCTTCAACGCGGTGATTCGTTCCAGATCAGCTCGTACGTGCCCTCGCGGGAGGCGAGCGCTCGATAAATGTTCACGTTCGGCTGACCGTCGGTCTCGTCCTTGAAGCGATAGAGCTTCGGGTTGTCCGATGTCTGATCGAGCTCCGAGAAGTCGACGTTCCGGAAGAGGCCTCGGGGATCGACGCGGACGAGGAGGCTGCCCCCCGATCGGACGTCGAGGTTCACCGGGATCGGCGAGACGATGCGCTCTTTGCAGATCGGATGGGCGCCCGGCTGTGCGGGATCGTTGACCGGGCCGAGCCGGTTCGCCCCGATCGACAGTTGCCCTTCGAACGGGAACGTCTCGCCCTGTTTCTCCGCTGTCCCGGCGACGTCGAGCACCACCGTCGAATCCTCTGCGGCGTTGACGTCTCCGCCGGTGAGCCACACCTCCCCGGCGATGGCCTCGGCGGCGATGGCCTCTCCTGGGGCGGGGAAGGGTTGAAGCGCAGGAGAGAGCGCGTCGACGTCGAGCCCCTGGGTGACCTGCGCGACATAGATCCCCGGCAAGATACAGCTCGTCGCCTGCGCGCCGGAGATGGGGATTGCCTTGTTGAGATAGACGGCGCCGAGGTGGAACTTTGCCCGGGTGAGCGTCACCTGATAGCCGCGCCCCGTCGAGAACGAGAGCGGCTGTCCGGCCACGGCGTCCTCCGGCCCCGCCGCGGCGGCGGCGAAGGTGAAGAGCTCACTCCCCGTCGTCCCGACGCAGGAGGTGAGGGCGATCCCCGCGGACAGGGCGAGAAAGAGGGCTTTACCAGCGATCATCAGGTGCCTCCGAAGTTGACGGCGAGGGTGCCGAAGAGGGCGCGCGGGGCGCCCGCAGAGAAGTGGCGAACTGGCACCAGCGTGGGAGAGGGCTCGGTGTGGAAATCCGAGGCAAAGTTGTACTCTCCAAGACGGTATTGCCGGTCGAGGAGGTTCGTGGCGGAGATCCCGAGCTCGTAGTGCGTCCAGGCCAGCGTCGCCGAGGCGTCGAGCGTGAAGAGGGCGTTGCTGCGCTGCCCGTACGGCAAAGGCCGGTGCCCAACGTAGGTGGCCCCGGTGCCCACCGAGCCGTGGATATGCGAGCCGCCGATCTCGATCGGGAGATCGCCAAAGACGGCGGCGTCGGCGCGGATCACCGCGTCAGGCACGTAGGGCACGAGGAGGTGGGTATCGTCGAACGTCGATTTGACGAGCGTGGCGTTGGCGGAGACGTCGAAATGCTCGCCGGTGACACGGACGCTGCCCACCCAGCCCGTGCGCGTCGTCCCCCCGCCGAGGAGGTTGCGCCCCGCCGTCTCGCTGAAGATGAGATCGCGATCGACCCGGGTCTGAAAGACGATGGAGCGGGCGACGATCTCGAGGGCGCGCCCGCCGCCCGCGTACTCCACCCCTCCCTCGTAGGCGAGGATGCCGGCGAAGGGCGTCTTGACGTCCTGGGTGATGTCGTTCGGATCGATGGACCGGGCGCCCTTCCCCACGCTGACGTTGACGTGAAAGCCGCCAAAGGGCCCGACGATCACCGAGGTGCGCGGGAGGATGGCGGTGCTGGCGGTGGAGGCGCGCTGAAACGACTCGCGGTGATTGCCGAAGTCCTGTTGATCCAGGCAGCTCGTGTCGCCGGGCGGGTTCACCTTCGAGGGGTGGGAGACGCCCTGTACGGCGCAGTTGTCGATGACGTCGAAGGCGAAGAGATCGGCCCGGACGCCGCCACGCACGGTGACCCAGGGCAGCGGCCGGAGGCCCGCGTCGGCGTAGAGGCCAATGTCGGCGAGCCTGGAGCCGAGGTCGGCGTCCACGTGGTACGGGTGCCCGGTGGCGTGCTCGATCCGGGACTGGTTCGCCGACACGCTGTCACCCCGGGCAAAATAGCCGAGCTCGAGCTCCTGCTTCTGGCCAAAGGCCTTCCCGTGGAGCTGGGCCGAGCCGCGGGCGCCGACGGTCATCCCCGTGAGGGCGAGATCGAGGAGATCGCCGCGCTGGGCGTGCAGGTTCTGGAGCGGGGTCTGCACGTCGAGCAGGAAGCCGGTGAAGTTCTCCCGGAGGCGCATCGTGTGGTAGACCGCGAAGAGCTGCTGTCGATAGAGGATGTTGCCAGACCGTGACTCGATGTCTCCAGCGATGGAGTAGCGCGACGTGTCGCCGCCCTGGAGCGGATCGTAGGTGTCGTAAAAGCTCTTCGCCCCGCGGTCGACGTCGTCTTGCCGGAGCACGCCGGCGCTGTGGTAGCTGCTAGCGTACGCGGTCCCGGTGATCCGGAAGGAGCCCTTCTCGCCCAGGGCGCCCTCATACTGGCCCATGGCCGTCGCGCGCTTGCTGTCGCGGTTCTGTCCGAACCCGTCCGAGCTCGCGAGCTCGACGCCGCCGAAGGTGTGGGCGCTGCCCCCGGGCGGCCCCCAGAGCAGGAGCAGTCGATGGCTGTTGAACGATCCGATCGTGTACTTGGCCGTGAGGCCGCGGCGGGAGAGGCCGAGATCGTAGTCCGCGCTCCCGGCGACAGCGTAGTTGCCCTGGCGCGGATCGAAGGGGCCTTCGAGCACCCGGACGGTGTCGACCAGCTCGGGGATGATGAAGTGGGTGTCGGCGTAGCCGTTGCCGTGGAGATTGCCGCTCTCGTTGATCGGGACGCCGCCCACGGTGAGCTCGAGATCCTGGCCCTCGCGCGCGTCGAAGCCGCGGAGGAAGATTTGCTCGGCGTGCCCGTCGCCGCCCTCGTTGGTGAGCAGGAAGCCGGGGGCGAGGGTGAGCAGCTCTGTCGCGTTCTTGCGCGGGACCTGGGCGAGCTCGCCGATGCGAACACGGATGTCGGAGGCGCCGACGCTCGGCGGCTTGGCGTGACCGACGATGGTGACCTCCGACGCCTCACCCGCCTCGGTCACCTCGGAGGGCGCGGGGCGAGGCGGCGGGCTCGCCCCAGGTTCTTTTGCGGCCGCAGGAGCTTTGGCATCGACGACGATCGGCGCTTTCAGCGCTGGCGGGGCGGGCTCCGGGGGCAGCACCGCCTGCTTCGGTCCCTGGGGTGCAAACTGGATCGGGACGCGGATCCGGGTGCGAATCGGCGCGCCCGCGCGGAGGGCCGGCTCGAAGCGCCACCCGCTCACGGCCTCGAGCGCCGCCCGATCGAAGGCCGCGCCGCCCGACTCGGCGACCTTGGCATCACCGACCGATCCGTCGCGCTCCACGGTGACGAAGAGCACCACCTTGGCTTCGGTGCCTTTGCTTGCCTCGGACGGAGGATAGGCCACCTCCCCGTGATCGAGGAGCCTGGGCGGCGTCACGTCCGAGGGCTGCGCGAGCGCGGCGCCGGACGCGAACAGGAGCGGCAAGCCCGCGACCAGAGAGAACAGATGCTTTGCACAAAACACGAGATGAAGCCTCCGTGAACCACGAGATCAGGCGAGATCAGGCGAGACCACGCGAGTCCGCGCCCAGGCGGCCTTCGCGTCAGAGTCCGGTCAGCGCGTCGGATCCGATGAGGACGACCCCACAGAGAGCGCCGCGGCGCCGGTCGCCCTGACAGGCGCGCTCCGGTGGCCGACGGACCCCGGCCGAGGCGTCGCTACGATCGATGAATGACGAGCCGAGATCAGCCCCGAGGCGGAGAGGCCTTGGGGGCGACGGCGAGCAGCGCGATGGGGCGCTGCGAAGAGCCGGTGGCGAGCGCGGGAGAGTCGATGTGCCCGAGGATCGTGGCCTCGGGGACGTGGAGGGCGAGGGGCTCGACGCGCTGGCGGATCGCCATCGCGTCGCAGTGCTCGTGCTCGCCTTCGCCGCGGGCGGAGGCGGCGCGCGGCTCTTCACCTTTGCTCGGGGCGGTGGCCGCCGAGGGCGCCGCCTCGCGCGTGTGAGCGTGGGCGAGCGCGCCGTGCTCGCAGGCGTAGTGCTGGAAGAGCAGCAGATCCGTGATCTGGACGAGCTGGGCGAAGAGCAGGCCAACGATGATCGCCAGCGAGACCAGCGCCGCGGGCCGGACGCGCGCGCGCCGGCCGAGACGGCGCGGCGAGGGGCGTGGGAAGCGCGGGCGAGGATACATCGGCGCCGCAAGTAGCACGAAGGAACGCGCCGCCGCAAGCGCCTGACTCGGGGCGCGCCGCGTCACCGATTCGGCAGGAGCGATCTTTGTTGCTGCCGAGATGAAAGGATCAGCGCGATCCCCGCGAGACCCAGGAGCACGAGGTACCCCACGCCAGTGAAATAATCGTTGAACAGACGCATATTGCTGTCCTGAACCGAATTCATCAATGCTGGCGATGCCATCATGGAAGCGAAGGACAGGACAACCATGACATCCACCGCAGCACCGGAGATGAGCACAATTCCTGTGTCGCGTTTCCACTTCTGGAACCGTGTCAGAGCGAGTCCTGCCACCAGGGCCAGCAGGGCAAAAAGGAGAAAAATGCCCATGATCACAAACTTGCCAGCACCAGCCGCGTGCGGATCAAGCCACGCGCTCATGCCGACGCCATAGAAGAAGAAGCCTGCCACGACATAAAAGACGATGCTCACTATCCTTGCGCCGCCCCGAGCGCCTCGACGTTCATGGCGCCGAGCGCCGCGCTCTGCTCCGACGTCAGCGTGATCGCCAGCACTTCACAGAGGTCTTCGATCGACCGCCGCAGGCCCTCCTTGAGGCCCTCCTTGAGGCCCTCCTTGAGGCCCTCCTTGAGGCCCTCTTTTACGACCCTCGTCGCGCCCCTCGCTCTTCACCGCGTCGAGGTTCTCGTACCCCTCGCGCTGGAGCAGGTGGGTGAGCGTGTGGTGATGGGCGGCCTCGCGATCGTAGAGCGCCTCGACCGGCACGGCGTTTCGCAGGATCCCAGGGGCTTCGAGCGTCTCGCCAACGACAGCCAGGCGCATGGCCTTGCCCGGCTCGTGGACTTCGACGCGGCGCGGGCCGACGAGGCGTACGACCCACACGAGCTGCGTTCCGCAGCGGAGCAGCTCGACGATCTTCTTTTGCAGCTCGGCCTCGTCCTGGCCGCGGTCGGCGTATTCGACGCAGAGGGGCGGCGCCGTCGACGCCCAGCCCGGCTCGTTCGCGAGGCCGCCGACGGCGATGTCGGGCGCGCGGAGCATCGTCGGGATAGGGGATATGCCCGCGTCCACGCCGGCCGGCGGGGCGTCAGGATCGCTGTCGAGGACCATGAAGCCCGAGCCGTTGGAGCGCGCTCCGCTGGCCTGTGCCCATGCACTCGATCTTGTAGCCGTCGGAGAGCTCGTATGGTTCGCCCGGGGCGATATCCTTGGCGCGGTAAGGGCCCACGGGCGGCATCTTCAGCTCTCTGGACTGCATGAGCCGAGGATAGCGCGGCTCCGCTGCACCCGAGAGGTCGCCGCCGCCTCCTCTGTCCGTCCGCCTGCCCTCTTGCCGCACCCCCGCGTTCGAAGCACACGATCGCCCGATGCACGTTCACTTCGTCGCCGTCGCCGGCACGGGCATGGGGGCGCTCGCCGGGCTCTTCAAGGCCGCCGGGCACGACGTCTCGGGCTCCGATGTTTCGTTCTACCCGCCGATGGGGCCGGCACTCGAGCGCTGGGGCCTCCGGCTGATGACGGGGTTCGACGCTGCGCACCTCGAGCCCCGGCCCGATCTCGTCGTCGTCGGCAACGTCTGTCGGCCGTGGAATGTCGAGGCGGTGGCCGCGAAGGAGGCGGGGATCCCGGTGACGACGATGGCTCATGCGCTCGCCGATCATCTGCTCCAGGGCACCTCGCCGCTGGTGGTCGGCGGCACGCACGGGAAGACGACGACGAGCTCGATGTGCGCGTGGCTGCTGCACGAGGCGGGGCGCGATCCGGGGTTCTTGATCGGCGGCCTGCCGAAGAACTTCGACGGGAGCTTTCATCTCCCCGGTCACGTGGGGCCGGAGCGCAAGCTCCCGATCGCGGGGCGCGCGGGGCCGGGGATCCGCAAGACGCCGTTCGTCGTCGAGGGGGACGAGTACGACACGGCGTTCTTCGAGAAGACGCCGAAGTTCTGGCACTACCAGCCCGAGGTCGCGATCGTGACCTCGATCGAGCACGACCACATCGACATCTATCCGGATGACGCCTCGTACCGCGCGGCGTTCGCGGGCTTCGTCGCGCGGGTGCCGGAGGCCGGGCTGATCGTTGCTGCTGCAAGTGATCCGGTGGTCGTCGACGTCGTGCGCGCGTCGGCGAAGGCCGAGGTCGCGTGGTTCGCGCTCGAAGGGGACGACACGCACGGGCAGCCGCCGCACTGGCTCGGGGCGCCGGCCGGCGAGGACGCGAGCGGGCAGGCGTTCGATCTCTACGCGGGCGGGGTCATGGCGGGGCGTGTCGCGCTGAAGATGCCGGGGCACCACAACGTGCGCAACGCGCTGGCGGCGATCGCTTCGGCGGCGCAGGGCTACGGGGTGCCGTTGAAGACGGCGGTGAGCGCGATGGCGACGTTCGAAGGCGTGCGGCGGCGGCAGGATCTGCTCTTCGTGGCGCGCGGCGTCTCGGTCTACGACGACTTCGCTCACCACCCGACCGCGGTGGAGGAGACGCTGCGGGCCTTGCGATCACGGCACCCCGAGGGCGCGCTCTGGGCGGTGTTCGAGCCGCGGAGCGCGACGGCGTGCCGGGCGATTCATCAAGAGCTGTACGCGAAATCTTTTGGCGCGGCGGACCGGGTGATCTTCGCGCCGCTCGGCCGCAGCGACATCCCCGAAGCTGAGCGGCTTGATCTCCCGCGGCTGGTGCGCGATCTCTCTGCGCAGGGAAAACAAGCGCTGGCGGCCGAGTCGGTGGAGGCGATCCTCGCGACGCTGGCCCGGGAAGCGAAGCCCGGGGACACGGTGGCGCTGCTCTCCAACGGCGCCTTCGGCGGCATCTACGAGAAGCTGCGCGGGGCGCTGTCATGAGCGATCTTCCCCCGCTCACCAACGCGCGCGAGCGCGCTGAGCTCTCGCAGCTGGCGCTGCTCGTGGCCGAGGAGGCCTCAGCGCTGGTGAGCGCCGGGTTCCGTTCGCGCCCGGCGATCACGAAGAAGGGCCAGCACGATCTGGTGACGGAGTACGACCGCGCGAGCGAGGCGCTCCTGGTGCAGCGCCTCGGCTCGCTCGCGCCGGGGCTCCCGGTGGTGGCCGAAGAGCAGACGGCGGCGCCCGACGTCGAGGGGCGCCCCGGCCTCGTGTGGTACGTCGATCCGATCGACGGGACGACGAACTTCGTGCACGGGCACCCGTTCTGGTGCGTCGCGGTCGGGCTCATGGAAGACGATCGGCCCGTCGCCGGCGCGGTGGTGGCGCCGATGATCGGCGTGCGCTGGACGGGCTGGGTTTCGCCGGGGCGCGCGAGCGGGGAGGAGTCGACGAGGCCGGGCGCGGCGTACCGCAACGGGAAGCCCTGCGCGGTGAGCGCGACGGCGCAGCTCCACGAATCGCTCGTGGCCACGGGCTTCCCACCGCAGCGCGATCGCGCGCCGGAGAACAACTTCGCCTCGTTCGCTTCGGTGAAGCGCGCCGCCCAGGCCGTGCGCCGCTGCGGGAGCGCCGCGATCGATCTGACGATGGTCGCCGACGGCACCTACGAGGGCTACTGGGAGCGCCGCCTGCACCCGTGGGACGTCGTCGCCGCGAGCGCGGTGCTCCTCGGCGCCGGGGGGACGATCACGTCCTTCGACGGCGGCGCGCCGAACTACCACGCGGGCTGCATCGCGGCGTCGAACGGGCGCATCCACGCGGACCTCCTCGCGGCGATCGCGGGCGACGCTGAGGGTCGCTAGCGCCCGCTTCGTGAAGGAGATCGCGCCGTCGTTGACCGCGCGGCCCGGATCACTATCCTGGGCCCGGTTCCCTCTGCCGGTTTCCGTGAGGCGTTTGGCATTTGAATCCCGAGTAAGCAATAACCAGGGGGCCCACCAGTTACTGCGGTGTGCTAGGCCCGGATTCGATTCACCGGGAAGCCTGAAGCGGTACAGCGGCTCCCACCTAGCTGCAAGCTAGGGGTTCACGCCAAAGCCCACGTCTCCGTTGGTAAGGAACTTTTGACGGGCCAGCGCCGAACGCGCTGGCCCGTTGCCTTTTGTTTACGTTTCCGTGGGGCTTCCGGTACGTTCCCTCTTCCGATGGATCCCAAAACAGCGTGTTTCCCCGCGCAGGAAAGCCAAAAACCGCGTGGATGGAGCGGGGCGCGCCTCGCGCGGCGGCTCGGCCTTCTGGTGGCGCTCCTGGCGCTCCCGAGCGCGGCGCTGGCCGCGGCGAACGTGGTCACCGTGAAGGGCAAGGCCAACGGCACGGCCAAGCTCGTGAACCCTTCCTGGAGCGAGGCGAAGGATCCCAAGTCCCACCGCTTCACGTTCCGCGAGCCGTCGCTGACGGTGCGGCCGGACGTCCGTAACCTGACCGGCTACCTCCCGAAAGAGCTCTGCATCGTGGCCCTCGTGATCGACGGCAAGGCGCCGGCGCCGAAGGTGGCGCTGCGCATGACGATCGCCGGCGGGCGCACCTCGCCGGTGACGCTGGTGGTCGCGGAGGGTCAGCAGATCCAGTTCGAGAACCTCGATCCCTTCCCGCACAAGCTCTACGACGTCGGCGCCAAGGGCTTCGCCGTGGTGGAGACGGCGGCCTCGAAGAGCCGGAGCTGGACGCCGCCGGGCCCGGGGAAATACGAGATCCGCGATCAGGTCACGCCGAGCCTGCGGTCGTGGATCGTGGTCGAGTCGCGGGCCGTGGGCGTCGGGTACCCCGATCGCAAAGGGGACTTCGCCATCGACCTCGAGCCCGGGAAATACAAGCTGCGCGGCTACTTCAACGGCGAGCCGGTGGGCGCGGAGCTCGAAGCCATCGTCGCGGTGGTGCCGGGAGAGCAGCTGCTGAAGCTGCCGCTCCAGGTCGGTGACAGCGTCGTGGACGCGGGCACGGGAGGCTGACGGAACATGCTGCTTTCCCGCTTCTGGTACGGCATTCTGGCGATCGCCCTCGGCGTCTCCGTCTTCATCCTCTTCGTCGCGGTGCAGATGTACAACCGCACGGGGAAGGCGGCGATGAGCGACTCGCTCTCGTCCGACTCGAGCTCCGTCGACTGGTTCCTCCGCGACGACGCGCGCAAGCGATCGAGCGCGCTGATCAGCATCGCCCTCTCTCCTGAAGTCAGCGCCGGCCTCGCCAAGGCGTCGGGCGACGCGAAGATCGACGACGACACGAAGAGCAAGGTCACCGCGGCGCTGCGCAAGCTCGCCGAGGACACCGACATCAAGTTCGATCACCTCTGGGCGGTCGACGTCAACGGCCGCGTCGTCGCCGGCGGGGGCTTCGACAACAAGGAGCTGCAGGAGCTCGGCGGCTACGCCAGCGTCGCCGACGCGCTCCACGGTTGGATCCGTGACGACGCGTGGGTGTGGAAGGGCCGCATCCTCCGCGTCGTCGCCCGCCCTGTCGAAAAAGAGGCCAACGGCGAGCCGGTCGGGGCGATCATCGGCGCCAAGATCGTCGACGACGGCTTCGCGCGCGAGGTGACGAAGCGCACCGGCGCCGCGATCGCTTTCTTCGCCGACAACGCCCGCGTCGCCTCGGGCGCGCCCGAGAGCTTCGACAAGTCGAGCCTCGACGAGATCACCCGTGATCTCAAGCAGCTCGACACCAACAAGGACTACCAGGAGAAGGGCCGCAGCGAGGTCCGGGTGATCGGCGATCACCTCGGCGTCGTCTACGCGCGCCTCCCCGGCGAGGCGTGGGACCTCGGCGCCGGCTACGCCGTCGGGCGCGTCGCCGTCTCGGTGGGCTCGCCGTTCGACGTGCTCAACCGCGCCGACAAGAGCGACCAGGAGAACGTGCCGACGAAGCTGGTGATCCTCGGGATCCTCGTCGTCGCCGGCATCGGCCTGCTCTTCTCGTACCTCGAGTATTCGAAGCCGCTCGCCGCCTTCCGCAAAGAGGCCGAGCGCCTCGCCAAGGGCGAGATCGACATGCTCCAGCCGAGCCGCTTTCGCGGGGCTTACAAGAAGATCGCGGCTGACCTCAACGACGGGATCGAGAAGGTCTCCGTGAAGGGCGGCGCGCCGCGCAAGGCGGCCGATCTCGAGCAGGTGCTCGGCCCGATCCCCGCGCAGCCAATGATGAGCGCGTTCTCCGTGCCGGGCCCCGGCTCGGCGCCGGTGGAGTCGCCCTCGCGGCCTTCGTTCCCGCGCCCGCCCGTGAGCGAGCGGGGCGCGCCGCGCCTCCGCAACAGCGGCGTGGGGCCGGCCGCTCCCGACTCGGGCGAGCAGGTTCGCTTCAGCGATTTCCAGATGCCGTCGATCAACGAGCCATCGCGATCAGCGGCGCCGATCAGCGAGGAAGCGGCGTCGTCGAAGCCCCGAGCGCAGCCGCCGCCGCCGCCGAAGCGATCGCCGCCGGCCGTGCCCACCGCCGCGCCCGCGGACGCTCCGCCGGTCGCGGAGTCCTCGTTCGCCGCCGCGCTGCCGATGGACGACGACGGGTTCAACGAGGTCGACGATTGGCGCCGCGTCTACGAGGAGTTCGTCGCGGTGAAGCGCCAGTGCGGCGAGCCGACGGCGCCCCTCACGTTCGAGAAGTTCAAGGGCACGTTGCAGCGCAACAAGGACGCGCTCGTCGCGCGCCACAACTGCACCCGCGTCAAATTCACCGTGTATGTCAAGGAGGGCAAGGCCGCCCTCAAGGCCTCTCCGGTCAAGTAACTCGCCCCGATCCCCGGGGCCTTCGATAAAGGCAACAGAGACGATGCAACTCCGACGCGCAGGCGGCCTCGTTGCCGCCCTGGCCCTCCTCCTGAGCACCGGTACGGCGGCCGCTTCGACAGCGATTGAATCGCCCGACAACGGCGTGCAGCAGACAGGCCGCGGCGGCGCCTGGTTCGTGCGGGCTGATGACCCGCTCGCGGCCTTCTTCAACCCCGCGGCGATGGCGTTCCAGGCCTCCGGCGTCCACGTCGGCGCGGCGCTGATGTTCCAGAGCCGCTGCTTCACGCGGCAGGGCCCGGGCGCCACGCCGGTCTCGCCGGGCGGGATCATCCCCGGGCCGGGCACAGTAGCGGCGACGGGGGACAAATTCATCGCGCCTCCGGCCGACACCTGCGGGACCGGCGGCGGCCTGTTCCCGAACCCGAACCTCGCGGCCGTGTTCCGCGTCAGCGACCGCCTGGCGATCGGGCTCGCGGTCGTCGGTCCGCACACCGACGGGCACAACACCTGGCCCGAGACGCTCCCGTACACGAACAAGTTCGGCTTTTCAGAGCTCAAGGACGCGGACGGGAAGATGGTCCCGCTCACGCAGCCGTCGCCGAACCGGTACATGCTGATCAGCGCCGACGCGCTGCTGCTCTTCCCCACGCTCTCGGTCGGGTACGCGGTGAGCGACACGCTCTCCTTCGGCGCCGGGTTCACCTGGGGCATCGCCACCGCGGAGTTCACGAACTTCGCCGAGGCCATCCGCACCGACGACAAGAAGACGCCCGACAACTTCGCCAACGACATCCGCGCCACGCTCAAGGCGAAGGACATGTTCGTGCCCGGCTTCGTGCTGAGCGCGCTGTGGATGCCCTCGAAGAACCTCGATCTTTCGGCGTGGTTCCGGTGGCAAGACTCCTTCCACACCGACACCGCCGACGTGACCCTCGAGGCCAACTACTGGCAGGCGAACGGCCTCAAGGCGCCGACGAACACCGTGACCGAGCACATCGACAAGGGCTCGCTCAAGCTCAACCTGCCGATGGAAGCGAAGCTCGGCCTCCGCTACCACCAGGCCCGGGCGAACACGACGCGCCCGAGCTGGGCCACGAAGAACCCCACGCGCCGCACCCGCGATCCGCTGAGCGAAGAGCTCTTCGACATCGAGCTCAACTTCACCTGGGCGAACGACAGCGCGATCGATCAGCTCTACCTGAGCTTCCAGCCCGGCCTCAAGGTGGACCTCGGCGGCGGCGCCAGCGCGGGGCTGCCGACCAACGCCGACATTCCCCACCAGTTCAAGGACGTCATCGGCGTCCGCCTCGGCGGCGACTTCAACGCGATCCCCAACCGCCTCGCCCTCCGCGCCGGCGGCTTCTTCGAAACCAAGGGGCAGAACGACGAGTACCTCGGGCTCGATTTCGACAACGCGCAGAAGTACGGCGTCGGCGGCGGCGCCACGGTGCGCCTTGGCCCGGTCGACGTGTCGGCCTCGTTCCAGCACACCTTCTTCGGCACGATCGACAACAAGGGCGTCGGCGCCGTCCACGCGCTCTCGGGCGACGCGAAGAGCTGCGTCGACGACGACTGCGTCAACAAGATGGCGAACCGCAGCGTGCAGCCCATCAACGGCGGCAAGCTCCGGGAGAGCCTCAACGAGATCGGCCTCGGCGCGACGATGCGCTTCTGAACTGATTTTCGAGGGGTCCCCGCGACGATGAAGCGGACCCGTCGACGCCGGGCGTCTGCGCGCCTATGAATGCGCGGCTATGTCCGAAACCAACGTGCGAAACGTCATCATCATCGGCTCCGGCCCCGCCGGCCTCACCGCGAGCATCTACGCCGCCCGCGCCAACATGAAGCCTCTCCTCATCGAAGGCTTCAATGCAGGCGGGCTCATCCCGGGCGGCCAGCTCATGTTCACGACCGAGGTCGAGAACTACCCCGGCTTCCCCGAGAAGGTCACCGGACAGGAGCTGATGCAGCGCTTCCGCGACCAGGCCGAGCGCCAGGGCACGGAGATCGTTACGGCCGACGTCAGCCGCGTCGATCTCTCGCAGCGCCCCTTCAAGGTCTGGGTCGACGAGACGCTCTACCTCGCCCACACGGTGATCGTGGCGACGGGCGCGCGCGCCAACTACCTCGGCCTCCCCAGCGAGGACGCCCTCAAGAACAAGGGCGTCAGCGCCTGCGCCGTGTGCGATGGCCCGATCTTCCGCAAGCAGCCCGTCGTCGTCGTCGGCGGGGGCGACACGGCGATGGAAGAGGCGA
>Ga0105048_10004482_pt1 | contig 22751 bp, 21 predicted proteins | sample MAT05_FD_78382 | JGI IMG/M metagenome (GOLD analysis project Ga0105048, IMG submission 78382) | Freshwater microbial communities from Lake Fryxell liftoff mats and glacier meltwater in Antarctica - MAT-05 | ecosystem: Environmental > Aquatic > Freshwater > Ice > Liftoff microbial mat | place...
ACGTCGCAACCCGCAACAATTTCCTTCGCCTTCTCAGGATTCAGTGCCGCAAGACCGCGCTTGCCTTCGGGGTCGGTGCAGTCAATTTCCAGCGCTTTGATATAGTTTTCTTCCGCGAAATCAAAATTGCCAATATTGGCAAAGCTGGACGCACTGCCTAAGTATTTTTGTACCGCAATGCCTTCGGACGGCGTTAGGGTTTTCCGTACGCCGCTGCCCGCAAAGGCATCGGGCACTGGCGTGGGCTCGGGCTTGCGCGTCACCAAATAACCGCCAACTGCAGCAATCGCAAGGCCTGCAGCAACGGCAATCGGCATCAGTTTGCTTTTCGCGGGCACGACCACTGGCGCGGGCGTTGCTACGGACGGCGCGGCAGCGGCTGCGACCGGCGCTTTTTCCGGGCTAGGCCCACGCCCGGGAATCGGCGTGGAAACAATAGTGTCTTCGCTCGCATTTAATTTGCGCGCGGTGGTGTCCATGCGCTTGGTTGCCGGTTCTGCGTTGCCGGCTTTGACCCGGCGCAGGGCTTCCATCATTTCATCCGCAGTTTGCGTGCGGTCGTCTGGATCTTTCGCTAATAGTTTGTTGATCAGCGCTTGGTAGCGCGAATGCTCCGGTGGCAAGGGCGGCACGGGCTCATAAACGTGGGCGTAACTGACCGCAAAGGTATCGCGGCCGTCGTACACTTTTTTACCGGTCAAGAGTTCAAAAAACATCACGCCCATGGCGTAAAGATCAGAACGGTGATCGGTCGATTTGCCCATGCAGCGTTCCGGGCTCATGTAGTGCGGCGTGCCAACTACCGCGCCGACTTGGGTAAAGCTAGAGGTGGAATCGGCTTCTTTGGCGATCCCGAAATCCACCAAAACCGCTTTGCCGGATTCGTGAAACATCACGTTTTCCGGTTTGATATCGCGGTGCAGCACGTTTTTGCTATGCGCATGTTTGAGTGCGTTGCCAATTTGTAACATCACTTCAACAGCGTCTTCCGGGCGCAGGCCGCTTTTGATTTTATCGGCCAAATCCCCGCCGCTCAAAATTTCCATCGCCATGTAGTAATGCAAGTCAATCACGCCGCAGGCATACACGGTGATGATGTTGTCGCAGCTCATGCTGGCAATCGTGTCGCCTTCTTGCTTGAGCGATTGCAAAAACGCCTCGTCGGCGGCATTGCCTGGGGATACGATTTTGATTGCGACTTTGCGCTTGGGTTCCAGCTGATGCGCTAAATACACGCGCGACATGCCGCCCCGGCCAATTTCTTTGTCGAGGTTAAAATTGGGAATCTTGATCGGTGATTCGCTAATGGTCATATCGGTTCGCCAATGAAGGGCATAAATTTTAGTCGCAAAATAGAGACTTGCTTGACACGACAGCCACGCCTATTGGCGCTCATGACTTCAAGCCCAGAATAAGTGCTTGATTAAGCCAAAACCGCCACCCGCAAGCAAGACAGCAAAGGCCAGCATACCTAACGCAAACCCGGCACCACGCGCGGCAGCGGCGCGGTAGTAGCCTAGTGCATACCAAATGCGGCCTACGACCCAAACTAAGCCAGCGATGCCGGCTACATCAGCCCTAAAGTAATTCGCGCACAGCCAAAGCGCCGGGAAAAACAGCACTGACTGTTCGAGCGTGTTCATTTGCACCCGAAAGATGCGCTCAAAATCAGGATGGCCGGTAACGGCAGGTGCTTTGATACCGTAGCGCCCGCGTGCGCGGCCGACTTCGAAAACCGTCCACACTAATACTAAAATCGCGCCAAAAACGGCGAGTGGAACTAAATTTTGCAGCAGCATGGCGTTGCCTCACAGGGGTTGGTTCGCATTTGCGTGACGCAGAGCGTAACGCCTTTATAGCCCGCCGACGCCAGCCGCGCAAAGCGAAGTTTGAATTGCTATTATTTGCGGCTACTTTTTTGGAAGGCAGGCGAATGTTTAATGACGATCAAGATGGCGCTCAAGGCGTGGTATTTTGGCTGCTAGGCGCCGTAGTCACGCTGCTGCTGGGTGGCGTCATTTATTGGAAGGCGATTGCACATCCGCCGCTTACTGCCAATATGGCGCGCACAGAAGCCGTCGATGAACGGCCAATTTCATTAGAAAGCGGCAGTCAGCCCGAAGATGCGCTGCAGTTTCAGCAGCCGCAAGCGGTCGATAATTCCCCCAAAAGCCTAGGTGAGCTGGCCTTTGCGTTTGACGGTGCGACTGGCTTGACGATTACGGGCGCTGTGCCGACTGAGCGCAAAAAAGAGCGTTTGCTTTCCCAAGCGCAGCTGGTATTTGGTGCAAATCGCGTGGTTGACGCGGTTACCGTCGTAGAAGGTGCACCGCTGCCGAATTGGAAAGGTAAAACTCTCGATTTAATGGCGAAATTGGCAACTCTGGGGCCATTTCAGCTGGCCCTAAAAGACAATCAAATCAATTTCAGCGGCGAAGTTCCAGATGCCGGTATTAAAAGCGCTTGGATCGATTGGTTGGCGAATTTCTTTGTTGATCAACCGCTGGCGGTTAGCGCCGACAATTTGATCGTCAATGCCGATTTGCCGTCAGTGAATTCCTTTGACGTCAGCACGCTGTTTAATTTAGCGATCAACTTTGAGTCCGGCAGCGCCGAAATTCCAGCGGAAGCCGTGGTTATATTGGATCAGGCCGCGACAGTATTAAGAGAAGACGGGCGCAACTTGCGCATCGTCGGACACACCGATGCAACTGGCGACGCCGACGCTAATCGCGCCCTGTCAGACGCTAGAGCGCAGGCAATTCGTGATTTTTTAATCGCCAAAGGTGTGGTTCCAAGCAGCTTAAATTCCTACGGCATGGGTCAAGACCAGCCGATCGCGGATAACGATACCGAAGCCGGTCGCGCTGCGAACCGGCGAATTGAGTTTGCCCAGTAGTTCGGCCCCAGTACCTTTGCCCCAATAAATAATTCGTGTCCATCAATGCATCCGCTCAGCCTGTGCTGCAAACGCACGGGCTGAGCTGTTTACGGGACGCGCAGCCGCTGTTCGAGCCGGTCGCTTTCACGCTCGTTCCAGGCCAGCTTTTGCTGATCGAAGGTGAAAATGGCGTCGGCAAAACCACGCTGTTGCGTGCGTTATTGGGGCTTGCGCCGCTCAACGTCGATTCCTTGGCATTCGATGGTTTGCCTTGGCCGGGCTGTTTGAGCCAGATACGCCGCCGGGCGCGCTGGCTGGGCCATGCGCCCGCCTTGAAGCCAGAACTGACGGTTGCAGAGAATTGGCGCTTTTGGGCGGCGTTGGAAGAATTTCCGCTGGCTAATGCTGATGTTTTAGTCTTTGGAGAACGGCTAAAGCTACAAGGCTTCGAAGATGCGCGTGTGGGTACGCTTTCTGCGGGGCAAAAAAAGCGCGCGCAATTGGCGCGATTGCTGTTTGGCGCGGCAAAACTTTGGCTGCTCGACGAACCTTTCGCGAATTTGGACCGCGCCGGCATTGCGCTAATTGAGGCGCTGATGGAGACGTTTTTGCAAGCGGGTGGCGCGATTATTGCGACTAGTCATGGCGTGTTGAGCTTTGCGCGGCCACATTCGACGTTGGTGCTACACCCCGCACTGCAAGGCGCGTACGACTTTGAATAGCGCCTTTATCGCCAGCTTTCGTCGCGAACTGACGCTGCGTATTCGTCAACCGGCGGCGGCGCTGTATCCGGCGGCATTCGCGGTGTTGGTTGCGCTTTTGATTGGCTTTGCGGTCGGTGCGAACAGCAGTGCGCTGAGCCTAATTGCGCCGGCGGCGCTGTTTATTGCGATGCTGCTGGCGGTATTTTTAGCGCTTGAGCAAATGTTTGCGGGTGATGTGAGCGACGGTACTTTAGACGCGCTGGTCTGTGCCGATCACGCAATGTTGGGCGTTTTGTACGGCAAAGCGCTGGGTTTTTGGCTCAGTAGCTGCGCCACGTTATTGCTCGCACTGCCGGTGCTGATGGTGTTACTCAAGCTTCCAGCGGATTTAGCGCCGTTGATTTGTTTGAGTTTAACGCTGGCAAGTTTGAGCCTCAGTTTTCTAGGTTTAGCCGGTGCCGCGCTTACTGCGCGCTTGAACGCGCAAGAAGGTGCGGGCGCAGGTGGTGCGATGCTGTTGCTGCTGCTGATTTTGCCGCAGGCGGTGCCGGTGCTGATTTTTGCACTGGGCGCGGTGCAGGCGGCGGTAGTGGGTGAATCGCCCAAATCAGCGCTGTATTTTTTAGCGAGCTTGAGCATCATTTACGTCACGTTGGCGCCATTTGCGGCGCGGCTGGCTTTACGGGCCAGCTAAACGGCATACTTGAACATCACAACGCAAGCCCAGTAAGAACTTATGGCGGATTCCCTCGCGAGCTACATTAAATCTGCGTTTACCTGGCGCTGGAACCTACTCGGTTTAGCCGGTGGCGCAGCGTTTGCGTTGCTATCGCCGATCCCTGCGGCTGCGTTTGCGATCTTAGGTGCCGCCGAGCTGGTTTATTTGACCACGTTGATTTCGTTTCCAAAATTTCGGCGTGCAATCGATGCGCAGGGCAGCAGTTCCAGCGCGTTTGGCCCGGAGCCCGACGCACAGATTTCCTTGACTGAAGTGCTCAACCAACTTGCGCCCGGGCCAAGGAAGCGGTTTTTAGAGCTACGCCAGCGCTGTCTGACATTGCAGGCGATTGCGACCAAAATTGGCGGCAACGCTGCAGGTCAATCCCTAGGCCGGGGCGATGAATTGCGCGGCAATGGCTTGGATAAATTGCTGTGGGTGCATTTACGCTTGTTATTAGCGCAGCAAGGGCTTTGGCGGTTTCTGGAGGAAACTGATGTCGCGAAACTGGATAAGCAGTTAGTCGAGCTTAAAAAGCGTCAAGAAGGCGCGCAAGCCGACGAGCGTATGCTGAAGTCTTTGATCGACGCGATGGCGACGCTGACGATGCGTATCGATAACTACCGCGCCGCCGAGCGCAATAGCGAATTTGTCGGCCTGGAATTAGACCGGATCGAAAACAAAATTCTGGCGCTCTCGGAAATGTCGGTCAACAATCAAAGCCCAGATTTTTTAACCGCCCAAGTGGACGCGGTTGCCGATTCGATGACGCAAACGGAGTCTGCCATGCGTGAGCTAGACGCATTGACTGGTTTGGGCCGGGAACTGACGCGTGAACCGCCCAAAATTCTGGCGGGTTTGGTGCAATAGCTTGCGGCTAAACCGCGCGCACCTGAAAACACACGCGCTCACTGGCGTCGATTAACCCAAACCGCTGCAGCCATTCACGCTCAGCCGATGCATCATCGCGAAACCAACGTGCCGCCGAGCCCAGCCTAAAACTGTAGCCCCACGCGTCCATATCGTTCAGGCCGCGCGCACGACCAAAACTGGGGATGTAATCGCTCAGCAAAATTTGCAAATAGCAGGTGGCGTTTTCCTCGTCTTGAGTATCTGCGGCGTCCGTGTGCAGCACCGCACGCCGCTGCGCCGTGCAGGTAATCCAGTGGCAAGCTTCGTGCAAAATCGAATGTAGGGGAGTGTCGCTACGCGCGAACAGAGCCGCGCCAATCAGGCCGGCTTCGTCGTCGCCCCAAAAGCTGCCGGGAATAGTTTGCCCAGCAGCTACTGGCTTAAGGCTCAAGCCGAAGCGCTGTAATAACGCTGTTACCTGCTGCGCATCCACATCACGTAGACGCAGGACGGCCGGATCACTGTCTAAGGAATTTACTTCCTGCATCGCGCGGCGGAGTTGAGTAAAGGTGACGGATAGTATGATTCGGGCGACTACGTTTGAAGACCTTTAGGAAGTTTAATGCAGATGTTAAATATTGCCCGAGTCACTATTGCGCTGATTTTGACGTTGCTCGCGCTGCCGTATGCCGGGGCGCAAAGCCTGAGCAGCCCGGAAAGCGTGCGATACGATGCCGCGAACGCGCGTTTTTTAGTTAGCAATCGCGGCGCGGGTGAGATTTTAGCGCGCTCGCTTTCGGGGGTATTGACGACGTTTACTACTGATCCAGTCAACCCGGCCGGCATCGAAATTGTCGGCAGCTTAATTTACGTCGCCGACGGTGCGCGTGTGCGCAGCTATCGCCTAGATAACGCGCAACCGGTTGCCAACTATCTGATTGCGAACAGCTCATTTCTCAACGGTATTACCAGCGATGGCGTAAATCGCCTGTGGGTAAGTGACTTTTCTGGATCTGCGGTGTATGAGCTCGACATAACGACTCCAGCTGCGCTGTCGCACCGGCTTTTTATTGGCGGACTGACATTTTCCCCGAATGGCTTGCGTTTCGATGCAGCGAACCAACGGCTGCTGATTGTCAGTTGGGGTGCTGGGCGAATTTTTAAGGCAAATTTAGACGGCTCTGGTCTAACCCAGCTGCTTGCGGTGGGCAGCACCAATATTGATGGTGTGGTAATCGATTGCGATGGTGCGGTTTACGTATCGAGCTGGGGCGCGCAGGCGATCAAACGTTTCGAGCCACCGTTGAGCGCGGCATCTGTTGGCACCGATGTCGTCACCGGGCTGAGCAACCCGGCCGACATTGGCTATGCGCCAGATTTGGGGCAAATTGCTAGCCCGAACGCAGGTTCATCTACAGTCAGCATCCACGACACCCGCTGTTTAGGCGTGATGTTCCGCGATCGTTTAGAAGATCGCTAAATTATTTGTTGAAGACTATGAGCTTAATTATCGCAATTCCCGCGCGTTTAGCGTCCACGCGCTTAACCAATAAGCCGCTGTTGCTGTTGGCCGGCAAGCCCATCGTGGCGCACGTGATTGAACGCGCGCAACTGTTTGCGGCTTCGCCTGAAGGACTAAAACGTAACGCTAGCGTGGTGCTGGCAACTGAAAGTGACGAGATTGCCGAAATTGGCCGACAGCTCGGCGTGCTGGTCTGCATGACGCGTGCGGACCATCCAACCGGCACGGATCGCCTTGCCGAATGCGCGCAGCAGCTGGGCTGGCTAGACGATACGATTGTGGTCAATTTGCAGGGCGATGAGCCCTTGATGCCGAGCGAATGTTTGCAAAGCGTGATTAGTCTGTTGGAGGCGAATCGACGCGCGTCGATTGCGACTTTGTCTACACCGATTACCTCGATGGCGGAGTTGTTCGACGCCAACTGCGTTAAGGTCGTGTTGCGCGATGATGCGCGCGCTCTTTATTTTAGTCGTGCGCCGATTCCGTATGCGCGTGACGCTTTTGGCAAGGCATCGGGCTTGGGCGACAGCGTTTTAGCCACGCGGCAACTGCCGGAGCAGCTGCCGTTCGCTCGACATTTGGGTTTATATGCGTATCGGGCCGGCGCGCTCAAGCAATTAGCGCTTGCGCCGCAGAGTGCGCTGGAGCGGGCGGAATCGCTTGAGCAGCTGCGTGCGCTCAGTTTGGGCTTAGAGATCGTCGTTGCTACCGCACCGGTCGCCATTCCACCGGGTATTGATACCGCCGCGGATTTGCAGCGCGTCGAGGCGCGGTTGCAATTAGCGCAATCAAATACAACGAGTACTGGCGCGCTAACAACGAGCATTGTGAGTGATGCGGGGCCAAACACGCGTTTGGTGGCGCGCAAAATCTTGTTTGTCTGTATGGGTAATATTTGCCGCTCGCCGTTGAGCTTGGTGCAAGCACAAAAACGCGCGCAGGAAACTGGTTTTGACAGCTTAGAGTTTTCTTCACGTGCCACCTATCCAGGTACCGCGCGCCAGCCTGCGGATCTGCGCACTCAAGCCATCGCGCGCGCGGCCGGTTTGAATTTAAAAGATCACCGCGCGCAAACACTGAAAGCGCAAGACTTCTACGATTATGATCTGCTGATCGCGCATGACGAGCGCAATGTTGCAGACATGCTGGCGCTCTGTCCGCCTGGCTTTGAAGATAAAATTAAGCTGCTGTTGGATTTCGCGCCTGAAACTGAGCGGCGGGACGTGCCAGACCCGTATCAAGGGGATCACGAAGATTTTATTTTGGCCTGGCAGCTGATCAAAACCGGCGTTGAAGGCTTGATTGCCGCGCTACGGGCTTGACATTTCCGCGTAAACGCATAGATCTGTCGCGCTAATTTACAAAGCTATTTATCTTAGCGAGAATGCGATGAAGGCTTTTGCGAACAAGCGACTTTATTTACGTTGGGGGATGCAAAACTCTAAATCAGGGGCGCACAATTCCGCACCCTTTTTAAATTAGGCTCATCATGGGCAGTGTCGTTGGGAATTCTGCTGTGCATCGTCAAATATCTTCGATTTTGGCGAGTAACCCAGTCGTTTTATTTATGAAAGGCACGCCCGAGCAACCTAGGTGCGGCTTTTCTGCAAAATCAGTCGACGTTTTGAACAATTTGGTTCCCGGATTTGTCGGCGTCGATGTATTGAACGACGACGATATTCGCCAGGGTATCAAGACCTACGGAAACTGGCCTACGATTCCGCAGCTTTATGTCAAAGGCGAGCTAGTCGGCGGCAGCGACATCATCATGCAGCTTTACAACACCGGCGAGCTGCATCAATTGCTTGGTGTTGCGGCACCTGATCGCAGTGCGCCAGAGATTTTCATCAGTGCGCAAGCGGCAACGGCGATCCGCGCAGGTATGGCGGACGAGCCTGCGCTTGGGCTGCATTTGCGTATTGATGGGCGTTGGCAGGCAAGTTTTCAGCTCGCGCCCGTTGAAGGCCATGAGATCAAAGCAGTGGCGGACGATCTAATGGTCTATATGGACGTGCAAACAGCTCAGCGTGCCAAGGGTTTGCGCATCGATTGGACAGAAACCCTACAGGGCGCGGGCTTGAGTATTACTAACCCAAATGCGCCATCGCAGGTAAAGCCGATGACAGTCAGCGTTTTAGCTGCGGCCCTCAAAAGCGCGCATCCGCCTTTGGTAATCGACGTGCGGCCGGAACACGACCGGCTTCGAGCACCGTTTCCGCTGCCCTCCAAAGCGCTGGAAGGCAACTCCTTAAGTGCCTTGGAAGCGCTGCCTAAATCCCAACCATTAGCTTTTCTATGCCACTTTGGCAATTCTTCAAAGCAAGCGGCGGAACACTTTAGAGGCCTAGGTTTTACAGAAATTTTCAATGTGGAAGGCGGGATTGACGCTTATGCGCGTGAAATTGACACCTCGGTTGTGCGTTACTAGCATCTAAGATTCAGGAGAGCGCTCGTGTCTATTCGCAGATTACTTTTTATAGCAGCTAGCATCGCCTTGATGGCGGCATGCAGCGAAGAGGTTTCGCCGTTGGAGCAGATTTGCAAAGACGAAATCGCGCGCAAAGTCGCGAATAGCGACATGATCATTGACAGCTCTGAAATTTCTAGCATCAGCAAAGATGCGGATGGCAACGTGATGGTTAAGGGTAAGGCGGAACTCACTGAAGGGGTTGCGAAAAAGTCAATTCCCTTCACGTGCGTCATGCAGGGCGAGGGTAAAGACGCGAGCGTCATTCGCGCCGATTTAATTTATAACTAGACCGTCCACACGACTCATGCGATTAGGAATTCGCGCGCTCAATGGTGCCTACTGCATCGTGCGCATGCAGGCTTTCCAAATGCTTTGCGCTTGCGCGATAGCCACCGACAAACGGCAACGTTTCTAAACAGCCACGAACGCGGCGTAAAGCGTCTTCAACAAACATTAAATTTGCGCCGTTGCGTGCGGCAAATGCTTGTTCATCGACGCGCTTGACGGCGGTTTGTACGGGCGTTTGCAGGCTGTGTTCGAGTGCGTTAATCAACGCTTGCCACGGAAATAGCTCGCTGCTGGCCAACATCGTTAATTCTACGTCCAGCGTCGAGCGCTGCGCGTGCGGGGTTGCCGCACTGCCGCCTAAAACGTCGCCTAGCCAGTGCACAACCTGTGATTTACTCATTTCAGTTGCCGCAAAATCAGCATCGAAGCGCTGCTGCAATTTTTGCCGTGCCAACGCTGCCGAACAGGGGCAGGTGGACGAATAGGTAATTTGTACTGAGGTTTTCAGCTCGAAAGCACCGCTTTGATCGAGCGTGGCATGCACCGTAATCGGATAGCTGCGCCAGCCGCTGTGATCGCTTGCTAGTGCAGGCCTACGCAGCAGTAATTCAAAGCGCAATGCGATTTTTGCACGATCACTTAGGCCCGCATGCGTGCTTAGGCTGTCAGATAAAAGCTGACGTAGCAGCGCTGGGCTGAGCTGCTGTGCGCTTAAATGCTGATCGAGCAGTAAATAGAGCCTGGACATATGAATGCCGCGCGCGCTCGCGTCAACGAGATCAACGGCGATATCTGCCCGCGCCAGCGCCGTGCTGTTGGCGCTGCTGTTATTTAAATGTAGCGGCTGCGCAATGTTTTCCATGCCCACCCATTCGAGCGCACCAAATGCGCCGCTGGCGATTTGTGCGTCGGGCAAATTAGCCGCATCCACCGGCAGGGCTTTGGCTTTAGCGCTGGGTATAGCTTTTGCTGGCAATACCGGATGCGTTAATGGCACTAGCTTCGCAACCAGTTTGCCGGCGCGTCCAATCAGGATTTCTTCGCCGCTTTCTACTCGTTCAATGAGTTTAGAGAAATGCGTTTTTGCTTCGTGGATATTGAAAGTGGACATCAATTTGAAGTTAATTAGACTTAGTCCAGTCTAATGGGGATGTCGTGAAAACTTCAAAGTCCTAAGGCGCAGCAATTCAGAATTACTGGCAGCTATTCACCAACGTTGACTTCAACGCGGCGTTCAATTCACTGGCGTCGGGATATGCAACACGCTTTGACTTCGGGAATTCGATTTTCGTCTCGTAATTATCGCCGCTAAGATCGCGAATATTTGATATGCCCGCGAATTGCCGCAGGCTACGATCACTGTCGGCATAGGTTACATCCAAGCCGGACGTGACCCAGCCTAAAATACCGCTGGGGGCTAGTTTGAACACCTGCACTGCTTCGCCATCAATGGCGGCTTTTTTTACCCATTTAACTTTGAAGCCTAAATAGTCCAGCTGGCTCGGCACAACGAAATCGAGCGCGACGCTGCTTCCGCCCACCAACGCAGTCCAATGCGTGCGCACGAATTCATCGAAGCCTGCATCGGCAACCAGCGCCCGACTTGCATCAAGCGTGTCGGATTTTTCCCGCTTTCTCCCCGAGGCTTGATAGAAAACGGTCAAGCCACCAGGCCTTGTTGCCAAGCCTTCACGATAGCCGAAGCGCGCGTCGATAAGCTCGAACTCGGGCATTAACGGCTTGCCTTTGGTGCGCATGACCTTGCGCCCGAAGGCTTTGCCGTTTGGGCAGCGGTACAGCACCACGCGGTCGCTCAGGGTCGCATCGACAAAATGCAAATAGTGGCTTTCGATGTAAATCATCTTGCCGCTGGTCAACTCGAAGGCATTGCCTTCGTAACCGGAATACAAATCCGCCGCGTAAATGCTGGTGGCGAAGAGCGGCGCAAGCGCAAAAAGGACAAAAGCTTTCATGCTGGGCTAGCCATTAAATTCACAGGATTTGCGAGCATACCGAAGGCAAGCAACAAAATCGGTAGTTTTCGCTATACGCCGCCTATTTAGCGCCCAATTCAGCCTTCGCTAAACTGACCAAATGAACTTCATCTGGGCCATCTGCTAAACGCAGCGAACGTGCAGCCGCGTAGGCGTGCGCTAGGAATGTGTCTTGGCTAACGCCCATGCCGCCGTGAATTTGAATCGCCCGATCAATTACTTTACAGGCCATGGTGGGTGCCACTATTTTAATCATCGCGATTTCTTTTTTCGCCAGCTTCGCGCCACCCGCATCAATCATCGCAGCGGCATGCAACGTCAGCAACCGCGCCTGATCGATTTCACATCGGGATCGCGCAATCGCTTCTTGCGCCATGCCCAGCGCAGATATCGGTTTGCCAAACGCGATTCGGTTGCGCGCGCGGTGCACCGCCAATGCCAGCGCGCGCTCGGCCAAGCCAATTAAGCGCATGCAGTGGTGAATACGCCCTGGCCCCAGCCTAGCTTGAGCGATCTCAAAACCTCTGCCTTCGCCCAACAGCAGGTTGGTTTTAGGTACCACGACGTCGGTGAAATGCACTTCGGCATGCCCGTGCGGCGCATCATCAAAGCCAAACACCATCAGCGGCCGCACAACGCGCACGCCAGGGGTATTCATTGGCACTAGCAGCATCGACTGGCGCTGATAGGCGTGCGCCTCTGGATTGGTTTGCCCCATCACAATCATTATTTTGCAGCGCGGATCAAGCGCACCGCTGGTCCACCATTTTTTGCCATTGACGCGGTAGTTTCCCCCATCCGCTTGCATCGTCAGGGCGATATTGGTCGCATCAGAGGAGGCGACATCTGGCTCGGTCATTGCGAACGCAGAACGAATGTCGCCATTCAGCAAGGGCGCTAACCACTGTGCCTTTTGCTCGCTGCTGCCGAATAAGTGCAGCACTTCCATATTGCCGGTATCCGGTGCGGCACAATTAAACGCTTCCGGCCCAAATAGACTTTGCCCCATTAACTCGGCCATCGGCGCATAGTCAAGATTGCTCAAGCCAGAAACAGAAGGTAAGAAAAGATTCCACAGGCCAGCGGCTTTGGCTTTCGCTTTCAATGCTTCCATGGCCGGTGCAATCGCCCATCGAGGGTTTGGCGCCTCAATGAATGCGGCAAGTTCGGCTTCTGCGGGCAACACATGCTGGGCCATAAATTCGGCGACTTGCGCATGCATTTGAACTGCGCGCTCCGATCGGGAAAAAAGCATATTGCTAACTCACAAGTTGGGTTTGGTACTGATTGACGAAGAATAACGTTGTGCGTGCATTTGCGCAGGATGTTTTTGATCGCTGAATCGAGCCGGTACAGGTGGTCATACGCCCAAGTTCTTGCGCTTGCAGGGCTGGAAACGCTGGCCTAGAGTTCTGACCGCATGCATCGCACCACTCACATAAGGATTTCGCTATGTTAAAAAATAAACTTTCTCTGGCATTAGGCGTGGTTGTAGCGCTGGGCCTAGCTGCCTGCGGTGGTGATGAGCCAGCCGTGACCGCGAAAGCGACGGGTTCGCTTGCAGCGCCAAAGGTTGCGCAAGTGGCGGCGGCGGTATCGAACAAAAGCATGGGCCCAGCGCAAGTCAGTATGGAATTGGCACACCTGGCCAAGATCAATGATTTGAAAGGCATGATGACCTTGGCAATGCCGGCACCCGCCATGAAAAAAATGGTCGATTCTTGGGAAGCTAAGCGTCGTGAGCCAATCACCGACAGTGACCGCAAAGAATTTGCTGATGGTATTGCCAAATTAATTGCACCCGGCGCTATTGATTCGCTGATGGCGATGGCCGAACCTCAGCTTGCGCAAGCAAAGCCGCAGATGGCCTTTTATGTACCGATGGGTATAGGCGTTTTGCAACAGGGTATTTCCGCGAATGCGGATATGTCCGATGTCCAAAAGAAACAAGCCACTGAAATGGTGGGTGCCTTACAAGGCTGGGCGACGAAAACAGATTTAACCGATCCAAATCGTTTGCGCAAAGCCTTGACCGAAATGGCGAGTGGCGTTAAAGCCACCAACATCACCACGTTGGATCAATTGCAGGGGCTTTCCTTTGATCAAATGCTCGGTAAGGGTGGTGTTTTATTTGGCTCAATGAAGCGTGCATTGAATGCATACGATTTGAACATGGATGAAATGTTCACTTCGCTGAAAGCCGAAGAAATCAGCATTACGGGTGATACTGCGCTGGTAAAAACAAGCATGACTTTTTTAGGGCAACCGATGAGTTCTGAAGCGCAGATGATCAGATCAGACGGCCGCTGGTACAGCAAAGACAGCATTGAGGCTTTGGCGAAAGTAACCGAACAGGCAATCGGCGAGAATAAAGAAGGTACCCCTAAAGCCGCTGAATCTGATGGCTGATTGAGTTCACGTTTAATTGGCTTTGCAATCAAAACGCCGCTGTAATGCGGCGTTTTGTTGTCTAGTCGACGGCTCATATTTCATCTTCAAGCGCGCTCTCGTCTTTTGAGGTAATTAGTCGACCGGCCGGATTGATGAACGGAAAACCTGCGGCGCTGAGTTTGATTTCCGCTCTGAGTGCTGCCTGTCCGTATATGCCGAACGGGAAAATTTGGCTTGGTGGCTACTTCCCGCACAACGCGCAGCGAACATCTGGTAGCGCTTTTGTGAGCCGTCAGGAACTAGTGCCGGAATTGCGCAGATGACTTGGTATCAAGGGTTTGTGTATTGGCGCAGCAGCGGTGCTGCAGCGCCGGGTGGCGGCGAGTCATGCGATTGAGGCGCGGCAATATATCCCAGAGATAATATTTTAGGCCCCGTGCGCTGCGGCCACATTTATCGCAACTAAAGCCGCCGCCCGCGCTGCAACCTGCTCCGCCATTCCCTGCAACGTCCCCAAATCCAGCGTTGCCTCAGGCCAACCCTGCGCATGCTCACGCAGCAAATTTGCCAGCAGTTGTGCGTGCACTGCGCTGTCGTTCAGGGCTGGGATATAGCGCAGGCTCGTTCCCCCGGCATGGCGAAAATATTCCGCGTTCTCGCCGGAAATTTCCTCTAACGTTTCCAGGCAGTCAACCGCAAAGCCTGGGCAGATGACGTCCAGTGTTTTCACGCCTTTTGCGGGCAGCGCTTTGATCACTTCATCGGTATAGGGGCGCAGCCATTCTTCACGCCCGACGCGGGATTGAAAGCTGATTTGCAGCTGATCCTCGTTTAGTGCCAAGGCTTCACGCAAACGCCGGGCGGTGCCGTAGCAATGGCAGTGATACAAATCGCCATTTGCAAAATAGCGTTTGGGAATGCCGTGAAAGCTCAACAGCAGCAAATCTGCGCGGCCGTGTGTCACCCAATGCGCATGCACGGACTCGGCCAAGGCGGAGATGTAGTCCGGGCGCTCAAAATACTGCGCTATAAAGCGAAAATCCGGCACCCAGCGATGCCCTTGCAAGGCGGTGCTGACGCCGTCAAACACTGAACCCGTAGTGGTGCCGGAATACTGCGGATACAGCGGCAGCACCAGCAAACGCTTGGCCCCTGCCGCCATCAATGCCTGTAATCCGGTTTGAATTGCGGGCGCGCCATAGCTCATCGCCATTTGCACGGAAAATTTACCCGGGCCGGCGTCTAATTCGCGCTGTATACCCTGAGTGAGCGAGGTACTTATTTGCATTAGCGGTGAGCCGGCTGCAGTCCAAACTTTGCGGTAATTGGCGGCCGAGCGAAAACCGCGAATCGGCAAAATAATGAAGTTCAGCAAGCACCACCAGAGCACACGCGGCAGTTCGATCACGCGCGGGTCCATCAAAAATTGCCGTAAATAGCGCCGTACAGCGGGCGCTGTCGGCGCGCTCGGGGTGCCCAAATTAACGATGAGCACGCCGACGCTGTCAACTTGGGCGTGGCGCGTAGCAGGTAGGCCGTGATAATGCATAGATGTAATGTTTAGTTGAAGATGCACATTGTGCCGGGTACAAGCTAAAATTGCGGTGAGCACGCGGATCGGGCGCGTAAGAACTCAACTTTAGCTCAGTTAAGGCATGAATCTTGCTGTTACTTCGCACTTTTCATTGTGCGTGGCATTGAATACTTACAGGAGTTGAGATGGTTTTCGCGTTCGATACGGCCACGTTGCTATTGGTGTATCACGTTGTCGCTTGGCTGATGGTGCTAGCGACTGCGGGCGGGCTGTGGCATTTGCGCGGACGTTTCGGCGTTGGTTTTTGGGTTGGCTCGTTTCTGGCCGTGGCACTATCTCAGGCGTTGCGGCCGTGGATTGCAGAGCACTGGGGCTTAAGTATTGCGCTGTCGGCGGGGCATGTGGGTGGGCTGGTTTCTGCTGCGTTGCTGGTGATGGCGGTACGGGTATTTTTGGGGCTGAAATCGCTTTGGCGCATCAATGTGATTATTGTGCTGATCGGTGCGGCGTATTCGTTGTATATAACCAGCACCGGGCGCCCGAATTGGAATTCGCTCATTGCCACCTTGCTGATCAGCGCGTTGCTGCGTGCCTGGGCTTGGGTGCATGCATGGCAGGCGTGGCGTCGAATGCGCAGCTTCCCGTGGCTGCTGACCCATTTGTTTTTAGGTATTTCAGCCATTGCCCATGCTTGGCGCGCGTGGGACGTGATGCCAATGCCTGAAACGACCGAAACGGCGGCGCACTTGGCGAATGGGCACTGGTTGCTGGTGTTTATCGTGCTGTTAATTGCGCAAGGCTTGTCAATTTTGCTGCTGATCTCTGACGCATTTCAGCGCGAGATTCAACAATTAGCCGAACACGACTGGCTGACTGGGCTTTTGAATCGGCGCGGTCTATACGCCCGTATCGGTACCGTTGAAGCACAGGCGTCACGCACGGGCCAGTGGCCTTTGCGAGAGATTCTATTAGTTGATGTGGATCGCTTCAAATCGGTCAACGACACGCACGGCCACGATGCCGGCGATGCCGTTCTACGTCAGCTTGGGGAACGTTTGTTGCCCCTATCGGCGCAAACTGCCGCGATTGCGCGCACGGGCGGTGAGGAATTTGTGCTGGTGGCGTATGGCGTTGCGCCTAACGACCTGGAAGTGCTGGCCCGGCAAATCGTGCAGGACGTGCGGGATCGGCCATTTCAAATTGCTGCTGGTGCACAGGGTATGACCACTTTAGGCGTCACGGTCAGTATTGGCGTGACGCAATCGGCGGCGAACGAAAGTTTTGAGGCGCAGTTGCAGCGCGCGGATGCGGCGCTTTATCGCGCCAAACATGAAGGGCGGGATCGCTGGGTGCTGGCCTAGTTAAATTCACAGTTCTTAAGCCGGATCAACTTAATGCCTGCTCAAGCGAATCCAAAAATGTCTGAAATTCCACTCGCGCGCGGCTGATGAGCGCTAAATCTTGCGATTCTAGCTGCGCCATAAAGCGCGTCATATGGGTCTTAATCAGTTCGCGCTCCGCTAAAAATTCAGCGTACAGGCGCTCGGCGCGCGCGATCAGGGCGGTGTTTGCTTGCGCCTCGCGTGGGTGTACTTTTAGTGCCGCCAGCTCGGCCAATCGCGCGCGAATCTCGGCATCACTCAGCAGGCCAGGATTTTGTTGAATCACTAATTCATAGCGCTTATTGCTTGATTTCACCAGCGCTTCGACCTGCAGCAGGCCGTTCACATCGTAGGTAAAACGTACATCCACCGAATTTTCGCTGGCTTTTAGCTTAGGCAGCGCCACTTGTAGTTCGCCTAAGGCAATATTGTTCACCACGCGCGGTGATTCGCCCTGAAAAATTTTGAGATTCAGCTGCGTTTGGAAATCCATGATCGGGCTGTAAGTTTGCACTTTACTAACCGGCACCGTGCTGTTGCGCTCAATAATCGGTGAAAAAATGCCGTCAATCTGACGGCCCTGGGCATCGGTTTCGCTTACGCCTACGCCTAAGGTGTAGGGGCAGACATCGGTCAGGACAATTTCTTTAAAATTTTCATGGCGCGCCTTCATTCCCGCCACTACTGCCGCACCCAAACCAATCACTTGATCTGGATTGATATGGCGCAGCGGCAAACGCCCAAACATACGCGCGACCAGGCGCGGCACCATCGGCATGCGTGATGCGCCACCAACTAGAATGATTTCTTCAAGCGCGTCGGGTGCCAATTTGGCGTCGCGCATGGCGCGCTCGATAGGCGCGCGAATGCGTGCTAACAGCGGCTGACATAGCTCGGCAAAGCGTGCTTCGGTGATGCTCCAAACCAACGGCACGGTGCCCGTTTCAACATCCACACGCACTTCATTGATGCCAGAAAGCTGTACCTTGGCGCGCTCCAATCGCGCCCGTAAAACGCCGCGCGCGGACGCGCTCAAACTGGCCGGGTCAATCTTTAGATCGCTTAAACAAGCGCGCTCCAGCACTTCTAAAAAGTCCTCACCGCCCAAATAGTTGTCGCCAGCAGAGGCGTGCACTTCCATGACGCCATCGAACATTTCCAAAATCGATACGTCAAATGTGCCGCCGCCCAAGTCAAACACGACAAAGCTGGAACCGTCCTTGCGCGCGGACAAGCCATACGCGAGTGCGGCTGCGGTCGGCTCGTTAATAAGCCGCTCGACTTTAATGCCAGCCAATTCCCCAGCGCTGCGTGTGGCTTTGCGCTGCGCATCGGAAAAATACGCGGGCACGCTGATCACCGCCTCGGTCACTTTTTCGCCCGTGCTGCTTTCCGCATCCGCGATCAGGCTTTTTAGGACGAGCGCGGACAACTCTTCTGGGCGAAAACGCTTACCACCCAGTATTACTTCGCGCGCGGTGCCCATCGTGCGCTTAAAAGCGGCAACGGTATTGTCCGGGTCGGTGCTCAAGCGCTCGCGCGCGGCAGCACCGACGTACACAGTTCCTGCGCCATCAACGCTGACCACCGATGGCGTTAAAAAATCGCCGAGCGCGTTTGCAAATAACGTCGGCCCGGCATCAGTAAACTGTCCGATCAGCGAATGGGTGGTGCCTAAATCAATTCCGACCAGCATAGAACCTCTTTATAAATTCATTTGCCAAGCAAGGCTTTGGCGCGCGCGGCCGCGTTACGGCTTGCCACGCCCGAACAGCCACCCCATTAAAAACGCCAGCAATAGAGCCAGGCCGTAGCAAACCAGCTCGATCTGGGTTAGATGTGCGCGGATCAACGCATAGGCCAAATCGGGCCCGATCATCTTCACGCTTTCCCCGAGGGTAAAGCCCATTTCACCCGCAATGGTTCCTGCTGCAAAAAGATAGGCCTGATAAATAACGCTTAAGCTCATCAACGCCAGCGCCGCAAACGCACGCACAAGACTAGGTGTATAGCCATAGCTATGCAGCATTAAAACGATGCAAACCGCGACGATTACCGCCATATAGCCGCCGAAACCACCGGAAATAAGGCTTAAAATCGACCAAATAGCCGCCATCGATGCAACGCTGAGCAATACAAATAGCGCGGTACTAACGCGTGCAAAACCTACAGGCGCACTGACACGTATTTGGCTTTTCGAGCCCGCAGCCTTAGTCAACCGCGCCACGAAGGCCAACCCAGTTTGTTTCCGGCACAGAATTCTAATTTGTACAATTTCGGCTCAATCAAGATTCACGCAGCCGCGATAGTGCCGGGTGCGAGCCGGTTGCGCAAACGCGGGCGCTGAAAATAGCGCGAGTCAAACTGATGTTTTCGGTGCAGCGCTGAAAGAAACCGTTCGTGCTGAGCTCGTCGAAGCATGCAGCCGCGCGCTGCGTGATGCGCAAAGTGCTGCGCCGGCGTCAGTATTTGTGCGGCCCTGCCCTTCGATACTTCGACGTGGCTCAGTATCAGGGCGAACGGTTCTTTTAAGATTTGGTTCGAAAACAACTCATACACGACATCAGTTTGACTCGCACCCGTAGAAATGCACGTCGCGCTCGGATCAGGTTTGCAAAGTATCAACGCTCCGCCTAGACTCTAAGTAATTATGCAATTACTTAGTTAAATCTGTCATGCCTACCAGCGTTTCACGCAAGCTTCCGACCGAACAGCGCCAAGCCAGCCTAGTGCAGGCAGCCATGCGGTTGGCAGCACAGTGCAGCCCGGCTGAAGTCACGACTGCGCACTTGGCTGAGGCGGTGGGCATCACCCAAGGCGCGGTGTTTCGCCATTTCCCGAGCAAGCAAGCGGTGTGGCTTGCGGTGCTGGATTGGACGAGCGATACCTTGCTTGAAGAACTCCATTCGGCGGCGGCAGGCGCAAAAAGCCCGCTTGCTGCACTGCAGGCGGTTTTCATCGCACACGTTGATTTCGTCATTAGATACCCTGGTGTGCCACGCCTGATCTTTCAAGAACTGCAGCACGCGGGCGACTCGCCGCTGAAAGCCCGGGTGCGCGGCTTGATGCAGCGCTACCGCAGGCTTGTGACCGAACTAATGGAACAAGCGCGCGCGCAAGCGCAATTACTGCCGGATGCAGATCTGGAATCCGCCGCCGTAATCTTCATCGGTTCGGTACAGGGCTTGGTGATGCAGGCGCTGATTAGCGGTGATATAGCGAGCATCGCGACAACGGCACCGCGCGTGTTTCATCACTTTCTGTTTGGCTTTGCGCGCGCGCAAGACCGAGCAGAATTAGGAGTTATCAGCGTATGAAAACAAACCCTTTATGGACGCGTCGCATTGGCCTGGCGCTGCTCGCTTTTGCCTTACTGGCGGCGATGGCCTTTGTGCTGACCAGTACCGGGCCGCTTGCGCCCACGCGTATCACGGTAATTAAAGTGGCGACAGCTCGATTGCAGCCGTCAATTTTTGGTATTGGCGCAGTCGAGGCGCAACGCAGCACGCTGATCGGCCCCACGCAGGCGGGCCGGGTTTTGTCGGTAATGGTCGACGTCGGCGAGCTGGTGCAAGCCGGTCAGCTGCTGGCAGAGATGGACCCGGTCGATCTCGATCAGCGGTTGGTGGCGCTGAATGCGTCGATTGCGCGGGCGTACAGCGGCGAAGTGAGTGCGCGCGCGCTACTCGCTGATGCCACGGCCCGCCAACGACTTGCCGCCGTCAATGCCAAGCGCAACCAAGCGCTGGCCGATCAAAAATTAATCGGTGCGGCTACGATGGAAGCGCGTCAGCAGGAAAAGCTTTCAGCCGATGCTGCAGTGCAAGCAGCGCAGGCGAATTTGCGTGGCCAAGGTCAGGAGCGCGCGCGCTTGGTGGCCGAACAGCAAGCGCTCGCCAAGCAGCGCGCCAACGTGCAGCTGTACGCCAGCGCACCCGGCGTGGTGGTGGCACGCGAGGCCGAACCTGGTTCCACCGTGGTAGCGGGCCAAGCGGTGCTACGCTTGGTCGATCCGACGAGTCTATGGGTGAAAGTGCGCGTGGATCAGGGGCGTTCGGCGGGCTTGGCAATCGGCCTGCCAGCGCAGATTGTATTGCGCTCGCGGCCTGCAGCACCGGTGCTAGGCCGGGTCGCGCGCGTCGAGCTATTAGCCGATAGCGTGACCGAAGAGCGGATCGCCGAGGTCGCGTTTGACACGATGCCACTGGATGTAGCGATCGGCGAGTTGGCCGAGGTGACGCTGGCCCTGCCGCAGACGCCCGAAGCCCTGCTATTACCGAACGCCGCCGTCCAACACTGGCAGGGTGTTACCGGTGTTTGGCGGCTGCGTAACGGTCGCCCAGAATTCGCGGCCGTTCTATTGGGTGCGCGCAGCTTGGATGGCCAAGTGCAGGCGCTTGAAGGCCTGGAAGCGGGCGATACGGTGGTGGTTTACAGCGCCAAAGCGCTGAGTCCAGGCGCGCGCGTGAGTGTGGTTAACGCACTGGTGAAAGCGCCCGCCAACGGCACAGCGCAATGATCAACCTCGCCGCGCGCGACATCCTGCACGGCTGGGGCAAATTCGCGCTCACCGGCTTAGGATTGGGCCTGCTGATCGGCGTGACGCTGACGATGGCCGGCGTGTATCGCGGTATGGTCGATGATGCCCGCGCGCTACTGGGCAACAGCGGTGCTGACTTGTGGGTGGTGCAGCAGGACACGCAAGGCCCATATGCCGAAGCGTCCAGCCTGAAGGATGACGCGGTGCACGGTTTGCGCGGCATGCCGGGCGTGGCGCGCGCAGCCAATGTGACCTACTTCACTATGCAGGTGCGCCGTGAATTGGCCGGTTCACACGAGGCAGCGAACGACGTGCGCGCGATGGTCGTTGGCATTGAACCTGGCGCGCCGGGCGAACCGGGCTATCTGGTGGCCGGACGCCAGATCACACGCGGACACTATGAAGCTGTGGCCGACGTGCGCACCGGTTTCGCGCTGGGCGAGCGTATCCAGATTAGGCGCCATCACTACATAGTGGTTGGGCTAACCCAGCGCATGGTGTCCTCGGGTGGTGACCCGATGGTATTCGTGCCGCTGAAAGATGCGCAGGAGGCGCAGTTTTTAAAAGACAACGACGCAATCGAAAATGACCGCGCGCGCCTAGCTGCGAACCCGGCGTTCAACCGCGCCGGTACACCCGGCCTGCTTGCCGCTGTGCAGGCACTGCAAAGTAGCAGCCGCAACGTCAACGCGGTGCTGGTGCAGCTGCAGCCCGGGTGGAGCGCTGAAGAAGTTGCCGAGCCCATCCGGCGCTGGAAACACTTGGAAGTTTACAGCCGCGCGGGCATGGAAGAGATTTTGGTGGCCAAACTCATTGCAACGTCAGCCCGACAGATCGGCATGTTTCTAGCGATTTTAGCGGTCGTCAGTGCGGCGATCGTGGCTTTTATTATCTACACCATGACCATGGGCAAAATCCGCGAGATCGCGGTGCTCAAGCTGATTGGCACGCGCAACCGCACCATCGCCGCCATGATCCTGCAGCAAGCGCTGGGGCTAGGCCTGATTGGGTTTTTAGTCGGTAAAATTTCGGCCACCGTCTGGGCGCCGATCTTTCCCAAGTTCGTTTTGCTGTTAACGCAAGACGCTGTGACCGGCTTAATCGCTACGCTGCTGATCTGCGCCTTGGCCAGCACGCTCGCGATCCGTGCGGCGCTGAAGGTTGATCCGGGCGAGGCGATTGGATGACGATGAACAACAATTCCACAGCTAGCCGCAAAAGCGGCATTGGCGGCATTCTGATTGAGGGCCTGCGCAAGGTTTATGGGCATGGCGAAACCGCCGTGGAAGCGCTCAAGCACGTCAATATGCAGGTCAGCCCTGGCGAAGTGGTCGGCCTAGTCGGGCCCTCTGGCTCGGGCAAGAGCACACTGCTGAAATGCCTCGGTGCGATTATCGAGCCCACTTCGGGCCGTATGACGCTGGGGGACGAGGTGATTTACGACAATCGCTGGCTCACGACCGACCTGCGCGCGC
>Ga0105048_10004484_pt1 | contig 22740 bp, 15 predicted proteins | sample MAT05_FD_78382 | JGI IMG/M metagenome (GOLD analysis project Ga0105048, IMG submission 78382) | Freshwater microbial communities from Lake Fryxell liftoff mats and glacier meltwater in Antarctica - MAT-05 | ecosystem: Environmental > Aquatic > Freshwater > Ice > Liftoff microbial mat | place...
GATCAGATTTTTTTCGCGTAGCCGCGTTCGCCAGAACGCGGTTGCATCCCGAATCGCTCGGGTAGACTGCGCAGTAGCCGCCCAGGGTTGACCGCGCAGCCGCCCAGGGTAGGACGCTGCGCGTCCAACCCTGGGCTTAGGGATATAACGCCTTCGGCGTAGAAAGCCTTGATCTTTACCGCAACGCGGTTGCATCCCGAAGGTCTACCCTGGGCGGGAGGCTCCAAGACCGACAATCACGAGCTCGACTTGGTCAGTCCCAGAATGGGTTCGCCCATATAAATGTGATGCGGCCGTTTCTCGACATCGGTCCAAGCGGTGGTCTCGGGGAGGCCAAGTGCCTGGTAGATGGTCGCCGCCATGTTCTCTGGCTTTTGCGGGTCGGTGTGCGGGTAGCCGCCGGTCTTGTCCGAGGAACCGATGATCGTGCCGCCTTTGACGCCGCCGCCGGCGAAGAAGACGCTTTGCACGGCGCCCCAGTGGTCGCGGCCAGGTGCCTTGTAAAACTGCGAAAGGCCAAAGACGCGCGGCGTGCGACCAAACTCGCCGGCCATGACGATCAACGTCGAATCGAGCAGGCCACGCGCGGACAGATCCTCGATCAACGCGGAGACCGAGCGGTCCGTGGGCGGCAGTAGCTTTTCCTTCAGATGAGGGAAGGCGTTGCCGTGCGTGTCCCACGATTCGTTATTGCCGAGATTCACCTGCACGAGGTTGACACCGGCTTCCACAAGCCGGGCCGCCATGAGCAGCGACCAGCCGAAGGAGTTGTTGCCGTAGCGTTCGATCTCCTTCACCGGCGCGTGCTTGAGGTCAAACGCCTTGCGGACCCGGGCATCGGTCAGCATCGAAACCGCCGCCTGACGATGGCGATCGAGTGCGCCTTCCGACGGGCCGGAATCAAGTGACTCTCGTTGGTCGTCAATGTGCTTGAGCAGATCGAGTCGACTCGACAGCCGTTCGTCGTTGATCCCTTGAGGCAAGGTGAGATCGGGAATCTCGAAACCCTTGCGGACCGGTTTGTAGACACGTTGCTGATGATCGAATTCATATTGGGGGTAGGCCCCGTATGCCTTCGGTTCGAAGCGCGAGGCTTCGAGGAACCAGGGATCGCGCTGACGGCCCATTTGACCGCCAAACTGCCCGGGAATGACGCGGCCCGTGTTATGGACGAGCCGTTCAGGCAGAACCACCGCGGGCGGCAGGTTGTTTCGTTGGCGGGTGACGGCTCCAGCGATCGTGGCGAGTGACGGCCAGTTCGAATCTTTCGGCATGTTCGAGCTGAAACCGGGCGGCAGCTCGCTGCGGCCCGTCAGCATGATGTGATGCCCTTCCGAATGGCCGTTCGACGGGTGCGTTAGCGAACGTACCACGGCCCATTGATCGCTGCAGGCGGCCAGCATCGGCAGATGTTCGCAGATGCGCAGGCCCGGCGTCTTAGTGTCGATAGGCTTGAATTCGCCACGCACATTTTCAGAGGCGTTCGGCTTGGGGTCAAAACTATCGTGCTGAGCCAGGCCACCCGAGAGAAAAATGTAGATGACCGCGCCCGCGGTTTTCTTGCGGGAGGGCGACGTCTCGGCCCTCAACGCGCTGAGATGACTCGTGCCCAGCCCTAACAAGCTGATGCCGCCAGCTTGCAAGGCGACTCGGCGTGACAGTAACGGATGCGCGAACGAAGAACCCATGACCGGACCTCAGGGTACGCAGGTCGGAAAACGGCAGGCGGGCGTGTATAGTCTTTCATACCAAAGATTCACGTTCTCCGCGAGCAAAATCTTGGATTTGCTCACGCAAAACGCTCTTGAAGCGACATTACGGTCATCGCGGACTCACGCATGGCCCGGCAGGCATCCACCGCGGCCTGGGCGGCCGCCATGGTCGTTATGCACGTCACCCGGTGCGATACCGCCTCCGCGCGAATGCGGCCCTCGTCCGTCCGCCGGCCTTTGCCGCTCGGCGTGTTCAAGATCATCGCGATCTTGCCATTTTTCATCATGTCGATGAGGTTCGGCCGGCCTTCTTTGATCTTCGGCACTTCCTGGACCTGAATGCCCTGATCACGCAGGGAGCGATACGTGCCGCGGGTTGCGAGCAGGTGGTAGCCCATGCTCGCGAACTGTCGCGCGATCGGGATCATTTCGGCCTTATCGCGGTCGGCCACCGAGACGAAGATCGTCCCCTTCTCCGGCAGCGGCGAGCTGGCTGCCATCTGCGATTTGGCGAAGGCCATCGGGAACGAATCGTCGATGCCCATGACCTCGCCGGTCGAGCGCATTTCCGGCCCGAGGATAATGTCGACGCCCGGGAACTTGTTGAAGGGGAAGACGCTTTCCTTCACCGAGTAGTGCGTGGGCACGACCTCGTCCTTGACACCCAGCTCGTCAAGCGTTTTGCCTACCATCACCAGCGCGGCCAATCGTGCCAGCGGCACGCCGGTCGCCTTCGACACGAACGGGATCGTCCGGCTGGCCCGGGGATTCGCTTCCAGGATGTAGATCATCGGCGACGCTTGAGGCGAGACCACGGCGAACTGGATGTTCATCAACCCCTTAACCTTGAGCGCGGTCGCCAAGGCGCGGGATTGGCGTTTAATCTCGTCGATGATTTCGATGGGCAGACTGTGCGGCGGGATCACACACGCGGAGTCTCCGGAATGGATGCCGGCTTCCTCGATGTGCTGCATGACGCCGCCGATGACGACGCGGTCGCCATCACTGAGGCAATCGACGTCAACTTCAACGGCCGATTCGAGAAACTTGTCGATCAGGATCGGCCGGCCGGGTGAGGCCTCCATCGCCACCTTGACGTAGCGCTCCATCGAACCTTCGTCGTAAACAATCTCCATCGCCCGGCCGCCGAGCACGAAGCTTGGCCGAACGAGAACCGGGAAGCCGATCTTGCGGGCGAGGTGGATCGCCCCCTGGAGATCCTGCGTCGTGCCGCTGGCCGGTTGCCGGATTTTGAGATCGTCGATTAGCTTGCTGAAGAGCTTGCGGTCCTCGGCCGTTTCGATGCTCTCGACGCTGGTGCCAATGATCGGCACGCCGCTCGCTTCGAGCGCCTTGGCCAGATTAAGCGGCGTTTGCCCGCCGAACTGGACGATGACGCCGTCCGGCTTCACCTTGTCGCAGATGTTCAGCACATCTTCGACGGTCAACGGCTCAAAGAAGAGATGGTCGCTGGTGTCGTAATCGGTCGAGACCGTCTCGGGATTTGAGTTGACCATAAAGGTCTCGAACCCGGCTTTACGCAGGGCCATCACCGCTTGCACGCAGCAATAGTCAAACTCGATCCCCTGGCCGATGCGGTTCGGCCCCCCGCCGAGAATCATAATGCGTTTCTTGTCGCTGAAGGGGCGGATCTCATCCTCTGAAGAAGACAAGGAGACAGGGAGACAAGGAGACAAGGAGACAGAAGAGTCTGCTTGTCCTATCTCCTTGTCTAGCGAGACGGACGTAATGGGAGTTTCGTACGTCGAGTAATAGTACGGCGTGAACGCCTCAAACTCCGCGGCACAGGTGTCGACTAACTTGAAGACCGCGTTGACTCCGAGTTCTTGTCGACGGCGGCGGACTTCGTTTTCGCTCGAGTTCCAGAGGTTCGCGAGCTGCCGGTCGAGAAAGCCATATTGCTTGGCCTTCAGCATCAGTCCGCTGCTGATCGATTCGAGATTGGGCCAGGATCCCAGTTCTTCCTCGACGCGGATCAAATCGTGGATCTGCGTCAAGAACCAGAGGTCAATGCGTGTGCGGTGCTGGATGTCCTCCAGCGAGAAGCCGGCCTTGAACGCGTAGCGGATGTACCAGATCCGTTCGGCATTTGGGGTCGCCAATTTCGCGTTGATCTCTTCGGTGCTCGGCGGGTCGATGCTTCCCCAGCGATCAAGACGATCGCAGCCAAGGCCGAAGCGGCCGACTTCGAGCCCACGGAGTGCCTTCTGAAGAGATTCCTTGAACGTGCGGCCGATGGCCATCGTCTCGCCGACCGATTTCATCTGGGTCGTCAGCGTCGGGTCGGCTTCCGGGAACTTTTCGAAGTTGAACCGGGGGATCTTGGTGACGACGTAGTCGATCGTTGGTTCGAAACAAGCGGAGGTAAAAGTTCCGCCGCTTGCGGAGTCGCGCTCCGCAACTCCTGGGTGCGACGCCGCGAGCGGCGAAGTCTTCCGACTGGTGATGTCGTTCGCGAGTTCATCAAGCGTATAGCCCACGGCCAGCTTGGCGGCGATCTTGGCGATGGGGAACCCGGTTGCCTTCGAGGCGAGTGCGGATGACCGCGACACGCGCGGATTCATCTCGATCACCGTCATTCGCCCGTTCTCGGGATTGACGGCAAACTGGATGTTCGAGCCACCGGTCTCAACGCCGATTTCACGGATGATCGCCTTGGCGGCGTCACGCATCCGCTGGTATTCTTTGTCGGAAAGCGTCTGGATCGGGGCGACGGTGATGCTATCGCCCGTGTGTACACCCATGGGATCGAGGTTTTCGATCGAGCAGACGATGACGACGTTGTCCGCACAGTCGCGAATGACCTCGAGTTCGAATTCCTTCCAGCCGATGACGGACTCTTCGATGAGCACTTCGCCGACGGGGCTGAGTTCCAGGCCGAGCGCGATGAGCTGATTGAACTCTTCGCGGTTGTAGGCGATGCCGCCGCCGGTGCCGCCCATGGTGAAACTCGGCCGTAGGACGCAGGGCAAACCGAGGCTCTCGATGAGATCGTGAGCCTCAGCCAGAGTGCGGGCGATGCCGCTGCTGGGCACTTCGAGGCCGATCTTGAGCACCGCGTCCTTGAAGAGGGCCCGATCCTCGGCCTTGGCGATGACGTCAGCCCGAGCGCCGATCATCTCGACGTTATACTTTTCGAGAACGCCATGCTTGAACAGGTCCATGGCCGTGTTCAGGCCGGTCTGGCCGCCGAGGGTGGGCAGCAGGGCATCGGGCCGTTCTTTCGCGATGATTTTTTCGACGACTTGCCAGGTGATCGGTTCAATGTAGGTGTGATCCGCGGTTTCCGGATCGGTCATGATGGTGGCTGGGTTCGAATTGACCAGGACCACCTCGTAGCCTTCTTCACGGAGCGCTTTGCAGGCCTGGGTGCCGGAATAGTCGAACTCGCAGGCCTGACCAATGATGATGGGGCCGGAACCGATGAGAAGGATTTTTTTCAGGTCGGTACGTTTCGGCATGTCAGTACGGGTCCCATTTTGCTTCTCGATTTTAGACTATGGTATGAAGCGACGAAGACGTTCCAAGGGGAAGCGGCGGTCGTTCCAGCAAGAAGCACGATCGAAGGCAAAAACGGGACGCGGCTCTTTTTCGCTTGACAACTTACCTGGGTAGTTGCTAAACTCTGTCATGCCACGTACATCACGTTATGCGCCGGGCGGCTATGTGTTCCACGTTCTCAATCGTTCCGTGGCTCGCATGCCGTTGTTCAAGAAAGACGCCGACTACGAAGCGTTTCTGCGCGTCATCGCCGAGACCTTGGTCAAGCACCCCATGCGCATTCTGAGCTATTGCGTCATGCCCAATCACTGGCACATGGTGCTTTGGCCACGCCGCGACGGCGACCTGACCGAATTCGTTCGTTGGATGACCCACACGCACACCATGCGCTGGCACGCCGCTCACGGGACCTCGGGATCGGGCCATCTCTATCAAGGCCGTTTCAAGTCGTTCCCGATCGAATCGAACACGCATCTGTACACCGTTATGCGCTATGTCGAACGCAACCCACTCCGGGCAAAATTGACGAAGCAGGCGCAGGACTGGCGTTGGGGCAGCCTGCACACGCGGGTGTCCGGCGACCAGGAAGCGCGAACCCTTTTGTCGGCCTGGCCCGTGGCCAAGCCCAAACAGTGGCTCGCCCGTGTGAACCAACCGCAAACGGAAGTCGAACTAATGGCGTTACGCCGTAGCGTGATCCGAGGCGTTCCGTTCGGCAGTGAAGACTGGGTCGAGAAAACCGCCCGGAAGCTTGGGCTTGAATCCACTCTTCGGCCGCGGGGGCGGCCACGTAAATCCTCGGAAACCGGGGAGTAAAAGGGGACGCAGTACTTTTGCAGAAAATGAGCTGCGCCCCTTTGATTTTCTTCACCCTCTACCCCGAATCAAAAGGAACGCGAACAACGACACCCATGTCGCGGCGAACAGCAGCGGCACGGCGAAGGCCAAGGGGCGCGAAATGGACAAGCCGTCTTTTCGACCTGGGGCGGCGAACGAGTTGATCGTTCGGCCGTATTCGGGAACCGATGCTTTGATCAGATCGTTGACGTGTACGCAGTAACGCCAGTGTCGAAGCTGGACCCAGAGCCAGAGGAACGTGAAGGCCAGGGCGACCACCGTCAGAGGGACGAAAACTCCGACCGCGGATTCCTTGTTGTACAGGATGGCAAAAACGCCGAGCAGTCCGATTTGCATGGCCGAGAAGTAGTTCAGGCGATCGTGAAACAGCCTTTCCTCATGCATGCCGTGCTGCCACAGCCGGTTGATCTCATCCGGGACCGGGGAATTCGGCGGCATTTCAAGCATGAATGCGTGCACCACAAGATGAACGAGATTGGTCCGAAGCCAAAGGCGTGGCTGCGCCACATCCTTTGGGTCGATATTATCCTACCGCTTCGAAAGAACTCGCCCGGAAAATCAACATCACAAGATGTCGAAACGTGCAACGGGGGGTAGGACATTCTCGCTACGTTCCACTTCTCCGAGCGAGGGAATGTCATGAGCACGCTGGTCACTTCTTTCCTCCCTTTCGTAGTTTGTCGTCCGCGAATGTCGCAACGTTGGTTGTCGATGTCCTTGCTCGCTTTGTTGGTTGCCATCCCATCGGCCGCGGCACAACCAACTAAGGAAGACCGCGCCAAGGAAGAAGCTCTTTTGAAGGAGAAGTTCCGCAAGGAGTGGGAGCGAACCTGGAACGAACAAAAGGAGATGTTCTGGTGGCCACGGCGAATGACGGCATATCGATCAGCCGAGCTTGGCAAGCTTTCATTTGGCGACGAAATCTCCGATGAGGGGACCCGGACGCAATTCGCCGCGCCGGAATCGTACGCGGCCGAAGTCGATCTACTCGTCAAGGAATCGGGGTCGTTGAATTTTCAGAAAGGCTGGGACCGAACATTTCGCGATGCCGCTTTCCGTGGAATTAGAAGAGTGACCTCCGAGGATGTGTGGCTGGCGATGGAGCAGCTTTGGCTGCAGGCGGAAGTTCTGGCCGCGATCCGGAGCGTCAATTCCAAAGCGGGACAATTTCAGCAGGCCCCATTCAAGAATGCCGATGGCACACTCCGTGAGGACAATCCGAAGCATCGGCTATTTCGCAGCCCCATCTGGGAACTTGAGTTAAGAATCGTGAAAGGGAAAGACAAGGACTTCTTCACCGGCAAGTCGACGAACATCTCACCACGTTTGCAGGTCATGGGCCTGGGCGGTAAGCTCGAATTCAACGTCCGATTGGGGACAGTGAACAAACCGCTCACGTGTGTTGTCGAAGGTCCATCGGTTGAAGTCGGACAATCGTTGTTGATCGCGTCGCGAAGAAAAAACGCGATCGCGGCCGATGGATTCGATCGCCTTGAGATCGTGAGCGTCGATCAGGCATTCGATTTGCAAACGGCCCCGGTCAAGCGGATCGAGAGTCTTATGCTTGGAGCACTGGATGACGGGAGTCGGGAAAAGAAACTGGAAATGGCGGAGTTCAGCAAACGCGCGATGGTTGACCAGGAGACGAAAAGCGCGAACGGATTTGAACGCCTGCGTTACCTTCGTGCGACGGAACAGTACCGATTGATTCCTTTCTCGGTGGCCGTGATGGCCGATCAAGAGTGGCTGCCCGAGATCCAAAAAGCTCTTGCGAACTCCAAGATTCGCTGCCAGATCACGCAATGCGAATGGAGGCGGTTTCGGGGAATGATCCGCACTGAAACGGAACCTACTCCCAAATCCGATGTGCCGTTGGGACCGCTCTCGCCCGGAACGGAAGTTAAGAGTTCCAACGTGGCGGAAGTGTCGATCCACGGCGTTGCTTTACTTGCGAATCGCTTCGATCCGGCTCGGCTGAGAATCTCCGGGCCTTTTCCGATCCATGACGGTTTTGATCGCTGGACCAGGATCAATGAGACAATCCGTTCCGGCTTGCCGGCGCCGGGCCCCGAAGGCAACATGAAAGGCGACGCGGAACCGCTGTGGAGCAGCCGTGAGGGGTTGGTGGCAACGAGCAAGAACTTCGAGCGGCTGAGCAAGGGCGTCGATCCTCGGGTAGCATTTCTCCAGGACGAAATGCGACAGCACCTGCCGATGCTCGACATCGAAGCGGTGCATGTTCGCTACGCCCCGAGCCTGGAAGGCTTTTTCAAGAATGCCGGTGAATATGGCAAGAACTGGGTTGGCCAAGAATTCAGCGGGATGGAAAATGCCCAGCGCGACCCATTGCTCGCCAAAGAACCAATCTACCCGGAAGGCGGCGGCTGGATCTTCGAAATTCGAGGATCGACCTATTTCGATTCGGGTGGCGTCGATGCGCGCGAATTGATCAAGCGGACCTTGTCGCGCCACCTGCAATTGAAAGGAAGCGACAACCGACTCGCCGCCGTCGAAGGGCGAATCAGCCACGCCTTTCTTTACAACACATGGCGCGACGATTCTCCTCGGCCGGCGGTTTTTCACTTCATTCATTCCAGCCTGATTGATGAGCTTCTAGATGGTCCTGCACTTCGGCCGCCCACCGTCGCGCTTGGGGGGTATCGGCGGGCTAGCTTGCCCCCAAAGCTGCCAGTGCCCGAGAAAAAAGCCGATGGCCCGATGCGTCAGGAGTTCGTTCTCGTATTCGTCTGGAACGAGCCGGCGGCGAATCAAGAAGCCCGCAATCCCGTGCTCGAAATGCCCAAGCCATTGAGCCCCTGGTTTGATCCCGTGCCTCAGATGGACCGACGCCGCATCAATCCGAGTGTTTTGGACATTACTGAGATTCAGGCCGATCTGGTAAGGGCAAAGATTCTAGCGTACGACATCAGGACAGGCTCAGAAGGAAGGGCCGAGATCGGCGTTCTCACCAAGCAAATCAACGAGAAGGATCCCGCTCAACGACCCTTGATTGACTATATACCATTCGAACCGGCGAAGTTGGAGGGCAAACGACCTGCGTATACGATCTATCCCCAGCGCATGATTCTGCTTCAGGCATCGTTCCCCTACCGAGCCCAGGTTGAGGAAGTTCAACGGGCGCTGCGGCTGCAATCAGTCGAAAATGTGTTGGCGACACCCGATACGGCCCCTCTTTTTCGGGGTGTGGTGATCGAACGGCAGATGACGCGGGCCGACGGAATCGCTGGAAAACGGGAGCCATTGGATGTGGACGATGGCTATCGCAAGACCATCTTTCCGCGCAAATTTGGTGATCTAGAAGAAGCGGCCGCTCTAAAACGCGTCGTGCTGTCGGAAGATCATGAACTGGTGATGCCGTTGCCCAAGCTGGTTTCCGGTGAATATCCGCCGTGCCGCCTCGCATCGATCGAAAACGCCATTCGCGCTATGGACGCGATCAAAGCGCCGCCTCGCGACAAGCCCATCCCGTTGGGACGCGACGGCATCATTCCCGAGGCCGTCCTGGTTCGCATTCTCGATACCGACATCGCCCCGGGCAACAAGTATCGCTATCGAATCAAAGTGCGCATGCGGAATCCGAACTGGGTAGGCCGGAAAAAGGATTTCGCGAAATACGATTTGGTAGCCCGACGCGACGATGCGAATGTTGAAATCATCGAAGGCCGATTTGTCGAGCTACCCGTGGCGGTCGATGTTCCGCGCGATGAATTCATCTTCGCCATCGACCCGCCGGAACCGAGGGTTCTGGCGAAAGACCTGAAGCCGGGCGAGGCGCTGATGCAGATCCAACGCTGGCTGCCGTACGCTCAAATCGGTACGCTCCGCGAGCCAGTGGCCGACTGGATCGTCGCCGATGTGATCGTCAAAATAGGCACATACGTGAGCGGCTCACAGTTCGTCGGCCTGCCGCTTTATTCGCCGGAGTCGAATCGGTACGTCATGCCGGAGCTTCCACCCGAGAAAGGCGCACGCTCCAAGGAGCCGCGCCGCGGCGTTCTGATGGATCTGAACCATTCCAGGCCGTATTACATGGTGGTCGACGTCCAAGGCGGTGTGGTCGATAGCCGACCGGGAACGCGACGAATCACAGAAACGGTGGCCAACGAAGTGCTGCTGATGGATGAATCGGGAAAACTTCAAGTGCGAAGCAGTGCCGTCGATCGAGCGGATCGGGAGCGACTCAGCCGCCAGGAACAATGGCGAAAGTGGATTGAGAGCGTTGCCCCGCTGACGCAACCCAAAAAGGATTTTGGAGACTTCAAGTAGGCGCAGCTATTGAAGTGGACGTAGCAACAGAGGAGCAAGGTCGACGGGAATCATGGACCACTCGGCCAAGTCAATAAGCCAGTCTTGACGATTCTCCACGATGCGAAGCGCTGGATGCACAACCTGATTCCAAAACTTCTTTCCATGAACGCAACTTCGACATTGATCCGCGGGAGGCGTTGCTCGAGCCAGACTGCGTTGATTGTCGAACGTCGCAAAGACTTGCTTATCATCGGCCAACTTGGCCCAAGTTTGAACGCGTTCCTGAATGGCGGCATCCGCCGGGAGAGGAATTTGATCGTGGAAGCACGACGCGTAACCCGCCGAAACCATATCTGTCTGTAGCCACATGGCGATTGTTTACATCGACCAATGATCGACCCAATACGCCAAGGGCGCGGCAATCGACGCCTGCAACCCGGCAATCTGGCGCTGATAATTCGTCGGATCGGCCATATTTAGAATCGTCGCCAATTCGGACGGATCGCAAAAATATCTCCAGGCAGTGCCGGCCGAAATTGACGAGCAGCCCCGGACTCGCAGCTTGCGCGCTCGCAGCGCGAATCGCGTCCCAATCATCGCGGTCGCGCAAGGCGAACGCATCCTTCGGATTGCCCAGCGCAGCCAATGCCGAGTCCAAATCGCTCTTACCGTTGGTGGCAATCACTTCCAATCTGCTCGCGAACAATGGGTCGATCTGCGACAGCCATTTGGAATAGACGGCGACATCGTCTTTGCCTTCAACGAAGAGAACGCGTTTTTGAATGCCTAGAGACTTTTTAGCCGAAGCGATATGGGCCTTCGCCTGGGTCATGAATTTGGCCCTCGCCAAGGGCTTAACTCAATTTGCTCCTCGCTGCGGGAGAAATAATCCCGGACACGCTCGGAATGCGAGGCGACGATTAACTGGCCATTGCGCTGGCGCACGATATGTTCCAGTGTTTGCAACATCTGTGTTACCATGGCAACGTGCAAATGCAAGTCGGGCTCATCAAGCAAAACGATTCCCCCGGGCTGCAGAAACGCGACGACATAAGCGATGAGCAACAACATCTGCTGCTCGCCAGAGGAGAGTTGCTTGATCGAGTGTTGAAAAATCGCTCCGGTTTCCGCCGTCCCTTCAACCACTAACCGCCCATTCATTCCGAAGCCGACAATCCGTTTTCGCTGATGTCCCAAGGCGAGGTTGGCCAGCTTCAGGCAATTCTCATAGCGTTCGGGTGATAGCGCCTTGACCGTCAACAGGATCGAGTCCAAACTCGTTTGAGATTCGTATTCGGCTTCCCATCTAAACAACGTAAAATCGATGATCTGGCCGCGGTCATGAAATGGCGAAGTGCCGACCATTCGTCCACCTAGAGGAAAATAAACGACGTTCGGATAGTTCTCGGCCCCCACCAAACTCATGCGCCGGTGCTCCAGCGAATCGTCAATCGGAAGTTCGATCTGCCAAAGGGTATCTTTTAGAACTAATCCAGCGAAACTTGCCTTTGGAAAGTTCTCGCGAAGTGCTCGCCATTCAAAGTGTTTGCGCGCGACGCCGATCCACAAGGGTTGGCCGATTGGCAAGCCAATGATCTCGATGGCCGCAAGGTCGGCCTGAGCGAGTTCGTGTCGCAAGTGAGAGAACACTGGGTAGGAGTAACACCGAGTTGCATGAATTTGCCCGGCGCCATTCCTTCGTATCCATAATTCTCCGGTCCAATCGTCTTGGCGCCTTCTTCGAGCCATTCTCCCCAAAATTGCCAGAGTGTCGCAATCGTCTGCAGGATGGTTGACTTGCCGCTGCCATTGGCTCCTTGCAATAACAGTCGTAGTCGGGCAGGTTTGGGAAGTTCGCCTCCATCGGACGGAATCATCCGGTGCTGCGACTTCACATTCAACAAGCGCATTCGGTTGACGTACACGACCTAGACCTCACGGTTTGGTTCATCCGACAGGTTCGCTTTTATCATAACACTTATGCCAACCGCGCCGCTTCCTTTGACGTCAGGCCTGTCAGATCGTCGCCTTCCTACCGCTCACCCCACCTCACACTGCTCATTGCTCGTCACGTTGAAATACTTCGCGTGCGGGTGGTGCGACACCAGCGCCGTGGTCGATTGTTCCGGTTCGAGTTGGAACTGCTCGCTTAAGCTCAGGCCGATGCGTTCGGGTTCGAGGAGTTGGAAGAGTTTGGCCTGGTCGGCCAGATCGGGGCAGGCGGGATAGCCGAAGGCGTAGCGGCAGCCGCGATAGTGGTTCTTGAAGAGCTTGGGAATCGTCGGGGCGTCGTCGCCGGCGATGCCCCATTCGCGGCGCAATTGCTGATGGAACCACTCGGAGAGGGCTTCCGCGGTTTCGACGCCCAAACCGTGCAGGTACAAGTAATCCATGTAGCGATTCGAATCGAAGCACTCTTTGGCACGCCGGCTCACTTCTTCACCCATCGTCACCGCGAACAGGGCGGCCACGTCGGTGGCCCGGGGGCTGCCGTCCGCATCCTCCGCGGTCTCGAAGTAGTCGCTGAGGCAGAGGAATTCGCCATGATCTTGCCGGGGGAACTGGAAGCGCAGGCGTTCCGTCTTGCCATCCGCTTCGAAGATGACCAGATCGTTCCCGATGCTGGCGCAGGGGAAATAGCCATACACCACGGCTGGGCGCAGAATGTTTTCGTCGAGGCAGACTTTTTTCAAACGCTCCAGGGCCGGGTAGGCGATCTCGCGCATCTGCCGTTCGTATTCACGCGGATCGACATTGTTCTTGCGGTACTGCCATTGCGTGCTGATGAGAGTGCGCACGTTCAGATAGCGGAAGATCTCCTCCGTCGAAATATCGGTGCGGACCTTGGATCCCCAGAACGGCGCGGCCGGGATGTTCGGCGCCTTGGGGAGATGCGCCAGGCGGCTTCGCGTTTCGCGAATGACCTTGTGCGTCGGGCAGCAATCCATGAGCTTCGCGTCGACGTTGCGTTCAACCGGCGCTGGCTGATGGATATGCGGCCTCTTTGTCGAGGTGGCGACGCCCTTGACCGCCACGCTGCCGACCCGTTCGAGCTTCTTGCGGTTGACCAGTTGATCCATGATGTGCAGGCCGGCGAACGCATCTTCGCCGTAGAATACTTGCCCGCGATAGAGCGAGCGCAGGTCGACTTCCACGTACTTGCGGTTGAGTGCCGCGCCGCCCAAAATGACAGGCGGTGAGAGCCCGCGCTCATTCAGCGTGAGCAGGTCTTCCTTCATAATCACGGTCGATTTGACGAGCAGGCCGCTCATGCCGATGGCGTCGGCATCGAACTTCTGGAACTCGGCAATCATCGTCTCGATGGGCTGTTTGATGCCCAAGTTGTACACCTTGTAGCCGTTGTTGGTGAGGATGATGTCGACGAGGTTCTTGCCGATGTCGTGAACGTCGCCCTTAACCGTAGCCAGGACGATTTTGCCCTTCTCGGCCCCTTCAACTTTCTCCATGAACTTTTCGAGATAGGCGACGGCTGCTTTCATCACTTCGGCGGACTGGAGCACGAACGGCAACTGCATCTGGCCGGAGCCGAACAGTTCGCCAACGACTTTCATGCCGGAGAGCAGGGTCACGTTGATGATGTCGATGGGCGATGTCGTCTCGCGGGCGAGATCGAGATCGGCGATCAGCGATTCACGCCGACCCTGGATGATGGCCTGTTTCAGGCGTTCTTCAACGGTCGCGCCGAGCGATTGCCCCTTCTTCGATTCGGTTTTCTTGTCGGCATAATGCTCGATCAGCAGTTGAAGCGGGTCCTCAATGCACTCACCCGAGGCGTCGAACGTCCGTTCGTCGAACAGCAATCGACGGCAGAGCTCTTTGCCCTTCTCGTCGATGCTTGCCAGCGGCATGATCTTGGCCGCATGCAGAATGGCCGAGTCGAGCCCGTATCCAAGGGCGTAGTGCAAGTAGACGCTATTGAGCACTTGCCGTGTGTAGGGCGCCAGACCGAAAGAGCAGTTCGAGAGACCGACGTGCGTGAGTGCCCCCGGCAGTTCTTTCTTGATGCGACGGATGGCTTCGAACGTTGCGACGGCGGATTTGCGCGTCTGCTCCTGGCCGGTGCTGACCGGGAAGACCAGCGGGTCGAACATCAAGTCCGATGGCGGGATCTTGTACTCGTTGACGACAATGTCGTAGATCCGCTTGGCGATCTCGAACTTCCAGTCGGCGGTGTCGGCCTGCCCTTTCTCGTCGATCGTCAGAGCGACCAGGGCCGCGCCGTATTTCTTCGCGAGAATCGTCTTCGGATCAAGCGTCTTGCGACCGTCTTCGAGATTGATCGAATTGATGATGGTCTTGCCGCTGCACAACTTGAGGGCAGCCTCGATTACCGGCACTTCGGTTGAATCGAGCATGAGAGGTTTGGTGAGCACGGCGTTGTAACGCTTGATGGTCTCCTTCATGTCGCGCACGCCGTCACGGCCGACATAGTCGACGCAGACGTCGAGAACGTGAACGCCTTCGCGCTCTTGCTCCTGGGCCATGTGGACCAATCCGTGCCAATCTTCCTGTTCCAGCAATTGCTTGAACTTCCGCGACCCGTTCGTGTTCGTTCGCTCGCCGACCAGAAGCGGCCGGGGGTCGGTGTAAACTTCCTGGGATCCCATCAAGCTCGAAACAGCCGGGATGTAAACCGGCGATCGGGGCGTCGGCTTACGGCCATGAAGACGGTCGCAGACCGCCTTGAGATGGTCCGTCGTGGTGCCGCAGCAGCCGCCGATGATATTGACGCCGAACTCGGTGACGAACCGATCTAGCCACTCGGCCAGCGGTTCCGGATCGAGCGGGAAATAGGTCTCGTCGTTGCGGGTTTCGGGCAGTCCGGCGTTGGGCAAAACGCTCAGCCGCTTTTTGCAATGCCGGCTCAGATGGCGGATGCTGTCGAGCATCAGGTCGGGACCGACGCCGCAATTCATGCCGATGATGTCGATTTCGTCGAGCGGCTCCAGTGCGACGAGGGCAGCCGGGATGTCGGTGCCCGGGAGCATCTTTTGTCGGGCGTCGATGATCGTCAACTGGACCATGAGGGGCAGGCGAATGCCGGCCTTCTTCATCTCTTCGATGGCGGTAATGGCCACGCACTTGGCCTGGAGAAGGTCGAAGCAGGTCTCGATCAGAATGGCGTCGACCCGTTCCTCGATCATGATCTGAATTTGCCGGCGATAGGCATCCGCGAGGCGGTCGAAATCGATGTAGATAGCGGGGTCGGTCAGCGACGGCATCTTGGTGCCGGGTCCGATCGAGCCGACGACATATCGAGGACGATCCGGTGTGGAGTACTCGATGGCTGCTTCCCTGGCCAGCCGGATGTTCAACCGGTTGATCTCCTCCAGATTGTCGAGCATGCCGAATTCGTCGAGCACGATCTGCGTCGCGTTGAAGGTATTCGTCTCGACGGCATCGCAGCCAGCGGCGAAGAAGCCTTGATGAATCTCCTTTATCCATTCCGGGTGCGTGTAAACCAACGCGTCCGAGAGATTCAGCAGCGACTTGCCGTTCGGCGCGTAACCCCAGTCCCTGTCGGCGGGTTTGTAACGGTGCAGGCTGGTGCCCATTCCGCCATCGAGAATGAGAACGCGGTCATCAAGGAGTTGCAGGAAGTTAGCAGGCATGCGCCGGGTCACCTTCAAACAGAGGCAAGTACGTGACAGTGTCGTTCGGGCCGGATGAGCCCTCCCGCCGAGTGATGGCGAGTGGCTGCCCCTTTATCATAGAAGTAGAGACAGGGCGAGGCGAAGATGGTTCGAAGGGTGATCACTTCTCCAATGCTCAATTCTTCGTTTGCTTCGTCTGTTGCGTTTGTTTCGATTGATCGATATGCTTCTATAAAAAGGGGAGCGACGATGAGCACTTTACTCACTGATATTCAAAAAGCGGTCACTCCGACCGCCGCGGATTCGCGAATGGCGCAGGAATCCAGCCTGCGGCTGAGCCAGATCCTGGACTCCAGGCCCAAGAAGGAAATGCGTATCCACGTCGGGGTGAAGGACGAGCCGGAAGAATCCATTTCGATTCCCGATTCGGCGTTGCGATTGTTGAGCAACATTCTCACCGAGATGGCGAGAGGCAACGCGGTCGCTCTCTTGCCCGTGCAGGCCGAATTGACGACCCAACAAGCAGCGGACATGCTACGCGTGTCGCGGCCATTCCTGATCGAGCAGCTTGAGAAAGGCGAGATTCCCTATCGGATGGTCGGGACGCACCGTCGAATCCTGTTCAACGATTTGATGGCTTACAAGCAGGACATGTTCGAGAAACGTCTCAAAGTATTGGAGGAACTGACCGCCCTCGATCAGGAACTGGGACTCGGGTATTGAGCATGAGCGATGCAAAGGTTGTTTACGACGCTTGCTTACTTTACCCCGCGCCGCTGCGAAGTTTCTTGATGTATCTGGCCATGACGGGTCTATATCGAGCGCGATGGACAAACGAAATTCACGAAGAATGGATGCGAAACGTCCAATCGGACCACCCGAACATGACTCGCATGAAAGTCGAGCGAATTCGCGACCTGATGAACGCGCACGTTCTTGAATGTGAAGTGTCCGGCTACGAATTTCTGATCCCAACTCTAACTCTGCCGGATCCTGACGATCGCCATATCTTGGCGGCGGCGATCCATTGCGGAGCTAACTTCATCGTCACATTCAATTTAAAGGATTTTCCCGAACACATTCTCGAGCCATTCGGCATTGAAGCTCAACATCCCGATCAATTCGTCTTGCGGCATCTGGTCAATACACCCGACGTGGTTTGCGGAGCGGCTCGGCGACATCGCGAGAGCCTGAAGAGCCCTCCGATGACCGCTGAGAAATATCTCGCAACGCTCGAACGCCAAGGGCTCGAGCGGACTGTTTCGAACTTGCGAGATTGCGCTGAATTGATCTGATGGTCAACTCGCCCCTTTCAATTTTACGATCATCCCCACTCCGCAGGCAAACAGGACAAGTACTTTTGAAGCCGGGCTCGGGCGTCGGCGATACTCATTAGCTTGGTTGTTGAGTCGTCCTCGTGCGCCCAGTAATTTTGAACCCGGCGAACGCCATGGGCGTCCTCACGAACCAGTGCAGAAATCCCTTGTCCTCGCCTACCGCCAATTATGTCGATAAGAACCGATGCATCTTCTGCGCGGGTCGGATCGTTGTGTCTCGCCCGGTTGTAAGAGCGGAGTGCCGCTTCGAACGCCGCAAAAAGGCGGACGATGTACGTTCCCTCAAGATTTCCATCTGCGTTCGGGATGTTCACACGTGCCTCGTCGTCCCGCTTCATCAAGTTCGGCGACGTAACGAGACCGGTCTTCAAATGATCGATGGCGAACCGAACCGCCCGATACTCGGCCTCGACATCCTTGATGTGTTCGTGCCAGTCAAAGCGACGGTGCGTCGAGTTTTCCATGAATTATAAAAGTATCGCGGCTCTGATGGCACTCAAAGTGACGGTATGGCATGTTCGGCGATCGAGCCAAGGACTTGGTTGATCGTCGTCTCGGAGAGTGGTAGGGCCTCCGTTTCGATCACCGAGTGAGTCTTAATCGGGCCGGGCGGAAAGGCATAGTGAATTACCCACTCCCCTTTCTCAAAATAAAGGCTCGCCAGGTCGTCATAGGTCGGCATCAAGTACAGATCGACCACCCCCTCGGTCCCCGGCACGTCATAAGCAACCGGATCGAGGAGAACGCGCGTCGGGCCTTTTTGCAGGAACAGGGCTGGAATTTCGAAAATTTGACGATCGATATCGCGCATTTTCTTTGGGTATGGCTTTGTCACCCACTCATGAGGCTCAACCCACTCCCGGACCTGCTCGACCAGGGCCGAAACACGTTGATGAAATTGGTCTCGCTGCGCCGACATCACGGTCCCCTGGCTTCTATGGCTGGACTGGTGGTAGCACTCTCCATTACTCTCTAGCGTACCAGGATGCAGACTCGCATCCACGCCGAGAGTTTCAATTTGACTGAGAAACGAAAAAAGTCCCGGGCTGGCCGTCCATGGCCTGCCCGGGACTTTCCATGAGGGCCCGACGCATCCTGCGTGCGGAACCCCTGGACCTGAACGCGAAAGAATCTACTGAAAGGGGCTATCCCTTCGACCCGCGCCGTCCTGGCGTTCTGCCTGGGAGCATCATGCTCCTGGGTGAGCTTCTTTCGCGAACAGGAACATGGTTCTTTATCCCGGGGTGAACGGCCGCGCATCCATGCAGAGCCTGAACCGGGAAGGTCCATGAACCGGAGTCTTCTGTGGTTGTCAAATCAGGTTGTTCGAGGGAGTCGGGGTGCGATTATGGGATTGATCGGGTTGGGGGACCCGCTAAGCAGGACAAGAAAGTGCTGGCCCGTTGTAAGGGAGCGAGACACGCGCGGTGGGCGGGATAAGCGGTCCCGATCGTGATCATTATGAAATCCATCCTGGTGGCTCGTTTCCTGTCAAGTGAGTTTAAGGCGAACCCAGTTGATGGGTCATACTTTACCGTCCTGATGGCGGATGTCAACCCTGCTTGTCCGGAAAAGTACCCCCCGATGGAAATGTCAATTTCTTCGTCAAATCTTGACATTTTTGCGAGATCCTCCTCGATTGAATCAACGAATTATGAAACGTTGATGAGTGAGCTCGCGGTTGCAGCTCGCACTAAACTATTCACCCGTAGTACGTTGCAGCTCTTCCAGCTCGTTAGCCTCGGCGACGGGAATCCGGGTCGTTATTCTTGAAGTTTTTCGCCCACTCGTTCGCCGTCTTTTGGCGGCTGCCGGAAGAGTCCTCCCATTCGCCGCCTGAATTCCGCCACATTTCCAAGCCATTGGTTGAAGGGATTCTTTTGTCCTGTTAAGATGGTGCGAAACGACCGTCGAGCCAAGCGGTCACGGATTGGGTGGATTGTTTCATGCCTCACCTGGACGCAACCGGGCTTGCCCAACTGGCGATCCGGTTGAATCTCATTACCGACGAGCAGGCGCGAGATTGCCGGAGGGAGCTTGATCCCAAGTCGGCCACGCCTGAAGCTTTATTGCGCCTTTTCGAACGCAAAGCGTATCTCACGCCCTGGCAGGGCTCGAAACTGCTCAAGGGCGATCAGGACGGCTACTTTCTGGGTGGCTATCGGCTGCTCTATCGGATCTCGGCCGGCACTTTCGGCCGCGTTTATCGGGCCGACAATCCACACACCGGTGAGATCGTCGCCGTCAAAGTCCTCCGCAAGAAGTGGTCGAATGATCAGCATAAGATCGAACTCTTCGAGCGTGAAGGCAAAGTCGGCCTTAGTCTACGGCATCCGAACATCGTGCAGATCTTGGCCGTCAACCGCGATCCCGCTACCGGTCAGTACTTCATTGCCATGGAGTTCGTCGAAGGCGGCAACCTTCGCGACATCCTCAACATCCGTAAGAAACTGGAAACACTCCCGGCTCTCAAGATTCTCGAAGAAGCCGCCAGCGGCCTCGCACACGCCTGGTCGCGCAACATGACGCATCGCGACATTAAGCCAACGAACATACTTCTCTCGGCTCAGGGGGAAGCCAAGCTCGTCGACTTCGGCCTGGCGGAAATTAAGGGCGAGGGGGAAGGCGATGAGGAAGAAACGGCCGTCGAGCGAACGGTCGATTACGCGGGTCTCGAAAAGGCCACTGGAGTCGCGATCGGCGATGTCCGCAGCGACATCTACTTCCTGGGCTGCACGTTCTTTGAAGTGCTGACCGGCCGACCGCTTCTCACGGTCACGAAGAACGTCAAAGCCCGCATGATGAGCCACCGCTTCGAGACGGCCGCCCTCTTCAGCCCGGGCGACCCCGATCTCCCGGGTCCGATCTTCGGCCTGTTGCGGCGTATGGTCGCCTACAACCCCAACGAACGCATCCAGACTCCCGCTCAACTCATTGACGCGATCCGGCAAGCAAAGGCCGAGTTATTGGGCGAACCGCTCGACAACGCTGTTCCCAAGACCATTTTTGTCGTTGAACTTAATACGAAGCTCCAGGATGCGTTTCGAGACAAGCTCAAGAAGATGGGCTATCGCGTCCTCATCTCGATCGACGCCAACCGGGCCTGGGAACGCTTTCTGCAGCAACCCTTCGACGCGCTCATCGTCGACGCGAGGACGGCAGGGGATGACGGCATCAATGCCATGGAGCGCGTGCTCGGCGAAACGGCCATGCGCAACGCGAAGTGTGCGGGCATTCTTATCCTTTCCGACGAACAAGGGAAATTGCATTCGCGCCTGGCTGAACGAATGCCGAAGGCGACGATCCTTGTCCATCCGGTTACGATGAAGCAAATCACCGAAGTGCTTCGCCGCGAAGTGCCTCTCGCCGCGTCGGACGGCGACGAGGATTGATTCAATCCGCTTTCTTGGCTGGCGAAGGGATCGGTTTGCCCATCCTTGTCAGCAACACCTTCATGTCTTCCCATACATCTTTTTTCTTCTCCGGACTCCGCCCCGGCAACAACGCGGCCGGGTGAAATGTACAGATGACCGGGATACCGCGATACTCATGAAACTTGCCGCGCAACCGGCTGATCAACTGGGTCGTGCCTAGTAAGTTTTGCGATGCGGTGGCCCCGAGCGTGCAAATGAATTTCGGCCGGATCAGGTCGAGTTGGGCGTCGAGATATTCCCGACAGTTCTGGCTTTCGTCCGGTTTCGGTTGCCGATTGCCTGGCGGCCGACAGCGGAGGATGTTGCAGATGTAGACTTCGCTCCGCTTCATCCCCATCGCGATAATAATCCGATCCAGCAACTCCCCGGCCGCACCGACAAACGGTTCACCCTGCCGATCTTCGTCCGCACCAGGCGCCTCGCCGAGGAAGCAAAGCTCCGGGTCGAACGGCCCAACGCCGAACACCGTTTGCGTTCGCGTCGACGTCAGTTCCGGGCAGCGCATGCACTTCGAGACTCGTTGAGCCAGCACTTTCAATTCAATAGGCCGTTGATCGGTTTTTTCTTCCACGGCCGCCGCGGCGTTCGGCGCGGCAAGAACGAGAGGTTCCACAAGCGGCAGAAACTCGACGCCGGCCGAGCGCAGGCTTTCGAGCCGTTGTTGCAACTGGCGGCGGAAGGGATCGTTCATGAAGGTCTCTCTTGATCGGCTCGCTTGCTCATCTGAATCGCCGTATAATCATATCGATCAATGACCTATACGGAGGCGGTGTTCTTTCATGAGCGACAAGTTCACGCTCGGCCTGGTGCAGATGAAGTGCGGCACCAAGCCGGCCGAAAATCTCGAACGGGCGATTGCCAAGATTCACGAGTCCGCGAAGCTCGGGGCTCAGATCGTGCTTCTGCCGGAACTCTTCTTGACTCCCTACTTCTGCAAGACGCACGACATCAATCTATTTGATTTGGCGGAGACGATCCCGGGCCCCAGCAGCAACCGGATCTCGGCCGCGGCCAAGGAAGCGGGCGTGGTCGTCATTGCATCACTGTTCGAACGACGACTCCCGGGCCTCTGCTTCAACACGGCCGTGGTCTTCGATGCCGACGGGTCGCTGCTCGGCCTCTACCGCAAGATGCACATCCCGCACGATCCGCTCTTCTTCGAGAAATACTACTTCCGCCCCGGCGATCTCGGCTTCCGCGTGTTTCAGACCCGTTTCGCGAAGATTGGACCCCTCGTCTGTTGGGACCAGTGGTTCCCGGAAGGCGCTCGCATTGCAGCCCTGAAGGGGGCGGAAGTGCTGGTCTATCCCACGGCCATCGGCTGGCACCCGCGCGAAAAGGACGAGCTCGGCAAGTCGCAGCACGACGCCTGGGAGACGATCCAACGCAGCCATGCCATTGCCAACGGCGTTTACGTCGCGGCCATCAATCGCGTCGGCTTCGAGCCTTCAACGGAAGGCGGTTTGGAATTTTGGGGCGCGTCGTTCGTCAGCGATCCCTTCGGAATCTTGCTGAAACGGGGCAGCTACAGCGAGGAAGAATTGATCGTCGTCGAATGCGACCGCCGGCGGATGGAAGACGTGCGGCGAAACTGGCCCTTCTTGCGCGACCGCCGTATTGATGCCTACGGCGACATCACCCGTGCGGCCATCGACTGAAATCGTGAAGCCGCGACGCGAAGGGTTCGCGTCGCGGCTTCACAACAAATCGACTTTTACTTCTTCTTCGGCGGAGGCGGCGGCACATTCACCTTCGGTGCCGGCGGAGCAATATTTACCTTCGGAGCCGGCGGCGGGATGTTCACCCGGGGTGCTGGCGGAGGAATATTCACCTTCGGAGCCGGCGGCGGAATGTTCACCCTCGGAGCCGGCGGCGGAATGTTCACCCTCGGTGCCGGCGGCGGGATGTTCACCCGTGGTGCCGGCGGAGGAATATTCACCTTCGGAGCCGGCGGTGGGATGTTCACCCGTGGTGCCGGTGGCGGGATGTTCAC